>Ga0207734_100049_pt1 | contig 173516 bp, 127 predicted proteins | sample TtanPargueraPR_5_FD_187744 | JGI IMG/M metagenome (GOLD analysis project Ga0207734, IMG submission 187744) | Aerobic enrichment media microbial communities from Bioluminiscent Bay, La Parguera, Puerto Rico - Tt and P1 (3) (SPAdes) | ecosystem: Environmental > Aquatic > Marine > Unclassified ... | reverse complement strand
CCCGTATTGTCACCGGAATTTAGCTTTTGCTGAAAACGATAAGTCCTCCTAAAACGTAAGAGAACAGCTCCTTTATCTATGTGGTTTTAACAGTATCTTAAAATTAATGGGTTGTGCAACGGTTACGTTGGCTACCTGTCGGGAATGACGAACAATTCAGCTGAATGGAAAGATGAAGCACTGACCGTAAATAACTATAAAAAACTCATCAGCTTACTAGACAGTATAACCCCGGACCTGATTTCTTTTCAGGAAATCGATTTCCACAGCAAACGTTCCAACTGGATTGATCTGCACGACAGCCTGGCAACACATTATTATCCCTGGTCGGTAAAAGCCATTAACTGGGATAACAACTATGTGCCGTTTCCATACTGGCCTCCAAGTGTTCATTTTGGAAGAATTTTATCGGGGCAATCGATTATGAGTAAATGGGAACTGGCGGATCCCAAACGAGAAGTGTTGAAAAAAGTAGAATCAAATCCCTTTTATTACAATGCCTTCTATCTTGATCGTTTGCTGGTAAGTGCAAAAGTAGAACATCCGATTCGTGACTTTTTATTGATGAACGTGCATGCTGAAGCGTTTGATAAACTGACTCGCAATCAGCAGTTAGCCAGCATTTATCAATCATTCAAAACCGAGGGTAAAGCCCAACCTGTTATTATCGCCGGCGATTTTAATGCAACACCGGAATCAAAAGAACCTGGGTTGCAGTTGTTTTTAAGCGATTCCACTATTGGATGTGTCGCCTTCCATTCTGATCAACCAAATTATTTTACCTTTTCTTCCGGAAATCCGGAAGAACGTATAGATTTCATATTTTATACCAAAAAGGACTTTGTGGAATGGGATGGGCACGTTGCCACTGAATTTGGAGAAATCTCAGATCATTTGCCGGTGATCGCAAGGTTGAAGTTCAAAAATTAAAAAGCACCTCAATTTTTTTGTGAGCTTTTAGACGAGTGGAAATCCTGGGCACCCGGAATGACCCCGATCCTCAACCCACCGATTATAACCTATCAGCCCAACAGCTGAAAACAAAAGAATCATGATTCCCGGAAATCACCAACAAAAATGAAAGCAAAGACTTTACTCTCCCTCACTCCCTCTCTATGCATAGAGAGGGATGATTGTGTCGCAGGCACAATCAGGGTGAGTCTGGTAACTATGAGCCATATTTCGCAGTTGATTTTCAGTAGACTTTCAGAAAAAAAGGCCTTGCACATTCGTACAAGACCTTCTGGTTTGAGCGAGAAATCCCGAGCACTCGGGACGACCCCATTCTCAACCCACCGATTATAACCTATCAGCCCAACAGCTGAAAACAAAAGAATCATGATTCCCGGAAATCACCAACAAAAATGAAAGCAAAGACTTTACTCTCCCTCGCTCCCTCTCTATGCATAGAGAGGGACGATTGTGTCGCAGGCACAATCAGGGTGACTCTGGTAACTATGAGCCATATTTCGCAGTTGATTTTCAGTAGACTTTCAGAAAAAAAGGCCTTGCACATTCGTACAAGACCTTTTGGTTTGAGCGAGAAACGGGACTCGAACCCGCGACCCCGACCTTGGCAAGGTCGTGCTCTACCAACTGAGCTATTCTCGCATTTTAAAGTACCCGAGGCGGGACTTGAACCCGCACGATCATAATGATCATTGGATTTTAAGTCCAACGTGTCTACCAATTCCACCACCCGGGCATCCTTTGGATATCGTGACTGAGCGAGAAACGGGACTCGAACCCGCGACCCCGACCTTGGCAAGGTCGTGCTCTACCAACTGAGCTATTCTCGCGTATTTATCAGAACGTACTTTTAAAAGCGATGCAAATATATTGCTATTTTTTTATCTCGCAAAATTAGGAAGAATTTGATTTGAGGATTTCAAATCAATTGTTCGAATCAATCCAGAACAATGGATTTACAAGAGCAGTGACGAGCTTTACTTCAATCCCGTTAATTTTTTTATTTCATTGAGTTTGTTAAGCGCTTCCAGCGGGGTAAGGTTGTTCACATCAAGGCCGGCGATCTCATCACGGATCTGTTTCAAAACCGGATCATCCAACTGGAAGAAGCTGAGTTGCATCCCTTCGCGGTTCTCCCCGATCTCCTCCAGTGGTTTGGCAAGTTGTTCCTTTTCTTTTCCCCCTTCCAGTTTTTTCAGGATCTGCTCTGAACGTTTGATTACCGATTTCGGCATCCCTGCCATGCCGGCCACGTGAATACCAAAACTGTGGTTGCTGCCTCCCCTTACCAGTTTTCTTAAAAAGATCACTTTGTTGCCCACTTCCTTTATTGAAACATTGTAATTCTTCACCCGCGAAAAAGCGCCTTCCATTTCGTTGAGTTCATGGTAGTGCGTGGCAAACAGTGTTTTTGCTTTGGCATGAGGATGCTCGTGCAAATGTTCCACAATCGACCAGGCAATCGAGATGCCGTCGTAGGTTGAAGTTCCACGTCCCAATTCATCGAAAAGGATAAGGCTTCGATCGGAAACGTTATTCAGGATGCTGGCAGCTTCGTTCATCTCCACCATAAACGTTGATTCGCCCAGCGAGATATTATCGGAAGCACCTACGCGTGTAAAAATCTTATCGACATACCCGATCTTCGCTACCTCGGCCGGCACAAAACTTCCCATTTGCGCCAGCAGAACAATCAGTGCCGTTTGTCGTAATAGTGCGGACTTACCGGCCATGTTGGGCCCTGTAATGATGATGATTTGCTGGTCTTCCTGGTCAAGCTTTACATCGTTTGCAATGTACGATTCACCAATAGGTAACTGGTGCTCGATAACCGGATGGCGGCCGTTTTTGATATCAATCATTGTCCCGTCGTTCACTTCAGGCCGAAAATATTTATATTCCACCGCACAACTTGCATACGACAGCAAACAGTCGATCTGCGCCAGAATATGCGAATTTAATTGAATGGCAGAAATGTATTCCGATAAGGCAAAAACCAGTTCTCCGAAAAGTTTTGTTTCCAGGGTCTGAATTTTTTCTTCTGCCCCAAGTATTTTGTTTTCATATTCCTTTAGTTCCTCCGTAATATAGCGTTCAGCACTTACGAGTGTTTGCTTGCGGATCCATTCTTCAGGCACCTTATTTTTATGAGTGTTACGTACTTCGATATAGTAACCAAACACATTGTTGAACCCTATTTTAAGCGATGGAATACCGTGTTTTTCGCTTTCGCGCCGCTGGATTTGTGCCAGATAATCCTTACCCGAATAAGCAATGTCGCGTAACTCATCCAATTCTTTCGATACACCTTTTGCAATTACCTTACCCTTGTTTATCGCCGTTGGCGGATCGGCCACAATTTCTTTTTGAATGCGCTCACGTATCAGGTCGCATGGATTGAGTTGTTCTCCGAAACGTTTGAGCGCCGCATTATCGGCTTTTCCACATGCTTCTTTTATGGGACCAATGGCGTTAAGGGCATTCATTACCTGCATGATTTCGCGCGGATTGATTCTGCCCACCGCAACTTTAGATATCAACCGTTCAAGATCACCAATCTGGCGCAGATGTTCCCCGAGGTATTCTTTCAACTCAGTGTCTTTGAGAAAAAGCTCCACCACATCCAAACGTTCGTTTATCGGATCTATATCTTTCAAAGGAAGGGCCATCCATCGTTTCAGCAAACGTGATCCCATGGGCGAAATGGTTTTGTCAATCACATTGATGAGCGCCTTTCCGCTTTCATGGATCGGGGAAAACAATTCGAGGTTACGGATGGTAAACCGGTCAAGCCAAACATAATGTTCTTCTTCAATGCGGCTCAAACCCGAGATGTGCCCAAGATGCTGGTGCTGTGTAATGTCGAGATAATGCAAAACAGCACCGGCTGCAATCACGGCAAGTTGCATGTCCTGAACACCAAAGCCTTTCAGTGAAGTCGTTTCAAAATGCCTGATCAGTCGATCGTGAGCTGCATCAGTAGTATACACCCAATCGTCAAGATTAAAGGTGTAGTATTTCGAACCGAAAATAGAAGTAAACTCAGTTCCCCTGCCCCGCTGAAACAACACTTCTTTGGGCTGAAAAGAACTCAGCAGTTTATCAATATACTCATGGTTTCCCTCCGCCGTCAGAAATTCTCCGGTTGATATATCCAGAAAAGCCACACCTGCCCGTTTTTTATCGAAATGAAGGGAAGCCAAAAAATTGTTTTCGCGGTTTTCAAGAATGTTATCATTAATGGAAACACCGGGCGTAACCAGTTCAGTAATCCCCCTTTTTACAATTTTCTTGGTCAGTTTGGGGTCTTCCAACTGTTCGCAAATAGCCACACGCTGACCTGCCCGAACCAGTTTGGGCAGATATGTATCGAGCGCATGGTGCGGAAAACCCGCCAGTTCGACATAACTGGCAGCGCCGTTTGCACGACGTGTTAACGTAATCCCCAGAATCTCGGCCGATTTAATGGCATCCTCGCCAAACGTTTCGTAAAAATCGCCAACCCGAAACAATAAAATCGCATCAGGATGCTTGTCTTTGATGGCATAATATTGCTTCATCAAAGGTGTTTCAACGTATTTTTTCGAATCGGCCAAATCAATCAGAATTTTAAGCCAAACAAAGATAAAAGATTAGCTACGGAAAGGAAATTTAGGACTGCTTTGTTCATACTTTTTTTTCAACAGAAAAGATAAAAATCCAAAAATATAATGTCTGTTATCATTACTCTCGAACTACAAAAACATACTTTCAGGTATTTATTTGGCTGGATGATTACGATATTCAATTCTTTTTTCAATCTTTGTATGGAATTATTTAACGAGATTGCCGCCAAAATAACCGCCAAACAACTGACTAAAAGAAACATAGGGCGCAATCGACAAGAAAGAGAGAGGATTTTATGAGTTGTAACGGATGTTCATTTAATAATTCAACAACGGATGCAGGATACAACTGGCTGAGCGATTTGCCGGACACCACAGATAAATCAGATATTGTTGAAGTTAAGTTCAAATCTACCCGAAAGGAGTATTTTAAGAATATAGAAAATATCCCTGTAAAGCGGGGAGATAAAGTGGTAGTTGCCACCTCCCCGGGGCATGATGTTGGCGAAGTTTCGCTTACCGGCTACCTGGCTGAGAAACAGTACAAACTACGTATAAAAAATCCATCGAGATACACACTTAATCCGATTTACCGTAAGGCCAGCGAAAGCGATCTGGAAAAACTGAATGAAGCACGCGGCCGCGAAAAAGAAACCATGATTAAGGCGCGGCAGGCGGCTGCCGATCTTGGTCTGGACATGAAAATCGGTGATGTGGAGTTCAGGGGCGACAACAAAAAAGCCATCTTCTATTACATTGCCGAAGGCCGTGTTGATTTCCGTGAACTGATTAAAGTTTATGCACGTGAATTTCGCATCAAAATCGAAATGAAACAGATTGGAGCCCGACAGGAAGCCGGGCTAATCGGGGGTATCGGATCGTGCGGACGCGAACTTTGTTGTTCAAGCTGGCGTACCGATTTCGAGAGTATTTCGTCGGATGCAGCGCTGAAACAAGGGCTTTCGCCATCAGCCCAAAAAATGGCCGGAGCCTGTGGCAAACTAAAATGTTGTTTGCTTTATGAACTGGATGCTTATATTGAAGCTGGAAACGAGTTCCCGCGCGAATTGCTGGATCTTGAACTGGCAAATGGGATTGCCAAACCTTTTAAAACCGACTACCTAAAAAAAGAAATCTGGTACGGCCTTGAAGGATCAGTCGGCAATACCTTTAATCTTTCACTAAAAGAGGTGAAAGACATTATCCAAAAAAACAAGCGCGGCATTAAACCCGAAGTTGATACCTACAGTGCAAAAACAAAAGAAAGCGCCGATAAAGTAAGTGCCGTATCGCTGGAAGGCGACCTGGACAGGTTCGACAATAAAAACAGACGCGATAAGAACATGCAAAAAAGGCGTTCGAAGAATCGTGGAAGGAGCAATCAAACCCGAAGTCAGGATCCGAATCGGAGTCAAAATCAAAACCGGAATAGGAATCAAAATCCAAAAAAGAATCAAAAATTCCGGGCAAAAAGTAAATCTGAATAAACCTATTTTTTCCGAATAAGCGTCATGCCGTCGCGCAGGGGAAGAATGACTTTCTCCACGCGATGATCGTTTTTAATGGCGGCGTTAAATTCCAAAATTCCCTGGGTTTGTTCGTCGTCAGCAGCCATTTTTTCGAGTACTTTCCCGCTCCACAAGGTATTGTCGGCTAAAATATAAGCGCCGCTATCCAACCGGTCGATCAGTAAATGATAATACTGCAGGTATTCGCGTTTATCGGCATCGATAAAAACCAGATCGAATTTATCGGAAAGGGTCGGAATGATCTCGAGTGCAGAACCAATGCGCTGATCGATCTTATCCAGCAACCCGGCTTTTTCGAAATATTTTCTGGCGAGCGATTCGAGTTCATCATCCATCTCGATAGTCACCAGTTTTCCATTTTCTTTGAGACCACGGGCCAGGCAAATTGCGGAGTAACCCGTGAAAGTACCCAACTCAAGGATTCTCTTCGCACCGATCATTTTGGAGATCATGGTAAGTACCTTTCCCTGCAAATGTCCCGACAACATTCGCGCCCCCAATACTTTCAGGTGAGTTTCGCGGTCGAGCTCATGTAAAACCGGGTCCTCCTCATCGATGTGATCCAAAATGTACTTTTCCAATTCACGTTCACGGTCCATCATTCCTTATTGTTGTTTTACCCATCTATTCACCGATAGATCAATGTACTTGTCTGCCTTTTATCCAGTACTATATTGGCGGCTTCCATCAACTGGTCGGCAGTAATATCTTCAATCTTTTTGAATACCACACGCAACGGATCCACCTTATCGTACAAGAGGTAACTTTTACCTATGGTGAGCATCATGTCGTCGCGGCTCTCGGTTGATATGGCTATTTGCCCGATCAACTGTTTCTTGGCCCGGCTAAGCTGAACAGCACCTAATTTGGTATTGCGCAGCAGGTCGAATTCCTTTTGCACCAGCGTGAACGCCTTCTCCAGATTTTCCCTGTCGGTTCCAAAATACACATTGAACAAGCCGGTATCGCTGTAAGCCGAATAATTCGACTCCACGTTATAAGCCATACCTCGTCGTTCCCGCAGTGCCAGGTTCAGCCTCGAATTAAGCGCCTGCCCACCCAAAATGTTGTTCAACAAAACCATTACAATACGTTGCGGATGCTGCACATCAAAAGCAATGTTTCCAATCATGCAATGCGACTGAAAAGTATCGCGTTCAACAACGCGCTCCTGCGGAATGTAATTATTAAATTTTTGACGACCGTTTTTTCTGAGTTTGGCAGGAACATTCCCAAAATACTGCTCCAGGAGTTTTAAAAGATCACCAAAATCAATATTCCCCACTGAACTGATCACCATTTGATCGGTGTGGTAATTATTTTCGATAAAACGAAAGATCGAATCGCGAGTGAAGGCACTGAGGTTCTTTTTGGTTCCGAGTATGTTTCGCGCAATGGGATGCCCATCGAAAACCAGTTCTTCAAACTCATCGAAAATCAGTTCCGATGGTGAATCCTTATAGGAATTGATTTCTTCATAAATCACCTCCTTTTCACGTTTGAGTTCTTTTTCAGGATATACGCTGTTGAATAAAATATCGCTGAGTAATTCGGCAGTGCGTTCGTAATAATCCGTTAGGAAAGTAGAATAAAGAACTGTTTCTTCCTTCGTCGTATAGGCATTGAGTTCACCGCCCACTCCTTCAATACGACTTAAAATATGGAAAGCTTTTCGCTTGTGGGTTCCCTTAAACACCGAATGCTCAATAAAATGAGCCAGCCCGTGTTCTTCTTCCAGTTCATCACGCGATCCGGCGTTAATGAGCACCCCGAGATGTCCTACCGGTGAATCGGTCCGCTGATGGATGATCCGGATACCATTGTCTAATCTATGTGTCAGATAATCAGTCTCTACCATTCTATTTCTGAGTCAGCCTGCAAAAGTAAGAAAAGAATTCAATTGATGCATTATATTGATCCAAAATCGGAGCTGCATACAAGGGGTCTTTTGATTTGAAAACATGGTTTTGATTTTTTTCAAATTAAAAAGATTTTCTTTGCTGTTTCAAAAAAATGGCTACTTTTGCAACACCAAAATAACGGGGTGCCATAGCTCAGTTGGTAGAGCAACGGACTGAAAATCCGTGTGTCCCTGGTTCGATTCCAGGTGGCACCACAAACAAAGGGGAAGACAAAAGTTTTCCCCTTTATTGTTCTCGTACCATGACACACTTTGTTTACATTATTTACAGCCGATCAGCCAATAAGTTTTATATTGGAGAGACAGCTCACCTTCAGCAAAGAATTAGGCAACACAAATCAGGACATTACAAACACGCCAGCACAAAATCAGCTAATGACTGGGACCTGTTTCTGCAAATTGAATGCGAATCCAGAACTCAGGCACTAAGAATCGAAAGACATATCAAGAAAATGAAATCCAGAAAATATTTTGAGAATATGACAAAATACCCTGAAATGAAACTAAAATTGTTAGCTAAGTTCTCCTCTTGAGATGAGTCCCTGATTCCCCCGATAGTTATCGGGGCCAGGTGGCACCACAAACAAAGGGGAAGACAAAAGTTTTCCCCTTTGTTTTTCTCGATGTCTCGTCCTGAAATAAGTTTACAAAATACCGAATTCCTATATTTTTCAGTACACAAAACAAATACGATGTGTTAAACCTTTTAACGGCAATTGCTATCTTTAGAAAAAAGAAATTTTCATGCGAATAAAGATATCAATACTGATTCTTTCGGCATTTCTTCTGATTTCGACAACCGGTCGAGGACAGAATAACGAAGAACCACAACAATACACTCCCTACGAGCTGTTATCCAGTTATTATTCTACTGATTTCAGACCATTTAAAAAATCGAATATTTACCTGGGACTGGCATTCTCTTTGGAAGATAAATACATGCAAAATACCAGTTATCTGATTAAACAGGTGGTTGAAGGCAACCGCACCAACTTTAATGTAAAACTGAAGGGCGGATATTACATTGGAGATTACACGATGGCCGGGGTTAATGTCAGTTATTTTCAGAATAAGTTTACCGGCGATGTTTTTAGCAGCCCGGATACGGTTCAATCCAATGCCATCACCCGTGGTTTCACTATAACTCCCAACATTCGCCCTTCATTTCCCTTGACAGCCAATGAACGGTTGAGCTTTTTTACCGAGATCGGACTGACTTACGGATTAAATACAACGCTCAATCGCGATATCAAATATGAGGATGAGATAACCAAAACATACGAAACTGTAAATAATTTCAGGGTTGGTATCAGCCCGGGAATAACATTTTTTGCCATGGAAAATTTCGCTTTCGAAGTCCAGTTGAATGTACTGGGGTATTCGATGGAAATTTCTGAAAAAACGACAAACGATGTGGAAACCTCCCGACAAGTGCAGCACAATGTTGATTTCAAACTTAGCCTGCTCACCCTCGACATGGGTCTGGCTTACTACTTTGGAGCAGGCAATAAAGGAAAACAGTAAAAAGGAAAGATCATGAAACGTATTATTAAAATCGCAATACTAAGTTTGATGCTGTTTTCGTGCGTAAATGAAGACTTTTTCGGTCTTTCGGAATATGGAAACATAAAAACGCTTGTGGTAAGCAACCAGGCCAACAACGCGGTCATCAATAAAAATGAACGTACCATTTCTGTGGAAATTCCAGGGGGCGTCGATCTCACCACGATTACAATCCAGGAACTTACACTGTCTTCGTTTGCTACAGCCGATAAAAAAGCAGGTGATATTATCGACCTGAGTGATTCTCAAATAATTGTTGTTACCGCTGAAAACGGAAATACGCATGAATGGACCGTTAAATCTTTTGTAGCCTCACTGGCTCCACAATTAAAAAACGGAGATTTGAATCTTTGGTTTAAAACTTCATCCGACTATTACGAACCCGGCGAGGACGCTGCCACAACTATTTGGGGTACGGGAAATCAGGGCACCCAAATATTGGGGAAACTGGCCACTTCCCCTTACGATTTGGGAAATGGCAACCTGGCAGCAAAAATGGAAACACTTGATAACGGGAAACTGGCGGGATCGTTCGGAGCACCAATCTCTGCCGGTTCAATCTTTACAGGATTTTTTAATTCCGATAAACTTGATCCAAGCGATCCGGAAGCCGCCATTGAATTTGGAACGCCATTTATTGGTCGCCCTGAAAAACTTCGATTTAAATATGCGTATCATCCGGGGCCTCAAAACAAAGACAAACAAGGGAATGTACTTGATTATCCGGATGCCTGTGATATTTATGCTTTGCTCGAAATCCGACAGGGAGGTACTGTCCAGCGACTGGGAACTGCCTGGTTTAGAAGCGACTATTTCCAGGAAGATCTCACAATCCATGAAATTCCTTTTGTGTATGGTGAACCCGAAGGATCTTATCCGGATTATATGAAACCGAAAGGTCACGGTTTTGTAAGTGCTGACTCTGCTTCATTCGTGCTGCCTACCCATATAACATTTGTTGCCTCATCAAGTTACGACGGGGCAAATTTTGCAGGAGCAATTGGAAGTGTGCTTATGGTGGATGATATCGAAATGGTGTATCCTGAAGAATGATCATTCACGAGTCAAACATGGTATTTATTTACAATATTTACCAGTTCTTCTTTGCGTATCGGCTTGCTAATATACTCGACAAATCCCACTTCCCCGGGTTTAAAATTATTTTCTTCCTGTGCAAAAGCTGACAACGCAATCACCCGGGCACTTGGATTTAATTCAAGTATTTTTTTGGTAGCTTCAACACCATTCATTAATGGCATTCGTACGTCCATTAGAACCAGGCTGATTTGATTACTAAATTGGCGAAACAAACGCAATGCTTCCTTTCCATTATCCGCAAAAATCAGATTCTTTTCCCATTTTTTTAAATAAATAGCCATCAGGCGTTGATTGATGCTGTCGTCTTCCGCAATGAGGATTTTCAAGGGTAATGTATTTTCGGGGTGGTTCATACTTGAGTAAATTTACATTAATCCAAGTTTGGTTTTTATCTTTCAATTCTAAAGATACTGTATTCAATGTAATTTTCTAATTTTTTAGGAAATTAGTCGATTTGCGTATTTTTAGCCTTCAATACACTTAATTCGAAAAAGCAAGAAAAATGAAAATAGTAGTACTGGATGGATACACACTGAACCCTGGCGATTTGTCGTGGAAAGAAATTGAAAAGCTGGGAGATTTATCTGTTTACGACCGCACCCTGCCCGAACAAACTGTTGAAAGAGCCCGGGGAGCTAAGGCAGTATTCACCAACAAAGTAATTCTTGATACCGATGCGCTCAAACAGCTTCCCGAGTTGAAGTTTATTGGAGTACTGGCCACAGGCTACAATGTGGTAGATATTGACACGGCCACAAAAAATGGAATTACGGTTTGCAATATACCTGCCTACAGCACAGCATCGGTAGCACAAATGGTTTTTGCTCATATTCTGAATTCGACACAGCAGGTGGCCCGTCATGCAGCATCTGTCTCGAAAGGCGATTGGGCCAACAGCATTGATTTCAGTTACTGGCTGACACCACAAACCGAACTGGCCGGTAAAACACTTGGAATTATCGGGTTTGGTCGAATAGGACAGGCAGTGGCGCGCATAGCACTGGCGATGGATATGAAAGTGATTTTCCACAACCGTAGTGAAAAGTCTACAAAACTTGCTGCCAAACAAGTCGATCTGGATACTTTACTGCGCACCAGCGATTTTGTCAGCATTAACTGCCCACTGAACGACGAAAACGAGGGCTTTATGAATAAAACCACGCTTGGAAAAATGAAGCCAACCGCTTTTCTTGTCAATACCGGACGAGGCCCGCTCATTAACGAACAGGACCTGGCTGATGCATTGAACAACAATATTATTGCCGGTGCCGGGCTTGATGTGCTTTCGGAGGAACCTGCGACAAGAGAAAATCCCCTGCCAAAAGCGAAGAACTGTTACATTACACCGCATATTGCCTGGGCAACAATCGAAGCGCGTCAGCGTCTCATGAAGATTGCCGGAGAAAATCTGGCTGCTTTTCTTGAGGGCAATCCAATAAACGTGGTGAACCAGCCTTTCTGATCGCCTATCCCAGGCCGGACATGACTTCGCAACAATCTGCTTATCAATATATTACATGAGTGTTTGTTAAGAATATTTAAAGTCTGCCACAATTTTTAATCTTTAGTGAAACAAATTGCAGGGCCCATGCGTTTTAGCAGAAGTTTTACGAAGGTAATCCATGTTTTTTAAGGTCCTCCATATCGTTTTGCTGGCATCGGTGAAGTATATCATAACACTTCCATACGCCATGATCATCGGGCTCGATTACGAATACGCCATTCTGGCTGTTCTGGCCGGTGGAATTGGTGGCTTTTTGTTTTTCTATTACCTGAGCAAACCTGTTAACCGGGGATTGACTCGGTTATGGCCACATGTTTGCTACCTTGTTCCCGGCTCCATCAAACGCAGGTATAATCTGCTTTGCGAACGTCAGAAAGAGAAATCGCGCGGTAAATGGTTCTCTCGCCGAAACCGTTTTCTGGTGAAAGTAAAAACCACTTACGGATTTTGGGGCATTATAATTGCCACTCCGGTTTTTCTGACCATTCCGATCGGCGCATTTCTGGCAAACAAATATTACGGACAGCGCAAATTCATCGTTGGTTACATGATTATTTCGATTGTGGGATGGGGCGTAGTTTTATCCGGGATTGTCCATTTATTTCCCAATGTATTTTTTTAATACCTTCTGATTCTTCTCATTTTCGAGCAAAATCCTGTCGGCTGCTGCTAAATCCAGTGTTTTCAATTCACCCGCATCGATCCATTTTACGGCTGCATGGTCGTTCAGTTTTATCGCTCCGCTTTCGATCCTGCACAATAAAGGAATTAGTCGAATGGCTTTGTGGCCATAATCGTGCTCCACTGCCTGCATTTTCTCAAGTACGGTAATTTTTATTTCCAGTTCTTCTTTGATTTCCCGTACAATACATTGCGCGGATGTTTCATTTTCCTGTATTTTTCCACCTGGAAACTCCCACTGAAGCGGATGATCTGAAGTGGGATGGTTTTGTGCCACCAAAATTTTAGTGTCTCTACAAATCAATGCGCAGGTAACTTCGATCATTTCGTAAATTTAGAAAAGTTTGCAGCCAAAGCCGCTTTCTGCTTATTTTTGTTTGAAAGTGGTAATTTGAAAGTAGTACAATGACCGAAAAAGATATATTTAAGCTGATCGACTCGTGGGATAATTTCGAGCTTATACTGCTTGAAATGAATACCAATACAAAGATGCTTCCGGCATTGATGAAAGTTGCCATTTACAACGAACATCCGAATAGTTGGAGGGCACTTTACCTGGCCGATAAACTGCACGATAAGCATCCTGAAGAAGTGGCAATTTATATTCCTGAGATGATTGAACGCTTGAAAGTGGAGCAGCATCATGGAAAAAAACGGCACATGCTGAAACTCATCAGCATGAATAAAATCACTGATGATCATTCGGGTTTTTTAATGGATTACTGCTTCAACACGTTGACCTCGTCGAAAGAGCCGGTTGCAAACCGGGTTCATGCCATGCAAATTCTATATAACATTTCAGAAAACGAACCGGACATCAAACCTGAAATACTTGAGCTTATTCAACACGAAATTGAACTGCATCCGACTCCAGGCGTCCGTTCGCGGGGAACTAAACTGGTTAGGAAACTACAGCAGCAGATTAGCAAAAAATAGCTTACGACTCCAGTTTCTGGATCAGCGCCTGTAATTGTTCGTCAATTTCCTTGTTCAGATCGTCCTGTTTGTAATTGCGCGTTATGATCACCAGGTTACGCAGATTCGCAATCTGGCGGTTTTGCTCATCCTCAATTGAAACAGCCAGGTTTTCGGGCAGCGAGCTAAAATAATTAATCATTCCCAGACTATTAGTGGCCATGATGCGTGCCACTTCGTTTGCCTTTTCGTTGGCACCTGCACGGTAATACTGTTCGAGTGCCGGGAACGAATCATAAGTATATGGAATGCGGTCATTCGGAAACAGTTCAAACATGCGATCGATTGCCTGTTCGGCCTTTTCTGTTTCCCCTTCCCGGTTCAGGGCATCGGCCAAACGAGCAAACATATAGCGTGTTTGCATAATGTTGATCTGCTTCTTATTGTATTCGTCCAGATGAATATCCGGATCGTTCACATTCCCCCATACAAATTTGTTCATGACATTGTCGTAGAGGATATCAGTGTCGATGCGTCCTACATTGATGCCCTGCCGGGGTGTCCTGATCGGTACAAAGCGGTACGCCAATCCCTCAAACTGAAGGTAATCGAGGAAGAAAATATTCCCGGTATAAACCAAACTGTGATCGATGTAAATGGGTCGTTCCCAATTGTTGGCAGCCATCATATTCAGCACTGCCATTTCACTTTTCCCGATTACACTCTTACCAATCCTGAACGACACACGATCGACAATCTGATCGGCATCTTCAGGTTTTACTGTTCCGGTTTCCAGCACTTTGTCTTTGTCAACCGTAATATGGAACTGACGTGAGGGTAAAAAATCCATCATATCGCCGGTACTGACTTTTACTTTACTCCGCACATCGTCGCTTCCTAAAAAGTCCATTGCTTCACTCAATTCAACCGATTCTTTTATTCGTTCCTGGAACAATATGGCATCCATTCGCCCCATGTAATATTTATCGCGGTCGAAGGAGAAAGGTACAGGTGGTGAATCGTTGGTTGCAAAAGTTTGCTGGTAAACATACCAGTCCATGCCGAGGTAACCAATGTTGATGATTTTAATGTCAGGACGTACTCCTTCTACTTCCTGCACATACCACAAAGGGAAGGTATCGTTATCGCCATAGGTAAAAATAATGGCATTCGGTGCACAAGATTCCAGGTAGTTGATTGCATAATCACGCGTCATGTAGCGTCCCGAACGGTCGTGGTCGTGCCAGTTCTGCGAAGCCAGTATTCCCGGAACCAACACCAGACCGGCAAGGGTTACCAAAATAGCTCCGGGAGCTCCTTTAAATACTTTGCTCACGGCAGAATACAATGCCAGGACAGCCAGCCCGATCCAAATGGCAAAGGCATAAAACGAACCGACATAGGCATAGTCTCGTTCCCTGGGCTGAAACGGATACTGGTTCAGGTATACGACTATCGCAATCCCGGTAAGCAGGAACAACAAAAAGGTTACAGCAAACGTTTCCTTTCCACGTTTACCTCTGTTGTATTGGTAGAACATACCTATCAATCCAAACAGCAGGGGAAGAAAATAGTAGACATTTCGACTTGGATCGTTTTTCATGAAATCGGGCATCTCGTCACGCGGTCCTACTTTAGGCTGATCCATAAAGTCGATTCCACTGACCCAGTTACCGTTCATAAATTCGCCATGACCCTGTACATCGTTTTGCCGACCCACAAAATTCCACATAAAATAACGCATGTACATATGTCCGATCTGGTAAGCAAAGAAAAAACGCAGGTTTTCGCCAAAAGTAGGTTTCTGAAGGGTTTTTACCTCTCCCCTTTCACGAACCCTGACTGGTGTTCCCACTATTTTACCCCACTGTTTATAGGCGCGAACATGGTTATCGTTCGAACTGTACATACGCGGGAAAACGGTCTCCATTTTCGGTTCATACTCTGCTTTACCGGGCATGGTTCCCGTTACTTTGTATTTTCCTTCAACTTTATTGTACTGATCTTTATAATCGGTCGATCCGATTCGAGGCGCATTGTAATACTGCCCGTAAGCCAGTGGACGATCACCATATTGCTCACGGTTCAGGTAGCGCAATAATGCAAAAGCGTTATCCGGATGATTCTGGTTCATTGGCGGATTAGCTGAAGCGCGGATCAGTATGAGTGCAAACGATGAATAACCGATCAAAATAACGATGACCATAGTAATAGCAGTGTTCCAGACCACCTTATTGCGGGTACGGGTATAACGCAGTGCCCAGTAAGCTCCGGCAATGATGAGAGCGACCATGAAAATGATTCCTGAATTAAATGGTAAACCAAAACCATTCACAAAAATCCGGTCGAATAAAAAGGCGATACGCGGCACGCCTGGGATAATCCCGTATTGAATACCCAGTAAAATACCCATTGAAGCAATCAAGGCCCAGATAACACCTTTCCAGCTAAATTCATACTTTTTGAAATAATAAACCAGTCCAATTGCTGGAATAGCCAGCAGATTCAACAGGTGAACGCCGATTGACAGACCTACCAAATAGGCAATCAGTATCAGCCAGCGGTTGGCATTTTTTTGATTGGCCACATTTTCCCATTTCAAAATAGCCCAAAATACTACGGCCGTAAAGAACGACGAAAGTGCATAAACCTCACCTTCAACAGCCGAGAACCAGAACGAATCGGTAAAAGCAAAAGCGAGTGAGCCAACCAAACCACTACCCCAGATAGCAATTTGTTCGCCGCTTGAAATTTTTTCTTCGGGAAACAGGTTTCGCGCCAGGTGCACTATCGTCCAGTAAAGAATCAGAATAGTGCTCGCACTTGCAAGGGCCGAAAGTGCATTGACCATCACCGCAGCTTTATCCGGACCGGGTGCAAAAAGAGTGAAAATTCTGCCCAAAATAATAAAAGTAGGAGCGCCCGGTGGGTGACCAACTTCCAGCTTGTAGGCGCTGGTGATGAATTCGCCACAGTCCCACCAGCTAACAGTGGGTTCCAGGGTCATGAAATAAGTGAATGCTGCTACAAGGAATACGATCCAACCTAGAATGTTGTTGATCCGCTGATTGTTCTGCATAACCTGTTTTTTTGATCAAGAGCAAAGATAAACTTTTCAGTTTATTATAACAGTTAAATTTTTGGAAGGTGGCGGAACCATAAATTCAGGTTACCATCATCTTGCCACCAAACCTCGCTTCACTCCGTCATCCATCTAATAGTCAACAACTTGAATGAAAACAAAACATCACATTTCCCACGACTCAAAAAATATTTTTCTCAATATTGCGGATTGGATTTTTTTTATACTTTTGCACCGTCTTTAACGAAAAGGCACAATAAGGACTGTCCCGTGGTGTAACTGGCAACACGTCTGATTTTGGTTCAGAAGAGTCCAGGTTCGAGCCCTGGCGGGACAACCAAAAAATTAAGCAGCGTAATTGGCGCTGCTTTTTTTATCCCTTCTTTGAAGAAAGATCAACGATATTTTATCTAAGACTTGATTTCTTAAAACGAGTACCCTGCACAAATCCCGATCATTCATCATTGTACTCAATTTCCTTCTGATTCCTCCTTTTCCCATTTTTTATCAGACTGGGCAATGGAATGTGAAGCCAGCGGAGCTGTTAGGTAAATAAAAACGGCCACCAACAAAGCTTTTATCCAGACCGCACCAGTATTAAAAAATATGGCAGTGCCAATAATCAGCAATAATAAGCCAAACGATGTTGCTTTGGTTACAGCATGCATCCGAGCGTACAGGTCCGGAAAGCGAACCAGCCCAATAGCTGATACAAGGATAAAAAATGCACCAAAAAAGAAAAATATGGTCGTTATTAGCGTTGTCATTTTTTTTGTTTTAAATACGTTGAAACGGCTACCGTACCAATAAAAGAAATTAACGATATCACAATCACAATATCGAAGTATATCGCTTTATTCACCAGAATACTATAGCTCAGAATGAAGGCCATTGTTACGGAAGCGATCATATCCATGGCTACTATACGATCAGTAATTTCAGGTCCTTTGAGCATTCGAAAGAAAGCGAGTAAAAAGGCTAAAAGCAACATACCAAAAATGGGAAGCAATGCTATATTTGATATCGTTTCCATTTTTTATCCGGTTATTTGTTTTATTCTGTTCTGCATTTGTTCAATCTCATCAATAATCCGATTTTCATCGGTAAAAAGAAGGACATGTATCGTTGCTGTTGTTTTGGTTTCATCGATATCGGTAACCAAAGAGCCAGGTGTCATCGATACCAGGTTACTAAAAACCAACAGGCCAAAATCCGATTTTAAGCGGATAGGTATATGAATAAAATTCGATTGTATTTTTAGCTCACGTGAAAGTGTTATTCGAGCCATAAAGATGTTCGATTTTAACAACTGTAAAAGGTATAACCCTACAAACTGGATGATTTGAATTGTTTTACGCAGCATAATTTAAGGTTTTAAACCATTTAATACATTTTCGATATAAGCCGCCGGCTCAACTAAATGTTCGGCCGCAGTTAAGGTAAATTCAAACACATATGCAGCAAAAATCCCCATCAGCAAGCTAATCGCACCCAGTATGATGGAAGGCAAAATTTCAAAGAATCGCAGTTTTGTAGATTCATGGTTTGCCTCTGTCTCCGAAGGATTCTTTTTAAGGAAGGCTTCATTCCATATTTTAATCATTGAATACAACGTCAACATTGCTGTCCCGATGGCAACTCCCACAATCAGGAATTGCCCTGCCTCGATACCTGCCTTTATTAGAACGAATTTGGCAAAGAAGCCCGACAAGGGAGGTACACCTGCAAGTGCAAAAGCAGGCAGAATAAATAACACAGCCAGAACCGGACTTTGACGATACAGTCCGCCAATGGATTTCAAATCGAATGTTCCTTTTACCCGGTTGATCAGACCGGCCACCAGGAATATATTCGTTTTAGCAATCATATTGTGCATCATAAAAAAGATAGCACCTGCTATGGCCAAAGGCGTAAAGATCCCCAATCCCATAATCATGTATCCAATCTGACTGATGATGTGGTAGGACAGTATGCGACGCGTGTCGTAATAAGTAGATGCGGCCATACCTCCTATCACCATGGTTAATCCGGCAATAATCAAAAAGAGGTTCAACCAGAATTGTTGATCCTGGACGAAGAACAACGTAAAGAAGCGGATAAGTACGTATACTCCAACCTTTGTGAGCAACCCGGCAAAAATAGATGTAACCGTAATATTGGGTGTATGGTAGGAGGCCGGCAACCAAAAAAACAGAGGAAAAACGGCAGCTTTAATGCCAAAAGCGATAAAGAACAAAGCGGCCGAAGTGTTGATTAAAATGGGCTGCTCACTAGCTCGTAAAATATGAGCCAGATGCGCCATGTTCAGTGTGCCGGTTTTTCCATACAGTAAACCCAGTCCGGCCAAAAAAAACAAAGAGCCAATTAAATTTAAGGCCATGTATTTTATTCCGCCTTCCAACTGGTGTTTGGTTTTACCCAGTGTAATCAAAACAAATGAAGAGATCAGAATTACTTCGAACCACACATAAAGGTTAAAAGCATCGCCCGTTAAAAAAGCTCCGCTAACGCCCATTGTCAGTGAAAAGAGAAATACGTAAAACTTATTGTCCCTGTGTGTTCCTTCCATGAAGTAAATGGAATAAACCGTAAGCGCAAAGATGATGATCGATGCGGTGATCAACATTAACCCACTGAAATAATCCAGGACGAAACTTATGCCAAACGGGGCATCCCACGAACCGATGTTCAAAGAACTAATTCCCTTAAGCGTGAGGTGTCTGAACAACCAGATGGAAATTCCCAAAAGGATTGTACTGCCGACAACACTGATGTATTGTGCTAAGCGACTGTTTCTAACAATAATCAGAAGCAGCATCAGTGCAAAAGGAACTATTACAGGCAATACTATAGCATTCATATCTACTTGTCTGTTTGTTTTAACTGGTCTAAATCGTCCGTTCCAGTGGTTTCAAAATATTTATATTTCAAGGCAATCGTAAACACAAAGATTCCGAATCCAATAACAATGGCTGTAAGCACAAGTGCTTGCGGTAAGGGATCCGACAAATTCTCAGGTGAAGGAGTACTATTGTCGACAAACGCCGGTTTCCCGGCTGTCAAACCCGTAGCTATAAATACAAGCAGATTGGTGGCATTGCTTAAAAAGATAAGGCCAATAATAAATTTGAGGATACTTCTGCGAAGCATCATATAGACACCTGCTGTGTACAAAACTCCAACTAATATGGCTAATACTATTTCCATCTTACAATGCTGTTTAAAGTGAAAAAGAACAGAAGCGTAACGCCAATTACAGCCATAAATACACCAATATCGAATAAAAAGGGAGTACCTATTTTAAAATCACCCAACAAAGGCATTGGAACACTGATCCAAATTCCGGCCATAAAACTTTGCTTCAATAGCAATCCGGGCAGAGTGCTTAACAGGATCAACAACAGACCAGAAGCAATGTATGCTTCGGGTTGGATTTTTAGCGATCTTTTTACACATTCAGCACCATAGTAGGTAAAGCTGTGAAAAACCACGGATAAGCCAACCAACAAGCCCCCGATGAATCCTCCTCCCGGGGAATTGTGTCCCCGCAGCAAGGCAATAAGTGCAAAAGTCACCAACAGCCATTTAATATATTTTGTTGCTATTTGAAGTATTACTGATTTCATACGATTAAAATTGTTTGTTTATAAAGTATCGTATGGAACTCGCATGTATTTTAAACATACCCATTGGTGTGAATGCATTACAAACTTGTTTCATGTTTTTCGTGTTTTAAGTAAAACAAATACGCCAAGCGCCGCAACCACCAGCACCACAACTTCACCGAGGGTATCAAAAGCCCTGAAATCAACAAGGATAACGTTTACCACATTTTTCCCAAAGGCCTTCGAATAGCTGTTATTGATAATGTAATCGGAAATGGGATGGTTGAAATCAACATTAATGGATTTGAGCGCAAGAACGGTCATTACAGTTCCAAAGGAGAGTGCGATAAGAAGATCGCGCAAACGCGAGGCCTTCGAGGACAATTTGGCAAAGAGCGGTAAACGCTGCAAAATCAACACAAACATCACAAGAATCAACGTTTCTACAATGATCTGTGTTATAGCCAAATCAATCGCACTGTAATACATAAACAGCAATGCGAGACCATAACCGGTTACGCCCATAGTAATTATGGTTGTTATCCGCGATTTTGAGAGCACGCTGAAAATCGTACTCAATATCATTATCACTACCAATCCCGACACATAAAAAGGTTTCAGCGTAAAGACATTATCCAGATCCCACCCTATCGTTATATACACCTGGTACCAGAGAAAAAGTGAAGTCAACACAAAAATCGTTAGGATATAGTAACGGTGATAACCGTGTTGAATCAGCTTGGTTTTCCGTGCTGAAAATGCCAAAAATCCGGAAAGTATGTGATCGAAAACATCGACCAGCTTAATGGTAAAGAATTTATGGTTGGCAACACGCCAAATTCTTAACACCTTCTCACTTTTATAAATAAGCAGGAAGAGTGAAGTTCCTACAGCCACTGTAAAAAGGCTTAAAAAGAATACGGTATTAAATCCGTGCCAGATTTTAAGTTTTACGGGGTAGCTGATCGGAATGATATTATTTAAGGCTGGTTCGATAATCGTTTTTCCCAGTAATCCCGGGAAAATGCCAAAAAATAAGCTAAGGAACGCCAGAAGAGCTGGACCAATGACAAAGGCCCAATCGTCTTTACAGCTTTGCGGAAGACTTCTGTTTGGTTTGCCAAGAAATATTTTGAAGAGCAAGAATAGGGCAACGGCGACCATCAAAGCATTTCCGGCCACACCAAGCACCAAAACATAAGGTGCAATCAACGGTGACTGCACTTTGGCTTCGTAAATCAGTTCTTTCCCCAAAAATCCCAGCATGGGGGGAAGGCCAGCCATGGACAATAATGCCAGCAAAACAATAAAAAAAGTTACAGGCATGCTTTTGATCAGTCCTCCAAGTTCATTCAAATCTCTTGTTCCGGTTTTTTTATCGATATATCCGGCAACCATAAACATTGTTGCTTTGTAAAAGGCATGAACATAAAGAAATAACACTGCCGCCTTTATTGAAAGTACAGTATCAATTCCCAAAAGCATTACCAAAACACCAAGCGAGCTAATCGTGGTGTAAGCCAAAACTGCCTTAATATCGATTTGGGTTATCGCAAAATAAGCGCCCAGAAACATCGTGATGGCGCCCGTCAGTGTTAGAATGTATGTCCATTCAGGACTACCTCCCAAAATCGGATTCAATAATGCCAAAAGAAACACACCCGCCTTTACCATGGTTGCCGAATGCAGATAGGCGCTTACCGGTGTGGGAGCCTGCATGGCACCGGGAAGCCAAAAATGAAAAGGGAATTGTGCCGATTTGGTGAAAACGCCTACAAAAATTAACAGCAGCCCCGGCAGATAAAACCGGTGCGCTTTGATCAAGGATGCATGTTCAACCCACTGCGACACCGAGTAACTCCCCACCACACTACCTAAAAGCACAATACCGGCAAGCATAACTAATCCTCCAATCCCGGTTATAAACAATGATTGAAATGCGGCACTTCTGGAGGCTTCTTTTTCGTGGAAAAAGCTGATCAGTAAAAAGGATAAAAAACTTGTTAATTCCCAGAACACGAAAAGCTGAATCAGGTTTCCTGAGAGCACCAAACCCAGCATGGCAGCACCAAATGTAAAAAGATAAAAATAAAAGATGCCCAGGTTTTTGTAACTTTTCATGTAGGCATGGGAAAAAAGAAATACCAACACTCCGGTACCGGTTATGAGCAGTGCGAATGCCAATGTCAAACCATTAAGCACAAATTCAAAATCGATACCCGCCTGAGGTATCCATACGATTTTCTGATAAAACTCAGCTCCGCCGGCTACTGCATCAATTTTTGAGAAAAAATACAAGAATGCTCCCAGGTGAACTGCAGCCAAAAATATAGGGACACTTTTTTTAAATGACCGTGGAATAAGAAACTGTAAAAAGGATGCTATTAGGTATATCAGTAAAATGATTGGCATCTGCAGAAGCTTTTGTTAAAACTGGTTTAATTCCCATAACCCGTAAAGGGAATGAGGATATTCTTCAGGTCCCATTATGTATCGGACCTGTAATGCGTTCTGATTTCGTATTCAATTTTCTTATCCCATAGACGTCTTAAGAGATCAGAAGCCATTTTTTCGTAATATGAAACCTGAGCATCGTCGCCTAAAAATTTGTAGAGTTTTGCCAACTTGTACATCGACGGAATATGCATGTCGTTTATTTTCAAACAGATTAAACATTGTTCTATGGCTTCTTTGTAGAAGCCGCTTTTTTGCAGTTTTTCAGCGTTCTTAAAATGGATTTCTATTTCCTTGATTTCGGTGTCCAGGCGCAATTGATAAATATTTTGAGTTTTGGTTGTAACGAAAGAGCAGGGTAACTGGCGAATTACTTTTTCCGTTACACTTCCCATAATAAAACGACTGAGTCCTGAACGGCCATTTGTTCCCATCACCAGTAAATCAATATTATTCTTTTGTATGGATTTTAATATTCTTTCATGTGGAGTTCCCACCTGAATATCAATAATATGATCTACTCTTTTTAAATCGAATTCGCTCAAAAAATCGTTCATTTTTTGCTCAAACTGCTTTTGTAATTTTTCATTTTCCGAATTTTGGTCGACTTTAATACGGGGCGAAGTAGTAAAAAATGGTTCAAAGACTCCTAAGATTCTTAGTTTCGCTTCAAAATTATTGGATAACAAAATGGCATTTCTCAAGGCACGTCTTGCCGGCTCAGAGAAATCAATCGGACACAGAATTTGTTTTATTGCTATTTGCTGATCAGATTTAGCAACCCATACAGGAACTTCCGATAACTGAATTAGTTTTTCGGCTGTTGTTCCCAACTCAATATGCTCACGATCCGAGTTATTCCCCGAGCATAGCAAAATTAAATTCGCATTCTTCTCATTTGCTTTCTGAAGAATCTTATCTGCCGGATCTCCCGAATCAACAATCGGTTGAGAATAGGAAACCTTTTCACTATCGAATTTTTGTAAAACCTTTGATAATGTATCGTCTATGTATTTTGTTAAAAGATCGTTAATCTCGGGAGAGATTTTGGCCTCGGGCAAAACGTACATGACTGAAATCTCAGAATTAAACTCCCTGGCAATTTTAATTCCTGTATTTATTTGTTCATTACAGGGCCGGTTGACATCAATAGGCATCAATATTTTTTCTACTAACTTCATAACCTTTGTTTTCGTCTCACACTAATTTTCACTTTCTTTTAATACAAGTTTGAGAGGTTCATCCAAGATATTTGTAAGCCATAAAAAATGCTATTTATCAGAACCTTCAAACTAAGTATATTTAACAATTTACGTTATTGTTCAAACAAATAAAATCATACAAGGTTCTGTCTTACAGCCCATATTTCTGTATAATTTCAGTGAAAAGCGACCGGTTTTAGATTTATTAACATTTGTTTCAAATAAGAATGAGGTTAATTGATATTTAAAAAGCTACTATTTGATTTTTGAAGGCATAAATCACCAGATTAACTGTGTTAAAAGTTTCTGTTTTTTGAAACAAACTGCTTTTATGTTTTTCGATGGTTTTTGGACTTAAATGGATGCGGTCGGCTATTTGTTCGTTATTTAATCCCTCACATATTAACTGCAGTATTTGTTTTTCACGCTCGGTAAACTGCTCAATCACTTTTTGTTTCGATTCAGTCTTTCTGATTTGATACAAATTACGTGTTATTACCTTTATTATTTCAGGAGAAAAATAACTTCCTCCTAAAGCCACTTTTTTAATTGCTTTTTCAAAATCTTCAATATCCGAGCGCTTTAGCATATAGCCTTCCACTCCGGCCGAAATCATCTGTTCAATGTATTCATCATCAGCAAAAGATGTCAGCGCAATTATTTTAATCTCAGGGTATTTTTCAAGGGCTTGTTTGGTGGCTTCGATTCCGTTCATTTTTGGCATATTAATGTCCATTAAAACAATGTCGGGTGTTTTATTGTCAATAAGCTCCAAAAAATCTTCACCATTTGCTGCCTGTCCGACAACCGAAACAAAGTCGAAATTACTTAGTAACATTATCAAACCATCCCTGAAAATTTTATGGTCGTCAACAATAATAATAGATGTTTTTTCCATGTTCGTGCCTTATAAATTGAAACTTAGCATAATTTCCACTCCCTTTCCTTCTCCGCTGTTAATCTCATATTTGCCACCGAACGACACCGTGCGGTTAATAATATTTCGAAGTCCCATTTTTTCTTCGTCAGATGTATAAATAATGTCAGGATTAAATCCTTTGCCATTATCGTTGTACCGTATCATAATTGTTTTCCTGATGTATTGAATATCGATGTCTAATTTCGATGCCCCGGAGTGTTTAAGGGTATTATTTATCAGTTCGTTGCAAATGCGGTAAATGTTTAGCTCCATGTTTGGATCTAATCGTCCTACCGGGCCGGATGAATTTACTGTACAAAAAACTTCACCGATATCATTAATCCTGCCGCATAAAATTTCCAGGGATTTTATCAGGCCGTATTTATTTAAAATGGAGGGGTTTAGGTTATTTATTGTGGCTTCCAGATTTTCTAAAGCTATCGCCGATAACTCCTTAACCTGATTCAGACTTTTATTTTCAGCTTTATTCGTACAATCTTTTTCAATTAACTTTGTAAAAAGTGCAATACTCGACAGAATAGAGCCCAGTCCATCGTGCAGGTCTGCCGCTATTCTTTTGCGTTCTTTAAATTCAACTTCAAGAGATTTAATTGCTTGTTGCTTTTCAATGGCATTGTATGAATCGAGTATTCGTTGAATGAGGTATATACAAACCAGTAAAAGAAAGAAAGTGAGCAGGACGAGGGCAAATACCCGTTGCTTGAACCTGTAGTTTTCGTTTTGGATATAATCTTCAATCCGATTGTGCAAGTCTTGATAATGCGTCTGGAAATTGTGATAAGTACTTAAAAGGGCAACATCAAAAGTTTTTGCATTGATTTGCAGTAATGATGCGATTCTATTCTCCAATAGTTCTACCTCGCTGGATACCAATTCAAGTGACTTCCGGAGTTCAAATTCCCGGTCACCCATATATTTTTCTTCAATAAGTGAATCGAGTGAAGTGACATACTTTTCAGTGTTTGAAAAACAACTTAAAACACTTGCTTTTTTTAGGGTGTCGTTAAATAAAAAATAATCATCCAGAAATATTCTGCTGCGTGAAATTTCGAGGTCGATGTTTTTCGAAAGTTCCAGTAATGAAAGGTGTTCACGGTCGAGTTGTAGACTTTTTATGGAGGTGTAAATAATTCCTGCACAGGTGATTGTGGTGAATATAATGATTGCTAAAAGTACTTTTCCGCGAAAAATGATTTTTAAACTCATTCTGTAAATTCAACGATTCTTTTGATAAAGATATTCAATTGTATTTACATAGAAACCTGAGTTCGATTTTAAAATACGCTCGCAGAACGTAACAATTAAACACCGAACTCAGGATTTTAAGTGTAAGTACCCCGCTGAAAAAACTGAGGGGTACTCTTTTATGCTTATTATGCGCCGGGAATACCACCCATACCAAATACCATGGCCAGAAGCGCAACCGTTTCGATAATACCCATGGCTGCAATGTACATACCCGAACCTTGTTTGGAATCTACCGCCAAATTTGCACAAGCGGCAGCACCAACTCTACCTTGCATAATGGCTGAGGCTGCAATGGCAATACCGATGAAAAATGCCCATATCATTTGGTTGCTGTAGCTGTCGGGACTCAGGTTCGCACCAATCATGGCATTCATAAAAATCATCCCGTAAATTACCTGGCTTAAAGGCATCCCTACCATGGCCAAAGCCAGCGAAGGAAGTTTTTTCTTGTCTCTAATTGATTGTTTCCAGAGCCCTACGGCTCCCATGCCAGCGATACCGGTTCCTAATGCCGAACCAACACCTGCTATTCCCAGTGCAATGGCATGTCCGCCAAAGCCTGTAACTGTTGTTGCTAAAATTGTTGCTAACGTCATTTTTATACTCTTTTAAAATTTCTATTGTTTATTGTCTTTCAAATCGAAAGGTTTATATTCATTTCCCGAAAATTCAACATTGGCATGGCCGGCATACTCCAGCATATTTAGGCGAACACCATGCACCAGAACTGCCATCGCAGCCAATATCATGTTTAACCCATGCCCCAGAACCAAAACAAGTACAGCTCCAATTCCGGAAGCAACTGTAGTAATACCATCTCCAATGGCCATCTGATTAAAACTTGCCGCCATTAATACCGTTGATAAACCAACCGCATAAAGTCGGATGTACGAAATGATATCGGAAAAGCCATTGATTATACTTAGAGGCAAATTACCTATTGATGTGAGCATTCCTTTAAAGAAACTCGATCCGGGTTTTGAAAACAACGCCACGAGTATTGCTCCACCAACGAACAGCCAAACCATTATTCCCGGAGCTTCTATACCCAGAACCATTTGGTTAACAATAAGGTATAACCCCCAGATAATGGCTATCCACCCTAATTGAGCTAATGCTCTCACACTGTTGATAAATTTCCAGGCTACCTGCAAGTGTCCCACTGTCAGGTGTACGGTTCCAATCAGAAACATAAGTTTTTGCACAATCAGACTGTCTCCGCCAAAACTGGCCAATTGATCAACCCGTAGATGACGAAAAACCCGAAATTCCGCAATCGTCTCCGAACCAAAATAAGTGCCGGTTAACACGCCCCAGAAAAGAATCGATAGCGAAAGCGTATAGATCAATCCAAACTCAATTTGTTTGGCAAACTTCTTCTTTCGGTGAACCAGGAAGGTGATCAATAAAAACACCAGACCATATCCGGCATCTCCCACAAGAATTCCGGTAAAAAAAGTAAAGAATACCATGAATACCCTGGACACATCCATTTCCTTGTAGCCGGGAATCAATCCCATAAAATCCATTACCGGCTGAATGCGCTGTGCCCATCTGGGCGTGCGCACCAGGGTAGGGACCTCTTCCTCTTCCTCGGGCAACGGGTCCTCAATGATATATCCCCAGTGGCGTTCTTCGGCTGTTTCAATAAATTTATCCACATGGTCTATAGGTATAAAACCTTTCCAAAAACGCACGTGCTTATCGACTGATAAACCGCCAAACCGTACATTCCGAACATCAAAACGCCGTAATCGTTCTCTTAATCCGTCTTCCAGCACCGCTTTTTGTGCGTGTAACTGTACTAAAAATTTCCTGTTACTTTCCAGATCTTTATTGGTGGCGCTTAATAATTCTCTGGCATTTTCAAGCTCATATTGAGGAAACGGAAGCTCTTCTACATCCAGGAGTCTTTTATCGGCATCTTTGCTTAATACAATAACCTGGTTTAAGTCGTTTATTTTGCCAACCACCTGAATGTCCTCACGACCGGAAAGTTGTTTTAACTCTTTATCGCTAAGCAGGTAAAGCTTTATCCTGATCCCTTTTTCGTTGAGATTCTTTATATCTTTCAGTGTAATATTCCCCCAATCCCCGTACCACCTTATATCACTTGTTAAGTTGCGTTTAATATTTTCAAGTTCCTGACGATGGTGTTCAGCATCCAACACTTTTTCCATGAGAAAAACCGCACCTCTCTCCAGTTTCGAGAAATCGGGAATTTCATCTATCGCGTCATCGGAGGATTGTTCATCATCATATTGGTTAAGAACCTGAATGGCTTTTTGCAATTGTTTTATTCGTGCGTCAACCCGCTCAATTAATTCGTGTCGGGCCGGTTGTAATGGTGCAATGTGTATTACCCCTAGCTGTCCCAAAGCAGTAAGTTCGGCATCGATGTCAACCGCAGAATCAGGCATAAAAAGCATCAGTTTTTTCATTTCTGCTATCATATCTTGCCCTCCCTTTGTTTGCTTGTTTTTACCACTTTTGCAGTTGCGATTGTTAAGCGCTCATCGTCTTGTAACTTTTGTCCAATTTTTCGGATAGCCAATTTTGCGTTTGGAATTCGACGATTCTCAAACAATTTTACCCGCGCGCGTACGTCTAGTAATTCCTCTTCCAGGAGATCGATTTGTTCTTTCAGACATTCGATTTCTGCAAGCAACTGCAATTGTTCCTGCATCAGCTCAATGGCATCGTCGACCCACAACGGGGTATCGTCGTTAATTGGCATGACATTAAAATCAACCTTAACATATTGCTGAACACGAACACCCGCCACATCAATGGTTTTGGTAATGATTTTATTTACCGAAATAAATTCATTGATATTTACCCACGAGTCGCTCATTACAGCGGTCCATGCTTCGGCTGCTTTTCGGTTCTTTTCAATTTCTTCGCGAAGTTGCTCAATCCGATCTGAGATGGTATTAATGGTGGCCATTAACGATTTTTCCATCGCTTCAAACAAAGGCAGCATCCTTTCCGAAACCTTCAGAATTTTCTTCTGGCGGGCGCGTTCGGTTTTTGTATATTTGATTTTTATACCTGCCATTACTTTCGCTCCATATTTTTCTCCGGGTTTACCACCGATGCCAGTACCTCGGCACCTTTATTTTCGTCGAAGGAATATAATCTTTCTATCAGCTGTAGTTTAAGCTTATACACCAAAACTTCCGTTAAAGTGAATGTTTTTCCGGCCTCAATATCTTGTAGTTCTTCCCACTGCCACTGAATTATATTCATTTCACGTTCCAACGGATTTCCGCGCAACACTGAGCTTGGCATTCGTTCCGGTTTTGCCTGACGGTTCTGAGCTTTTGCTTCTCTGACTTCTGAAAGATCTTCCTTTAACTTTTTTAAGAACGTGGAAATACTTTCTACACCAACCTGAGCATTCAATTTCTGAATATCAACGGATTGCAATTTCTTATAATGCCGGACAGACAACTGACGTTTTGCGTCATCGTTGAACTCATCAATTGTAATAGGCGGTACCTGTCCCAGGGACAACGATGGCAAACTGGTCATAAGATAAACCATGTTTGACATATTTAATCCTCCTGACTTTTAGTGATACGATCTACCAAATCTTTATTGAGCAGAGAAAATAAACCGGTCTCAATTTCTTTTGAGCTAACAACAAAGCTAATTCCTTCTTTATCAGTCGATTTTATTTTTATTTTGGCCTTACTTGCTGAAAGCGGTTTTAGCGTTACTTCTTCTTGAAGTGCTTCTTTAAGTATAAAGGCTTCCATTTCCTTTTGCAACTCGGGCGGTACTTTAATCGATTTTTTCCCTGAAATAGAATCAATTACCACTTTTAGCAGTTCTTTCAGGTATTCCTCCTGTCGAAATAAGGTTTTACACTCTTTGCCAAACACCATTTTCAGGTGATTTAACAGGGCTATTTTAGTAGCCTCAATCATATCGCGCGAAGCCTGATTAATCGCTTTCTGTGCATTCTTCTCCACTTGAGAAGCTTTGGATTCAGCTTCATTAATTATTTTTTTGCTGGTTGCTTCAGCGTCAGCTATCAATTCCTCGGCCTTTTTTTGTGCACTTTCAATTATGCGTTGCTTTTCTACTTCTCCGGCATTAATTCCCTGTTCTTTTAGTTTAGAAACAATTCGTTCCAGATTTTCTCTATTTCGTGTCATTGCCTTACTGATTAGTGTTAATTCCAATATTGCTCGATCAGTTTCTTACTCAACCCTGTTTCGGTTGGTTCAAAATGTCGCCTTAATATATCCCAGCATTTGTCTAATGCGGCTTCCAACGCAATGGGTTCCCCAAATGGTTCTTCCATGTTTGTTATAAAATCTTCGCGGTAACGCAGCAATTTTTGCGAGAATGTATCGTTTGCTGCCCCAACTTCGGCTGCCTCATATGCTTTTTCAGCATCGGCAAGCAATGAGGCCATTGCGGTCATAATGGGTCGGTGGTCATTCCGGGTAGTGTCATTAACCTGCTGCTTTAAGCGTGAAAGCGAACGCGCGAGTTTCAACTTCCCGTTTTCAAGGAAAAACTGTCCCTCTGTTATGTATCCCGTATTATCGGGAACAGGATCTTCAAGCGATTCAAGTGTAGTTGCCCCGATAATGGTGATTGAACCGGCCCCTTCAATGTCGGCAGCAACTTCATAGCGTTTGGCCAGTTCTGAATACAGCGAGCCCGGATAACCCTGCAACGATGGAATCTGATCCTGATAGTTGGCAACGTTACGCAAAATATTCGACCAGTTGGTCATATCGGTTAACAGCACCAGCACATCCTTCCCCTGATCTGCAAATTCCCGCGAAACACTTAATGCCACATCGGGTAACATTAAACCTTTAATCTGCGAGTCGCCGGCAAGGTGGGTAAACATGATTGTTTTATCGATATTACCCGATTGCGACAATTGCTCTTTGAAGTAATGGTACTCGTCGAATTTCAAACCAATACCTGCAAAAATAATTACATCGGCCTGTGCACCCTGCGCAATTTGCGACAGCAATCGGTTGTAAGGCTCGGTTGGACCGGTAAAAATTGGGATCTTTTGCGATTTTACCAGCGTATTAAATACGTCAATCATTGGGATACCTGTCCACAGTGGTTGCTTGGGAACCAAACGAACCGTAGGATTTAGTGTATCTAAACGCGTGGAAATCTTCTTCTCGAAAATAATTTCAGGTCCTCCATCTGCTACATTCCCAATCCCATCAAAACTACGACCAAGCATGTTATACGAGAAACCTGCAGTGAGCGGAACCTCATGCATGCGTATTCTTGTTTGTGTGCTTAAACCCTGAGTCCCGTTAAATACCTGAAAACGAGTCGAGTCTTCGCTAATGTTAATGGCCTTAGCAAACGAAAGGCTTTGATTGGTTCCTGCTTCCAGTAATTCAACCACGTGATTTAGCGCAACGCCTGGATTTCCTTCAACCGAAATCAGTGCTTTACCCACTTCACTTATTCTGTTTATTTCTTTTCGTATCATATTGTGTACTCTTTTTGTAGAATAAACTCTTCAACTTTCTGCGGAAGAACTGCCATCTCATCCAGACTTTGCGCTGAAGTGTTCCAGTCTTTCCACCACTGCCGAAGCTCATCAAATTTTGCTTTTACCAGCCCTTTCAACTCTTCATCATCCATTTCATCCAGTGCAAAATTTATGGTACTGTCAATTAGTTTCTGTACGGCCTCGTTTATCACAATCAGGCGTTCAGGTCTGGTGCATGCATCCAGCTTATGGAAAGCATCTTGCTGCATCACACAGAAGTCGATGGTTAATCCTTTTTGAAATAAGATGTATTTCTCAACAGGAACTTTTTTCAAACCAATGGTACTGATGGTTTGATCAATACCATTTGCTTCCTGAAGTGTTTGCAGCATTTTGTTACGGTCATTCCACGAAATGAAGCTATCGTACACCGACGAAGTATAAGCCAGCGGATCGATTGCCGGGTATTTTTTTGCATCAGCACGGTCTTGCGACAAGCCCCAGAAACCACCGGTTGCATCCATGGTTGCCTGAGTAACCGGTTCCTGGAAGTTACCGCCTGCAGGAGAAACCGTTCCGATAAAAGTTAATGAACCGCTCGTACCCTGGTCTGCACCGGCACGTTGATAAATCCCTTTAATCTGATCGGGAATATCCATCGGGAAAGCCTCCGGTCCCGGAATATCGCCCTGGCGACCACTGCGCTCACGCAGCGCTTGTGCCCAGCGTGAAGTGGAATCGGCCAAAAGTACTACATTATATCCCTGGTAGCGGTAGTATTCGCCAACGGTTAGTGCAATAAACACACTGGCTTCTCGTGCTGCTACTGGCATCGAACTGGTATTTCCAAAAATGCACATCCGGTTCATCAAAGAATCTCCGGTTGACGGGTCCTCCAACTCAGCAAAATCCTTAAATACTTCTACAGCTTCTCCGGCGCGTTCGCCACAGGCTGCCATTATAATAATATCGGCCAATGCATATTTACACAACGAATGCTGTAATACCGTTTTCCCCGCACCAAAAGGTCCCGGATTTCCAACAGTACCACCATAGCTAACAGGCGCGAGCAAATCAATTACACGCACTCCGGTTGAAATGGTTTTACTGGGGATAGCTCGTTCTTTAAAGGGAATCGGCGATTTAACTGCCCAGCGAAACGCCAATTTCAGCTCGTGTGTAACGTTCTGATTGTCGCGAATAACGGCAACCGTTTCTAAAATATTTACCGAGCTTTTGGCTATAATGCTTTCAATTTTGCATTTGCCCAGATTAAAAGGTACTAAAATACGGTGTGTCAATCGTCCTTCAGGGACCTTACCAATGGTATCGCCACCCTTTACACTGTCGCCAACGGAAACAGATGGTGTAAAGTCCCATAATTTTTCTTCATCAAGTGCCGGAGCCTTCATGCCGGGCACTAAATAAGCGTTTTGTTCACCTAATTTGTATAAGGGATTTTGAAGTCCGTCCCAAATGCTGGTTAGTAGTCCCGGGCCAAGTAGCACGGATAATGACTTGCCGGTAAATTCCACCTGATCGCCAATTTGAGCTCCGGTTAAATCTTCAAAAACCTGCATTTCAACAATACCGGCATCCGTATTTTTGGAATCGGGCATAATTTGTAATACTTCGGCTTGCAACGATTTACCATCTACTATAACGTGGGCAGTTTCACCCATTATCACATTGCCGTAAAATCGTGCTTTTACCAACGAATCCTGAATGGATATGAGTTTGCCTGTTCTCGGTTTATTATTATTCATCTTTTTAATGCTTCAGTTTTTTTAAAGAAAAAGCGAGTCGATAGGATTTGGGGTATAGTTTACCGTAAACACGGGCAACCTACTGCCATGCACTATTTCCGAGACAAATCTGCCGATGCTGGTATTCGAGAAGACTGATTCCTGATGTGTGCGAATGATGATTAACCCCGGTTGTTCCTTTTTAATATATTCCAGAATCGTTTCATGTTTTTTATCCTCTCTGGTTTTTAGTATTTCTATTTCGCAGTTTATACCTTGCCGCCACAGCATGTGCCTTATTTTTACAGCATTCTTGTACGCCAGGCTTTTTTCAACATTAATGTTTACGTCAGCATTTAATGCCGAAAGAATGGTGATTTTTGCGCCTAACTTTTTGGCAAAGAGCGAAGCCCAAAGAAGTCGTTTTTTAGTGGATTGAGTAATGTCAATCGGAATAACAATATTTTCGATTTCGGGTACTCCATGATCTTTGTGGACCGTTAAAACAGGGCAGGTTGACACGCTTACCAATTCATCGATCTGAGCGTTGCTCAATGCACCCTGATAATCACTTTCGCTTTTATCAACAAGGATAAATTCGTATTTACTTTTTTTCGACAGATCTTTAAGCACTGAAACCACTTCTCCTGATTTTACCGAAATCTTTACATTTTTGGGTAAATCTTCGCCCACTGTTTTGTGCACAAAATCGACCAGTCTGCGTTTTGCAGTGGCCATTATATCATCAATCACATCCGGCTCAAAATTTCGGATATAAAACGACGCCGGTTCTATGACATTCATAATTCGAAGTTTCATACCCAACGCTTTTTGAAATAATAAGGCTTCTTTCAATACCAATGCTCCCTCTTTTTCCGGTGGTACCAAAGCCAATATTGTATGTTTTTCTTTTTTCATAACTCAAAAAGGATTTAATTACTGTTTTCAATTACCAGCAGATCTTTGGTTTTATTACGGATATGTTCCTTTATCCCACCACATTTTGTTTCACCATGCAGTTGTTTTATCTCGTAATCAACCGACTTAAAATTCTCGATGTAATAATTGAGTACCTCGTTCGATACCTTTTGAATTCCGTTATTAAGCACAAAAAGAACTTCAAGTGACGACTCTGTGGTTTTACATATTTTCAATATTTGCTGAATAAGCAATTGTGATGGGATTTTATCGGGGTTGCCTACAAATGAGATTTTCTTATCGGGATTTTTATCGAATTCACCGGGAAGTATAAATAAAGGATGATGAGTTGTGTCGATTAACTCCTCTAAACAATTGTTTTGCCGGTTACATGAATCGAGAAAAGAGCTATATATTCCAAGCGTAATAAAGTATTCTGTTTTAAAAAAAGGCTTAAACTGCAAAACGGAATTCAATTCGCCTTCCATCGACAGAGTTTTCACACGGCTCTTCCTGATCGGAAAGTTAGATAAAAGCCTATTTTTAAGTTGCTTTAATTCGTAATTGGTAATTTTTCTCAAAGTGTATGGCAACTTGCGCATCGTAAAATGCCCCCAACCCGGACTTTTATAGGTTTGCAAAATGGATACCGTCGAATCTTCGTGATGAAGGAATTGCATGGCGAAATTAGTTGCATGCCAACTGCCGTCAGAAAAATCTGCCAAAATTAAAATGTCCTGATATTTTGAGTCAGCTTTTAAACGCATAACATATTGTATTGTTCCATTCACAAAAATAAGTTGTACGCGAATGTTTTTGCTCAGGATATAACCTCTATTTGCCAGGGATAATTTCTATAATCCTGGTAGGGATTTCCCTACCTTTTATGAATCCTGATTAATTCCCCGAGACAGTTAAATATGGTTTGATAGCATTAATAATTACCACATACTTTTTTTAAAGCTGAATGTTTGAAATGTTAGAAATCATTAATTGATTCGTATTGATTGCCGGTGGGGAACAACCAAAATTAAAAGGAACTCAAAAAACGAGTTCCTTTTGTTATTTCTGAAAATTTATTTTCCGTTTAATTCTGTCTCAAAGGCGGCATTGGAATAGGGATATCAAAATAAGTTGCTCCTTCACCAACTCCACCGGTGCAATCCGTAGCACATTCGATTCGTGTACCCGGACATTCGGCTGCCCAGAACATATAGCCCAGCATTCCTGAACTGGTACCTGCTCCACTTGGCATTACCCGTCTAACAAAATCACTTGTTTGGTATTGAAGGGAAGAATAAAAGTCAACACATTCTGCGATCTTCTTTCTATCGGTGATATATAATCCTCCGGTAAATTTACAGGGTGCCAAAGGTGGAATTGCAGGCACATATTGCGGCTTGCCAACTACGTGCTCGTACCAGTTATCCATGGCAGAAGAAAGAGATGGTTGGCGCGCAGGAACCATGGCATTGGCATAATCCAATACAGTAACATCAGTGGTAAGCCAGTATTTGGTAGCGTACTGGCAAAGTGCGATCAGCCAGCGGTCTCCTGCCGCCAGATCAATAGTCAAACGAGCCGCATGATTTTCACCGCTGGCATCATAAGGATATTCTCCACGGTACGCATTTATAAAAGCCTGCAGACTATCTATATTGGGATCCGTATTTTCTTCATAATCGATCTCCATTCCAACACCCAGTGTCGATGCTACGAGCGCTGCATTTTTCCCTAGTTTGGTGGCATCTTCAGCTAAAGCGGCATTCCAGTCATCAGTATAAGTAATTCCCCCAATGGAAAGCATCACCCTGATGCCTGCATCTTTAAAATAATCAACAACAGTGGTTCTCATTCCTAACGGGATACCGGCAAGTGGTTCTTCTGAAGTGGTATAGTGAAGTAAATTTAATGGATTTACGAAACTCAGCACTACAAGATTTACCGATGGTACTCCATCTCCACGATCAATAATCCATTCATTTGTACTATTAAATTCATCGAATTCGCGCGTGGTTCCCCAGGTACAATAATCATTCCCGGCATGCCAAACGCCGTACACCTGAATATCGCTTGTATCGGTATCAAAAGGGAAAGATGGTTCCTTTACAGGTTTTCCTTTTTTTAAGAGGTTCTCACTGGATACATTTAATAATTCATCGCTTTTTTCGCAACCGATACTCGCAAGCAGGAATACGATCGCCAATCCGGAAATAAGTCTGATCAGTTTCATGGCACTTAAGTTTTTATTGACTTATCAAGTTACGACGAAAAGCTGTGAAATACTAATTTTCAGATCTTTAAGTCATGCCTCACACTAAACTTCTTAAGCGGTGCAGAGGAGAAAGGATTTTTGTATGGTATTTTAACGCGACCACAACATGGCCGAAATGCCGGTACTGAACCTAAACTGATACATTTCGTAGTCGATATTATTAAAATCGGGTTTAAAAATACTTTTAAAACCCACGTTAAATCGTCCCCACAAATTAAATCGTTCGCCAAATTTCCAGTTATAGCCAATCAAAGCACCCACATCGTAGTTGTCCAGTTCGTCGTTAAAATTAAACGAAGTATTCTGGGTACCGGGCAGCGGAGCATTGTCGGTATCTTCCTTGTCGGCTGAAATCCAGCCATTTCTACCTTCTGTTTCGAGTTTTCCTTTGAGGATTATGGAAGAATACCCACCGAAAACCAATGACCAGCGATCGTTAAAATGAAAATGCGCCACCAATGGAATTTCCACAAACTGCAATTCGGTTGAGGAATAGGCTTCGCCTGAGAAATAAGTGGCATATGATCGATCGTCGGACCAAAAAGCCTGACTTATTACCGTTACCTCAGCATCAACAGCCAGTATGTGATAATTTACTTCTGCTCCAAGACTCCAGCGCTCGCTCAGGTTCCGCTGTAAGGCAAGTCCCAGCGTTGGCCTGAACTTGGTATCGGCTTTTGCATCGTCAGGCATTTCTGACAGGGGAATCGGGATAGCCCCGCCAACATCTAAGCCAAGCGAAGGAGCAAACTGCCATTTCGGATCCTGCGCACTTAAAGTGCTTACACAAAACCCAAAAATCAGGAGCAGGAAAAATTTATTCATACAATAATTCAATGTTATCAATAATTAATGTACTTCCAACAGCTCCTTTAAACGTTCCACCGTCGAAACTGGGTGAGAAAGAAATGTACATATGAGTCGGATTGTCGCTTGAAAAATAATCCAGATCGAGTTTTAAGGTGGTAATTTCATTCACTTCCTGATCGCTTTGGAAGTTTTTCCTCGCTATTTCAGTTCTATTTTCGCCTTCCCGCTTTTCGAGTACGATTTCAATCCCAAATTTATCAATCCCATCTACATTCGTAATATTAAAGCCGCCAAACAAATTTCCAGGATCTTTCAGTTCTGCCTGAATCATTTGCGCTCCGGGCTGGTAACTATACTGTAACTGAACCGCAGTTGGTCTCCCGTAAAAAGGCAATCCAAGAATGGCAGCCGCTACAGGATTAGTGGGATCAGCAATAGCGCCGTCCAGATCAAACTTCCCAACATAGAGGGCACCGGCAACCAGTGGCAAAGCAACGGTTTCCACGGTTTCAATTTTTACCAGGGTATTGTCTCCATCGGGAACAGGACTTGTACCGTAAATGCTGTAAATACTGGTTCCCATATTGGCAGTTGCCCAAATGGTAGTTTCCGCATATTTACCAGGTTGTTGAAACGGTTTGCTGTTCATACCGATTTCCTGAAACCAGTTTTCGAAACCGGCATTCGGAAGTTGCCTGTCGCGAATGGTAACAATATATTCTACTGAATTGGCACCATTTTCTGATGTAACCGTAAATTTTTTGAATGCTTCCGGATCAGCAAAAGTAACCGGAGAGCCTGGCGCCGGTGAAACAGTGGCTCCATCCGATACCACAACCTCAGAAACAAGAGTCAGGGGAAAAGCAGATTCGTCAAAATCAACCGAACTAAAAACATAAACCATTCCGTTTTCCTCATCGATATAAGTACTCACAGGATTAAAATCGGAAGTGGATTCCACTGTAAAATCAAGCAACTTTGCCTGATCCGACGCCGGAACATCTTCCCCGCCATTGTCGCTGCACGACAAAACCACCGCTGCCAGTATTAGTGCAAGAATCTTTTTCATCGGTTTACAATTTTTTGTTTTGAATGCATTCTTCCCACTCCTTAAAACAGAGCTATTCTGGTTTGAATTTATAAATATCTTTTAATAAGCGAAACAATTGCATAACCATTCAGGAATAAAAATGTTTGTTTACATCCCCATCATAACATTCAAAAAGTATGATCTGAGCCTGAAAATTTAAATGATAACACGATTGTCCTCATATTTCTTCCTAAAGATATTGTGTGCAAAAAAAAAATATAACTATTTTTCAAGGGCTATGGTTTTTGATTCCTAATTTTAAATATATCAATGAAAAACCTGTTTTTACTTCTGATATTAAGTTTTACTGCTACAATGGCTTACAGTCAAATCGATTTAATTGTTGAAATAGCTCCCTTGCGAAACAACAACGGTAAAATTTTGTTGGAATTTAGTAACGAGAAAGAAGAAATTTTGAAAGGAATTTCTGAAGATATAGCCGATAACAAGTGCATCATCCGTATTCCTAATCTCAAACCGGGAACGTATGCCTTTAGGTATTTTCATGATGAGAACAATGACGAGGAGATAAACACCAATTTTATGGGAATTCCGCGGGAAGGTTATGGTTTTTCGAACAATGCAAAGGGTAGCTTCGGGCCTCCTTCATTCGACAAAATGCTGTTTGAGCTTACAAAATCGGATACCCTGCATTGTACACCAAACTACATTTTAAAACAGAAATAGCTATGACGGACGACAAACTGAACAGAGTAAACGACGACGACGAAAAAAAACAACTCAACATCGAGACGATAAAAGAACTGTGGTCGACTACGTACAATACAGACGGGAAACCCGATTGGTCGCATATTTTTAAATACTATCACAAGGACATCGTATTTCAGGATACCATTCAACGCATTGAAGGAATTGATGATTTTATTGCCATGTGCAATCGGCTGACAAAACGCACCAAGCAGCTAAAAATGGAAATTGTAAGTATCGTTCAAAATGACGATACGATTATATTTGAATGGATTATGACCATGATGTTTAAAAAATACCCAAGCACCCCTATGTATGGTTGTACCAAACTGAAAATAAGTAATGATAATTTTATTTTGGAACAACGCGACTATTACGATTTGTGGGGCGATATTTTCAATAACATTCCACGATTCGGAAAAATGTATCGCAGGTTTTTAATTAAAAAATTTGGGTAAGACCGGATAATCTGGTTGATTTAAACTACTGATAAATCTATGAGAAAGAAACATTTTATAAATTACAGTCTTCTTTTCGGCCTGATTCTTTTATTCTCTTCCTGCTCTGAGGAAATTCCTTGGCCGGTATCGCCACTTTACGACTTTTCAGAATACGAAAATGAAGCATCTTCAATTCACAACCTCGATTCATTGAAAAAGCAACTGGTGGGTCATTATGCGCATTATGACGTGGTATCGTACGAAGATACAACAACCAAAACGCCTATGTTGACTTTTATTATATCCTATGGATTTACCGATTTTCACATGGATCAAAATGGGGACATCATACAAACCAATCGATTTGTCAGGGCATCACACAAGATCAATCAAAAACAGATTACATCAGAATTTAGCGATAAGTCGGTACAGGCTATACAACCCAGTCAGCAAAAAGTTGAAATCAGTAAAGAAGATGGGAAATGGCACATCTTTCGACCCCCCACCCCTACTTTACTGGGAATTAATGGCGATCCTACGAAACCTCTTTCCAAAGACCGCAACGATCCTGATTTAACCGACCCCGATGGAGATGGCAACCCGGGTGTAACGGTTAATATTAACATTGCAAAAATTCTGAAAGGAGAAATTTACATCACCCGAAGAGAAATTTTCACGTATTTTCTACAACTAAATAACGACGGGACATTAACTGGATATGTAAAAGATGATTCGGAACAGTTCATAGTTGGAGCTTCCATGAAAATACTCGATCAGGCTTCCAATAACTTTCAACATCCTTCAAAAGGGATGAATCCTGTTATAATGGTCCCGATAAGTGAGGATATTGATACGCCAGAAGAACTAATGGCTATCAGGGATGAAATTTTTCCAAAAGAACCTGATTTTTTCGAATCGAAATAACAGAATGGTTCTTCATGTAGTATGAGTTGAATAATAGTATGGCAAAAAATAAAAACTTCTGGAAATATTTTAAGCAATACGAGGTTTCGCAAATCGTGGCTATGGTAAAAAACGGGAAAAAAGATCCCTTAACTTGTGATGATCGATTTGAGAACAAATTAGTTGTGATAAGTGGTGCTACATCTGGTATCGGAACTTATACGGCCATGAAATATGCTTCCATGGGTGCCAACATACTTTGTATTAATCGTAACGAAGAGAAATCGATAAAATTAAAGACTGAAATCGAATCGAAATACGGAATAAACTGCGATTATTTGATTGCCGATTTAAGTAAGCTAAACGATATACACGAGGCTGCAGATCAGCTTTCTAAAATGAAAGAACCTATTGATGTGCTTATTCATAATGCAGGATTAACTTTGTCGAAACAGCAATTAACCGATAATGGACTTGATCTTGTTTTTGTTGTCAACCATTTGTCCTCATTTATTATCAATTATAAGTTAATCGATAAGTTGAGAAATCAGGCCAGTGCGCGTATTATAATGAACAATTCAGAAGGGCATCGTTTTGCTCCATGGGGATTGCGATTGGATGATCTGGACTGGAAAAGAAGGCGTTATTCAGGATTAAAAGCTTATGGTTCGGCAAAGCTTGCACAACTGCTTTCGATGCACATTTTTAAGGAAAAATTTGAAGGTTCAAATGTCACCATTAACGCAATGCACCCGGGGGCCGTTGAGTCGAATTCCGGAAAAGACAACGGCCCTGTGTATAAGTGGTATAAAAGGAATTTTATCGACAAAATGTTGCGACCAACCGATATTGCTTCTGAATCGCTTTATTATTTGGGTGTATCGAAAAATGTGGAAGGCATCAGTGGTAAGTTTTTTAGTTTAACCACCGAAGAAATTCCTGCGCCACCGGCCTGGGACATTGAAGAAGCCAGAAAACTTTGGGAGCTTAGTTTATTACTGGGTGATCCAAAAGAAAACTGAAAGCATTTGGAGTTTTATTCAATATCAACGAGAATACAAATGACAAACAATCATTACGATACAATAGTAGTTGGAGGAGGAATTGCAGGCTTAAGCGCCGCAGCTTTTGTGACACAGGCGGGACAATCGGTGGCCCTTTTCGAGAAACAGGACAAGGTGGGCGGTTTAATTCAGACCTTCGAGCGAAACGGCGTTTATTTTGATGGCGGTTTGCGTTCGATGGAAAACTCGGGAATACTTTTCCCCATGCTGCGGGCTTTAGATATCGAAATTGATTTTGTTAAAAGCAAAACATCCATTGGATTCGCCGACTCCATCCTGGTGATAGAGAAGGAGGAAAATATTGATGAATACCAGGAAATTCTGATAAAGAAATTTCCTGATGATGCTGAGGACATCAAAAAGATTATTCGACAAGTCCGGAAAAGCATGAATTACATGGATGTACTTTACGGTATTGATAATCCTTCTTTTATGGATTTGAAGAATGACAAGAAATACGTAAGAAAAGTACTTCTTCCCTGGATGTTTAAGTTTTTAATGACCATCCGGAAAATTAATAAGCTGGAGGAACCGGTTGATGAATACCTGCTCCGCTTTACAAAAAACCAGGCGCTCATCGATGTAATCGGTCAGCATTTTTTTCAGAAAACACCGGCTTCATTCGCGCTTAGCTACTTTAGTTTATACCTCGACTATTACTACCCCAAAGGAGGTACAGGCACGGTTATCGTTAAACTGGCCGAATACATTACGGAGCATGGCGGAGATATTCAATGTTCGACAAGCATTGCGGAGCACAACCCGGAACAAAAATTTGTAATCGACGAAAGAGGGAACAAAGTGCAATACGATAATTTGATCTGGGCAGCCGATCTGAACCAGTTGTACAAGCGCATTCCGACTAACTCCCTGAAAAACAAAAAGCTGGTTAGAAAAATCGAGAACCAGATCAATCGCTTCAAAGGCTTACGTGGTGGTGATTCGGTATTTTCCGTGTATCTCACACTTGAGCTGAACCCTGAATATTTTGACGATAAATGCACCGGGCACTTTTTTTACACGCCAAGACTCGAAGGCCTTTCGGCCGTTGATAAAACAGCTTTAAATGAATTTCTGGCACTTGAAACGGTTGATCCAAACGACGCCGCTCTAAAAGTAAAGCTTATTGATTACCTAAAGGAATTTTGTGACCTGAATACGCTTGAAATTGCCATACCTGTGCTTCGCGATCCCAACCTGGCTCCTGAAGGAAAAACCGGGGTGGTGGTTAGTTTGCTGTTCGATTATAAACTGGCCAAAAAGATCGAAGAAACCGGTTGGACAGCCGAAATGAAAGAAATCCTTGAAAAGCAACTTATCCAAATCCTGGACGAAAGCATTTACCCGGGTTTCAAAGAAAAAGTTTCACACCGTTTTTCATCTTCACCTCTGACAATTGAAAAAAGAACTGATTCAACCGAAGGTGGCATAACAGGCTGGGCATTTACAAATCCGTACATACCCGTAGTGAACAAAATGCTGACAGTTGCCAAATCGGTGAATACGGTGCTGCCAAATGTATACCAGGCCGGGCAGTGGGCATACAGCCCATCAGGAATGCCCATCTCGGTGTTAACGGGTAAACTGGCCGCCGACAAGGCAATTAAAAACAGTACTAAAAAGAAGTAAACCCGAAATGGATTTGCAAACCAAATTCACCCACTTCCTGTTGAAACTGGTCAATGCCAAAAAACTGGCCGACAGATCAGTTCTAAAACCCAAACGCTCAAAAAGATTTATTTATCCGCATCGATTAAAAAAGTACAGAAGCGAACAGTTCCTCATTCAGAACAGGCATGTTATTACTTTTACAAAAAATATAAAAGGTGTCGGTAAGCACATTGTTTTTTTACACGGAGGGGCCTACACTGCCGAGGAGAAACCGGGCCACTGGTGGTTAATCGAACAGTTAACAAAAAAGCTGAGCTGCAAAATTAGTTTTATACAATATCCGCTGGCCCCTGAGCACAATTACCGGCAAACGCACGAAATGTTGTTACTGGCTTACACCGAACTAACACAAAAAAGTCCGAAGGATACGTTTTATTTACTGGGCGATTCGGCAGGCGGCGGATTAGTCCTGGCCTTTGCGCAAACATTGCGTGACCAAAAATTTACGAAACAACCACAAAAATTAGCATTGCTGTCGCCCTGGCTCGACCTTTCGATGCGAAACCCGGAGATCGAAACCCTGGAACCAAAAGACCTGTTGCTTTCAGCCAAAACCCTTGCAACATGCGGAAAATGGTTTGCCGGTGAAACCGACGTCAAGTCACCTGTTTTATCCCCGCTTTACGGCAACATGAACGATTTGATCAGTATTACCGTTTTTGTGGGTACCCACGAGATTTTTCTGCCCGACTGCCGCTTACTGAAGCAAAAAATTGAAGACTCGAATACTGAATTGTATTACAGGGAATACGAGGAAATGCAACACGACTGGATTCTTTTTCCAATTAAGGAACGCGATAAATTATTGAAAGAACTCATAAGCTATTTTTCCTGAAATACCACCTTGCGAGAAAAGTTTACAATCTAATGCTTAAGTCTTTTAATCACCCACTCCAGCATATTGTCTTTTCTCTGCGAAAAGTTTTTCCATTCGTATTTCATTGGAAAATCGGGTTGAACACCTGCTGTTACCTCTTCCTGTATTTTAAAGAATCGTTTGGAGTAACAAACCACCAGTTTTGAATGGGGTAATTCAAAGGTATCCATATCCTGGTAGCCGGTTGGGTTTGATCCTGTAGGTTCGCCCACAATTTTGGCATTTAGTAGTTCGCGAAACAGAGCGGTGTTACTTGTTGCTGCAGAAAAAGTGACGTTATCGCATAAAACGTAAACCCCCGATTTCCAGTCTACCGGATCGGCCAGATTAAGTGCATAGGCAAGCACCAGCCCGGTGTACAAATCACCGCCGCCATTGTTGCGCAGGTCGATGATTAACTGACGTACATTGTTCCGAAATATATAAGCTACAAGCCCTTCCCCAAAAGCCATCATTTCTTCAAACTCCGGGTAACTTTCGAAATGAATGTAAACTGCATCAGTTCCTCCGACCGGTGTATACCATAAAAAATCGTAGGTAGCAGAATCCGGTTTTTGAATTTCAGGAACACCTGGCTCAATTCTTTTAAAAGGAATATGTTCATATTCCTGAAGACTGATCGCATGAATAGCAAGACTTTTTTTATGGCCTGCATCGGTGCCGAATGTAAAGCGTGCCTGTGTTTTTTCTTTGGTAATATTCAGCCCGTATAATAATTCGCCCATCGTCATGAATTCAGCAGTGCGCACGATTTGTGAATGTTCGTTTTCAACAAACTGAGCCACATCCCCTACTTTTTCGGCTATCTCCTCTATATTAACATCATCAACTTTTTCAAGTTTCATTCCCAACAGATCATCATATTCTTCGGCTACTTTTATCACCCGCCATTCTCCGCTAAAATTTTGCACTTCAAAAGGATAACTATGAAATCCCTGTCTGCGCAGAGAAATAGCCGTGTGTCCATCCCCAATTTTGCGGGTCAGACGCATCAGGTCTATGGTGGTTTCTAAATCGGTTTGCTCCGCAATGGAGGCTTTAATTCTTTCGATTTCGGCATAAAAATCTGCCTTTGCGACTTTATTGTAGACATCAATGTGCTTCTGCTCCAGTCCACTTTGATACATTTGCAGATCTTCAAGCCATGCATCGTTGCTCAATTCCTGCGAAAGAGAATTAAAAGAATACAGGAGCAGTGCAAAAAAAAGGAATGTAGTTTTCATTTTTATTCATTAATCATTTTTCGAAGGGCATCCACATCATTTCCGGTAAGAATTTGTACTGACCGGGTTATTTTTTCAATGTCCCAGTTCCACCATTTCAGTTCGAGTAAAACATTAATCTGCTCTTCAGAAAAACGTTTCCGAACGGGCTGAGCAGGGTTACCTCCCACAATCGTATATGGATCAACATCTTTTACAACCGTTGAATTTGTGGCAATAATTGCGCCATCGCCAATTTTCACTCCGGGCATTATCACAGCCTTGTGCCCAATCCATACATCGTTTCCGATAATTGTGTCGCCCTTGTACGGGAACGACTTCCCGTTCATGGCAGTTTCCCAGTCGCCACCAAAAATAGAAAACGGATAGGACGATATGGAATTCGTCAGATGATTTCCTCCATTCATTATAAAAGTGGCGCCCGAAGCGATCATGCAGAATTTTCCAATGATGAGTTTATCACCAACAAAATCGAAATGATATTTTACATTCTTTTCGAAATTACGAACGTCGTCAAAATCATCGTAGTAGGTATAGTCGCCAACACTGATATTCGGATTTTTAACGATATTTTTTAGGAAACAAAGCCTGTTGTAATCCGGCAGCGGGAAAGTTTTGTTCGGATCCGGAATATTCATTTTGCATTCAGTTATGGATGAGTGGTGTAAGTTACAAGAATTAAAAATATTTAGTTCGATGAATAATTATTCTTTGATCTCAGGTGGTTGCTGCATCAGGAAGTTTTTTCGAAAAGGTTATTCGAGTTTAATGAGATTTATTTATTTTTGCAGCCACAATTCTGACCTGTGGTGTAATTGGCAACACGTCTGACTCTGGATCAGAACCCGCCCGTACCGAACGCATTGCAAATCACATTTTCCTTTTATCAGTTTTTCGTAAATTCATGGTAATTTACATCCTATTTTAAAGGTACGTTCGGGCGGGGAGTCCGGGTAAATCAAAAAACATGACTTATTACTCCTATGTCATATACAGTTTTAAGTACAAACGTTTTTATAAGGGCCATTGCGAAAATCTTGATGAGCGGCTGAAACAACACAATGCGGGCTATACCAAATCGACAAAAGCATTTATCCCCTGGAGGATAGTATATTACGAGACATTTGAATCAAGAGCAGAAGCTATTGCCAGAGAAAAATACTTTAAAAGTGCAGCCGGCAGAAGATTTTTAAAAAAGGTTATTCATCTTTAGCCAGTTTTATTTACTTTTGCAGCCACAATTCTGACCTGTGGTGTAATTGGCAACACGTCTGACTCTGGATCAGAAGAGTCCAGGTTCGAGCCCTGGCAGGTCAACCAAATAGCTTGCAAATATATGCAAGCTATTGTTTTTCAAACAACTACAATCTTGCACTTCTTCAAAAAATGTAAAAAAGTGTTATATGATACAGACGTATAACGTGTGCTCAAAAACATTTTTTTGAACATATTTTATATTTCATTTTTTTGTAATTTTCAAACTGTATTATTGCTAAACCTATATTTTGCAGTTCATTTAAACTGAACTAAACGAAAAAAATACCATAAAAAAGAGAGCTGATATGGCTGTATCAACTCTCGTGTAGCTAAATTAAACGTACTGTATTAACCTAACTGTTGCGAACTTAATAAGAATTTCCTGAAATGTTTGTTTTTTTCAAAATTTCCACTTGACTTTCTCTTATTTACAGGGATTTTACCGCGATTTTATCGATGCGAAGAGCGCCTCTTTCGTTAATACTTTTTGTTCTTTAAGTCTTGTGTTAAGCAATTATTAGGCAATGCAGAAATCGTTGAGTAAACGACGGATTGTATTGCGGGCTCTTAATAACCTAACTAAAATTAATTTTATGAAAAACAAAAGAGGAATTAAAAAAACAATCCGCATTTCCATGCTATGCTTTTTCCTGTTTGCATTAAGCATGAACGTGCATGCCCAGGAAACATTAATTGGGAAAGTAGTGGATGAAAGCGGACAGCCGTTACCAGGGGTAACCATTGTTGTTAGAGGTACAACAATTGGAACGATAAGCAACGCTGACGGAACTTTTAACCTTTTAACACCTGAAGATGCAGAATTTCTGGTTTTCAGTTTTGTAGGTTTTCGAACCCAGGAAGTACCCATAGAAGAGAACACCGAATTTAGCATAACCATGGAGGAAGAATCCATTGGTTTGGATGAGGTAATTGCAATTGGCTATGGAACGATTAAAAAAAGCGATTTAACAGGTTCTGTTACATCCGTAAAAACCGAAGATCTTGAAAATGTAAAAATGCAATCTATCGACCAGGCTCTGGCTGGACGAGCAGCAGGCGTGCAGGTAATTCAGTCTTCAGGAGTTCCGGGATCTGCACCGGCAGTAAGGGTGCGCGGAACAACATCGTTACAGGGAGCTAACGAACCACTCTACGTAGTTGATGGTTTTCCAATCTACGCAGGTGGGGGAAGTGGGAACGCAGGGACTGCAGCAGGTTCATCAAATATTAGTGGAATAGCCAACATTAATCCAAACGATATTCAGAGTATTGAAATATTAAAAGATGCGTCTGCGACATCTATTTATGGAGCCAGAGCCGCAAACGGAGTAATTCTAATCACAACGAAATCGGGAAGAGCCGGAAATGATAAAATTTCATTTTCTGCCAACTATGGATTCCAGAGTGTAACCAAGAAAATGGATGTAATGGATGCCTATCAATATGCCGTATTAAAAAATGAAGCATATACAAATGAAGGCAGTGCTCCGGTTTATTCTGCCTCTGATTTAGATGAAATAAGAAATAATCCTCAATTGGGAACTGATTGGCAAGACGAAGTTTTCCAGGTCGCTCCGACACAGGAATATAACATTTCTTTTACAGGTGGTGACAGGAAAACAAATTATGCAATCACCGGTGGATATACAAAGCAGGATGGTATTATAAAAAGCACCGATTTTGAACGCTTTACATCCAGGATTAATATTAGTCGTCAGATGAACGATTGGCTTAAAGTAGGCACACACATTTCGGCATTCAGGATTTTCTCCAATCAACAAAACGTTGACGGATTGGGTGTTGTTAACGGGGCCACTCAATTTAGTCCAATACTTCCTGTTTATTCAGGACAGGGATATTCTTTCCTTCCAAGTTCGAGTGCGAGTGAATATACCCTTGTTAACGATGGTATTATTATTAACAATCCTGTTGCTACCATGGCAGAGGTTGTAAGGCAAACACAACGTAACGGGATATTAGGCGATATATCTTTAGAAATTAAACTCTCGCCAAATTTAACTGCAAAGATCAAAGGTGGAGCAGACATCTCAAATGTTAAAAACGACACTTATCTTCCCAGTAATACAAACGAAGGGCAGGGATCAAATGGATCCGGTACTATCAGGTATAATTTAAACCAAAACTGGCTTAACGAGAATACCTTAAGTTATGTAAACGAATTTGGCGATCATTCGGTAAGTGCTGTTGCAGGGGCAACTTACCAGGAAAATATCTTTGAATATGTTTCCGGATCTTCCCAGGGATTTACAAATGATATCCTGAAGGAAAACAGTCTTCAGGGTGCAGAGACATACAACAGTCCGGGATCAGGAAAAACCAGATGGGCGCTTATTTCTTATCTTGCCCGTGTCAATTATTCGTATAAAGGAAAATACTTAGCCTCCATTGCCGGCCGAACGGATGGTTCGTCGAGGTTTGGAATAAACAACAAATATGCCTTCTTCCCATCTGGATCTTTGGCCTGGCGTGCCAGTGAAGAAGAATTCATTCAAAAAATGAACCTGTTCTCCTACTTAAAATTGCGCGCTAGTTTTGGCTATACGGGTAACCAGGAGATTGGATTATACAATTCTTTGCCGACTACCGGTACACAGACCTATACATTTGGAGATGGAACGCTTGCTACCGGAGTTAGTCCGAACAAAATTGCAAACGCAGATCTGCAATGGGAAAAAACAGCGCAGTTCGACGTTGGAATTGATATGGCATTCTTCGATAATCGTTTAGGACTTACCCTGGATTATTATTATAAGAAAACCACAGAAATGCTTTATAGTGAACAGGTCCCGTTTACCACTGGTTTTACAACTTACCTGAATAATATTGGAAGTATGCAAAACCAGGGTTTCGAGCTTGAGATAAGAGGCGATATCCTTAAAGGGGAACTAAAGTGGAATACTGACTTTAACTTGTCTTTAAACCGCAATAAGGTCCTTAGCCTTGCCGGCGTTTTGTATAAAGACGTTGGTGTAAATCAGGGACATCTTAAAATCGATCCCTGGTCGAGACGATTGTTTGTTGGAGAATCTATCGGTACTTTCTTTGGATGGCAGTTTGATGGTATCATCCAAGAAGGTGAAACCATTGACCAAACAATCAGCCAGGTTGGACCAGGTAGAAGAAAATACAAGGATGTATCCAGTGAAGATGACTATCCTGAAGATGGTAAATATACCGGGCCCCCTGACGGAGTGGTTGATAATGCTGACCGACAGGTGATCGGAAATGCATTACCCGACTTTATCGGGGGTATGAATAACAACTTTTCATACAAAAATTTCAGTCTTAGTGTGTTTCTGCAGTGGTCTGTTGGAAATGATATTTTAAACTTTGACAAGACGCAATTAACCCTTCCAACCGGAGGACAAAATGTGTATGCTGAAATGGTGAATCGATGGACACCGGATAATCCAAGCAATGAATTACCGCTTGCCAGCACTAACCGGCAAATCGTTTTTAATGATTATTACATTGAAGATGGTTCGTATCTTAAAATCAAGAACATTGTACTTGGTTATACCTTCCCTAAAAGCCTGGTGAAATTTGTTGATCGACTATACCTGTATACGTCACTTGACAATTACATTACTTTCACTAAATACACCGGATTCGATCCTGAAGTTAGCTTACACGGAGCATCTAACCTTACGATGGGCGAAGATTACAGTACTTATCCACAATCCAAAACTGTAATGTTTGGTGTGAAAATTGATTTTTAACATTAAAAATTTGAAAGATGAAAAAATTTATATGCCTTATATTAATTCTAATACCGGCAACAATATTCAATTCATGCAGCGATTTTCTGGAAGAGAATCCTGTTGACAGGTATGTGGTAAGTAATGTGTACACCGACGAATCGGGTGCCGTTGCTTCAGTTACTGCAGTTTATAATAGCTTATATAGTTTGTATGAGAGATTAATGTATTTAGTTTTCGACCTTCCGGTTGACGATGAAAAAAATGGCAGGGGCATGCCAAACCAATACCTGCAAAACCTGGAATACATGCGTTACACACCAAACAATACTTTTATTAGAAACTTCTGGAGGGATAGTTATAGAGGAATATTTAGAGCTAATAATGCACTGGAACAAATTCCAACTATCGAAATGGATGAAACCCTGAAAACCAGGTTAATGAATGAAGCCAAATTTTTGCGTGCATTGTATCTCTTCAATCTGGTTAGAGCTTTTGGCGACATACCTTTACCACTGGGAACATCTGTTGAAGAAACAGTTACAGAACGTAAACCGGTTGCTGATGTTTATGCGCAAATAATTGCCGACCTCACCGATGCAAAAGCCTTACCCAAAAGCTATAGCGGTTCTGATGTTGGAAGAGCAACCTCGGGTGCCGCCTCGGTGCTTTTTGGAGAGGTTTATGTAACCATGAAAAACTGGAGTGCAGCCGTTACCGAACTTGGTGCTGTTGTGAATAACGAAGCAAGTTATGGCTACGGACTATGGGAGGACGTAAAAGACAATTACCGAGTAGCCACAGAAAATGGCAAAGAATGTGTTTTTTCTGTACAATTTGATTCACCGCCATCAAATGGGAATGGCGACATGCAACTTTCAGGTCCTAAATATGCTCTTCAGTCAAGATACAAAACGCAACAAATACCCGGACGTAATCAAATGAACGAGGCAGATATCCCAATCGAAGAATTATATGCTCAGTTTAGCGATAAAGACCAACGAAAATTCGTTTACTTTAGTAAGGAGTTTACAAGTCCCATCGATACAACTATTTATCGGGTTGATTTGCCAATCTATACAAAAGCCTGGGACGAGAATGAATTTAATGCACCCAACTCGGCAGTAAACAGGTTTGTTCTTCGCTATGTAGATGCACTTTTACTTTATGCTGAAGCTTTGAACGAAAATGGTGATCCGGCAGCAGCTTATACACATCTTCAGCGCGTACGAAGCAGAGCATATCATGACGACCCTGAGGGAATTTTAACCGGGGACAAAACAAAAGAAAACCTCACCGAATGGATACGAAGGGAGCGCTGGATGGAACTTGTGCACGAAGGCAAACGCTGGTTTGACCTGGTTCGTTGGGGAATCTTAAAAGAAAGGATGTTTGAACATGCTGATAACGAAAGCCAATTCACAGATTCTTTCGAAGCTGCACAGAAAACTCAAATAAAAACAAACTACAAAGATGCTATGACATTAATGCCAATTCCACAGGCAGAGTTGGATGCCAATGAATTATTGGTTCAAAATCCAGGATGGAATTAAACCTAGATTGTGAAATAGTAAAGTTAGTTAGCACGAAAAGATTAGCTTTCAGGAAAATCTGAAAGCTATCTTTTTAGTAAATTTGTAGATATGTCAGTTCAACACTGAAATAATTTTCACATTAAAACCAAAATATTATGAACCGAAACCTGCTAAAATCAATCAGCATTCTCTTTTTAGGGTTTATTCTCTATAGTTGCACAAGTTCCACAGAAGAGGCTAATCAGCGACCCAACATCATCTATATTATGAGCGACGACCATGCCTATCAGGCAATAAGTGCTTATGGTTATGGATTAAACGAAACACCAAATATTGACAGGTTGGCAGAAGAAGGAGCCATATTTACACGGGCGTGTGTTACCAATTCACTGTGTGCTCCGAGCCGGGCAGTACTTTTAACAGGAAAACACAGCTTTATAAATGGTAAAGTAGACAATGTTCAGGCATTTAACTGGGATCAGCCAAACTTCCCTAAATTACTTCAATCAAACGGCTATCAAACTGCAATGATTGGAAAAATACATCTGGATGGAATACCGCAGGGATTCGACTTCTCAATGGTTCTTCCGGGTCAGGGAAGATATTACAATCCGGATTTTTTGATTGAAGGAGAGCGTGTAAGAAAAGAAGGTTATGTTACTGATATTATAACCGAGACAGCAATTGACTGGTTAAAAAATAAACGCGATCCAAATAAGCCGTTTTGTTTACTTTATCATCAAAAAGCTCCTCATCGAAACTGGTTGCCGGCACCTGAATATGTGAACCTGTATGATGATAAAACTTTTGATTTACCAGAAACCTTTTTTGACGATTATTCGGACAGAGGTTCGGCCGCCAAAGAACAGGAGATGGAGATAAACAGAGACATGATGTGGGGCCACGACTTCAAACTTATTGTTGATCCGAATGGTGACAGTACCAACTTTGTTCCTGATCTTCAACGTATGAATGATGAGCAAAGAGCAAATTGGATGGCCGCCTACGAAGATGAAAATCAAGCATTTTTAAACAATATGCCGAAAGGCGAAGAACTGGCAAAATGGAAATTTAATCGATACATAAAAGATTACCTACGCTGTATTAAATCTGTAGATGATGGAGTTGGTGAACTCCTGGATTACTTAAAAGAATCAGGTCTTGAGGAAAATACAATCGTTGTTTATACATCAGACCAGGGTTTTTACCTGGGAGAACACGGTTGGTTTGACAAACGATTTATGTATGAAGAATCTTTAAAAACGCCTTTAATTATTCGTTATCCTAAGGAAATTGAACCAGGAACAAAAATTAATAACCTCGTTCAGAATCTCGACTTTGCTCCAACATTTTTGGATTATGCCGGAGTTGAAGCCCCGGAAGAAATGCAAGGTGAATCATTTCGTGAGTTAGTAGGCGGAGAAACTACTGATTTCAGAGACGCAATTTATTATACTTACTACGAATATCCGGCCGTACATATGGTGAAGCGGCATTACGGGGTGGCGAATGATCGATACAAACTGATCCACTTCTACTACGATGTGGATGAATGGGAATTGTACGATCTTGAAAAAGATCCGCAAGAAATGCATAACGTCTACAACGATCCTGATTATACTGATGTACAAGAAATGATGCATCAAAAACTCTCCGAGGTGCGCTCGAAATATGGAGATAGCGATGAACTTGATCAAAAGTACCTAAAAGCATATCTCGATTTCCAGGAAAATAGAAGAAATCGTTTTAATCGTTAATGCAATGATAAACCAGTTAAATCTAGTAGAAAATACCTTGAGAATGAGGTATTTTCTTTTTTTTATTGTGTTTTTTAGCACCATACTAGTTAGAGCACAACCCAATATATTGTTGATTTTTTCGGATGATTTGAATACCCGTATTGGTCCGTACATGGGTATAGATAAACACACGCCAAATTTGGACAAACTTGCTCATGAAGGAGTTATGTTTACGCGGGCTTATTGTCAGTATCCGCTTTGCGGTCCATCAAGAGCTTCGATAATGAGTGGATTATATCCAGCCACGAATGGAGTTTTAGTGAACGATGATCAACCTGGTAGTTATAAAAAGATCAATCCATCACTTAAGGACCACCCCTCCATGGCAGGCTTCTTCAGAGAACGTGGCTATTTTACTGCGCGTGTTTCAAAGATTTTTCACATGGGAGTACCCGGAGGCATTGAAAGAGGTGATCCCGGAGGAGACGAACCGGAGTCATGGGACTATGCCTACAATGTCATGGGCCCGGAAACACTGAGTCCCGGGAACCTTGAACTACTATCACCTAAAAATCTCCACTATGGTTCAAATTTTGCTCGATTGATTTTAGCAGACTCCGTACAAAACTACCAGACAGATTACCTGGCGGCGAGTCAGGCAATTGCAATATTGCAAAGTCGTGCGAAAAAACCGGCAGCGGGAGCCACAAACAAGAAAAAGATTAAACCCGATGCACCTTTTTTTCTTGCAGTTGGCTTTGTAAGACCGCATGTTCCACTCATTGCAACAGAAAGTTGCTTTTCGAATTATCCGGTTGAAGAATCTGTATTGCCTCCGGTGATAGTTAAAGACAATGTACCAAAACCCGCCCTGACCAGGCAAAATGATAAGATCTGGGGAATGAATGAGTTGCAGAAGAAGAAAACGATCAGCGCTTATATGGCAAGTGTTAAGTTTATGGATCAGCAGGTGGGCAGGCTGTTAAGTTCACTCAATGAGCTGGATTTGCGTAAAAATACGATTGTAATTTTTCTATCGGATCATGGCTACAATCTCGGCGAACATGACTGTTGGTCTAAAACCAGCCTATGGGAAGGGACCGTCAGGGTACCGCTTATTATATCTGTCCCTGGCAAGAATGAAACCTTAGGTGTCGAATGTAAGTCGATTGTGGAATTAATTGACCTGTACCCAACATTGGTAGAATTAACAGGATACCAAGGTGAAATGCCGGGTATTCTTCAGGGGGAAAGTATGGCCAGATTTATTGAAGAAAGGAACATTGTTGAAGATGATGCTGAAGCATTTACGGTAACCAATCGGGGAAGCGCAGGCACACTTGTTTTTGGTAATTACAGATACACAAGATGGGGAGCGGCTATTGAGTCGGAGAACGAAGAGCTCTATGATCATGCTGACGATCCGGAAGAAATAAATAATCTGGCGACTGATCCCGGCCAGTTGCAACTATTGAATGAGATGCGAAAACGTTTTGATCAGGCTAAAAAGAAGTCATTACCGGAAAAATCTGATTAAATTATGCAGGCTAATTATTATTTTCAGAAGCATTGATAAAACACTTATTAAAGGAATTCAAACCAATGGGTTCCTTTTTTATTTTACGGCCATTTACTTATGAGATTGTGAACATACCGTTTTTTGGGAAAAACGTCACGCTAATTGATACGAAAAAACTTCCGGCACACGAAGAGGTTATTTAGCTTTGTAAACAAATCTATAAAACAAATGAAGCCTGTAATTCCTATTTTTCTATTTGTGCTGCTAGTTGCTTGTACTTCACAAAAGACAACTGACACGAAAAAATTGTATTGGGCAACACAATTTGCCGATGCTGTGATGTACCGTGCAGACAGCCTGATTTATTACCATCGTGACAAACCTAAATACGAATACGATTACGCGTTTTTGGGCGATGCCATTTATAAACTTCGCGATATCGACCCAAAATACGGTGCCTACCTCAAAGATTACATCGACTATTTTTTACACGACGATGGAAGTATTGACGGACAGAAACATACAGATTTCAACATCGATCGCGTTCGACCGGGCAATAGCATGATCTCGTTGTATAATGATTACGGCGACAAAAAATACAAGCGAGGAATTGAAACGCTTGTTCATCAAATGGAAGAACAGCCTCGCACTAATTCGGGTGGTTTTTGGCACAAAAAAGTGTATCCCTATCAAATGTGGCTCGATGGACTGTATATGGCAGAGCCTTTTTTAGTGCGTTATGCCACAGTTTTCAATCAGCCAGAATGGTTCGACGAAGCAGCCTTTCAATTGCAGGAAGTATATAAACATACTTTGGATCCGGAAACTGGGCTGGTTTATCATGCCTGGGACGAAAGTCGGGAACAACGCTGGTGCCAGCCTGAAACCGGACAGTCGAAACATTTCTGGAGCCGTGGAACCGGTTGGTATATGATGGCGCTCGTGGATGTGCTTGAATACCTCCCTGAAGACCATCCGGACCGAGATGCCATCATTAAAATACTAAACGACCTTAGTGCTGCCTTGCTAAACGTTCAGGATACAGAAACCGGGCTTTGGTACCAGGTTCTCGACATGGGAGGACGCGAAGGGAACTACATTGAAGCATCGGGATCAGCCATGTTTATCTATTCTTTTGCCAAAGGGGCAAAAATGGGTTTGCTCGATCAAAAATATCAGAACATTGCCGGTGAAGCTTTCGACAACATGATTAAATACCTGGTTAAAGACGGAGACGACGGCTACCCTGTACTTACGCAAACATGCGGCGCATGCGGACTGGGAGGAAATCCCTACCGGGAAGGCGATTATAATTATTATATCTCAGAAAAAATTATAGACAACGATCAGAAGGGAGTTGCTCCCTTTATTATGGCCGCTGTTGAATTAAACAAATAAGCGACTAAATCATGAAAAAATTCGTAATCGTATTTATGGCTTTGGCAGTGATGGCCTCAGCCTGCTCGAATCTTAAACCAAAGAGTGAGGGGGAAGAAACAGCCGTTCAAAAAACGCAAGCTTATCTCGGATTAAAAGAAGGTGGCCAATGGAAATGGGTGACCAAAAGCAACGGCAACGAACAATGGGAATACCAGGGGGGTAAATTTAAATCGGTGAAAAAACTTACGGTGGATGAAAAACATACCGACCATTCTTTTGATATCCAGTTTGAAGGACCGGGTTGGGAATCGGATAAAATCGGGTATCGCCTCTACCTCGACTGGCGCAATGCCATCGATATTTTTGGAAAGAAAACCGATTCGCTCGTACTTCACAATGTGGGGCGCGATGGTTTTGATTCGTACCACGAAATTTCAGACTGGGGCGTTGACGTATTAAAAGTAGGATCTTCACTGGGACTAGGTTCTCTGGCGTTCTGGGATGGTGAAAAAGCTGTTCGCGTTGAAAAGACCGACAGCATGAAAGCAGCGGTTGAAAACACTGCTGAAAAATCTACAGTTTATGTCGATTATTATGGTTGGGAAATCAACGGCATAAAAACCAATTTACACACCACGCTCGAAATTGAACCCGGAAGTTACCTTACAAAATACACCATAAAATTAAGTAAGGAACTTCCGAATCTGGCCACCGGTATCGTGATACTCCCGGAGACTGAGAAAGCTGTTTTCAATAACATAAAACCCGGATGGACCTGCCTGGCAACATTTGGCAAACAAACGCTGCAGGAAGATTTACTGGGTATGTGTGTTTTTGTAAAAAGCGGCCAACTTATTGAAGAAACCAACGATGGTTTGAGCCATGTAGTGGTTGTGAAACCTGAAAATAAGGAGTTGACCTATTACTTCGGCGCTGCCTGGCAGCAGGATGCCTCGGGCGTTAAAAGCATGGACAATTTTAAAACGCTGCTGAAAGAACAGGCAAAATTCATTGATTAAAAACATGAACCGGATTTTTGGTGTCTTGCTACTTCTCTATTTACCTGTAGCCCTAATCGCTCAGAATCAACAATTCCCGCGCGATACTTCTTTCAATGTACACAGCACTTTTATAAAAGAGCGCAAATACTATCCCTTTATCAAACCGGTTCAGGAATTTGTTATTCCCGGAGTAAACGAAAAACGGAATGTTGTTTATTATTCCTTTGGCGAACGGAAGCTACATGCGGATGTTTTCTATCCGAAACGGACTACCAGTGAAATTCATCCCGGTGTTATCCTGATCCATGGTGGCGGATGGGCATCGGGAAACAAATCGCACCTGGTTCCACTGGCACAGAAACTGGCCGAGCATGGTTTTGTGGCGGCAAGTGTAGAATACCGCCTTTCACCCGAAGCCCTTTATCCGGCAGGAGTGATCGATCTGAAAACCGCTATAAAATGGCTTAAAATCAATGCTGCAGAATTTGGACTCGATTCTTCGAAAGTTGTTGTTTTGGGAACGTCTGCAGGAGCCACACTGGCCAGTTTACTCGCAACCACCGGTGGAAAGGATGTTTATCCTTCGCACAAACTGGATAGAAATGCCAGCGATCGTGTGCAAGCACTGATAAATATTGATGGTGTAGTTGATTTTACCACTCCTTCAGAAAGTGCTAAAGATGATAACCCCGATAAACCTTCGGCTGGTGCGCGCTGGTTTGGTGCCACCTACCAGCAAAAGCCGGAACTTTGGGAAGAAGCTTCTGCTGTGAATTACGTAGATGAACAAACACCGCCAACAATTTTTATCAACAGTAAAAATGCACGTTTTCATGCCGGTCGCGGTGACTTTTTGAAAGTGCTCGATCAATACGGGATCTATAACGAAGTGCACACCATTCCTGACACACCGCATCCGTTCTGGTTGTTTTATCCCTGGTTCGATGAAACCTGGCCAAAAATCGTGGATTTCCTTGATTGCAGATTTAAAAATTAAATTGGCTTCAATAAACATATTCATGGCTGTAAAGGCATGCTGGGAATATTTGCCCTCTTTTTGATACGCTTGTACATCCTTTGGATAGCGGGATCAAGGTGAATATTTCGTAAATTTGGGTAACGAAATTTATCCGATTAAATAATAATAAAAGATCTTGCTTATGAAAAATTTTACATTAAGATTACTGTTTTTAGCACTCCCGTTTTTATGTTTTGCTTCGGCAAACGGACAAACATGGAACATTAGCAGCGACAGCTTTAATTCGCTTGGAGAAATAGACTCAACAGTAACCGTTGATGGACTGACCATTTACGCAACGCCGGAAAAAAAGGTTACTGTGGACGAAAACTCCAAGTCTCTTGACGGAATGGACTTCACCCATCGCCTGAAACTTGGTGGAAGCGGTACTTTCGATGACGATGGTGCGCCCGTTTCGAGAATTGTTGCATTCAACGTTGAAGGCAATACAACCATTACCATCATGGGAATGTCATCGAGCAGTAGTTCAGACCGTGAATTAATTATTGCTGTAGATAGCATGAACAATGAACTTGGCCGATTCCCTGCCCTGGGATCACCGATTAGCAAAGGAGTTTTCCATTACGAAGGTGAGGCAGCTACCATTTATTTATTCTCTCCCAACAGTGGTGTAAACCTTTACTATATTAAAGCTGCCCCTACTGTTCCTGATGAACAAACCTGGAATATCAGTAGCGAAAGTTTTAATGCACTCGGTGAGATGGACTCAACTGTAACTGTGGAAGGATTAACCATTTATGCCAACGCTGAAAAGAAAGTAACGGTTGATGATAATTCTAAATCACTCGATGATATGGAATTCACACATCGGCTAAAACTTGGCGGTAGCGGATCTTTTGATGAAGATGGAATGCCGCTTGCCCGAGTGGTTGCATTCAATGTACCCGGCAGCTCAAAAATTACGGTTATTGGAATGTCTTCATCAAGCAGTTCAGACAGAGTGCTGATTATTGCTGCCGACAGCATGAACAACGAGATCGGCAGATTCGATGCTCTGGGGTCACCAATATCAAAGGGAGAATTCGAATACACCGGTGATAAAGAAGCTACAATTTACATGTTCTCTGAAAGCAGTGGAATAAACCTGTATTACATCAAAGCCGAACCTTTAACGACTAGCATTAAGCCCGTTTATGAAGGGGATGAATCGATATCCGTTTATCCTAATCCGGCTACCGACAGGGTTTATTTCAATATTTCCGAACCAATGCGGGTTGGATTGTACAACTTAGCAGGAAGTCTGCTAAAACAGAAAATGATTGAATCGCAAAACGATTACATGAATGTTAGCGATCTGTCAAACGGAATTTATTTGTTGCGTTCGCTCGACAGTAATGCATTTGCAAAGAAACTGATTATTCAGTAAGAACTTTATAGTTTATGTTGAACGGGTTGAATGGATTTTCAACCCGTTTTTTTTGTGACTGTATTTAAGCCGATTCCGGCCGTTTAATCCCATGCAATAAAATAAACCTCATCTAGGAGACCCACTAAAAACCCATGGCTTAAAAAAGCCCTTATTTAAATTTTACAGGTGCCTGGACACACAGGGATAAAGGCAGCAAGAAGGAACTTGAATTTTTATATATTACCTGCTGAAGACCGGAACTTTACTGGCTACAATGCGGTTATTTTCGTCGATTACGCGGACAATATAAATCCCATTTTGTAAACCATCGGTCGGCAACTGAACTGCACTGTTGTTAAATTGCCTATTCATTAACATTTTCCCTGAAATGTCAAACAAAATCACGGTATTGACCTTTGCATCATGACGAATCTCAATTGATCGCTTGGCTCCGTTGTAATAAACAACAGTTTGGCCCTGGTTCTTTTTCAACTCATTAGCTACCGTTGGAATTCCACCTTCATTTTGTCCTTCAATTATTGTTGCCACAAGTGAATTAATGTAAACCTCGACATTGGGATACACCCCGTCAACCGATTTTAGCTGTGCATCTTCAGGATCGTATGGATTTAACCCGTTATTCGTTTCCCAATTATCGGGCATTCCGTCTTCGTCGGAATCTGCAGGTGCTTCACCAGTTTTTAATAGCGGCCATCCTCCCACTGCATCCTGTGTATCAATCAGTCCGTTAGAACTTCCATTTCCTCCATCTTCGAAAGTAACCGTACCTGTTTCTGCTTCGAGAATTATTCGCATATCAACGGAATCAGCTGCCAGACTGGCTCCCACAAAATCCAACACCCTTTCATAGGCCATTTCAGCGCTATGCGTGGTAACCTCCCCGGTTTCAAACTCGGTTTCCGATTTAATGTCTTCTTTGGTAACTCCCGGAGCATAGGTGGAAAAGGTAGAATGCATGTTTACACCCTGCCAGTTGTCCTGTGTAACAGAACTGCTTGCCGTAACATAATTACCTTCGATAAAGAAAGTGCCATAAGTACCTGCAGGCTGATTGTTATCACCATTGTCGGCATAGGGTTGAATAATTCGGGATCGATTCGTAGAAGCCGGTCCGGCCTTGTAATAATTATTAACCATGTTATAACGTCCTCCTTCACCCGCATAGGCGGTGTTTCCGCCCCAGTTGTATATAACATTGTTTCTGAAATCCACATGTTCATCCTCCGGACGATTGGAGTAGCGACTCCCGCAGAAACGTGGATTTCGGCTGTCGTGGTGGGCCAGCAGATTGTGGTGGAAGGAGGCTTTTCTTCCTCCCCAGATTCCTCCGTAACCGTGTTTGCCCTTATCGTGCACCGAAATACGCAAGCTTTCGGAAATGAGACTCCATTGCAGGGTAAAGTTATCGTTATCGTAAAATGATACACATTCATCGGTCGACCAACTCATGGAACAATGATCTACAATTACATGATTTTTGTAGCGCCCACCCAAAGCATCTGCTTCCTGCGCTGTTACATCGCCCATTCGAAAACGCAAAAAACGAACGATCACATTATTCGCATCAATGGTTACCGGATAATCGCGAATGGTAATCCCATCGCCTGGAGCGGTTTGACCGGCAATGGTTATGTTATCATTTTTAATGGATAACGACGATCGAAGCTTTATGATACCCGAAACTTTAAAGACTACAATCCTTGCTCCCGTCTGATTGATGGCATAACGCAAACTGCCCTCAAAAGGATTATCTTCAAGAGTGGTTACGTAAATTACCCGACCACCGCGTCCTCCCGTTGTATATTTTCCAAATCCTTCTGCACCTGGAAATGCAGGAACAGCATCGTCCTGAGCAGTTCCTCCAAGAATTCCACACAGCATAAATAAAATGCCCGTAACCAACTTCTTCATTCTTACTTTTCTTTAGTATTAATATTTTCTATCCAATTCCCTAATATATTCCCAATTGTATAAGCCCCGGCCTCACTTGAACTCAACTGTTCCGACCATGCCACCCTTTTAGCGGATGCTGCTCCGGGACCCGAATTGGCGTATTCTGCGTAAAAGCTTGTCTTCAAATCTTCAGTATTACTCCACGTTTTCCAACCCTCTGGAACAATGTGTTCACCCATTTCACAATTCAAAAATACCGTTTTGGCATATGGCCGCCACGGACGGCCAAGATAAACTTTTGTCACCCCTTTTGCAGCCTGCAGTTTACAATTCATAAAAACAAGTCCAAACTCTTTTCCTTTGTCTGTACTGGCTGCCGTTATGTAGGAATCTTTCAAACTCACAATCGTGCATTGATCGAAAACAGCGGTGGCTGAACCAAAAATAAAATCGGTAGTGCCTTCGATGGTACAGTTTTTAAAGTATTGTTTGCTGTTTTCACCACTTGTATAAAGCGTATCCTGGTTCCCCAGAATTCTACAGTTGATAAAAACACACCGATTGCCTTCAACATGCAAAGCCACGGCTTGTCCAACCGGTCCGGCTGTATTTTCAATCGTTAGGTTTTCTGCGTAAAAATCATCGGCTTCAACCAGCAAAGTGGAGGTATAAAAAGTACTGTTCCTGCCACGATCGATTTTTTTGAAATGATCGTTCCACGAAATGATCGTTTTCTCCGTATCCTCGCCAACCAGCGATAAGCGGGTGTTCCAAGACGGCACCCTAACCTTCTCCCGGTAAATTCCATTTTTAAGGTAAATTTTGATCCGTTTATCCGGGAAAGCCTTTGTGGCATCAATAGCGGCCTGAATTGAAGTATAATCTCCGGAACCATCCAGTGCGACTACCATTTCGTATTGCACCCCGCTTTGCGCCACCAGGTTACAAAAAAGAAACAAATAACCCAGAGATAAAAACAGTTTCTTCATCTTTAAGCCATTATTGAATTTCTATTCTGTTTGAAAAAGCCAATTTTTTCCGTCTGCATTCTCGCAAAGCCAGTTTTGCCACTTCGGCTGCTCCTTTTTCCGACAAATGCGTGTCGTCTTTTCTTCCTTCGGAATATTTATCATTTGGAGCCGTCCAAAGGTACATGGCCTTCGATGGTTCATCTCCCACTCCATTAATCCATTCTTCCGTTAATTGCTGAAGATCGATAAGTGGTACGTCCAGCTTTTCAGCTAGCTGCCGGGTAGCCACCGGATAGTCTCCATGCGTATCTATTAATCGCCCGTCATCCCCAAATTTTCTTCTGACAATCGACGTAAACAGAACCGGCTCAGCGCCCTTTTCGCGTGCTTCGTTCACAAAGCGTTCGAGATTAGCAGTGTACGTGCCAAATGGAGTGGTGTATCGGGTAGAATCATACTCTTTTTGATCATTATGCCCGAACTGAATAAAAAGTACGTCACCCTGTTGAAGACTGTCGAGCACCATCTGCCAGCGACCTTCGTCGATAAAGCTTTTTGAACTACGGCCGTTTCGGGCGTGGTTATGAACGGTAACTGTTTCGTCGAGAAAAAGTGGTAATGCCTGGCACCATCCTGTTTCCGGAAATACTTCCAGTTTTTTATCAGCCATAGTCGAATCACCAATGCAGTATATATCGAGCGGTTTTATTTCCCCGCAACCCCAAAGCGCCAAAACCAGCAGGAAAACCGCGAAATGTATCGAACTGATTCCTTTCATCCTACTTAATAATTACGGCATCGCTGCCGACCTCTGCTCCCACATAAACATAATTACTCAGGTCCTTTTGGCATGCAATGGAAATAGTCTTCGATTTTTCCCCCCGAATACTGATGCTGTTTTTTGAAGCGTAGTCGTAATTTAATCCATTTATCTCAACCGATGCAGCATTTATAATCTGCACTGCCTCATCCTCACGGGTTTCCAACTGAATGTTTTCCAGTACTACGTTTGAGGCATCAATTATAGTAATTCCATTCTCTGCGCACAGGGACATGTTGCTGAGTTTCACATTTTCGAGGTTCATTTCTGGTAATCCCTGCAACTGCACCGCCTGGTGTGCACCATCAACGGTTACATTTGTAATGTTAATATTCTTGAATTGAGGGGTTTCCTCACTGACAGGTTCAGGTTCGGAGATATTTGCAATTCCTCCCAATTCGAGCATTTCAGAAACAGACCGTCCACCATAATAAAGATTGAACGAAATGGCGTAGGTGGGAATATCCTTCATTTGTATTCCAGATATAAAGATATCTTCGACAACGCCACCGCGACCGCGGTTACTTTTAAATCGCAAACCCACATCGGTACCTATAAAGGTACAGTTGGAAACATGCATATTTTTAACGCCACCTGACATCTCACTACCAACAGTTACGCCGCCATGTCCATGATAAACGATATTGTTTCTTATAACCAGATTTTCCGCTGGAATGCCGCGTTCGCGACCATCTTCATCTTTACCTGATTTGATGCAAATCGCATCGTCTCCCACATCGAAACTACAATTTTCCACAAGGACATTTTTACAGGATTCCACATCGATTCCGTCGCCGTTTTGCGAATACCATGGATTTCGCACGGTCACATTCCTTACAATCAGGTCTTCAATAATAAGCGGGTGAATGCACCATGCTGGTGAATTTTGAAAAGTTGGCCCATCGAGCATTACTCTTTTACTGTTTTGGATACTAACCATAACAGGACGTAAAAAATCGCGAATCTGCTGAAATTCTTCCCTGGTTGTTAAATCCAGCCGAACGTTTTGATCGGCATTTTCCATGGCTGTTTTAAATTGCTCTGAAGGATACCATTCGGTTTCTTTTTCGTTTACAACACCACCGGATGCCACGAGTTCTTTCCACTGATTTGCTGTAAGTTTACTGCGTTTTACAAAACGCCATGCATCGCCCGATCCGTCCCAAACACCTTTCCCGGTAAATGCGATATTTTCGAGCCCAACACCGTAAATCGGAGAAATACACCGCCAGGTATTCAATCCTTCAAAACTGGTCTCCACCAAAGGGTAAAGATCCTTATCGTCAGAGAAAACAATAAGTGCACCTTCCTGAGCATGCAGTTCCAGATTACTTTTTAAAATGATCGGGCCCGTGAGCCAAACACCCGGAGGGATAACTACCTTGCCACCTCCTTTATCACTAACCGCAGCAATGGCATCAGCAAAAGCCTGCGTGTTTAATACTCTCCCTCCATTTACTGCACCAAAATCGGTTATTGAAACCGTAAAATCGGGAATAAGCGGTTTTTGAATCGAAGGCATGTTGAATTCAATGCCCTCAAATGCAATTTTATCGTTCACCAATTGATTTGTATTGGTATGGGTGCATGCTGCAAGAAAAACTGTTAACAGCAAAGTGAGTTTAAAGAATGGTTTTCGTATCATTTCATTTCAATTTACTTCAGATTAAATAATTCAGCCTCCATTACCCATTCCCCCAGAATATTTTCGGGGGTGTATTTTTGAGCTTCTCCGGCTGATAACTGATGTGACCAGAGTACACGTTCTTCAGTTTTTGCTCCGGGTCCAACGTTCGTGTGTTCCGCAAAATAGGCTGTCTTCTCTTTCTGTTTATCGCCCCAGTTATGCCAGCCCTCGGGTTTTATATGATCTCCCAACTCACAGTTAATAAAGACCGATTTTCCGTAAGGACGCCAGGGCCTCCCCAGGTAAAAAGAGGCTTCAGGAGCATTCCCCGTAATTTTACAATTCAGAAAAACAAAACCGAATTCTGTTTCCTCTAATGTAGCAGGTGCAGTAATATAACCATGTTCTTTGCAGTAAACTGTACAATCTTCGAATACTGCGGTTGACCAACCAAAAATAAAATCGACGGTCCCTTCAATGTAGCATTCCCTGTAATACTGCCGGCTTTGATCGCCATGTGGATAAAGGGTATCCTGAAACCCGAGAAATCGGCAATTCTTAAAAGCCACCCTATCGCCATCTATACGAACTGCAACAGCCTGACCTACTGGGCCCGCTGAATTTTCGAAAGTGATGTTCTCAGCTGTAAAACCATCGCCGAAAATGTAGAAGGAAGTCGATCCGGTTGTTCCAACTTCTTCGCCAAAACGGTTCTTTTTCGAAGCAAAATCATCGTAGGTAAGCACTGTTTTTCCCAGATCCTCGCCAATAAAAGCAACATTTGTTTTGCTGGCCGGGAGTACCAGTTTTTCTTTATAAACGCCCACTTTAATGTATATCGTTGTTCTGTTTTTCCTGAAATCCGGTACAGCATTTATAGCTTCCTGAACTGTTTTAAAATCTCCGTTACCGTTTTTTGAAACGACAAAATCGAAGGCTAGAGATGGTTTGCACAACCAAATGAAAAGGATCGATACTATGAACTGTCTCTTTTGCATACCTTATTTACTAATTCTGAACCAATCGATATCTGCTGTTCCTGAGTCGTTTGTGATTCCTTCACGCAAGGCAAAATAACCGATCCTGGCACCAATCCACCTGCCTGGTTTGGCCTCGAATGCAGGACCTGCCGCTTTAAAATTATTCCCATCAGTGCTGTAACTGAAGTTGCAAATCGCCCCTTCTTTTACCGATATTCTGAAATAAACATCGTTCCCGTTGAAATCATTTGTAAATACGACTTCCTCGCCGCCACCTGTTCTTGCGTTTTCGCATTTAACGGTTTGAATGACTAATTTTTGGTCCAGCCGTTGTATCGAGATATATTGATAATCTTCTCCCATCACCACAAACCCAGTTTCCTCCTTTGGTGTTCTCGTATGAAATGAAAGTTTAGTCGTAGCAGTGAATTCTTCTGCCGGGAATTTTTGAAGCAATAGATTCGGAACATCCCACAGGCCATTGCCTTCGGGCCTAACGATGCAGTTCAATCGGTAGTAACCAAGATTGCCCGACGGAAATCCATAAGATATATGAGGATTGGCATGCCATTGCCATTGCAAGCCCAGTTTATCTCCGTTGAATTCATCACTTTCGGGTGGCGTCATTACTGGATACGATGCACCAACATCAGGTTTTTTATGGGTCAGTACCGGTTCTCCTATTCCATCGCTGTCTATATCGATACCAATTACCGGCCATCCGTTTTCCCACCTCATTGGGTTCAGATGAACGATTCGTCCGTAAGCTTCCTTATCCTGGAAATGAATAAACCAATCTTCGCCTGATGGTGTACTCACCCACGCTCCCTGGTGCGGGCCATTGATCTCGGTATCGCCCTGCGCCATTACTGTTTTGACATCATAAGGCCCGTAAATATTTTTTGAACGCAGCACCAGTTGCCAACCAGTTGAAACGCCGCCAGCCGGAGCAAAGATGTAATAATAACCGTCTGCTTTGTAAAACTTTGGACCTTCAACCGTAGGATGTTCTTCATGACCATCAAAAATCATAACATCGTTTCCGATAACTGCCGTACCATCGCTGTTCAGTTCGTTAACCATTAAAACGCTTTTAATTCGTGCACGGCTTCCGGCAAAAGCATAAGTCAGATACACTTTCCCATCGTCGTCCCAAAGCGGTGAAGGATCGATCAGTCCTTTTCCGCCTTTCACTAAAACTGGCTTCGACCAGGGGCCTTCGGCTTTCTCAGCCCTGATCATATATATACCGTAATCGGGATCGGGATAGTAAATGTAAAATTCATCGTTATGGTATCGAATGCACGGTGCCCAAACGCCATTCCCGTGTTGCGGTTTATTGAATACATCCTCGGGAACAATTTTGTCGAGCGCATAGCCGATCAACTCCCAGTTAACCAGATCCTTTGAATGCAGAATGGGCAATCCGGGGCTACAATTGAACGATGAAGCCGTCATGTAATAATCGTCACCAACTCTCACCACATCGGGATCTGAATAATCTGCATGGATAATCGGATTTCTGTAAGTTCCATCACCATTGTCTGCCACCCAAACTTTTGAAACCTGGTTTTGGGCTGCAACCTGCATCGAGAGCAATAATCCCACGATCCACAAAAATGCGCTATTTCTTATCCTTTGCTTCATCATGAAATAACCGGTTTTAATCCACCAGTGAATTGATGTAAACCTCCAGGTTAGTATAATCTTTACTGAGCGAATACAAATTATGATCTGCCTTGACCAGATTCAAATTGTTTTGTTTTTCCCATTCATCAGGCATCCCATCGTTGTCGCTATCAAGCGGTGGTTCAGACGATTTCAGTTCAGGCCAGCCACCTACGTCGTTTTGCGAATCGATAATCCCGTTTCCGCCACCGTCAAATGTGTGTCCATATTTTTCCTGGCCTGTGCGGGTTTCTTGCAAAATACGTTTGTCCACCTCATCGCGCACCAAACTTGCTCCCGCATTTTCAAGAACAGCGTTGAAAGCTGTTGTTGCAGTTGTTGTAATAACCGGAGAATATTCAACTTCTTTCAGTAGTCTCGATTTCTCCTTGGCTGCATCGTTTACTCCTTTTCCTTCCACACCGAACTTCCAATTATCAGCAGTTACATCAGCATTTCCTTCCATTACATTCCCATCGATGTAAAACCAACCGGCCCGCAGTGTATCTGCATTGTATTCTGCGTTGTAAAACGACTGGGTAAGGTTTAAAATCCGATCGCGCACATCTTTGCGGGTTGCCGGTCCGGGTTTGAAATAGTTATTTACAATATTATAGTAGCCCTCTTCGCCGCCATAAATACTGTTAAATCCCCAATTATAAATGACGTTGTTTCTGATGTCAGCCTTTTCCCGCTCCGGCACTCCGAGATAGCGCGAACCATGTAAACGCGGATTGCGGCTTACGTGGTCGGAAATAAGATTGTGATGAAATGTAGCATGGTATCCACCCCAAATTCCGCCATATCCGTGCTGTCCCTTGTGATGACTTGACTGATTCATGCTTTCGCTAATAATGCACCACTGCATCGTAAAATTTTCATTATCGTAGAACGAGGCCACTTCATCGTTGGCCCAGCTAAGACTGCAGTGGTCGATAATGATATTCTTATTTCTTAAGCCATATATCGCATCGTTTTCCATTTCTTTCGTATCACCCGGCCTAACCCTGATATAACGGATAATTACATTGTCGGCATCAACACGGATCCCGTAATTTTTAAGGCAAATTCCATCGCCAGGCGCAGTTTGACCGGCAATGGTTAGGTCGCCATTCTTAATATGGATCATTTTATTGAGTTCGATCGTACCTGAAACACGAAAAATAATGGTGCGTGGCCCTTTCGCTTCAATGGCTTTCCGGAAACTGCCCTTGCCTTTGTCGTTGAGATTATCCACAAAAATTACCTTACCTCCTCTTCCACCGGTGACATAACGTCCTCCTCCTTCGGCACCTGGGAAAGCAAGTGGCTGTGCTGAACTTTGTGTCAGCAGAAATATGAAAATGAAAAACACACTAAATCGCACAAAAATTGATTTTTAAAATTACCCGGAAGCGTTAAGACCGGGATGCATTTACATACATCCCGGTTTTCTAACTAACTATTTAACAAAAACTAACTAAACCAGAATTGAGAACGTGAACATTCCTATTTCCATCTTGGATCTCCGGCATCCACTTCCATACTGCTGAAAGTGTAATCAACCTTGTCAGGATCGGTCCATAAATCGGTAGAACTAACGCCAAGAGGATTTAGTTGCTCGACGATGGAATAGCCCGAATTAACAAAATCAGTTGTTGCATAGGAATTGGCTATAGTAAGTGTAACACCATCGGCAGGTCTGATTCCGCTTATCGAGGGATCATCGCCATAATTGGTATTCCCAAAAATACAGTTCTTAACCTGGATACCGGCTGAAATAACGGCGTTACGTACGTCCATCAGGTACCTGCCCGATGCAAAAGGTGTTTTGTTGAAGGTACAATTTTCAACTGTTATACTTTCGCAATCTACGGCATCATCGTAGCGAATAAAGTGGCATACCAAACTGTCTATTGTAGAATTACTGATTCTTATAACTCTCACATTTGTATTTGATTCAGCAGCAGAAAGAACGCCATAACTACCACTGGCTCTTCCCAAATCATGAATAATACAATCGTCCACCACATATTCGCCAATCGTTTGATCGGCGCCTCCTCTCAGACGAACGATCTGACGGCCAATATTGTACATCTTACAGCCGAGGAATTTTAAACCCCCAACATTACATGCATCATTCTCCGCATCGAATATACCGCGTACCTGGTCGCTGGTATTTTGATTTACATATCCACTTATAAATAAATTTTCAAAAGCCAGGGTATCGGCAGGCGTTAGACCAGAGCCGATCTCGAAGAACTTAACACCTTCTGTGATGTAAACAAAGGGTAATTCTCCGTCGAGCCCTTTTATTTTAATGCTCTTATCCAGAACCAGTTCTCCTACAAAAGGATAGGTACCACCCTGATCCAGAATGATAACATCACCTGGTGAAGCACTGGCAATAGCTGCAGCAAGGTCTTCGCCCGACGGTAAGAATACGTCACCTTCCATCACGTAATGCTGAAAACCTCTTACTTTGCCACTGTTCAGTATTTGAACCTGGTAAGTGGCATTGGGAAGATCACTGATGTATTTCACTCCGGCAGCCTGTTCTTCCGCTGATATATCGTATTCCACTTCGCCATCTGCCGAAACAAACAATAGTGAACTTACTGTTTTGCCGGGTAACCAGTTGACGGTAATTTCGCCTAACCCGGTCATTACAATATCATAATTGTTAAAGACATTCTCAGGATCGGACTTAAAGGCCAGCGTTGCCCACTTCGATTCGGCAGTCTCGCTACTCGTGCCTTTTACGCGTGCAGAATACTGGCTGTTACCGGCCGGCAATTCATATACATAGGGGACTTCATCAGGGGCAACCGTTGCAGTGTGAATTATATTGCTGAACTGCAAGCTGTCATCGCTGATCTCGAGTACATAACTATCAATCCCTTTATTGAATTTCCAGTTGAGCGACACCGTAGTCTGGTTACTAATACGTGCCTCCAGGTCAAGTGGTGTAAATAACCTGTCGTATTGGAGTTCTTCAATAACGGGACTAATATCGTCTTCGCAAGCATTAATTGCCAGTACCACAATTAAGCCGAGTAAGATTCGAATATATTTGAATGTTCTATTCATCTTTCTAATTTCTTAGTTTTAAAACAATATTATTGAACAGGATCATTATTCAGCATCCCGTTACTTGCATCGATAAACACCTGCCAGATCGGCCAGAATTGGTTCTGATCAGGATCATTGGTATAGAGCGAGTTCACCTTGTCATCCTCAAGCTGAGTAGGGGTAGCCCAGTTTTCAGAGAATTCATATTCGGTTGACATGTCATCAGTTTCACCTCTCTCGAGCCCATAGAAATCGAGGGTTTCGCCATCGGATAGATAACTGTAGTAAATTCTTGACGGTACATCGGCATATTCGCCACTCTGGTAACGTAATTTGTCCATTTTATCCTTTGCCTCATCCATTTTTGTCTTTAACAGATTCCAGCGAATAAGGGCCTGTTTACGTTCCATTTCTCCGCAAAATTCAAATGCATGTTCATTCACAATGGCATTAAACATGGCTTCTTTGCTATTAAGGCCATCCACATAGGCATCAACTTTAGTTGACCAGTCTTCCTGTTTGAATGCCCTTTGGCGAAGTTGTTTCAGGTATGGAGCAGCAGCTGAAGGTCCGTTTAGTTCGTTTTCTATTTCAGCAGCCATCAGCAAAATTTCGGCATAACGCATGTATATTTTATTCAAGCCGTCATCGTTTGTAGATGTTACGCGACGTTTCATCCATTCGTAACGCCATTTCCCGAAATTCCAACTGTCAATTCCCATTAATTCCTGCTGCGCAGGATTTGACTGGCTCCAGTTGTATGGCACACAGGTAATATCCCTTCGTGTATCTTTCGCATCGTAATCGTAAAATACATTGGGAAGTGGTCCGTACATTCCTCCTCTCGGCTGACCGGTATACTGATCGGCAGCCTGGTGTTCCACGCCATAGGTGTATAAGTGACGTCCGCGACCTTCGGCAAAAGGTATTTCCCAAAGTGACTCGTGGCCTGCAGTAATCGTTTCTTCGCAGTTCTTTCTCCATACGGTTTCAAAAGAACTTTCGAGCGATACGGTTCCGCTGTTGATTACATCCTTGCATTCCTGCAAAGCTATTGGATACAAAGCACTAACCGATAACTCAGGATCTGTACTTCTGCTAATCGAGTTTCCTCTTTGACTGTAACCGGCTGCAGCCAGGCATAAGCGGGCACGCAGTCCTTTTACAAATGCTTTGTTAACCTGTTCTGTAGTAGCTGTCATATTGGTTTCACCCGGCCAGGCAACCAAAGTTGCAGCCTCTTCCAGATCAGCGATTAAATGTTTGTAAATCTCATCCCTGTTTGTTTTGGGCAGGTAAATCGTTTCCGATGTAATTGGCTCGAACCGGTACACGATGTCTCCGTGTGCCTTAAGCAAATCAGCATAATAAATGCTGCGGAGTGTAATTGCTTCACCCAAAAGCTGTCCCATTTCTGTTCCCGGCTCCGGATTTCCATAATTTCTTAGCCCTCTGATGCAAATATTTGCTCGTTCTATTCCTCTGTACAACATCGCCCAATAAACATTGTCTCTGTTCATATCAGAGTTTGTTGGCGAATTGACGTATCGTGCCAATTCACTTCTTGCATTATCAGAGGTTGAAGAGTTATACCACTCAATATCGGTATTTGCACCGTAGTGGGTCAGAAATCTTCCCCGGTAAGAGTTGGTTTGTCCCATTACCTCTTTAATTCCATCGATAGCTCCCTGTGCCAATTCGACATTCGAAAAAATCAACGACTCATCCATTGTAGACTGAGTAGGAGCATCCAGGTATTCTTCGCATGATGTAAAAACCACGAAAAATAATATTAGTATATATGCTATTTTCTTCATAATTATAGATGCTTCAATTAAAAGTTAAGATTTAAACCAAAAATAATCTGCCTGCTCTTTGGATAAGGCGAGTAATCAACTCCAGGGGTCAAAGGCGTATTTCTACGGGTTGAAACCTCAGGATCGAATCCGGTATAATTGGTCAGAACAAAAACATTGTTTGCCGTTGCATACAGTCTTAAATTGTCAATATGAACCTTTTGGGTTAACACACTTGGAATGGTATAACCCAGTGTCAGCGTGTTTAACCTCAAGAAAGAACCGTCTTCAACCGCCCAGTCACTCAATACATACCTGTCCATAAAAGGTGACCACATGGTAGTATTGGCATTCATTGCCTGCAATTCAGCAGGATCGTTAACCAACTGCCCGTTTTCGTCGATATTGTTCCATCTTTTTCCTTCAGCCATAATATTTATCATATTTCGGTATGGATATCGACTGGTTGATGTGTACTCAATTTTATTGGCGTTGTATACATCGTTTCCATAACTCCAACTGAATATAGCCGACAAATCGAAATCGAATATGCGAGCCGAAAGGCTAAAACCACCGCTGGCTTTAGGATTTACATTGCCAATAATGGTGTTATCATCAACGGTTACTTCACCATCGCCGTTAATGTCTTTCAATTTCATCGATCCCGGACGTGGTTCTCCAACAATACTGGAATTGTCTGCAACTCCACTTCTTAAAATCCATGTTTCAGAATCTTCATCGTATCTCTCAAAGTCAGACACTTCATACCTCCCATCTGATAAATAGCCTCTGATCTGTCCTACCGGATGATCAACGGCAATCCAGTAATCCGTGCCGATTTCAGTAGATGCCCAACCGGAAGCAATCCCAAAGTCCTCCATAATTCCAAGCGACTTGATTTTATTCCTGTTCATGCCAACATTGGCACTGAAATTAAGACCAAAATTCTCTTTATCCAGTGCAACCCAGCTCAGGGAGGCCTCCAACCCTTTATTCTCGGTTTCCCCCATGTTCCTGAATTGTGAACTGTATCCCGTGCCTGATACCGGAAAATCAATCAGGAGGTCAGTAGTGGTATTTAAGTATACTTCAAAAGTTCCGCTCAGTCTGTTATCGAATAATCCATAATCCAATCCGATATTTCGCGTAACCGTTGTTTCCCACACCAGGTCAGGATTAGCCATTCGTGATGAAACGGCCCAGTACCCCGATACATCGTTGATGTAAGTCGTACTGCTTGAACTAAAAGACTGAAGGATCTGACCAGATACGATGTTATTATTACCGGCTGTACCGTAACTTAAACGCAATTTCAAATTACTGAGCGTTGAAGATGCACCGTCCATAAAACTTTCTTCAGAGATTCGCCAGGCTACAGCGGCCGATGGGAAATATCCCCAGCGATTGCCTTCAGCAAATTTACTGGAACCATCAGCCCTGAAAGTGGCAGAAACCAAATATTTGCCTTTATAGTCGTAATTGGCGCGCCCGAAGAACGATACCAGTTTATTGTCAGCACTTATCTCATTTTCTATACTCAGAGGTACTCCCTGGGTCGTCAGTCTGAAAACTTCGTCGGAAGTAAAAAAGGAAGGATACCCCTGTATAAGATCCGTCAGTGTACTATTTTTAGTTTGCAGGATTTCATGCCCGAGTAAAACTTTTACACTGTGATCCTCATTGTTGATGAGATTTTTTAAGTCGTAATTAAGGGTATTGGTATTTCTCAACGTTTCAGACCTTCGTTTTTCCATTTCCGCTGCAGGTAATCCCTGGTATTCAGCATCGGTATAGTTTTTAACGTAGTAAGTACTTTGTCCATAGAAACGATCCCTGTCTCTTTGGTAAGTTTGAAGACCAACTTCTGTTTTTAGCGTTAAACCATCGATTACTTCCCACGAAAAACTTCCCTGAAGGTTAAGTCTTTTTTGTGTTTGCTGCCGATCGTTATCGGCAACAGCAGTCAATGGATTAATCATGTAGCTGGAAATTTCTTCGTCGGGATAATCATCCAAACCATTTAATGGAATAGGCGAGTAAATCATGGCATGCTTTACACGTGAATCAGTCGGGGTTCCCGATATCTGATCAATAGCGCCGCCACCACCAATTTCGGTGTCGGAATAACGAACTGAATATGAAAGCGTCACCTTATCCGATGGATTGTGATTTAACTTCAGTGCCAGGTTATCGCGTTTAAAATCAGATCCCAGCATGATTTCACGGTTTTTTATCCCGGCATAACTGAAATTATAATTAAATCGCTCGCTTCCACCCCTGATACTTAAATCGTGATTGAACACTCTTCCAGTGCGACCATATACCTGTTCCATCCAGTCATTTCCGGTTTGTCCGGCATACAGGTCAATATCCTGATAATAGCCAAAATATCTTTCGTAGGATGAAAGATCATCCATTCCATTTCTCAGAACCGCAAGTTCATATTGCCAATGAACGAAATCCTCCACATCAAGTCTGTCGAGCGTATTGGCGATTTTCTTGAATCCGGAATAAATGTTGTAGCTAACAGACACTTTGCCTTCTTTCCCACTTTTTGTTGTAATGATGATTACCCCATTTGCACCACGAGCTCCGTAAATTGCTGTTGAGGACGCATCTTTCAAAACATCGATCGACTGAATTTCGGAAGCAGGAATATCGTTGATGCTGTTAACCGGGAAACCATCAACGATGTACATTGGTGAGTTATCCTGTGTGATCGATCCGCCTCCGCGTACACGAATTGTAATTTCAGCATCCGGCGAGCCTTCAGTTGTAATTACCTGAACACCGGCCATTTGACCTGCCATAGCTTCCGCTGCTGAAGTAACCGGAATTGCTTCCAAAGTTTCACCCGAAACGGAAGAAACCGATCCGGTTATATCTCTTTTCTTGGCAGTACCATAACCAATTGCAACAACTTCATCCAATTGTGTTGCCTCTACTTCAAGAGCCACATCGATTGTAGTGTTTCCATTAACAGTCACTTCCTGTAATTTGAAACCGATAAATGAAAACTGGAGCGTTGCGTCGGAAGGCACCTGAAGTGTATAGGTCCCATCAGCCATCGTAATGGTTCCATTCGTTGTACCTTTGACAACAACATTAACGCCCGGTAGTGCTTCACCCGACTCCTGGTCGGTTACTTTACCATTTACGGTAATGTTTTGCGCAAAAACAGTAAATGCAAAACAAAGTTGAATGAGAATCAAAGCACCCACGTTCAGAAATGGATATTTCCATCGCAGGGCTCGACTTTTCCTGTCAGAGTTTACCATAGTTTACTATTTAGATTTAATTAATATTTATTAGTCCATTTAAGCTACCTTAGAACCAGATTGAGGAGCATTATGAGTAGCAACACCAAAAGCACCAACGAAAAGATAATTATCCGGTTGGTTTTCTTTAGGTTTCGTCTGGTCTCACTCATAGTCTAGTTCATCATATGATCTGGATTGCAAGTTATGACACATTAAAGAGATGGGCTGCATATTTTTTCCCAAACCCTGCAGCGAGCTTTCCCGCAGGAAGATATACTTCCCAAAATGCGGGAAATTTTTCCCCACAGGAAGGAAGGCAGCACTTTTTAAAATGTATTAAATGCTAAATATCAATGAGTTAACAAGATCAGCCAGGGAATTATTCTCTGACCTTCTGAGAAAGGTATTCAGAAGCACTCATTCCGAATTCACGTTTAAAACATTTACGGAAATGTGAGAGATCTTTGAACCCTACGGCATACGCAATCTCCGAGATATTAAGTTTTTGCTGCTGCAGGAGCTGGGTGGCTCGTTTTAGCCTGATATGGCGGATAAACTCCTTAACGGTCATATCTGTTAACGCGTGCAATTTACGGTACAATTGCATCCGACTAACTCCAACCTTAATCGCGAAGCTCTCGATATCGAGTTCACTGTCAGCGATGTTCTCCTCAACTACATCGATTACTTTTTGCAGGAATCTTTCGTCGGGCGAAGCAATAACAACGTTGGTCGGCTCAAGCACCATGGTTGCCGTAAATTTATCTTTCAGGAGATCGCGCATCGATAACATGTTATCAACCTTTGCCTGCAATACAGAAAGGTCGAAAGGTTTGGTTATGTAATCGTCGGCACCGGTAGTCAGCCCTTTTAACTCATGTTCCTTCGAATGCATGGCTGTGAGCAATAAAACCGGAATGTGTGAAGTACGTTCATCGTTCTTCAGCCTTTTACATAACTCGTATCCATCGGATTTTGGCATGATAATATCGCTGATTATAATATCCGGGATGGTATCCAGCGCACGCTTCCAGCCTTCTTCTCCATTAGACGCTTCGTATATTTTGTAGAAAGAATTAAAATGATTTCGAATAAACTGTCGCACGTCTGCATTATCGTCCACGATCAACATCACCCGCTCATTTAAGCGATCCTCACTCTCTGCCAGAGGTTCCGATGACTTTTCTGTGCTAGTTACAGCTGAAACCTGTGTTGTTTCTTCCGCAATATTGTATGGTATACGAATGGTGAATTTTGTTCCTTTACCGGGTTTGCTGGTAACGAATATTTTACCATTATGCAGGCTGACCAACTCTTTTACCAAAGCAAGTCCAATACCGGCACCGGTATCGCGCTCGCCTTCATCCGACTGGAAAAAACGCATGAAAATCTTGTCGATGTTTTTATTCGAAATTCCTTTACCGGTATCTTTTATGCTGATCTCAATAAATTGTCGTTGTGAGTCCTCCTCACTGAATTCATCGTTTTCCGTGTCAAAAATCAACGACAGATTGACAATAACAGAACCTTTGGCATCGGTAAATTTAAAGGCATTCGAGAGTAAATTATTTAATATCTTTTCAATTTTATCCGGATCAAAAGAAACGAACAATCGTTTTTTCAAGGTATTGAAAGATAATTTAATGTCTTTCTCTATGGCGTAATCGTTGAAGGAATTCACGATGCTTCGAATAAAACCAACAATATCAGCTTCCGTAAGATTGAGTTTCAAGGTTCCGGTTTGCAATTTCCGGAAATCGAGCAACTGGTTGATCAGCTTATTCAGATTCTGTGCATTACGTTGCATCAGTTTCAGGTTTTCTTGAACCTCTTCGTCCAATTTTTCTTTTCGAAGCAATTTTTCAAGCGGGCCAAGTATCAGGGTAAGTGGCGTTCTGATCTCGTGTGATACATTGGTGAAAAACTTCAGCTTCATCATATCAAGTTCATGAAGACGGCGTGCATTTACACGTTCTAAAACCAGTTGGTTTTTTATTTTTTCCCGGTTGATAAAAAAGCGAACCAGCATATAGATTACACTGAGTATGAGTAATAAAATCAGCGATATAAACCAGTTGGTTTTCCAGAACGGCGGCAAAATAGTAATGGCCATCTGAAGTTCTCGACTCTCCTCCTGATTTCCACGAAAAACCCGTTTTACACGCAGGGTATAATCTCCCGGATTAAGGTTGGTAAAAGGCGCAATCCGGTCTTTCGAAGGTCCAATCCATTCGCGGTTAAAACCATCAAGCTTATAGGAATAGAGATTATTCTGACTATTCACGTAATTCAGTGCAGCGAATTCCAGCGTAAATACATCCTGCTGATAATTCAGGACAAGGTGCTTTGTTTCCGAAATACTTTCGGTCAGGATGGCTTTTTTGCCCTGCCCGATCGGAACAGATTTATTGAATATCTTCAAATCGGTAAAAACGAGCGGAACGTCGGCATCCATGGCAATAATTTCCTCCGGATTGAACCGGTTGAAACCGGCTACACTACCAAAAAGCAGTTCTCCCGATTTTGTTTTATAAGCTGCTCCGTAACAAAACTGATTATTGCCCAAACCGTCATTACTGGTGAAATTCTGAAATATTTCTCTAGATGGATCGAATTTAGAGAGGCCATTAGTGGTACTTATCCAGAGGTTATTGTGCTTGTCCTCCAAAATACAAAGTGCCTGATTGTTTGCTAAACCATTTTCCTCGTCGTAATTTTTTAATGGACCCTGGTTTGCTGAATACAAAACAATTCCACGGTCGATGGTGGCCACCCATGTGCGATTTTGCTCGTCTTCATACATTGTTCTGGTATGTTCGAAATACCTTTTTATACTATTTTGCTCGGGATTAAAAATAATCAACTCATCACCACTGTCACTTCCCATCCAAAGGTTGCCTTTTGAATCAGGTTTAATCCAGTTCAAGGGTTCATTTCCGTTTATTTGCGGATAATGTATAAAGGATCGGGTCTTGCTGTCAAAACGATCGACACCCCTGGATGTAACCAACCAAATATGCCCCTGTTGATCGAAACATAGATCCCAAACCCGGTTATCGGAAATACTGCCTTTTTTCTCGGGATCGTAATTGTAGTTGGTTACTTTTCCGGTTTGGAGATCGATTACGTCAACACCTCCCATAAAAGTAGCCACCCAAAGATTTCCATTTCCATCATCAAGAAACGACTTAATACAATTTTGAGACAATGGATTTGCCTGGTTTTTATCCGCAGTCAGGTAACTGTATCTTTTTGTCTTTGGGTTGTAAATATTAATACCGCCATCTTCAGTTCCCAACCATACCCTGTCCTGTTTATCGATCCAGATAGCGTAAACAATACTGCTGTTCAGGTATCGATTATTTCCGGGAAGGGCTGTAAAATTATGAAATACCTGTTTACTTTTTGCCAGGAGGTTCAAACCTCCGCGGGTGCCAATCCATGTTTCTCCCTTCGAGTCGTGAAAAACGGATAATACCGAATTGTTCGAAAGACTCCGTGGTTCCTGCATGTTATGTCTGAAAAAACCACTTACTCCACGAACCTTTGAATACTTGTATAAACCACCACGTGTACCGATCCAGTACTCTCCAAAAATTCCCTTCGAAACAGCTCTGATGGTTTCGGTACGCGGCATTTGCGGTTCCAGCTTTATGCTGCTATATGTCTTAGTTTCGGGATCGATAATGAAAAGACCAGCTGAATAGGTACCCACCCAGATGTCATCATCTGTGTCTTTGTAAATCTCCCAGATCTCCCGATTTTCAGAGTCGCCATATGGCAATGCAAAATATTCCAGTTGTCCACTGGAACTATTGTATACAAACAAGCCTTCATTGGTTCCAATCCAAAGATTCCTATTCCGGTCGAAAACCAGGTTACGAATGAAGATCCCTTCAACAGAAACGTCCGGATTCGATATTGACAAGGTATTCAGGTTCCCGGCTGAATCAAGGATCAATACATTGAAATCGGTAGCGAGCCAAAGGTTATCATCTTCATCTTCAATGACATCATTCACAGATATCTCACGATACTGAAAGCCAGGCACCTGCTGCAAAGGTTTGAAAAATACTTCCTTTTTCCTGTCGAAAATATTCAGTCCGCCTGTCTCAGTGCCAATTAGCAGATTGCCTTTGCTATCTTCCTTGATCACGCGAATTAAATGCCCCTGGATACTGGTTGAATCATCAGGATCGGGCAGGTAATTCATAAAGCCGTAACCATCAAACCGGCTAAGTCCCTGGCTGGTGCCAATCCACATCCAGCCCCTGCTATCCTGAAAAATCGTCTGTATCTGGTTATTCGGGAGTCCGTTCTCCTGGGTAAAAATATCGAAACTGTATTCCGACTGTGCATTTAATGATTGACCACTAACAATTGCGGCCAGCATTAAGAAACACCGGATGAAAACGAATTTTATAGGTGAGACGATGCGCATTAAATGTTATCGTTTACGTTCACGAAAATAATAAGTTTTTACAAGGATTGGTAACTTACCCTGAACTCCAAGGCTGTGTACAACGAAATAAGATCGGATTTTGGTATGAACTGCGGTGCTGAAAGCAACTAAAAATCAGAAAAAACCTGCCAATCTTTCGACTGACAGGCCCTGATCGTTTTTGGTTAAGCATTCTAAAACTTATTTAGAATTGATTTCATCTAATCCGGAAACCAGAAAAACCAGCGGAGCATTCCAGTTAATTGCCGTTTCATTCGTTGAATAACTGCATTGCTCGTCGATGTAAGAAGCTGCCGGGAATGGACTTCGCTCCACTTGCTTTGGATCGCAATCGTTCATTACCCAAATATTTGGCCCGCCTGCCAGGTAACCGGGAACGGGATCGTCCACACCATCAGAAGCCATGATCCGATTGTGAGGATGTCGCGTAGATTTTGTCCCAAAACCGGTGACAAAACAATATCCCGTCGCATTTCTTCCCAAAATGTAATCAAGGTCGTTGCGGGACGAAGCCACATATTTTTCTTCGCCGGTGAGTTGGTAAGCAATGAGCTTTAACATGCCATCGTTGGCCACATCTGAATTGCTGCCCCATGCAAATTTGTCAATACTGACTACATATGGCGACTGTTGTTCTTTATTCAGCAGATAATCGACATGCGCCAGAAAATCCTTTTCCATATCCGGGAATTCAGCACGTTTATCCGAAGTTAGGACTGAAATAACTCCCAATGTATTTACGACATTCCATTTTGGCGTTACTGGTTTTTTATAGTTCTCTTTCATTTTTTCGAGGAACTGATTTTTACCGGTGTTCACGTACATCTCGGATGCCGCCCAGAACCATTCATCCACAAACGAGGTGTCGCCATAAGCTCCTGTGGAAATGTCATTTGGCTGATGGTAAAACACATCGGGATGAAGCAATGCCCAATCCCATGCATTTTCAGCGCTTAACATCGCTTTTTGCGCCAATTCAATTAATCCATAATTTTCTAAAATTCGCGCAGCTGCAGCCATAGTAGCTGCAAAATCGAGGGCTGCCGAGGTACTTTTTTGCACCACATAACGCTGGGCCGTGGTTTTGTCAGGTGGTATAAAATCGTCGAAATTTTTGGTGGTGAGTTTATGGTAAACACCGCCGTCGTTCGGATCCTGCATGGTGAGCATCCATCTTAAATTTACCAGTGTTTCATCCAGTATGTCCGGCAATTCATTGTCCGATTCCGGGATATTCAGATCCTGAGCTGTATGGTAGTCCTTATTCACCTGTGTACTCAGCAGTAAGGTGAAGGTAGTAATTCCACTGTTCACCACGTACTTTCCATAATCGCCGGCATCGTACCATCCTCCCGGTGATGAGATAATTGTTCCGGCAGGGCGGTTCTTGTCGGCAGCCGACTCATGAACCATAACAGTTGTATCGGGATGACCCGCTTTCCAATGCCATTGCCCGCCATAAACCGGATCAATATCAACTCCACAACGTGCATAGTAATATGATTTCAGCGACGCATCGGCCAAATTCTTCAAGATGTTGGCACCAATTTTAAAAGGATAGGAACGAAGCGTGTCATTTACGCAAAGCATGTATTCGCCCGGCTCAGTAAGTTCCGAGAAATCGGCGATACAAACTGAATCACCTGATAATTCCCAGTGTTTCCACGCCCCCGGCACACTGCTAAAAACCTCCTTCCCTTCTGTCGTACAAATCGTGAAATGATCGGTGTTAACACGTAAAAGGGCATATTTGGCCGCCTGAGGAGCATATCCCACCTGGTTAATCAGGATATTCTCAGCATTACGTGGTTCCATTGATTTTGGGCTTGAACAAGCCAATAAAATCAAAAAAAAGGCAATTAAACTCAAGGTTGCAGGTTTTAGGTCAGGCATACTATTTTGTTTTAAATTGATGTTCCCAGTTCAACAGTTACCTGATACGTTCCTTTCGGCATAACAGGTAGAAAATTATCGGTTTCCAGCGATTTCCCGTCAATCAGAATTTGTCTGACACCCTTGTTCACACCGTTTGGATTCTTCACCTCGATGTGATATGTGGCTCCCCTGAATTTACGGGTAACCTTGTACCCTTTCCAGTCGGCAGGAATACAGGGATCAATGATTAAACCATAATAACCGGTGCGAATTCCAAGAATGTACTGTGTAATGGCATAAAAGTTCCAAGCTGCGGTCCCGGTAAGCCATGAATTCTTGGCTTCTCCGGGTTTGTGAGCATCTTTGCCGGCTATCATCTGTGCATACACGTAAGGTTCGGTTTTGTGCAGATCGCTGATATCTTCGAGGTAAGCCGGACAAATTTTCCTGTAATATTCCCAGGCCTGCTCTCCCCGGCCACGCACTGTCTCCCCGATCATGATCCAGGGGTTATTATGGCAAAAGATACCGGCATTTTCCTTGTATCCTGCAGGATAGCTTGAGATTTCGCCATATTCGATGTAGTATCTTGTAAAAGCCGGATTATTCAATACAATTCCGAATTCGCAATCCAGTCGTTCCTTTACCGAATCAAGTGCTTTCTCCACCATCCCCTCTTCCAGTCCGATACCAGCCATCGAACACCAGCCGTTGGATTCAATAAAAATCTTTCCTTCTTCGTTTTCTTCGCTTCCCAGTTTGTTGCCAAAATAATCGTAGGCACGCAGAAACCACTTGCCATCCCAGCCATGTTGTTTTACTGCTTTTACCATATCATCCACGTGTTTTTGTGCACGGTTGGCTTCATCAGTTTTTCCCAGTTGTATGCACAAATCCACATAATCGCGTCCGCAAACCACAAACAATCCGGCAATCATCAACGACTCGGCTTTTGAACCTTCAGTTTTATTTTCTGTGGTCTGGAAGGATTCATTCGGGTCGTTGGAAAAACAATTCAGATTAAGACAGTCGTTCCAGTCGGCCCGACCGATAAGCGGTAAACCATGCGGCCCCCGGTTATTCACCACATGATCGAATGAAATAGTCAGGTGATCGAATAACGATTTTGCAATGTTCGCATCGTTATCAAAGGGCACCAATTCATCGAGGATAGAAAAATCGCCGGTTTCCTTAATATAACTGATTGTTCCGAGAATAAGCCAAATTGGATCGTCGTTAAAACCTCCACCGATATCGTTGTTCCCCTGCTTGGTAAGCGGCTGGTACTGGTGATAACAGCCACCGTCGGGGAATTGAGTGGAGGCAATATCGATTATACGTTCGCGTGCCCGTTCGGGAATCTGGTGCACAAAACCGATGAGGTCCTGGTTGGAATCGCGAAATCCCATCCCCCGTCCGATACCGCTCTCGAAAAAAGAAGCTGAGCGCGAAAAATTAAAGGTGATCATACACTGGTACTGATTCCATATGTTCACCATCCGGTCGAGTTTAGCGTCGCCCGAATCAATGCTAAAAATACCGAGAAGATCGTCCCAATAAGCTTTTAATGCATCCAACGCCACATCTACTTTTTCTGCTGAATCAAGATTTGCAATTGTTGTCTTTGCCTTGGTTTTGTTGATTACACCCTTTGATTCCCACTTTTCATCTTTCTTATTTTCGACATAGCCCAACAGAAAAATCAGATCTTTGGTTTCACCGGGTTGCAACTCAAGTTCAAGATAATGCGAAGCAATGGGCGACCATCCGTGTGCAACGCTTTGCCCTGGCTTTCCTTCGACTACTGCCTGCGGCTCGTGAAAACCATTGTAAAGCCCCATAAAAGTTTCACGGTCGGTGTCAAAACCATCAATCTCCGTATTCACCGAATAGTAGGCAAAATGATCGCGACGCTCTTTGTATTCGGTCTTGTGATAGATCACCGAACCTTCGATTTCCACTTCTCCGGTTGAAAAATTTCGCTGGAAATTTTCCATATCGGTAGCCGCGTTCCATAATGCCCACTCGATAAAAGAAAAGAGCTTTATTTTTTTAGTTTCTTTTGATTGATTGCACAGTGTTAGTTTTTGAACTTCGGCATGGGTATTCAATGGAACAAAAAACAGCACTTCAGCCAGCAGTCCGTCTTTTTCTCCTTTAATTTTTGTGTAGTTCAATCCATGCCTGCATTCGTAGGCATCGAGTTTTGTTTTGCAGGGTTTCCATCCGGGCGACCAAATCGTGCTTCCATCTTTGATGTAGAAATATCGCCCACCGGCGTCCATCGGAACATTGTTGTAGCGGTAACGGGTGATGCGTCTGAATTTAGCATCCTTATAAAAGGAATAACCTCCGGCAGTATTCGATATCAACGAAAAAAAATCGGTATTCCCCAGGTAGTTTATCCAAGGCCAGGGCGTGGCCGGATCAGTAATCACATATTCACGATTTTCATCGTCGAAAAAACCATACTTCATTTGCTGTCTGTACTTCAAAGGACTGCTAGTCTGTTAACTTATTGTAAAAATAACAAAATTAATGTTTGGGTGACAAAAGGTGCTAAAAAACAGCAGGATCTTCTGAATGTGCTGACTGTGGAACAAAAAAAACCGGTTTCAGCTGAAACCGGTTCTTCAATATTTCCTTTTATGATTTATCCAACTAAAATATCATTGGTAAGGTTATCAATACTTGTTTTAATTCCTTCAAATGGTTTTCCATTGCCCTGGTTATCATCTTCTACAAAAAAGTATTTCATTCCCGCTTTTTCCCTGGCCTCATAAATACGTTTATAATCGATAAGCCCCGAACCAACTGATGTGATATCGTCTTTATCTACGGTGTAAAATGGTTCTGTCACAGCTGCTGACATGTCTTTGAAGTGAAGCAACTGAAATCTTCCCGGGTATTTATTGAACATTTCAACCGGATCCTGTCCGGCTTTGGTTGCCCAATAGCAATCCAATTCCATCGTGATCAGGTCGGCGTCCATTTCCGGTAAGAAAAGATCAAAATAAGGGACCATACCATCGGTTGGCAAAAACTCAAAATTGTGGTTATGGTACCCAAACTGAATCCCAACATTCATCATGATCTCACCCACTTTATTCCATTCGGCGATCATTCGTTTGTATGTTTCTACGTTACGGTCTTTTTCTTCTATCCAGGGCTGAACACAATACTCCACTCCAATTTCAGCATGTGCATCTGCCATTTGCTGGGCACTTGCAGTTGTAATTCCTTCCGCTTCAACACTTGTATGACTACTCACCACCTTCATGCCGAGGTCATCCACCATTTTTTTGAATTCTTTGGGTGTTTTACCGTAGAACTGACCATCGCTGTAATTAGCCAGCTCAACGAATTTATAACCCATTTCGGATACTTTGGTTAACGATCCCAACAAGTCTTCAGCAATGGCATCGCGAATGGTATACAATTGCAGTCCTACACCAAAACTCTTTTTATCGACTGCAGCTGATGTACATGCCATCGGGCCAAGAGCCACAGCACCTAGTGCTCCGGCTGCTGAAATCTTAAGAAAATCTCTTCTGTTCTTCATTTTTATTTATTTGATTATCTAATACATTTACGGTAAAGGAAGGCTAAAAATAATAGAAACTCTTGATTATTACAACAGCACCCTGCATTCCATGCAGAAGTCTAAATACAGAAGAGAAATAAAACTGTTAAAATGGGAAACCGACACTTAATTGAAACCGTGTTTTATTATCCTGGTTATTACCTGCCATTAACAATTGTACGGGTCCGATCAATGAATCGTATTTCACACCTGCTGTATACCCCCAAATGTACTCGGGTAGAGGGTTATCAGTAATCTCCTCAAAAAGATCATCATAAGTTTCGCCTGCAACACCACCATTAACGGTTGCCGATAAATAAAGTCCGTTTAGAACCTGTACCCTAAAATTAGATCGCACCATGGCATAATTCGGGGTATAAATCTCTGCCAGGTTAAAACCGGCGAAATTCCGATAAGCTTTTCGGTTTCCAAAACGTTCACCTCCCAGTACAAAATAACCTGTAATGCCTGGATCATCTGTATTTAAACCGGCACTCACTCCAAAGTTGTAGGTAAAACCTCCAAAACTTTTATACCAGTTATGATCGACCATCAAAGTAGCGTATGCTCCTTTCCTCTCGGAGATAAAATACTCAAAATCCATCCTCGGGATTAATTCGTCCATCTCAGACCTGGAGGCCAGGTTATGAGCAAAAAAAAGTTTCAGGTTAATTCCTCTTGTCGGAAAATAAAGATCATCGGTCGTGTTAACGCGGTAAAAAAATTCGTAGCCAAGATCGTGGGTGCGGTGTTTTTCGAAGGCAGCCTGTTCGTATATATTTTGAAGATCGGGTTGTGGTTTAACTACGTTGTGTTTGTAATACAGGTTGATGCCTAACTGGTGATTTAAACCCGGATTGTAATGAATACCATATCCCGTGTCGAAATAGCTCAGCCGATAATGCCCCAACTGATCGCCATCGGTATAAAGCGGCAGTTTGTAGCGGTAACTATTCATAAAAAAATGGTTGGCAAAGTGTTGCTTTTTACCCAACAGACTGTTCAACTCAATCTTGAGCCCCGGGTTTTCTGCAATATCGAGCGTAAACAAAAGCCTCGACGACGGCAGAACTATATTCCTTAGGGTAAAATTGGTTACCAGACCCACTCCCAATTCATCATCGTAATGGGGCGTAAAACGAAACATAGCCCGTGGATTTTCGATGGCATAAAACACCAAAACATACCCCTTATCTTTATCTTCCTTTTCAAGCGAATAAGTAAGCTTGCTGAGATAGGGAGAACCGTGTACATATTCAATCGCGTTACTGATGTCTTTAAATGACACCGAATCGCCCTTTTGTATTCCTGATTTGTTGATGACGTAATCATCATCTAGATATTGCAGGTTCTCCACCTTAACACCCGAAATAAGAATTTTTTCGGGTTGTGGAATCTTCTGTACGCTTTGGAATGGCCTATTTAGCTGATCAGCGAGTGCTTTTAATTGGTTATACTGCTGTCTGGCTGCATCTTCACCAAGTTGCTGTATTTCTTTGCCACTGACAAAATCGCTGCTACCATATTTCCCTAGATCAGGAGTGATAAGGATGTCGACATTTTCGTTCTGTGCCCTGGCATCCACGATCCCTGCCAGGGCAATAGACCTGGATAAAATGGATGTTAATGAGCCAAGATCATCGGCTGTAATATTTTCAGAAAATCCTACGTATACTCCGATTATGATATCCGCGCCCATATCAATGGCTTCCTGTACCGGAAAGTTTCGCATTACCCCACCATCAACCAGCAACATGGAATCCATGCGTACCGGGGCAAAAACAGTTGGAATCGCCATGCTCGAACGTACCGCTTTAGCCAGATCGCCAGACCGGTGTTCAATGACCTTACCCGATACAACATCAACCGCCATGCAGTGAAAAGGAATGGGAAGGCTGTCAAAGTTTTCCTGCGAAGAAAGTGGCCAAAACAATTCAGCAAATTTAAGTTCGAGGTGTTGCCCCTGAATGACTCCGGAAGGAAGATTGATCTTTTTTTCGCGGATTGGAATGTCGAAAATATATTTTCGCGATTCGGGCTTTTCTTCCATCGCAACTTTCTGTAGGACTTCATTGTCGGTGAGTAAGTAATTCCAGTCTGCAGTTTCGTTGATTACGGTAAGTTCTTCGGCTGTGTATCCAAGTGCGTAAAGACTGCCAATTATACTCCCCATGCTGGTTCCGGTAATGATATCGGGCCTGATTCCCACTTCCTCCAGCACTTTGATCACACCAATGTGTGCAAAACCTTTTGCCCCTCCGCCACTGAGCACAAGGCCAACTTTTGGCCGCACCATTGCAGAGTCAACTTGCTGTGCCCCAACAATAAAAGAGGGAGAAACAAGCAGAACTAAAATAAGCAGACGAGGAAAATCGAAACGGTTAAAAAGCCAGATGAACCTTGTTCTCATACATCCAAGGGTTTCAAAGTTGATTGCTCGAATTTAAAAAAATAACGGCTACGGGCCCGGGAAAATTGAAAATATCGAACGCAGAAAAACTGACCAGGTAAAATCAGGGTTTCCACGGCCACTTCACGCAATCTTTTATTTCCGGGAAAAGTACATAATCAGCTTTTCCTTTCATGACGCAGGTTTGCACATGATAACCATCCAGTAACTTTAACGCTGCATTCATGGTTTTTCCAGTCACCGAAACATCGTCAACCAATAGAATGCGCTTATCTTTGAGCTGCATATCAGGTGCATATAGAATTTTTGGATTTTCGTAAAGCGGATTGTTTTGCTCGTCGCGGTAATTCAGGGTGATTACCTGCAATTCGGCACCCAAATGATAAGCCACCATGGTGGCAGCAGGAACACCTCCTGTTCCTATTCCGACCACAATATCAATGGGTGGGAATTCAATGGTTTCTAAACGCGAAGTTATTTCTTTAAACGATAATGGTACCATACAAATAAATTTATGAAGAACCTGCTTTCTTACCTTTTTTAACTTTTATCTCCATCTTTTGACTGTGCACCGGAATTTCGATAAAAAATGTGGTTCCTTTATCGAGCTCCGTTTCAAACCAGATTTTACCGGCAAAATTTTCAACTATGTTTTTTACGATGGCCAGTCCCAAACCCATTCCACTTGTTTTAGTCGTAAAACTGGGCGTAAATAGCTTGTGGCGCAGATCGACCGGAATCCCTGTTCCATTGTCGCTAACCGATATAACAACCATTTTATCTCTGCGCCTCAGCGCGAGTTTGATTTGGGCAGTGCGGTCCTCGGGCACCGACTGAATGGCATTTTTAACCAGGTTAATGATGGCCCGGGAGAGTTGTTCTTTGTCTGCATTTACCTCCACATCTTCACAATCGTCAGGCTCAAAAATAATGGCGGTCTGCTTATACGTTTCATAAAGGTCGATCGTTTTCCTTATCTGATCAGCCAACCTGAAAACCTGGTTGCTTGCACGCGGTATTTTGGCAAAATTCGAGAACTCGGTAGCAATATTCGACAGGTTGTCGATCTGCTCGATCAGAGTATTGGTAACCCGCTCGAGGTATTCGTTGTATTCTTCATCCTTACCTTTTGAGCGCTGCAGGTACTGTATGTTCAATTTCATCGGGGTAAGCGGATTCTTAATCTCATGGGCGATTTGTTTGGCCATTTCGCGCCAGGCTGATTCGCGTTCCGAACGCGCCAGCAATTCGGCACTTACTGCGAGCTCTTCCACTTTTTTATTGTATTCTTTAACGAGGCTGCCAATCTCATCCTTTCGCGTATAATGAATGGGTTCGTTTCGCTTGCCCAGTTGCATTTTCTGCAGGTTTTGCTGAATAAGAACCAGTGGCCGTGTAATTTGATTGGCTATAAAAACGGCAGCAATAATACTGGCCAGAAATAACAGAACATATAAATTAATGAAAGCAACAATGTAGGTCGAGATCTCCTGACTGTACGAATCCTGTTTGATAAAATAGGGCAGGTTAATAAATCCAAGGTAATCGCCCCAGTTATTGATGATTGGACGGTAGGCTGACAAATACGACAACTGCCCGATATTCTCCGGTTGAAAATAACTGATCCTGAAATTCTGAAAAACTTCGTAATAGGCTTTCGAATTGATGCGGGTGGATACCAGTCCCCGTTCGTAAATTTCACCACGAGATGAAGCAATCAGGTTACCGCGCGTGTTATAGATGTTTATGTCGGTTCGGAAGATATTGGAAAGCTTGCCCAGTTCGGTCTGCAGCCAAAGTTCCAATTCAGGCGTAATCTCATTCTTGTCGGTCAGGCGCATATCGATTTCCTCGGCAATCGATTTCATTTTTTCATTCAGGTCTTCGCGATGTTTTGAACGGTATTCACGCACATTGTATAGAATAGTGACCAGTGCCACTACCAGTAAAGAGACAAAAACAATGGAAATGATGGCAGCCTGAATCCGGAATTTGAGATCGAAACTGAAACTGCGCTCGCGAACGGTGCTGTTGCCAATCACCAAAATAACCAGCAGCATAATAAGATAAAAAACAAACAGGTAAGGGAAAGCAATCAGGTAATCGACAAACGAGAGCAACTCACGCGTAACCACTACAAAATTATTTTCCTGTGTATGGTAAACCAGGTGCTCGTAGTTTTCCTGCCTGATAAATGAAAATTCATCATTGGAAGTCAGATAAACATGCCCATTATAGTTATAGTTATAATCGCCGAATTTATCGGTTAGTTCGCCCCCGTAATACTTCGCATAACTAAATTTTCGGTAGATCTCCGAACGAGTCATCGATTTGTCGATCAGCAACTCGGGAAAGCCGATACCCTCGAACAGCAGGTCAGAATCGAGGTCGATAAAAATATTCACATCCCTGGTCTTTGCCTCCAGCGGATAATGCAGCCAGCCTGTGTATGAAATGCGGCCGTTCATGTTATCCATGAAATAAAAATCGGTACCCGGAATTTTAACCCCCTGGTTTTCAATTAGCTCCTGCATGAAAGGCACACAGGGTACCAAAATATCATCAGGTTCCGTAATCAGGCTGTCTACGCCTGTACATACATAGATATTCAGCAGGTATTTTCTGAAATACGTATTGAAATACGATTTTCGAATGTACTCTTCCACATCTTCACCCTGGAGGAGCAGGCTCTGAATAGCTGGGTCGTGATCGATCTGATACTGCGTTTCAGCCAGGAAAACCTCAGCTGCCGGATCGCGCTCTGCAACAATGGTAATAGCCAGATTCTTTTGCTGCCCCCGTTCCTTTTGACTGATGGTTCCATTAATAACAATCAAAGAATAAACTGAAACTAGCGACACAAAAACAATAAGATAACTCAGGGTAAATGTGCGCAAGTATTTCTTGCTGAAAAGTGAGGCCATGAAGGTGGTTATCAGAAACAGCAGAAGCACAGTGTAATAGACAGAATGTACCGCAACAGTCTGAATTAGAGCAACAAAGAACGCCACGATTAACGTAATGATGAACAGCTCGACGGGACGCATTACACGTCGCGATTCGTGGTTGATACGAATGGTAAAGAATATAATGCCCAGCAACAACAAACCCACGGAGAAAATGCCCAGCACGCTTTGGAAGGATATTTCTGTTATCTTATTCAAAGCGAACGATATGGTGGAATTTAAGATTAACTCTTGAATGAGGAAATGCACCAGAACAAATAAAGCGGCCGCAAAAAGCAACAGAATTCCTACAAGAATACGAGTAGGTAGTTGTGAGCCTTCCTGCAGCTCTTTCAGTCTTAAATCGATCGAAAAATTGTAAATCCAGAAAAGGAAGAATAAGGCCAGTAAAAAGTAGTCGCCAAGCGAGGGAAGCCAGTAATTTATAGCGAAAAAGTCGGGCCCAAAAAACTTCAAGTGAAAGAAAACCTTTGGCACTAAAAATAAAAGGTGAAACCAGTAAACCACAAATAAAGCACCGGCCAGTGCTATCAGTCTCAGTACAAATGGTGCCTTGGTCTCTACAAATTCTTTCCGGAAATAAATGAGCAGGAAAAGCAGACCGAGCAAGTATAAAAATCCCGGGAAATAAAGTTGCTTGGTCGTACAAAGGTATTTTCCATAGGGCCAAAGCGAAAACAAAAATTCGCCCTCAGCATTGGTCAGCACGTACGCATCATCATCGCGCTGTGTTTCGATAATGTAATCATCGGGGATCTGATACTGGCTGAAAAATGTATTCTGCAGGTATTTGTTTTCAAAGGTGTACTTGTTCTTGATTAAATGCAAGCCAAAAAGCCGATAATCGCCTGTATCAAGCGTATCAATCAGGTAATATCCGTTGGGCAGTTGCTCAAAACCACTTCCTTTGTCGAACTGATCGGGGGAATTGTAAAAAGCGATTGAACGATCGGTCCAGAAAACCAGTTCATTATTTTCATAAACAAGAAAACCGAAACCGGTTTGTCTCACCAGGGTTTCTTTCTGCGTATAAAATTCTTCGATAACAGCTTCAAGCCCCTCTGTTTCAATTTGATTTCCCAAAGTCTCGAGGCGCCGATGCAACTCTTTTTCATTTTGAATAAGCTGAGTCTGAAATTCCTGAATCAAACGGGTTTCTGGATGTTTCCGCAATAGCCCGTTTTCGATAATCGCCGCCACCAGAATTATCCCAACAGCCAGAACCAGATAAGTATATTTGTTCAGTTTTGCCTTCATTACTCGTGATGATAAGGTTCGCCCTTTAAAATGGTGAAAGCCCTGTAAATCTGTTCGACACACAACAATCGCACCATTTGATGCGAAAATGTAAGTTTAGATAAGGAAATTTGTGAATTGGCCCTGACATACACTTCTTCCGAAAAGCCATAAGGCCCGCCAACAGCAAACACCAGTTCTTTAACACTGTTCAGCATTTTCTGATCGATAAAAGCTGCGAAACTTTTCGATGAATAGGATGTCCCCCGTTCGTCGAACAGATGCAATTCCTTTCCCGGCCCCATTTTCGATAAAATCAACTCACCTTCTTTGATTTTCTGAAGCTCGCTGCTCATATTTTTCCCTTTTTTGATATCAGGAACCACTTCAACTGTAAAATTGATATAATGCTTTAAACGCTTCAGGTAAATATCCATGCCTTCCTGAATATATGCTGCGTCTGTTTTTCCAATAACCAGCAAGATAATCTTCATATTTGCCCCATTTATTCCCGGATTAAACCGGCAGAAAATTATGCTTCCCTGTAAATTTTGTCAGAACACTTCAGGTCGTGTCTGACTATTGAGCCATAATTTTATAAATTTACAGTAAAAATAAAGCTATAAATGTGATTTTTGCATAGTTTTTGATAATATGCAGCACGTTGATTAAAACAATTTAAGATGTCAATACTTAAAAAAATATCGATACTGACCTTACTTATCATCGCTGCAACGGCAAAAGTGACTTTTGCACAGGTACCCAACGACATCATCGTTAGTTTCGAAACCGGCAACTCAAAATTGCTGTCCGGATTTTTCAACCAGAACGTAGAGTTGGTGGTAATGGACAACGATAACGTTTACAGCAAGGCACAGGCCGAGCAAATTGTAAACAATTTCTTTAGCAGTTTCACCCCGGTTGAGGAGAATGCATTTACAATTATCCACAACAGCGGAAAACAGGGGGCCAAGTCAGTCATCGGGAAACTAAAAACCAACAAGGGAAATTTCAGGGTTTATTTCTTATTGAAACAAGACGGTTCGAAAGAATACATTCACCAGCTCAGAATAGAAAAACAGTAATTCACTGTATTTATTATGGGGAAAAACCAGACTCTACAGCGATTCAAGCATTTTGGAGAAAAGGTCGTTGAACACGCCAAAAAAGTATCTATTCCTTTTTTTGATGATGTTCCGTTATACGATGTTGCCTTATTTTTTTGGCGGAGCATAGTGGATGGATCAATTACAACACGTGCTTCGGCCATTGCCTTCTCGTTTTTCATTGCGCTATTCCCCTTCATTATTTTTCTATTCACGCTTATTCCTTATGTACCGAAATTTATTCCCTATATCCCCGCTGAAGTTTTCCAAAACGAGCTCTTTGAAATCATCCATCAGCTGGTTCCGGAAAGTACATTTGCTACGATTGAATCAACCGTAAACGATATCATTACCCGGCCGAGAGGATCACTACTTTCATTCGGTTTCTTTGCCGCAATAATTTTTTCCACCAACGGACTGGCTTCGATGATGAGTGCTTTTGATGCTACCATTCATGAGATCAAACGGCGATCGTGGATCAGTCAGCGTATTGCAGCTGTTTATCTCCTGGTAATTTTATCGGTCTTGCTTACCATAGCAATTTCCTTACTTATTGGAGGACAAAACCTCATTCAATACCTTGATAATAAAGATATTATTCGAGACGATTTTCTGGTAGTACTGCTTACCATTGGCAAATGGATCGTTACGGTTTCCTTGTTTTTCTTTGCCTACTCGTTTCTCTATTATTTTGCACCCGCCAAAAAAAGAAAATGGCGTTTTATTTCAGCCGGAGGATCGCTGGCAACCCTGCTCAGCATTGTTGCTTTTTACGGATTTACTTACTACATCAACAATTTCAGCCAGTATAACACGCTGTACGGATCGATAGGAACACTGCTTATTATTTTACTTCTGATGTATGTCATGTCGCTTATTCTCCTGGTTGGTTTCGAGTTAAATGCCAGCATTTACCAGGCGCGTTCAAACCGCGAAGAATGGAATGATGAATCGAAGGACTGAGGATTTGATTTCAAATGGAAGTCTTTGTCCTGAAAACTCACTTTGAACACTGAACATTAAATCCCACTATTTCTTCCCCTGCTTAAACAAAATTTCCTTCTCCTTCTTGGTGAGACTTTCATAGCCCGATTTTGCGATCTTGTCAAGAATGTGGTTAATCTCCTCCTGTTTCACATTTTGCTGACGATTGTATTCATAATCGTCGCGCGGTGGTTTGCGGTAGGTAACTTTCATAGTGCTTTTTGATTTGAATGCGTCGGTAAAAAAGTCACCAATTTTATTCAGAAATTTAATGAAGCCTGCTCCCATATCTTTTCCTTTACGCAATTGATGTATGTAAAACCATCCCCAGAATGCACCGCCTAAATGGGCAATGTTTCCACCGGGATTGGATGTAGAAATGCCGATCACTGAAAGAACAACATAAAAAAGTGCCACATATTTCAGTGGGAATCGGCCAATAAAGAAGAGATGGATTTCGCGGTTGGGATCGTAATAAGCCACCGCAACCAAAATGGCAAAAATCGAAGCCGAGGCTCCGAGCAACAATCCGTAGATGGAATCGAAAGCCGGTGACAGGTTGTAGGCGACAATATAAAAAGCAGCTCCAACTAATCCACCCAAAAGGTAAACACTTAGCATTTTATCGCCTTCAAAATGGTAGAGAAACAACTGCCCAAACCAGTACAATCCAAGTACATTAAAAAGCAAATGCAAAAAATTCACGTGCAGAAACATGTAAGTCACCGGGGTCCATGGTCGTTTAATCAGTTCATCCGTAACCGAAGGAACAGCCAGATACTCAGCTATCGAAAAAGGCTGCCCGGCCAGATAAAAGAACACACCAATGATCTTCAAAACCAGGAACACCCCGATATTGATGTATATAAGACGGGTGAGTACCGAGCCTTCTTTAAATGTTCTTTTGATATCGCCAATTATATCCACGGTTCCTGCTCCAAATCATTCTTAATAAAAATTCTTGGTATGCTTGTTCCAGTAACGAATGAGAATATAGCCGAACAACATTCCGCCAAGATGCGCAAAATGTGCAATGTTGCTTCCGGGCTGAGATAACCCAAGGAACAATTCCAGGGCACCATACCCAATCACAAAATACTTGGCTTTTATAGGTATCGGTGGAAACAACAACATGAGTTGCGTATTGGGAAACAGCATCCCAAATCCCAGCAGAATACCAAATACTGCGCCCGAGGCCCCAACCGTTGGAGTATTCAATATGGTGGTTAACTTCTCAGAAGCAGTGTTGGGAATGTATTTCCCTTCCATTGCAAGCTGCTTAAAATAGTCCAGTTGATCGGGTGATATGTTTGAAACGACGGAGCGGTATTCCAGAAAAATTACAAATAAATGCAAGGCTGCTGCTCCCAGCCCGGTAACCAGAAAAAAAGTAAGGAAACGCTTAGGTCCCCACACACTTTCCAGTACCCGTCCAAACATGTACAAGGCAAACATATTAAAGAAAATATGCCCCAGGCTTCCGTGCATGAACATATGTGTAAACACCTGGTGCAACCTGAATTTATCCGAGGCCGGGAAGTATAAACCGAGTACCTGGTAAAGATCGGTCCCAGTCTGCGCCATGATTTTGGTCACTACAAAAAACAATACATTTACAAGAATCAAATTCTTGACCACCGGTGGCATGTTCAGTGCTGGTCTGTAATTCATATAAACAGGTTTGAAGCCTGAAGCTGGAAGCCCGAAGAACTGTTTCCAGCAACTGCTAATTGTTAATTACTAAAAATAAACATTCAAATCAGGCCTGAAGTTTACAAGAGCCATTCCATTTTCAAATCGACTAAAAATAACGACAATATGTCACCTCAAAAAACTTTTTTCGATATCTTCTGTCGAAACGATGGTCAAAACCTTTTTCCCATCGGGTGTAAAATTTGGCGTTGCGCAGGCAAAAAGATTATCGATCAGGTTGTCAACTTCTTGTTGTTTCAGTTCGATGCCATAATCCAGCGCAGAGGCTTTGGCCAGCGAAATGGCAATTTGTTCTTTCGCTTTGGCTCGCGCATCAACGGGTGAATTTTTGTATTCTTCCAGCAATTTTTCCACAATCATTTCAGGCGAAGCGACATCCAGAATTCCAGGTGTTCCGTTAATCACAAACGTATTTTTCCCAAATTCGCGGATATCAAATCCCAGCGACAGCAAATCCTCCAAAATAGTATGGAGTAATTCGGCATCGGCAGGATTGAGTTCAAGAGTGTGCGGGAAAAGCTGTTGCTGGCTGGCTACCGAATCACTTTTCAACACTTCCATAAACTGCTCGAAAAGAATACGTTCGTGTGCACGTTTCTGGTCAATCACCATCAATCCTGATTTAACCGGTGTAAGAATGTATCTCTGCTTTAACTGCAATACTTTTTTACCACTAAATTGTTCGCGGGATTGGGCATACAAATCTCCACCATCTTTTTCCGGAAATTCCTCTTCTTCAGGTTTTAACTTGAGCTGGGCCCCCTGGTACAGATCTTCCCAATGCTCAAGGTTTTTCTTTTCGTGTGGTGATGACGGTGTATGGGAACTTCCTCCTTTCGGCAATTGATCAGTATCGAACGGATTATAATCCGGATTGATCTGAATGTCGGGGTAACGGATTCCCTCACCACTTTTCCTGGGCACCGGAATATCGATGCTTCCGCTCTGATCAAAATCGATGGATGGTACAACATTATGTTTCCCAAGCGATTCGCGGATGGAAGCATGTATGATTGGCCAAATATTGCGATCGTTCTCAAACTTGATTTCTGTTTTTGTCGGATGAACATTTATATCTATTTCTCCGGGATCGAGCTCAAGAAACAGAAAATATGAAGGAAAAGTTTCCGGCGGTAGCAATTGCTCGTATGCCTGCATCACTGCCTTATGAAAATAAGGGTGACGCATATAGCGGCCATTCACAAAAAAGAACTGTTCCCCCATGGTTTTACGCGCATATTTTGGCTGACCGGTAAAACCATGAATTTTTACGATGCTGGTTTCTTCGTGAACGCTCACCAGGTTTTGATTCAAGCCTTTTCCAAAAACATCGACAATACGTTTGCGGTAGTTGGTGGCCGGCAATTCATACAGCGATGATCCGTTGTGTACCAGCGAGAATTTAATGGCTGGATTGGGCAATGCAACCCGCTGCACTTCCCAGATGATATGTTTCAATTCGGTAGAATTAGCTTTTAGAAACTTGCGTCGTGCAGGTACGTTAAAAAACAAATTTTTGATCCTGAAATCGGTACCGCTATTCATTCCTGCCGGTTCCTGAGTTTTCACTTCCGAACCCACAATATGAATGTATGTACCCACTTCGTCTTCCACACGACGGGTACGCAGTTCCACATCGGCAATGGCTGCTACCGAAGCCAGTGCTTCGCCACGAAAACCCATGGTGCGTATGCAAAACAGGTCGTTCGCATTTCTTATTTTTGAAGTTGCGTGCCGCTCAAATGCCATGCGCGCATCGGTAGGCGACATACCACATCCGTTATCGGTAATCTGAATCAGGGTTTTTCCAGCATCTTTAATGTTTATGATTACCTCAGTCGCTCCAGCATCAAGGGCATTCTCCACCAGTTCCTTTACTACCGAAGCAGGTCGCTGGATGACCTCACCGGCAGCAATCTGGTTGGCAACTGCATCGGGTAATAACTGAATAATGTCGCTCAATTTTTAGAGATCTTTTGAAGATTAGTACTGAGTAATGTTGACCCTGTATCAGGCAAAGAAATCGGAATAGAAAAACAGGTAAAGCACCAAAGCCAGGATTAGTATGATCCAGATCAGTCGCCTGTTTTGCGCTCTTCTGGCATTTTCCGAAGTGCGCGAAAAACCGCCCTGTCTCCTGAATTGTCCCTTGATATTTGGCCGATATGGCTTACCGTCGTCCTTTTTTTCATCTACAATCCCCAGCTCCTCCTTGATCCTGCGTTCGCGTTCGTCCCTCTCCTCTTTATCCGGATCGTAAAACCGGGGCGTAATACTGAATTTCTTTGTTCCCGGTGTATGAAAAAATCTGCCAATCATTGTTTTAGAATTTAATGCAAAGATAGCCTTTATTCTGCAAAAATTGTTCCGAGCTTGATTTCGTTTGAGATCGGTGATCTTACCATCCCAATCATTAAAGCGATTTTTCCAGAATCCAGTTCAGCTGTTCATCATTCAGAACAACCGGATTGCCTCTCATGCTGCTGGCCGCTTTTGCTTTTTGCACCAGCTCAGGGAAATCGGCTTCGCTTAAACCATATACCGACAGGGAAGGAATCTTGAGTTCCCTAACCAGGTTTTCTGTCCAAACGATCGCATCCTCTGCCAACGCACCTTCATTGTCCGTTAAAATTCTGGCCAGCTCGCTATATTTGGAGAGATCTTTCCCGTTTTCTTTGATTACCTCGATGTTGGTTTCGATGACAGCCGATACCAGGCTGGCACACACTGCTCCGTGCGGAATTGGATACATTCCTCCCATTGGGCCAGCAAAACCATGGACTGCACCCAATTTTACGTTGGCCAAAGCCATTCCGCCCAACATACTGGCCAGCGCCATATCAGTTCTTGCCTGCTCATCATTCCCATTGCGATAAGCGGTCAATAACGAACGTGAAATACGGGTAAGCCCCTCGCGACAGATCATATCGATAAAAGGGTTGGCCTGGTTCGAAACAAAAGTTTCGAGTAAATGTGTCAATGCATCTACGCCGGTACTTGCCGTTAGACCGGGTGGCATAGAGTAAGTAAGCGCCGGATCAATCAGTGCAATATCAGGGTACATGGCATCACTGCGCAAACTCACTTTAACATTGTGTTCCAACGATTTAATAACTGAATTTTTAGTGACCTCGGCACCCGTACCTGCGGTGGTCGGAAGCGCGATGCAAAACAAAGGTTCTTCGGTCAGCGGCTTTCCGTCACCGATCACCTCCAGGTAATCCAACAATTCACCCGGATTGGTGGCCATGGCTGCGATGGCTTTAGCCGCATCAATAACACTGCCACCACCCAATGCCACTACGGCATCACACTGCTTCTCGCGGGCCAGTTTCGCGCCTTCATTCACCACAGTGGTTGTGGGCTCATGCTCCACCTGAAAAACTGTAACTTCGGTACTCTTTTCAAAGTGTTCTGCCAACTTTTTCGATTTTTTGGTGTTCTTCCCTGTTACCATTAAAACACGGTGCCGGCCCACCAGTAAATTAGGCAGTTTCTCCGAACTGTTCAACCCAAAAATAATTTGTGCTGCTGTTGCAAATAAAAAATTCATGTGATTAAAATTGCTTATTTATTCAGTGAATCCCAGCCCTTCTCATCGGGAAAAACGTTGGTATATTTTATCGACGACCGCGGTTCAGCCATCATATCGGCGACGGTATCGCGCCATTTTTGGTAATGCGCCGTTTCCTTGTGCTTTGCGGGATCGTCGGCTGAACGGTACACTTCAACCAGCACAAAACCGGTTGGATCATCGAGTCGCTGAACCACATCAAAACGAGCTATTCCCGGTTCTTTTATGCTGTTTCGTGCATTTTCGAGGGTAGCTGCTTTAAATGCTTCCACCGCATCTTGTTTTACCTGAACAAATACATGAACTACTAACATGATAATTTAATTTTTGATTCTAAACAAAATGTGTTGCTTGTCTCAAGACGAAAGGTTACTTTCCGCCCGATCCGATCTTGCAAAATCCTTAAATATCTTCATCGTTTCCCGTCATTAGTTTTTAAAAATGAGTTCATTGTGCCTTCAAAAAAAAATATTAAACACGGACATATTTACCTTGGATTTATAACCACTTTTTCCGTTTGAAATAAATAAACAAACCGCCTCCCAGCAATAAAACGACAATCCAGAAAATAAGATACGAATATTTGTATCCCAGTTCAGGCATGTGTTCGAAATTCATTCCGTAAATGCCGGCTACAAAAGTGAGTGGTATAAATACCGAAGCAAAAATGGTGAGGGTCTTCATCACCTCGTTCATTTTATTGCTCATGTTGGTGTTGTAAATATTTAGTTGATCGGAAAGCATATTGTTATACAATTCAATAGCTTCTGTACATTGCGCAACCAGATCGAACAGGTCATTTAAAAATTGCCTGTTCTTTTCCTGAATGTAGGAATCTTCAGTTTTATTTAGAATAACTAAATAATCACGCACCGGCCGTATCGATTTTCGCAGGTAATTCAGTTCCGTCTTGAACTGATAAATTTCTTCCACTATAGCTGCATCCATATGACGAAACAAGCGATCTTCCATTTCTTCCACCTTGCTCCCGATATTCTCGATCAGGATGGTGTAATTATCCACAATCGTATCCATTAAGGCGTAGGCGAGGTAATCATTGCCGTGATAACGTAACCTTCCTTTTCCTTTTCGGATCCGTTCGCGCACCGGATGAAAAAAATCGCCCACTCTCTCCTGCAATGTAAGCACATAATTTTCACCCAGAATTATACTGATCTGTTCGGCATGAACACGATTGGAATTTTCCTCTGCTTTTAGCATTTTCAATATAAACGCATCGTAATTTTCACCATTTTCGTACTTGGGAGGTTGGTCCGTATTCAAGATGTCTTCGAGTAACAACGATGGAAGATTAAACTCGTTACCCAGACTTTGAATCATTTCCAGTTCATGAATTCCGTAAATGTTTATCCAATTGACCGCTCCGGCTTTGAACTCCGCTTTTGCATCATGAATTGAGTTCACTCCCTTTTCTACGAGTTCATCCTTGTCGAACTTCATCAACTGAATGATGGTTTTATCCATCTTCTGCTTACCGATCAGAATAAGCGAGCCAGGTGCCGTTCCTCTGGTTTTTGAGCGGTCTTTTAAAAATCGTGCCATGAGATTTCGTTTCCCTAAATATACAATTTAGGACGTTGTATCACAACACGACTGCCTAACTGATTTCAAGAAATTACGCTATTTCTGCCTGAAAAAGATTTGGATCGGCACGCCGGTAAACTTGAAATTATCGCGTAACTGATTTTCGATGTAACGCTTGTAAGGCTCGCGAATGTATTGTGGCAAATTGGCGAAAAGTGCAAACGACGGCGTTGCCGTTGGTAGCTGCGTGCAATATTTTATTTTTATAAATTTTCCTTTCACCGAAGGAGGTCCATACTTTTCGATAGCCTCGAGTAATACTTCATTTAATTCCGAAGTTTTAATTCTGCGTTTACGGTTTTCGAAAACCTCAATAGCCGTTTCGAGCGCTTTGTGAACACGCTGTTTGGTAAGCGCTGAGATAAAAACAATGGGAACGTCGACAAAAGGTGCGATGCGATTTTTTATTTGCTCGGCAAATTTTTTAGTCGACTGCGAATCTTTCTCGACCAGGTCCCACTTATTGACCAGAATTACTACACCTTTTTTATTTTTTATGATCAGGTTGAAAATGTTCATGTCCTGTGCTTCGATTCCTCTTGTGGCATCGATCATCAGCAAACAGACATCCGAATTTTCGATGGTTCGCACCGATCGCAGCACTGAATAAAACTCGAGGTCTTCGTTTACCTTTCCTTTCTTACGTAAACCGGCTGTATCGACGATCATAAAATCGTGACCAAATTTATTATAACGGGTATGTATCGAGTCGCGTGTGGTCCCGGCTACATCGGTCACAATGTTGCGATTTTCACCAATCAGTGCATTGATGAATGAGGATTTGCCAACATTAGGACGGCCCACCACCGAGAGGTGTGGCAATTCGTGTTCTTCATCCACTCCAGGCACATCGGGCAATTTTTCGACCAGGGCATCGAGCATGTCGCCCGTTCCGCTGCCGGTCATCGACGAGATGCAGTAAATCTCGCCCAGGCCCAATCCGTAAAACTCCTGTGCATCCAGAATACGAGCATTATTGTCCACTTTATTCACCACCAGGATGACTTGTTTTTTGCCGCGGCGCAGGATCTCTGCAATCGCATCGTCGAGGTCGGTAATTCCCGATTCCACATCAACAATGAAGGTGATCACATCGGCCTCATCGATGGCCAGGTGTACCTGTTTATTGATCTCGGCTTCGAAAACATCGTCCGAATTTACCACGTAACCACCAGTATCGATCACCGAAAATTCCACACCGTTCCACTGCCCTTTTCCGTAATTTCGATCTCGGGTAACGCCTGCCGTTTCATCCACAATGGCTTTTCGCTGTTCAATTAAACGATTAAAAAGGGTTGATTTACCCACGTTGGGCCTTCCCACAATTGCTACTATTTTGCTGCTCATCTTTCTTTCCGATTGTTTTAATAGGCGTCGTAACCAAACTTTTTAAGTTGGCGGTCTTTCTCGCGCCAGTCTTTCGCCACCTTCACATAAAGTTCGAGGAAGATTTTTTTATCAAAAAACTCCTCTGCATCCAGTCGGGCTTCCGATCCGATTTTCTTGATCATTTTTCCCTGGTGACCAATAATGATTCCTTTCTGGCTATCGCGCGAAACATGAATCACGGCTCGAATATTGATTATTTTTTCGGCTTCCTTAAATTCTTCAACTTCCACTTCAACCGCATAAGGAATCTCTTTCTGATAGTTCAGTAAAATCTTTTCGCGGATGATCTCCTGTACAAAAAAACGTTCGTTCCTGTCTGTAAGCTGATCCTTTTCGAAAAAAGGCGGGCTTTCGGGCAGCAACTCCAAAATACGATCGAAGATGGGTTCAATATTGAATTTCTCTAACGCTGAAATCGGGAAAATTGTAGCTCCCGGAAACGTGTTGCTCCAGTAGTCGAAAAGTTTAAGTACTTCTTCCTGGTTCGAAAGGTCTATTTTGTTGATCAAAACGATCACGGGCATGTTCGATTTTCTGATCTTTTCCACATACTCCGGATTTTTATCAGGTTTTTCCACAACATCGGTCACAAACAAGATCACATCGGCATCGATCAATGCGGTGTCTACAAATTTCATCATCGATTCCTGCAATTTGTAACTGGGTTTCAGGATACCGGGCGTATCGGAATATACAATCTGGAAATCGTTGCCACTTACAATTCCTTTGATACGGTGCCGGGTAGTCTGCATTTTTTGGGTGATAATCGAGAGTTTCTCTCCGACCAGTGCGTTCATGATCGTGGATTTCCCAACGTTGGGATTTCCAACAATGTTAACAAAGCCTGCTTTGTGTGCCATGTCTTTATTTTTAGGTGTTCCTTCCCAAAAGGGAATTCTAAAATTAATTGCCCGATTCTTACTATCAGGATTAGTCTGACTTGATAAACTTGATTCTCAAAATCAAAGTCTTACTGCATAAAAATCAGCGCAAAGATAATTGTTTTAATCAATTTTGCGAATGGATTTGCCGATCCCTCAAATTCTAACAATTTTTAATACTTGTAGTACTGTCTAACAGCTCGGTTCCTTTTGAAAAAAGGCGCATTTTTCGTATATTAAAGAGTATCCGATTTAAAATAAAAAACCACGCGCCATGAATTCAATTAAATTGTTGGATAATATCGCCATCACCGTTCATGCTCACCGAATTCTCCGTCAACTATTAAATGAAAACCCGATACTGGAAAAAATTATGCGCAATGCAGCTACGGTAGAAGAAGCCTTGCAGGCGGTGCATAACTGGATTCTGCCGTGGTTGAAAAGAAATCCGGCGGCAGAAGAATATTACCGCAATCCGGAAAACAACCCCGAACTATACGAGCACCTGAACTGGGAAGACATAGCGGCTATTCGTTTGCTCGATTATGTCGATCATGCAGGCGAAGCTTACCCCGACCAAAATATTCATGGCGAACTGGCAATCACAAATCCGATCAAGATGTTGTGGCTGGCTGTAAACTTTGGAATTGGCGGAGCAAAGCCCGGATTTTTTATCGATATGCTTCAGCTATTCAGGCAGCTAAACGGTTCGCTGGCCTGGCAGCAACCCGATGAAGATGAAGTTAATAGCTGGATGGATAAATATCCTGCAGGAATTGATCAGAAGGTCATTCAACTTCGAAAAGAAAATAAAGAGCGAATTATGCAAATTTTGATCAGAAAGATCGATCAACAAGAAATTACCAGTGCTCGCTATTCCTTTGAATCGGGAATGAGTAAAGGAGACAAATACGAAAAAATGGAAGAATGGTGGAATGATTATCAGTTTCATTTGCGTTTTGCCGTCCGTTCGCCTGATGCATTAAACGAAATGCTGGACTATTCGCTCGATCCCGATACCATGAAAATTCTGTATGCCGCGCGTGATAAAGGCATCCCGTTTTTTGTAAATCCGTACTATTTGTCGTTGCTGAATGTGCACACGCCGGAATTTGCAGTAGGTGCCGATCTGGCCATTCGATGTTATGTGGTGTATAGCCAGCAGCTTGTGGAAGAATTTGGCGAAATCGTAGCGTGGGAAAAAGAAGACAAAGCCGAACCGGGCAAACCCAACGCGGCCGGCTGGATTTTACCTTCACACAATATTCACCGGCGTTATCCGGAAGTAGCTATTTTTATTCCCGACACGGTAGGACGAGCCTGTGGCGGACTTTGCGCCAGCTGCCAGCGTATGTTCGATTTTCAGAATGGCCGCTTTAATTTTGACCTTGAGAAACTGAAACCACGGAAATCGTGGAATGAAAGACTACCCGAACTGCTCGATTATTTCAGAAACGATGCGCAATTAAGAGACATTTTACTAACCGGTGGGGATGCGCTGATGAGTACCAACAGGAATTTGAAACAGATCCTGGATGAAATTTATAATATGGCCGTGCGGAAGCAACACGACAATGAAGCAAGGCCGGAAGGTAAAAAATATGCTGAAATGGTCCGGGTACGCATCGGTACGCGACTACCGGTCTACCTGCCTCAAAGAATAACACCCGAACTGGGTAAGATCCTGGCAGATTTTAAAACCCGGGCATCTGAAATCGGAATAAAACAGTTTGTCATTCAAACCCATTTTGAATCGCCCATGGAAGTGACTCCTGAAGTCCGCAAAGCAATCCAGGTATTTTTGAATGCCGGTTGGGCAGTTACCAACCAGTTGGTTTTTACTACTGCTGCCTCACGCCGCGGTCATACCGCCAAATTAAGAAAAGTACTAAATGATGTGGGCGTACTCACTTATTACACGTTTACTGTAAAAGGATTTAAGGAAAACAGCGCCAATTTTGCACCGAATGCCAGGGCCGTTCAGGAAGAAATGGAAGAGAAAGTACTGGGGAATATACCGGAAGATGAAATGGATTCGGTGCAGACGCTGATGCACCATTCCAAAAATTTAAAGAATGAAATCAATAAACTTCGGGATGACCATGACCTGCCTTTCCTGGCCACCGACCGCAATATCCTGAATCTTCCCGGCGTTGGTAAAAGCCTCACCTTCAGAACAATCGGAATTACGCGTTACGGAAGACGCATCCTGCAGTTCGACCACGATCGTACACGCAACCACAGCCCCATCATTAACAAAATGGGTAAAGTGATTATCATCGAATCGAAATCAATTCTGGAATACCTTGAACAATTGGAAAACATGGGTGAAGATCGTCATGATTATCAGCGAATTTATGGATATTCCATCGGACAAACCGAGTCGCGCATGCCGATGTATGAATACCCTGAATACGCATTCGAAACGATAGAAGAATATACAAATCTTGAGATATAATCCGGCTCAGATTTCAAGGTCATCGATTAATTCAGGGCTTAATGTTCCGGAACTGATCTCCCGCACTTCACCGGTCATCCGGATCTCCCAGTCTTCATCAATTTCAATGTGCAGACTGCCTCCCGGCATTTTTACAATGAGATCGCGATCAGTTAGTCTTTTTTTAACAACAATAGCCGCCACGGCACATGATGAACTGCCTGAGGCCAGCGTCCAACCCGCTCCGCGTTCCCAGATCATTACTTCCACTTCGTTTTGCGAAACCACTCTGGCAAACTGAACGTTTATCCGGTTCGGGAAAAGGGGATGATTCTCGATGTCCGAGCCGTAATTTTTTATTTCTGCTTCATTCAACTCCTCCTGCAAAATCACACAATGGGGATTGCCCACCGAAACACAATTGATATGATACATTTTGTCGTGCAGGTGCAGCGGCTCATCCATACACTCCGGTTTTTCAATATTCACGGGTATTTTTTCCGCTTCAAAAATCGCTTTACCCATATCGACTTTTACCATAAAAGCCTTTCCTTTTCGCTCTTTCATAACCTCAGCCTGAACAATTCCGCCCGGGGTTTCTATGTTAAAAGTTTTAGTTTTGGCAAAACCGTAATCGTAAAGGTATTTCGAGAAAATCCGAAGCCCGTTCCCGCTTTTTTCCGCTTCTGATCCATCCGGATTCAAAATACGCAGCCCAAAGTCAGCAGCATCAGAAGGCACTTTCAACAGAATACCGTCAGATCCGATCCCGAAATGTTCGTCGCAAATTCTTACGATGGCTTTTTCGGTTAGCTTAAATGTGATCTCTTCGTGGTTCAGTACAATATAGTCGTTGCCCAAACCGTGCGATTTTAGAAAAAAGTTCTGCATAATGAATTCGTTTACTGTACAAATGTATCAAACGAAAATCAATTCTTTTACCTGTTCAATTGATTTGTTGCATGAACCCATCAACTACTGGATAATTATTTTTTTGGTTTTTATTTCACCTTTTTTCTGTAAAGAAACAATATAAGCTCCTTTTGGAAAATCATCTAAATGAAGTGTGCTTAAATCATCAAAAAGAATTGCTGACTTTTGAAGTGTTCCATTTAAATCGTAGATACGCATTACAACATCGCCACTCAAATCGTTCTGTTGGATAAACAGCTCACCATTCGATGGATTGGGATAAATCTTCCACGCTTCGTTCTGCGAGGTATTTTTTACATCTGTTACAACAACTTGAATGGAAATGAGGTCAGATTCGTCAACAATTCCCACCGGATTGTTTGATTTAGTTTTAGCATAGTGACTATCGTCTCCAACAATATATTTCGTTTTAAATTCGCCAACTTGGGAATCGGTCAATATGGTGATATTCACAAATGCAGAATCTCTTAATATAAGACTTATCTCTCCGCTTGATTTTGCTGCCCACCAGTAGTAGCCGGTTGGACATTCGCCATAACAAGTGTCGAGGAAAGAAACGATAGTATCGTTATAAGAGAAAAAACCACTCAAAGAAGTGTAAGGATCCCCGGGATCAATTGAATATTCAATGGAATCTTCAACAGTCCAGCCTTCGGGTAACATAATCCCAATTACACCATGGGTTATCTCAGGATCGTCTCGGGTGTAGTCGGAAATTTCCACACAGAGTTTCACATTAAACGAACTGTTTGGCTCTACAGTATCGGGCTGAATAACATACTTAATCTCGAAACAGCCGCCTGTAAGCAGGAAAATTCCCAGACTAAAAAAAATGAGTCTTTTTCTGAATTGTTTTCTAAATTCTTTTTTCATGACTGTATATTTTTAAGTTAACAATTTTTAATAAGCATATACACGGGTATTCTCAATATAAGTTGCCGAAAATCAATCGAATACATTTTCTTATTTATCTCAAAAATTTGATGATTTGTCTCAAATATCAATTGATGCTGAGGTTACAGATGGCATTTAAGAGAATCCAGGTAAAAGAGACTTGCCAAAAGAGATTTCAAATTATCATTAAAAAAATCCAAATAAGAATAGCATGCCGGATAACGCAAAAGGCAGGCCGTCCGAAAATGTTATCTTTACGGTCCATTTTAGCATTCAATTAAACAGATAGACATGGCACTGATCAATGAGAATTACCTGAAACTGCAGGCAGGTTACCTGTTCCCGGAAATCGGGAGAAGGGTGAGTGAGTTTATTGCAGCAAATCCGGATAAAAAAGTAATAAAAATGGGGATTGGCGACGTTACCCAACCGCTTGTTCCAACTGTTATTAAAGCTTTTCATGAAGGCGTAGACGAAATGGCAAATGGTGAAACCTTCAAAGGCTATGGCCCCGAGCAGGGTTATGCCTTTTTGCGTGAGGCCATTGCAAAAAATTCCTATCAGGAAAAAGGAGTTAATATTTCGGCAAACGAGATTTTTATTTCTGATGGATCTAAATGCGATACCGGCAACATCCAGGAAGTTTTCGGAAACAACAATAAGATTGCCATCTGTGACCCGGTCTATCCGGTTTATGCCGACACCACTGTAATGGCCGGTAAAACGGGAACCTGCCAGGCCAACGGTTATTACGACGGTATTATTTATATGCCCTGCACCAAGGAAAATCATTTTATCCCGGAACTGCCTGAAGAACGGCCTGACCTGATTTTCCTGTGTTACCCGAATAATCCGACCGGAACCGCAGCCAGCAAAGAAGAATTGAAGAAATGGGTAGATTATGCCACAGAGAAAAAAGCCATAATTCTGTACGATGCAGCTTACGAAGCATTTATTCAGGACGACAACATCCCCCGATCGATCTACGAGATTGAAGGTGCAAAAAAAGTTGCAATAGAATTTCGCAGTTTTTCTAAGACCGCAGGTTTTACCGGTACCCGCTGTGCTTATACAGTTATTCCAAATGAATTGTTAGCTTATGATTCTGCCGGGAAACCACATCCGGTAAAACCATTGTGGAACCGTCGTCAGTCAACCAAATTCAATGGTGTTTCCTATCCGGTGCAAAAAGCTGCCGCAGCCATTTTTACCGAAGATGGGAAAAAAGAGGTAGCAGAAGTAATTGCTTACTATATGGAAAATGCTCGCATTATGAAAGCAAGTCTGGCAGCAGCAGGTTACGAAGTTTATGGCGGAGAAAATGCCCCTTACATCTGGGTTAAAACAAAAAATAACATGAGTTCATGGGAGTTTTTTGACAAAGTGCTGAAGGAGGCCAACGTCGTTGGAACTCCCGGTTCAGGATTTGGTCCGTCGGGTGAGGGCTATTTCCGTTTTTCAGCTTTTGCCGATCGCGAAAATGTACTGGAAGCGATGGAAAGAATCAAAAATTTGAACTAAGTACACATAAGCATTCAAAATGAATAGCCGGTCTGATCAGGACAAACCGGCTAATTTTATTTTGCTTCTTCTTCGTTTTCAACCTTTTGCCGCACCTTGCTTCCGGGATAAACCTTAAGCGCTTCTTCCAGAATTTTAAGCGATTTAGCCAGATCTTCTTTGTTCAACACATAGGCTATCCTCACTTCATCCATTCCTTTGTCGGAACCGGTATAAAAACCTGAAGCCGGTGCCAGAAAAATTGTTTGTTTCTCGTAATGAAATTCGGAAAGTAACCATTCACAAAATTTATCGGCATTATCTACCGGCAGTCGGGCAACCGTGTAAAAAGCACCCATCGGGATGGGAGAATAAACACCATTTATGCGATTCAGCCCATCGATAAGGAATTTACGGCGATTAACGTATTCGTTGTAATTGTTGAGCATGTAATCAGGATCGGCATCCAACGAGGCTTCCGCAGCGATCTGCCCAATCAGCGGAGGACTCAATCGTGCCTGGCAGAACTTTATCACATTCTTTTTTACCTCTTTGTTTTTGGTGATCAATGCCCCGATACGCAAACCACATTCACTGTATCGTTTCGAAACCGAATCGACCAGCACTACATTTTGCTCGATTCCTTCGAGATGAAACGCAGATATATAGGGTGCCCCCGTATAACAGAATTCACGATAAACCTCATCAGAAAAAAGATAGAGATCGTACTTTTTTACCAGATCACGAATGGCATTCATTTCCTGTCTGGTGTACAAATAACCGGTCGGATTATTGGGATTGCAGATCATAATCCCCTTGGTTTTAGGAGTGATTAGTTTCTCGAATTCCTCCACCGGCGGCAGAGCAAATCCTTCTTCAATGTCTGCAGCAATGGCTTTGATCCTGGCTCCGGCTACAATGGCAAAAGCTTCGTAATTGGCATACGCCGGTTCAGGGACAATGATTTCGTCGCCCGGATCGAGACAACTCATGAATGCAAAAGTAACAGCTTCACTTCCACCCGAGGTAATGATGATGTCATCGGTTTCCACATCAATCGCAAACTTGTGGTAATACTTTGCCAGCTTTTGACGAAACGATAGAATTCCCTCGCTGGGCGTGTACTCCAAAATCTTGCGATCGATGTTTTTTATGGCTTCAAGTGCTTCAGGAGGAGTTGGCAGATCGGGCTGCCCAATATTCAATTGGTAAACTTTAATCCCCTTCTGTCTGGCCTGCTCGGCGAGCGGTGCCAGTTTCCTGATCGGTGAATCAGGCATTATCCTTCCCCTGTCTGATACTGTCGGCATGTTGTACAATATAAAATGGTTGTCAGCAAATATAAGTGTAACAATCTGAAATCAAGAATGATTATTTTTTTTCAATTTTATTTATTATTGAAAAATTAACTTCCAATCTGCCATAAAATTTACACATACCAAGGTTTTATTGGCACGAATCTACAGAATCATTAATTTTTATCATGTTTTTATAATCCCCTGCTTTCTACTTTTGCCCTTATAAAAATCAGTATACTAAATACAAGAGAAATGATTATAGGAGTACCCAAGGAGATTAAAAACAATGAAAACCGTATTGCCCTGACTCCTGCAGGCGCGGCCGAACTGGTCAAACGCGGTCATGAAGTGTATATTCAAGCCGGCGGCGGTAACGGCAGTGGATTCCCGGATGAAGACTACATCGAAGCCGGTGCAAAAATGTTACCCACTATTGAAGATGTTTACGGTATTGCTGAAATGATCATCAAGGTGAAAGAGCCCATCGAACCGGAATATAAACTGATCAAAAAAGGCCAGATTCTTTACACTTATTTTCATTTTGCATCGGGTGAAGCTTTAACCAATGCGATGATCGAAAATGGATCGGTCTGTTTAGCCTATGAAACCGTTGAATTGCCCGACCGTTCGCTTCCACTGCTGGTACCAATGAGTGAAGTTGCCGGACGTATGTCGGTTCAGGAAGGTGCAAAATACCTCGAAAAAACGTTTGGTGGATATGGTGTTTTGCTTGGTGGTGTCCCCGGTGTTCCTCCTGCAAATGTGCTGATCATTGGCGGTGGCATCGTAGGTACTGAAGCGGCTAAAATGGCTGCAGGACTGGGTGCGGATGTTACTATAATGGATATTTCGTTGCCGCGCTTGCGTTACCTCGACGACATTATGCCGCCAAATGTAAAAACCATGATGAGCAACGAGTACAACATTCGTGAAATGGTAAAAACCAACGATGTAATTATCGGGGCAGTTCTTATTCCAGGGGCCAAAGCACCGCATCTGGTCACAAAAGACATGCTGAAAACCATGCGCCCGGGAACCGTTTTGGTTGACGTAGCCGTTGACCAGGGTGGATGTTTTGAAACGACAAAAGCAACAACACATGCCGATCCAACTTTTGTAATCGACGATGTCTTGCATTATTGTGTGGCCAATATGCCGGGTGCCGTGCCACGAACGTCAACCATAGCTCTGACAAATGCGACATTGCCTTATGCAATCCAGATTGCAGACAAAGGATGGAAACAGGCTTGTATCGATAGCGAACCATTGCGAAAAGGATTAAATGTGGTAGACGGTAAGGTTGTGTACAAAGGCGTTGCAGAAGCATTCGACCTGCCTTACCACGATGTAAAATCGGTACTGTAACAAAAACCAATCGATATATTTACCAGCCTTCCTGAGATTTCGGGAAGGCTTTTTTTGTGCTTAAACCAAGTAAAATACAGATTGTTGTATATTTAAGCGTTCGAAAAATCCGCTATGAATAAAACCCGCGAAAAACTTTACGAAATAATTTTTGAAGCCGACACTCCTGCCGGTAAATTTTTTGATGTGGCTTTGCTTGTCGTTATCCTGGTTAGTGTAGGCCTTGTTATGCTCGAGAGTGTACCGAATATCAGAGCCAATTACCGTCCGCTTCTGAGAATACTGGAATGGATCATTACCGGCATTTTTACGGTGGAATACCTGTTGCGGATCATCATCGTGCGCAAACCAATCCGCTATATTTTCAGTTTTTACGGCATCATCGATTTTCTTTCGGTAATTCCTACTTACCTTGGGCTGTTTATTCTTGGTTCGCATCATTTGGTGGTCATTCGAATTCTTCGGATGCTTCGGATTTTCAGGATACTGAAACTTACCCGTTACACCCAGGCCGGACGCACACTTGCGCGTGCGCTTTGGGCCAGCCGCGAAAAGATCAGCGTTTTTATATTTTTTGTAATCGTGCTGGTCATTGTGATCGGCACGATCATGTATATTATTGAAGGTGAAGCACATGGATTTACCAGTATTCCCCGTGGAATTTACTGGGCCATAGTTACACTCACCACCGTCGGTTATGGTGACATCAGTCCTGAAACCCCGCTCGGACAGCTCATGGCCAGCATTGTGATGATCATGGGATATGCCATAATTGCTGTACCCACCGGCATTGTTACCGCCGAAATCATCAATCCAAGCAAAAGAGGAAACACGCAGGTTTGCCCCAACTGTCTGCACGATAAACACGATGACGACGCTAAATTCTGTAAAAAATGTGGAGCAAAGATCAATCCATGAGCTGGTGAAATTTTTGAGCACAAAATCAAAAATCCTCATATATCGCTGTCAGGGTTTCGGTTAAAAACATATCAACATTTGTGGATATTTATATGGATCATTTCTGAACGACCTCTCTATGAATTTCTATTTTTGTTTTTAACTGGTCGCAAGCACCAATTGGATGGCAATAAGACTTAAATTTTTTGATTATGAGGCAGTATCTGGATTTATTGGAGACGATCCTGGAGAAGGGGACAAAAAAGGAAGACCGTACGGGAACGGGCACCATCAGTCGTTTTGGGCATCAGTTGCGTTTTGATTTGAGTGAAGGATTCCCAATGGTAACAACAAAAAAGTTGCACCTGAAATCGATTATTTATGAATTGCTGTGGTTCCTGAAAGGTGACACGAATGTGAAATACCTTCAGGATCATGGTGTGCGCATCTGGAACGAATGGGCTGACGACGACGGCAATCTCGGCCATATATATGGTTATCAATGGCGTAGTTGGCCAACTCCCGATGGAAAACACATCGATCAGATCAGCCAGGTACTGGAATCCATCCGGAATAATCCTGACTCGCGTCGGCACATCGTCAGTGCCTGGAATGTAGGCGAACTGAATAAAATGAACCTGCCGCCCTGCCACATTCTGTTCCAGTTCTATGTAGCTGACGGAAAACTCTCCTGCCAGCTTTACCAGCGAAGTGCCGATGTTTTTCTCGGAGTGCCGTTCAACATTGCATCGTATGCGCTTTTAACAATGATGATGGCACAGGTAAGCGGATTGCAACCTGGCGATTTCGTTCACACTTTTGGCGATGTGCACATTTATTCCAACCATATCGAACAGGTTAAAATACAGCTCAAACGCAAGCCATATCCACTGCCGACCATGAAAATCAATCCGAAAGTAAAAAGCATTTTCGATTTTAAATTCGAGGATTTTGAACTCGTGAACTACCAGTCTCATCCACACATTAAAGGTATAGTTGCCGTTTAAAGCTGAAAAGAATGATTCAAAAAAATATTTCGATAATCGTTGCCATTGCCGAGAATTTTGCCATCGGTAAAAATAACGACCTGCTGTTCCACCTGCCAAACGACCTGAAGCGTTTTAAAGAAATTACGTCGGGGCATACCATCATCATGGGTCGAAACACGCTGCTTTCATTACCCAAATGGCCCTTGCCAAACCGCCGTCACATTGTGATCACCGATAAATCCGATGATCAGTTCCCGGGCTGTGAAACTGTTTTTTCGATCGATGAAGCTGTCGAAAAAGTAAAAGGAGAAGACGAAGCGTTTATCATTGGCGGCGGTATGATTTACCGGCAGTTTTTCCCGCTTGCCGGCAAATTGTACCTGACACTGGTAAATAAACCATTCGATGCCGATGTTTACTTCCCCGAAATAGATTATGCACAGTGGGAAGAAGTAAAACGAGAAGATTTCTACGACGAAAAGAACGACTTTGAATATTCTTATTTAGATTTGGTGCGTAAATAAACCGGGTTTCTGAAGTGAACGCCTTCACCGAAACTCAGATCAATTAACACTACTTGTCAATATGAAACGAAAAATTGTGTTTGCAGTGCTCTTTTTGTGCACCGGCATTGCTGTTTGGGCCCAGCATGCGCTACTAAAACTCAACTACGAAAAAAACTACACTCCCACGTATTACGAGGTGATCGAAATGTACCGGCTGCTGGATGAACATTACGAAAATGCAAAACTTACCGAGAACGGGCTGACCGACAGTGGAAAACCACTGCATACTTTCATCATAAACAAAGAACCTGAATTCGATCCTGCAAGCATAAAAGCAAAAGGGAAAGCGGTGTTACTGATCAATAACGGCATCCATCCCGGAGAGCCTGCAGGTATTGACGCCAGCCTGGAATTTGCGGATAATATTTTACGCAATCACAATGGGCTGGCAGAAATCCTTGAAAATACGGTGATCGTCATTATTCCAGCCTACAATATTGGTGGGTTATTAACCCGAAGTGCTTATAACCGCTCGGGACAGACGACGCCTTACGAAACGGGTTTTCGCGGCAATGCAGGCAACTACGACCTGAACCGCGATTTTGTAAAATGTGATTCGGAAAATGCGCGAAATTTCAATCGACTCTTCACACTGTGGGATCCCGATGTGTTTCTCGACACACACACTACAAACGGTTCGGAACACCAGTATTCGGTGACACTTATCGCACCTTCGCCCGATTTATTCCCGCCCTCACAGGAAGCCTTTATCCGCGAAAAACTGCTGCCGGACCTTTATGCCAACATGAAAAAAGGAGAATATGAATTGATTCCATACGTAAGCTGGATGTATCCCGACCCGAAAATGGGGATTAAAATGACACAGGAAAGCGCGCGTTATTCATCGGGCTATGCCAACCTGTCGAACTGCTATGGAATGATGACTGAAAACCATGTCTATAAAATATATGCCGACCGTGTGCGCTCGTGTTATCAGTTTATTGATGTGCTGGCACATTTCACATCCGATAATTCCAGGGAAATAATCGAAAGCAGAAGAGTAGGAAAAGCAGAGTCGATGGCTGCAAATACACATGCGATTGATTTTGAACTGGATACCACACAATTCCGGATGATCGAATTCAAAGGCTATGAAGTGGACCGGGAGCAGATCAGTCCGCTTACCGGTCTTCCGCGATTTGGATACGACCTGAACCGCCCTTATACCGAACAGATCAGATTTTTTGAGGTCTACAATCCCACTGAAGAAGTCAGGATTCCTGAATATTACATTTTGCCACAAGCCTGGAAAAATGTGGTTGAACGGCTGGATATGAATGGCATTGCATACCAGAAACTGAAAAATGATACGACCATTGAAGTAGTCGTGGATTACATTGATGAATACTCGAACCCACCGCGACCCTATAACGGCCACTATTTTCATGACAAAGTGAGCACCCACAGCGAAGTGCAGGAAGTACACTACTATGCAGGCGATCTTGTGGTTCCAGTGCGGCAGGAAAAAATCAGGTACCTGCTTGAGCTGCTCGAGCCTAAAGCACGCGATTCGTTCTTCCGCTGGAATTTCTTTGACAATATTCTGGACGCACGTGAATATTTTTCGTCGTATGGATTTGAAGAAAATGCCATGAAATACCTCGATGAACATCCGGCGTTCAAAAAAGAATGGGAAGAAAAACGGGCAAGCGATCCTGAGTTTGCCAAAAACCACCGTGCGCAACTGGCTTACATTTATGATAATACCGAATGGGCCGAAAAGTCGCACAAGCGCTACCCGGTCGGAAGAATTTTTGAAAGAGACAGTTTTTAAAATACGGAATCAGGGTGCATAAAAAACGGAAGCAAAAATTGCTTCCGTTTTTTTATCTATACGGTCAGTTCTTATTCATCCGAATCCATAATTTCGGTCTGCATGCGCACCGAATCTTCGTGGATCAACTGAAAAAGAATTTTGATAAACGTCTCATCCAGGTTTAAGCCGGTTCCAACTTTTACGCGGTTTTCCATCAACTGTGCCCAGCGATTTATCTGAAGGGCGGTAACATTGTTTTGCTTTTTGTAGGTACCAATCTCTTTTACAATCGCCACCCTTGAAGATAAAAGTTCGAGCAACTCTGAATCGATGGCATCAATTCGGTTACGCAACATGTCAAGGCGATTTTCAAATTCAGGATTATTGGCTGTCTCGTAGCGAATTACAAGTTTATCGAGCAGCTTCCCCAAATCAGCCGGGGTAAGTTGCTGGCCGGCGTCGCTCAGTGCACAAGACGGATCGATGTGTGATTCAAGCATTAATCCTTCCATTCCCATGTCGAATGCCTTCTGTGCGATTTCAAAGAGGTAATCGCGTTTACCTGCTATATGGCTCGGATCGCAAATAATGGGAAGATTTGGCACATTACGGCGCAATTCGATCACCGTTTTCCAGTTGGGGTAGTTTCGGTATTTGGTGTCGCGGAAAGGGGTAAAACCACGGTGGATAGCCACAATATTTTTAATACCGGCCTGATGGACCCGTTCTATCGCACCCATCCACAAATGCACATCGGGATTCACAGGGTTCTTGATCATTACCACAGAATCTGTTCCTTTGAGTACATCTGCTATTTCCTGCACCACAAAAGGGCTGGCAGTCGAACGTGCCCCGATCCACAATACATCCAGCCCTGCTTTTAGTGCTTCTTCGGTATGCTGGGCATTCGCCACTTCGGTACCAACCGGTAATCCGGTTTCCTCTTGTACCATCTGCAGCCATTTCAACCCAATCGATCCAACACCTTCGAACGATCCCGGACGGGTTCTGGGTTTCCAAACGCCTCCTCGAAAAACAAAAACGCGTTTGTCTTTGGCGAGTAAACGGGCCGTATCCAATACCTGCTTCTCCGTTTCAAGACTGCAGGGCCCTGAGATCAATAGCGGATTGTCGATGTGAGGCAACCACGCCTTTATCGGATTAATGTCTAATTTTAATGTCATGATTTTTTTGTGTAAAGTTTTGTTATTTTTTCTTCGTTCTTCACAAAATGCGCATTCTCACCTTCAAGGATTCCCCTTATTTTGTTGGCATTTTCAATCAGTCCCCACATTCTCGTATCGTCTTCTTTCTTCATGCAATCCCTGAATTCGGTCAGGTGCCTGATGTAAACATTCAGCGCTTCGACAACATAGCTGCGATTTTGCTGAAAAATAGGGTGCCACATGGTACCCGAGCTTTTAGCCAGACGCACTGTTGAGCGGAAACCACCGCTGGCCAGATCGAATATGATGTTGCGATCTTCTTTGGCCTGCACTGCATTAGCCAATGCGTAAGCAGCAGCATGTGGTAAATGTGAAACAAAAGCCGTGCTGTGATCCTGCTCATCAGCTGTCATATAAGCGATATCCATTCCAAGATTTTGGAACATCTTTTCGATGAGTGCAATATGTTGCGGCCCGGAATCTTCCTGGTCGCATATTATGGCGATCTTCTCACGAAAGAGATCCTCAAGGGCGGCTGCTGGACCCGAATTTTCAGTTCCAGACATGGGGTGTGCCGGCACATAATTCTTCCTCCTCCTGTGCTCCGCCACCGCTTCAACCAGCAACCTTTTTGTCGATCCCATATCGGTCACCGTTGTGCCGCTTTCGATCCGGTCGAGGACTTCAGGTAACACTTCCAGTGTTTTATCCACCGGAATGGCGATTATCACAAGGTCTGTTTGTTTAACGGCATCTTCCAGTGATGTCGCTCGATCGACTATCCCCAATTTAACTGCCTGTTCGGCATGGACTTTATTCGAATCCACACCGATCAACTCAGTGGCAAATCCTGTTTTTCGGAGGTCTTTTGCAATTGATCCTCCAATTAGACCCAGCCCAATAATGGTAATCTTCATTTCTTTCCTTTTTTATAAGAAAAAAGGCCTCGAATACGTTCGAGACCTCTCTGTAAAATATCTTTTGTTTTAACAATACTCTACTTCCTGATCCCGGTTTCAGAACCAAAATAAAAATAGAAATAGAAGTAATTATTGTTAAAATCTGTCTGCATCATTCTTCTTTTGTGTTAGCAAATATAGAATTATATTTTTAAAGGATCACAATTCTCGAATTTTTGATTTCAAATTTAAAGTGAACGTAAATTTTTAACGCTTGATCAGTTTTTTCGAAAGCACAGGCAGTCCGTTCTCACTTACCTTTAACAAGAACAATCCCGCACTATATTTTGCTAAATCAATAGTCTCGTTAACAGAATTTGTATGCTGAAAAAAGTTCGTGTACAAGTTTCTGCCAAATGCATCGTAAACATCGATCCGTACATCGCTCATCGATTCTTCAGTTTGAATCTCAATTCTAAACTGTTGATCGAGGGGATTGGGAAACACATTCACCTGTCCCGGTGAAAGAGTTGTTACAGGTGCTGCCAGAGGATTCTGAATACGTAAATTATCGATGGCCCATCCCCAGCCTCGTGCATAAGGATCAGAATATAACCGGAAACGAATCAGGATAGTATCGCCTGCGTTAAAATTTTCGGTTTGTAGCAGGTCGATATTTCGGGTTACAAACCAATCTGCAGATCCCTCGGTTTCCGAATCCTGCCCGACGATATCGGCATTGTAATTCTGTTCCCAGGTTGCATTATCTCCCGAGTCGTAACCATCAATGAGTTCGTACCAGGTTTCCCCATAATCCTTACTGCCTTCCACAATAACATAATCCCAAAAATCGTCATCACCATAACTGGCCAGTAATTCTCCGGGTTCAACCAGCACTACCTCATCGTACGACATATCGCCGTTTTCCTGAAGGATAATCGGGAACTTCAGGAAAGTTGAAAAATTCAGATCTTTGTTATCCGTATTTGGACTTTCATATGGGTGCGGACTATGTAAAGCACCATTGTTAAAGTTTTTTGCCGTGTAAATATCGAAATCTGAAATGATAAAATCTGGGATGTTTTCGTTAAAATTGGTGGCGTAATGAGTTACGGGATCAAAAATCTCTTCTACCCGAAACTGCATCACATCATCTTCAGGATAAATCCTTGTATTTTGAGCTGTTGAAGCATCGCGTGCTATCACATGATAGGTAACGATATCTCCATCCTGTAACCCATTTAAATCAAAAGGAAACCAGCCGTTATAGGTAGTTCCTTCATCCAGTTGAAGTCCGAAACCCGGTTGAAGTACATCGTTTATAGCATAAGTTACGTAAACGGTATCAATACCCAGGTTATCATCCACCTGTGCTTCCATTAGTAAAGGTTCACCCCGTAATAAAAAATATGGAATGGGAGCAGCTGCCACAACGGGCTTTTCAATATCCGGTCCAAAGTGGACATCGTGAATAACACGTGGCGCATTCCAGGGTGATGTCCGCACCCGGTCTTTGATGTCGGCAACTTCTATGTAATATTGTAAGCCTTCAAGGTTTGAATCGGGAACCAACGTTGCTGAATATTCACCCTCATTTTCAGTGTGAATCAAACTCAGCGTATCTCTTGACTCCACAAAATTATCGGTTGAATAAACCACAATTGCGGAGTTCTTCGCCAGCGGATAGTAAGTGTCTACATTAATTTTGAACACAAGTGGTTCGATCTGTTCTTTGTCCTTGACCGGAACATGATTTAACAAAAGATTAGTCCACCCAATATCTTCCATGATTCCGAGTGTAAGCGGACCCGGGTCGTGTATGGCTTCTCCTTTTGCAAAGGCATGCGTCATTAGTGAATTTTCATCGCCGCCAGGGTATGAAAAATCATTTAAATGATAAATGCTTGAGCCGGGATCGAAAGCAGTAGGAGCATACAGGCGTGGGCGGGTTCCCCCGCTTGCACTTTTGGCAACAGGGCTGTTTGCATAAAGCGAACCTGACTCGAGCGCAAGTTTAAACGCGTGCGTTGCATTTTGATAAAAGGAAGTATCAACCAGTTGGTTTCCAGATAATCTTTCCACTAATAAATCAAAAGTAGTAGCATCACCGAAGTCATAGAAGGCATAACCACCAATGTCATCATCAACGAAAAAGAAACCGGTAAATCCCAGCCCATGTGCAATTTCGTGTAAAGCTACCGACACAAGATCATAGGCATCCTCCGGCGTATTTCCATCTGTTCCATAGTACCATTTTATTTTACTGCTAAAACTTGCTTCCAGGTCATTTCTGGTGACGCCGTTCAGTTCTTCATCTGCAATTTTTTCCGCAATAGCTACCGGGTAGAAATAGTCTTTAAAAGGTGCATTTTTAAAATTTGCATAGTATGTCTCAGGTCCGCAACTTGCCAGGGTATTTGTTCCAAGAGTAGAACTCCATCGGGCGTAAAAATGAATGGGCATATCAGATTCAATAATACTTTCCCAAATACTAACAGCATATTCCATTGCCGCTTCTGCCTCTTCCGGAAATCCTTCAAGGCGCATAATAATATCTGATTTTTGCTGGACCGATTTCAATAAAAAATCGGCCGGTGGGGGAACAAATGATTTTTCAACCTTATCGGATGCCACACATACGGGATTGTGAACATGTATCCCTTGAATTCTGCATTGATCCTGGGCAAAGGCAAGACCTACTCCACCAAACAATGCTATTATAAATAATAAAATTCTCATGCCGTATTAAATGTATGTATCTAAACCAAAAGCTGATATAAAAGTTCGATCTGCCCGTTTAAAATTATTCGATTAATGATTTTACACGGCAAAAATAAAAAATGCCGGAATAAATTCCGGCATCTCCTAATTTAAGGTTGTAATACCAATCATCTAACTTGGTAACCTTTGCGCTTCTTTCTTGAATAACATTTTGTAGAGCGTTACCAGCGAGGTAACAAATCCTACCAGTGCCACAATAAAGGCTATAAACAATAAATTACTCATGATTTAATTTTTTATGATTTTCTGATTGATTGAAATGGAATTTTTATCGGTGATACTTGCCAGGTAAATGCCAGGAGCAATGTTTGGCAAGTCTATTTTAATTCTTCTGCTGTATGAATGTCCAAATAAAGACTCACGAAATACTGTTTTCCCGGAAAGGTCAGTTACGATTACTTCAAGGTCTGAACCATCGTTTTCTATTCCGTCAACAAAAATGCTGTTTTGGAAAGGATTGGGATAGATCGAAACATTTTCTTCTTCGAATAGATCTTCGGCATCTGTAGTTACACTTTGGATTGCCAGATTATCGATCGCCCAGCCCCAACCGGTTACTTCCTTATCCGATGCCAATCGGAAACGGAACAATACGGTATCGCCGGCTTCAAAAGGAGTGTCAGCAGTCAGATTGATGTAATTTGGCAGGAACATATTTTCCGTTCCGCTTGCTTCGGAAACGGTACTTTTTAATGCGCTGGTGAAATGTGAATTCCAAAGTGCGTCGGCTCCCGAATCGTATCCTTCAGTGATCGGCAACCAACTTTTACCGTTATTTTTGCTGCCTTCCACGATAACAAAGTCCCAAAACATATCTTCAGTGTAGCGGGTTCCGCTTTCACCCGGTTCAACCAGTACTACTTCGTCGAAGCTCATTTCACCATTTTCTTCAATAATGATCGGGTATTTTAACTGAGCGATCAGGCTGTATTTTTCGTTATCAACACTTGACTCTGGATATGGATTCAGCGTATGTAAAACCCCGTTTGAAAATCCCGCAGGACGATCGATCCGGAAATCTGATACTTCGAAATCTTCATTGTAAGAATCAAAATCTGAGGCATATCCACTTACCGGTTTCATCGTTTCGAAAACATCCACCGAATAAAATCCGGTAACAGGCATGTATCTTTTATTTCCACGGTCCGTATTGTCTTTGGCCATAACACGGTATTCCACTACATCCTCACCAGTCAGTCCGGCAGGCAACTCAAGCCTCCCGGTGTATACATCAGACCCCAGATGATTAAGCATGTAAGGTTCCTGTTCCTGTCCGTTGATTTTGTAAATAATGCTAACCGATTCGATTCCAACATTGTCGGTTGCAATGGCTTTCATGTCCAGCACTGGATTTCCAGTGGTAAGCATTTTACTGGGGTTGTGTTTCAAATTCGGAGGAAAATAATCCTGCCCAATGCGAAAAGTATACATTTTTTCAGGGGCATTATCGGGGCAGGTGAACTCCATACTCGAAGTACTTGCTGAATAGTAGTACTGAACATTTCCCTTGCTTAGCGACACCGGAACCTGTCCCTCATATTTTTTAGTGGTATTGTTATACGTAAGTTTAACCGATGTGGAAGTTTCAAATTTATTTGTTGAATAGGTAAACTTCACTTCTGAAACGCTTTCTTCCAGTTCGCTGTTTATTTCCACCTCAACAGGCAATGTTGCCACTTCCTCCTCAAAATCTTTGATTTTTGTTCCGTCTATGTTCAATGATTTCCAACCCAGATCGGCCAGGATCTGCAAGGTTTTATCACCAGGATAATGAATGGCTTCACCTTTAAAAATAAACGGCGTCATAAGCGCATTCGCATCATTCTTGTCAAAACCGCTTTCGTTGTAATGGTAAATACTGGTTCCATTATTCCAAGTTTTGGGCGAATACACTTTTAATACATCCGAGCCATCGTTTGATTTCACATTCAATTCTCCCGATTGCAAAGCATCTTTCAATGCAGCAGAAGGTCTTTCGAAATGATCGTGATCGCAAACCTGGAGATTGTTCCTGTAAATGTACCAGTCGTAAATACTTGGTAAATGCTGTGAATTGTTAAGATCACCAGATCCGTTTTTCACATCGTAAAAACCTGAAAATCCCAGGCCATGAACAATTTCATGAAGGGCAACGGTAACAAAATCGTATTGATTGGACGGACCGTTTCCGTTGGTGCCCAGGTACCAGTCCATATTACCGTTAAAGGTACATACGATATCGGCTTCTGATCCGTTCATTTCCCTTCCCGATAGTTTTTCAACCAGTGCCACGGGGTAATACACATCGCTTAAACGTGCACCATCGAAATTTTTGTAAAATGCCGTAGGCGTACTGTGAGCCAGTGTACTATTTCCCATACTTTGCCATTCTGCCCTTACCTTAATCGGAACATCCGACGAAATAAGGTTCTCGTAAATGGAAACGGCATAGAGAAATGCTGATTTCGCATTTTCAGGGAAGTTCACAAATTCAACCTGAAAATCTGATTTCAGTACTACACCTGACTTCAGGTTAAAATCCTTGGGTCCAATAAATGATTTTCTACTCTCTTTAAAAGCGATGTTAATCGGTGCTACTCCACCTGGAATTCTCTCCGAAACATGCTTTTGTGCCGTGGTATTAAAAGCGCCAACAAATACCAGTGCGATAAATAAAAAGCGTCTCATTACAATTTAAATTAGGGTTTGTAAATTTCCATGTCGAGATCTCAATAAGCGCAAAGGTCATTCAACATGGTTTTGGAAATTGCTTTAACGGTGCACCTGTTTTAAAGGGTTTGTAATTTTAAAACAGTGGGTTTGTAACACACGCTGCATCAACTTCCACATACTTCTTTCAATAAAAAAAGAACTTAATTCCTTTCGGAAAAGCAACTCTGTAATTTTATGATCTTTGGGTTTGTGTCCTCTTTATCCTACTTAATTGATACATCACAAAGTTTTCTGCTCTTTGAAAAACACTACAATTTTAACGCTGAAATTCGGGACAGAAATAATCCAAAGGCAAGCAGTTAGCTTTCCTAAAAACGGAATTTCCTCCTCATACGAATCAGATTATTGGGTATTTTCTGATCGTTCAATACAATAAATTCTCAATACACTGACCTACATCAGCGAAGTTCTATAACAGAATTTAAAGCTTGTTGAATTGAAAGCGTCAATCAAAGAACGGTTTTACATTTATGGGTTTATGGGAGTAAATGTAGAAATTATTTTCAATTGAGCAAATTTTTTTTCTAAGTTTAGCGCTGAAATAATTAAGCTAACCATCTGTTCCATGAATATTTTATCAACAGTTTTATTGGCTGTAACTGTGGTCCTTGCACAGCCTGTTAATAACTCATCGTCGAAAAAATACGACGAAATCTACCGTCCCCAGTACCATTTCACGCCGGCTGAGAACTGGCACAACGATCCCAATGGCCTGGTGTATTACGACGGCGAATACCATATGTTCTACCAGTACAATCCAAAAGGCCGGGAATGGGGCTATATGCATTGGGGACATGCCGTCAGCACGGATCTGATCCATTGGAAGCATCTTCCGATTGCTTTATATCCCGACGAAAACTCAACGGATAAAGAGCGATGCACGGCGTTTTCGGGATCGGCCATTGTTGATGAACAAAATCTTTTAGGGAAACAGGAGGGTGATGTTCAAACGCTTGTTGCTTTTTACACCAGCCAACATTGTGGTCAGCGTATAGCCTATAGCACAGATAAAGGACGAACCTGGGAAAAATATGAAGGAAATCCTATTATCGATTACAATGATACAGACGATGCCCGCGATCCAAAAGTTTTCTGGCATGAACCGACCGGTAAGTATGTAATGGTTTTGTATCGCAAATCGACGAGCGATGACAATTCAAAAGGTATTTCGATTTATACATCAGAAAACCTTACTGACTGGGAATGGGAAAGCCATATTCCTGGTTTTTTTGAATGTCCCGATCTTGTGCAATTCAAAGTTAGCAACCGTCCTGATGAGACAGTATGGACACTTTTCGATGGCGATGGCAGCTACCTGCTGGGTGATTTCGATGGTGAAACCTTTACTCCCATTTCGGGAAAAATGAAAAGCGATTGGGGTAAGAATTACTATGCGACGCAAACCTGGAATAATATTCCGGAAGAAGACGGACGCGTGATCCAAATCGCCTGGATGCGCGGGGGAGAATTTCCGGGCATGCCTTTTAAGGGGCAAATGACTTTCCCCTCTGAACTCTCGGTAACCAAATTCCCTGCGGGTTATAAACTCGTTCGTAAGCCAATTACTGAGATTGAGATTCTTCATGGAAAACATGATAAATGGACAGATAAGAATGTCATCCCGGGTATCAAACAAAACAGGGTTAAGAAAGTCTCGGGAGACTGTCTGCACATCATTGGTGAGTTCGATCTGAAGACCAGCGATAATTTCGGTTTCATGCTGCGGCATGATAATAAAAACCAGGGAACCGAAGTGCTTTATAATGTAAAAAGAGGTACTTTATCAGTTCTGGGTTCTACGGTTCCACTACTGCCCGTTGATAATAAGATCAAGCTTGAAATTTTGCTGGATCGAAGCTCGGTGGAAATTTATGCCAATGACGGACAGGCTGTGGTTTCCAATTGTTTTGTACCTGCAGAAAAAGCGAAAGATGTAATTCTATTCACCAATGGTGGTGAATTGGGCATCATACAGCTTGATATTTATAAAATGAAGTCGATTTGGGAAGACTGAACAAATTTTAGAAAAACATGGTGATGAATTGAACAAAAACAATCAGCAAAACCATTCCAACTGGATAGACCGTTGCATAAGCAATAGAATGGGCATTGCTATCCGTCATCGAATCAGCAGCGGCCAGACCGGGTGTGCTGGTCATGCTCCCGCTGATGGCTCCCATTAAAGCCAAAATATTCATTTTAAATATCCATTTGCCGATTAATGCAGCAATTCCCATGGGAATTAGCGTAATAGCGAATCCATAAAGGAAGAGTTCGAGTCCGTATTGTTCAAAGGTCTCAACAATTTCGGCTCCGGCACTTGTTCCAACAGAAGCAAGAAAAAGTAAAAGGCCTAAATGACGAAGTAACTGGTTTGCTCCTCCTGTCATGGTCCACAACACCGGACCTGTTTTTCCAATTCGGCTAAGCACCAGTGCAGCGATCAGCACTCCTCCGGTTAATCCTGCACTAAATGAAAAAGAGCCAAGATTTATGCTGATTTTACCGACCAAAACTCCAAGAATGATGCCCAGAGCTATCGGAAGAATATCTGTATCTGAAAGTCGTTTTTGATCATCACCAAAAATGCGTGAAACTATTTCCATATTCGCCTTGCTGCTGGCAACAACAAGTTTATCGCCAAAACGTAACTTCGAATTTGGCGATGGTGAGATATTGATCCCCGACCTCCGAATGCGGGTGATAGTAGCATTATAGGTGTGCAGGAGATTGAGTTGCCCGATCGTTTTATTCACCACCTCCTTGTTGGTGACCAGAACCGAACGCACATCGTATTTCGGATCAAGCGGAACTTCCTGCTCCGTTGGCGAACCGATCAGCAACTCAACATTCCGTAGAGCCTCTTCCGTTCCTACTGCTTTAATAATATCGCCTTTATGTAATAACGTTTCTGCCGAAGGCGTTACAGCAATTCCCTTGTGAAGGATACGCGACACAACGGCTTTGGTCATGAATCGAATACGCAGGCTTCCAATGGATTTGCCGATCACATTCTCATTTTCCACCACAAAATTTCGTCTGAGGATCTCAGGATATTCTTCTTTGAGTTTTGTTTGATATTCTGCTTCAGCGCCTTTAACAGAAGCCCCCAATAGCCGGGGTAGAAAGCGAATAAAAAGGATGACGCCAATAACACCAAACGGATAGCCCACGCCATAACCGATTGAAGCCAGTGGTGAACCGGTATAATCGATAGCTGCAGCAAGACCGGGAGTACTGGTTAAGGCGCCTGTAAATAATCCAACAGCAATGTTCACATTAACACCGAAGACTTCGATCACCAGCAAGGTTACCAGTGCTGCGGTAACTATCAGCAAAGCAGCGAAAGCAGCCAGTTGGCGTCCTTCTTTTTTAAACGACTCAAAAAAACCGGGCCCTGCCTGAATCCCAATGGTAAAAATAAATAATACAAGACCGAGGTGTTGAAAATCTTTGGGGATAAGAATGCCGTAATGCCCAAAAATCAGCGCCACAAAAATAACGGCTGATACGTCGAGTGATAAACCAAAAACTTTTATCCGGCCCAAAATAAAACCCAGGGCCACAATCAAAAACAATGCAAAATAACTGTTCGCCAGTAAATCCATTTTCCTTTTTGAATTTACTGCAAAGTTAGTGAATTGTAATCAGCCTGCTTTTTATGCCGAAGGAAACAACAAATGTTAATCGAAGTTTATGCCCTGTAAGAAAAGGACTGTTAATAGTCAAACTTTAATATTTTAATTAGCAAGGCTTTATCCCCAATAGGAAACTAAAATCATCGCCGGCGGAGAGTTCTTTTGGTTCATGCCCTTTTTTGAAGATCCGGCACTTTCTCTTCCCTATCAGTTCAAGCGAATCGTCAATAATTTTAAACATGGTCCCTTCGCGTAATCCGGCCACAAAGCAATCAGGATTAATTTCGAGAAATTCCTGAATACGTTGCTCGCGTGTTTCGCCACCGTGTCCTTCAGGATTGGCGTCGAGATAATGCGGATTAATCTGGAAAGGTATCATCCCGGTGCAATCAAAACCTTTTGGATCGATAATGGGCATGTCGTTGGTGGTGCGTAACGATGGACATGCCACATTGGAGCCAGCACTCCACCCAATGTACGGGATACCATAATAGACACGCTCACGAATCGGATTCATTAGTTTTTTGTCGTGCAGCATTCGCACCAGTTGCCAGGTATTTCCACCACCGACAACAATGGCTTCGGCATGCTCAATAGCTTTTACCGGATCATTGAAAGTGTGTATTCCAACAATGTGATGACCGATCTCAGCAAATCGTTCTTCGACTTTTTCGCAATATTCATCAAACGAAAAAGTAACAGCGGCATAGGGAATAAAAACAGCGGTTAGCGGTTTTTCTCCCAGGAATTTCTTGATCTCTTTTTTTGGGTAATCCAGGTAAGCTTCACCCGGCATGGTTGAGTTACTGATCAGCAATAGTTTCATGTCAACTTATCTTTATTCGAAGGCCTTGTAAAAGATTTGTTCCTTCATGTTTTCAGTCGAAATAACCGAATAAATTCGTGGAGTTCCAATGATAATTATCTGCTTTCACTACTACAAAGCAACACTTGAATTATTGAGCCCCAATAAACCGGGATTTGAAATATTAAAAAAATCTAATAATCAGCGCATTTTTGCATTTCTTTCTAAATTTGTAGCCTCAAAGTTTTCAGGGTGGAAGAAAAGAAGAAATTTTATTCGAAATTAAAGAATCAGTACCGCTTGATCATATACAACGACACTACATTCCAGTCGGTGTGGAGTATGAAGTTATCAAGGCTTAAGGTTTTTACGGTAACCAGCCTCATGTCGGCAGTAATTGTCGTGTTGGTGATCCTGCTTATCGCAACTACCGGACTGCGTGAATATATACCGGGCTACCCAAAGGCCGAGTACCGGCAAATGCTGGTGAGAAATGCCTTAATTGTTGATTCGCTGGAGCTCGAATTGGAGAAACGCGATCAATTCTTTAAAGGCATTCAGTCGATCATGGCGGGCGAGGTACCGGAGGATGAACAAACCTTGCAGGCCGAAGCACCACCATCCGATATCGAATTCCAGGAATTCAATCACGATTCGATTTTTCAGGATGAACTGCTGGCTGAACAACTCAGCCTGTCCCTGAAAAATAATGACAATAAAAAGGTGGGCCTAACCCAAATGCACTTTTTTATCCCGGTACATGGTGTAGTAACCGAGCATTTTAATGCTGTCCCCGATCATTATGGTGTCGATATTGTGAGCGAAAAGAATGCGCGTATTTCTTCGGTTCTCGACGGTACGGTTATATTTTCGGGCTGGACACTGAATACCGGATATGTAATTTACGTTCAGCATGAAGCCGATCTGGTTTCAGTATATAAACACAATGCTGAACTTTTAAAAACGACGGGCGAAAAGGTAAATGCAGGCGAAGTGATTGCCATTATTGGAAACACAGGTGAATACACCAGCGGTCCACATTTACATTTCGAATTATGGCACAAAGGAACAGCCATCGATCCGGAAAACTATATCGATTTTTAAATAATGAAGAAACGAATTGCCATTCTCGGATCCACCGGTTCAATAGGAACGCAGTCGCTTGAAGTGATCGACCAGAATCCTGACGCTTTCGAGGTGGAAGTTCTCACGGCAAACAACAACGTTAACCTTCTTATTCAGCAAGCTAAAAAATATCAGCCCAACGTGGTGGTCATTGCCAACAAGGACAAATATGTCCATGTTTCTGATGCTTTAAAAGATGAGGCTATTAAAGTGTATGCCGGTGAAGAAGCACTCGCCCAGGTGGTAGAGATGGAAACCATCGATCTGGTACTTACGGCCATGGTTGGTTACTCGGGACTGTTACCCACCTACAACGCCGTAAAAGCCGGCAAGCACATTGCTCTTGCCAATAAGGAAACGCTGGTAGTAGCCGGCGAGATCATTACCAAAAAAGCCATGGAGAAAGGTGTTGATCTGTTGCCGGTAGATTCGGAGCACTCCGCCATTTTCCAGTGCCTTGTGGGCGAACACATGAACCCCATCGAAAAAATTTACCTGACCTGTTCGGGCGGTCCGTTCAGGGGCAAGTCGCTCGACGAACTGCGCGATGTAAAAGTGGAACATGCCCTCAATCATCCCAACTGGGATATGGGCGCAAAAATTACGATCGATTCAGCCACACTAATAAATAAAGGTTTTGAAGTAATCGAAGCCCACTGGCTTTTCGGATTACCTTCCGAAAAGATTGATGTGATCGTACATCCGCAATCCATCATTCACAGTGTGGTTCAGTTTGAGGATGGATCGATGAAGGCACAATTGGGTCTGCCCGACATGAAGCTGCCCATACAATATGCCCTAGGCTTCCCACAACGGATTGCCAATACTTTCCCGCGCTTTAATTTTCTCGACTATCCTACCTTCGAATTTGAACCGCCCAATACAAAAATTTTTCGTAACCTTGCACTCGCTTATGAAGCGATGGATGCCGGGGGAAACATGCCTTGTATCCTGAACGCAGCCAATGAAGTGGTGGTGGAAGCATTTTTGAATAACCGGATCCATTTTCTGGACATTCCCAGCATCATTGAAAAAGCCATGGGGCAGGTTGCATTTATAAAACATCCGGGACTGGATGATTTAATTCAGACCAATTCCGAAACAAGAACCGTAACAACGTTGTTAACAGGAGACAGAAATTAGGAGAATACATTTTGAATGGAAGCAATATTAATTAAAACCACACAATTACTTTTAAGCTTATCGATACTGGTTGTACTCCATGAGGCCGGCCATTTTATGTTCGCGCGCCTTTTCAAAACACGGGTCGAAAAATTTTACCTTTTCTTTAATCCCTGGTTCTCACTTTTTAAAGTAAAAAAAGGCGAAACCGAATACGGTATTGGCTGGTTGCCGTTGGGTGGTTACGTCAAAATTTCGGGGATGATCGACGAATCCATGGACAAGGAGGCGATGAAACTGCCACCCCAACCCTGGGAATTTCGCTCAAAACCGGCATGGCAACGATTGCTGATCATGCTTGGCGGCGTATTGATGAACTTTCTTTTTGCTGTAATAATCTACATCGGCGTTTTGTATGCCTGGGGTGAACAGTACCTTCCTACCGACAATGTAAAATATGGCGTGGTAGTAAATGAGACCGGCGAAAAAATCGGCTTTCAAACCGGAGACAAAATACTTACGGTTGATAACCAGCATATCGAACAGTTCAGCAAAATAGTACCAACCATTATATTGGACGATGCCAAAACTGTTCAGGTTGAACGCAACGGGCAAAAAGTTGATGTTGATATTTCGAATGAAGATCTGGCGTTGCTGTTAAAAAGTAAAGGAATCTGGGAAGAACGTGTACCATATGATATACATATTGGCAAACTGGCCAAAGATTACCCGGCCGAAAAAGCGGGCCTCCAGGTTGGAGACGTGCTGGGAGCAGTGGATGGAAATCAGTTCAGGTATTACGATGAATTCAGCGATTACCTGGCCGGCAAAAAGAATTCTGAAATAGAACTGGAGATTAATCGTGACGGCCAGCAAATGACAAAAACCGTTGAAGTGACAGAGGACGGAAAACTGGGTTTCAATGCGGCCTTCAATAATCCCGATGTGTTTGAATACAAAACTATCAAGTACGGTTTTTTTGAATCAATTCCGGCAGGTATTAAACGCGGTGTACAAACCACCGGCGACTATCTGAAGCAGTTCAAGCTGTTCTTCAAAAAAGAAACCAAAGCCTACGAATCACTGGGAGGATTTGCTACCATCGGCAGCATTTTTGCACCAACATGGGACTGGGCACATTTTTGGACGATGACAGCTTTTATCTCCATCATTTTGGCCATCATGAACCTTCTGCCAATACCCGCACTTGATGGTGGGCATGTCATGTTCCTATTTGGAGAAATGATTACCGGAAGAAAGCCCGGCGAGAAATTTCTGGAGTACGCACAAATCGCCGGAATGATTTTATTGCTTGCACTTGTTCTTTATGCAAATGCAAACGATATAATTAAAATGATTAACGGAACATTTTAGCAAAATATTTCTATTTTTGTTGTCGAACCAATTAGCAAATTATCATGAACTTATTTGTATTAGCAGGATTCATTGGCCCACAGGAGATAATCATCATTCTTATTATTGTATTGCTTTTGTTTGGAGGCCGTAAGATTCCGGAACTGATGAAAGGACTGGGTAAAGGGATGAAGGAATTTAAGAACGCCACAAAAGAGGATGATGTGGATGATAAAAAAGCTGATCCTGACAAAATTGAAAAGTAAGAATATCGTATCAGATATTGCAGAATCCTGTTCGTTTTGAACGGGATTTTTTGTTTTCTGCCGTAACTAAGTTTTTCTGTTTCAGTCTGTAAAAAGCAGATCTGCAATTCTTAATCTGGTAAGATTTTTGTAGGTTTATAAGAAATGTGAAAAAGAGCATAATTATGAAAAAATCTTTCCGATCATCCATCATCACAAGCATATTGACCCTGGTGCTGGTTTCATGTGGAAGTGATAGTACCACCATGCGCAAAAACATCACTGGTTATGCGGGCGAACTCGTTGTAGTGATTTCGAAAGACGCCTGGGAAAGTGAACCCGGGAAGGTCATTCGCGAAACAATGGCACAACCTCAGGTAATGTTGCCGCAGGATGAACCACTTTTCAACCTGGTGGATGTGCCACACAACGGCTTCAAACAAATATTCAAAACCACCCGAAATATTATTCAAACCAGTATTTCATCGAATGTTGAGAAAGAGGGTGTTTCGTTTACCGACGATGTGTGGGCATACCCTCAGGCTACCGTGCAAATCAGTGCCAAAAGTCCCGAACGCTTCGTGGAACTTTTCAACGAAAATAAAGACAAGATCATTTCGTATTTTCTGGCGGCTGAAAAAGAGCGTAATACAATGAATTACAACCGGGTGTATGATAAAGCTGTGTACAATACGCTCAACCAGGAATTTGGATTCACCATGAAGGTTCCGCCGGGATTTCGCATTGTAAAAAAAGCCAAAGATTTTATCTGGATCCAGTTCGATACGCCCGAGATCTTTCAAGGGATTGTAATCTACACCTACCCTTTTGTTTCGGACAGTGCTTTTACGGTAAGTTACCAGTTGCCTATCCGCGACAGTTTATTAAAAGCACATGTTGAAGGTCCGACCGATGGAAGTTATATGACAACTGAAAAACGATTCGATCAAGTTTTCCATGTGATGAAGCACAATGGAAATTATGCGGCAGAAATGCGTGGTTTGTGGCGGCTGGAAAATGATTTTATGGGTGGCCCTTATGTTGCACTTTCAGAACTCGACCTGTCAAATCAGCGGGTGATCAATGCCTTTGGTTTTGTTTACGCTCCCAGCAAAAACAAACGTAACCTGCTTCGCCAGGTGGAAGCGATGATCTATTCACTGAAACTGAACAACCAGGCTGATAACGACAAATTGAACAAACAGGCCGATCTTGAGATTGATGTGGAAGGTTAATATTATGAATACCGATTCCGGATAAAAAAGAGCTTTGAAAATAGTGTTTTCAAAGCTCTTTTTGGTTCTGTAGAAACGATCTTAAAAAACCGCTTTTACTATCTCTCGAACGTTGTCGGAAACGCCGTAAGTATAAATATGCAATGACGGCACATTGTTGGCCACCAGGTCCTTCGACTGGTAGATAGCCCACTCGGTACCAACTTTTCGGGCGTCATCGTTGTTTTTGCATTTGGCCAGTTCGCCCGCCAGTTCACCCGGCAGATCGATGCTGAAAATCTTAGGCAAAACCGTCAGCTGGTTTTTTAAATTGATCGGTTTTATACCCGGGATGATCGGAACTGTGATCCCCATCGCACGGCACCTGTCAACAAAATCGTAGTAGACCTGGTTGTCGAAAAACATTTGCGTTACAATATAATCCGCACCGGCATCCACCTTTTGCTTGAGGAAAGCCATATCGGTATCCATATTTGGAGCCTCGAAATGTTTCTCAGGATAGCCGGCCACTCCAATGCAAAAATCGAGTGGAATGTTATTTTTCAGATCGTCGTCCAGGTATTTTCCATTGTTCAGGTTAACGATCTGTTTCACCAGTTCGCTGGCATTGGCATGCCCGTTCGCGGTTGGTTTGAATATGTGCTGCCCTTTAATTCCATCGCCACGTAAAGCCAGCACATTATTAATCCCCAGAAAATTGAGATCGATCAGTACATGTTCCGTTTCGCTTTTGGTAAAACCACCACACAAAATGTGCGGAACAACCGGTATTCCGTATTTATGCTGAATGGTCGCAGCAATTGCCACTGTACCAGGGCGTTTCCTTACAGTACGTTTCATAATCGATCCGTCGTTCATTTCCCTGAACTCTACCTCATCGCGATGCGTGGTAATGTTAATGTACTTTGGATCGAATTCAGTCAGGCTTTCAATGGTCCGGTATAATTTCGATGCATCGTTGCCTTTCAAAGGAGGCAAGAGTTCGAAAGAGAATACGGTACTTTTAGCTGCATTTATGGTATCGATAACCTTCATGTCCTGTTCAAATTTAGCGCTACAAATGTAATAAAATCACACCTACGGGTGTGAAAACCCGTTTCCCGACAAATAAAATGATTTTTATTTAACCGTTTGCTTTGCCGTCTGCTGTGTTATACGTCCGAATGGCGAACAAGTAACTTTTTTAATCCGAAAATCAACCTATTTGTAGTTGAGATTAGTGGGTAAAAACTTTTCAACAAACTCAACGCTTTCGCCCTTTCGGCGTGCGTAATCCTCCACCTGGTCTCTTCCCACTTTTTCAAGACTGAAATAGCGTGATTCGGGATGGACGAAATACTCGCCGGACACCGACGCATTGGGGTACATGGCAAAATGCTCGGTGAGCGAAATACCCACTTCCTCTGCCCTGATTAGCCTGAATAAGTTTTCTTTTTCGGAGTGCTCCGGGCAGGCAGGATAACCCAGTGCCGGCCGGATACCCTGGTATTTTACTTTCAGTATTTCATCCATCGATAAATTTTCGTCGGGTACATAGCCCCAGTAATTCTTACGCACCTCGAGATGAAGCAACTCGGCAAATGCCTCGCTTAGGCGATCGGCCAGCGCTTCGAGCATGATCGCTTTGTAATCGTTATGTTCTTTACGGTATTTTTCTTTCCATTTTTCAATTCCGATGCCGGCAGTCGTGGCAAAACCACCGCAATAGTCAATCTTACCCGATTCGAGCGGCGCTACAAAATCGGCCAGTGATAAATTCGGGCTGCCTTCCTTTTTCTTTTCCTGTTGTCTTAGATGATAGAACCGTCCAATTTCCCTGCTACGCGTTTCATCTTCAAACAACACGACATCGTCGCCATCGGCATTGGCCGGCCAGATGCCGAAAGCTGCATTGGCCTGCAACATTTTTTCCGCAATGATCTCATCCAGAAATTCATTCGCTTCATGGTACAGTTTTTTGGCTTCTTGGCCCTGTTTTTCGTCGGCAAAAATATTGGGGTAATGCCCTTTCAATCCCCAGGTGATAAAGAAGAATGTCCAGTCGATGTAATTGCGCAATTCTTGCAGGGGAAAATCGATCAGGTGTTTAACGCCGGTGAAATTCGGTTTGTAAATTGATGCATTATCCCAGTCCGGTTTGTATTTATTGGCACGCGCTTCTTTCAGCGACAGGTATTCTTTGGGTTTGCGTTTTCCCTGGAACTGTCGTACCTGCTCGTAATCTGTTTTTACCGATTCGATGTAAGTTTGGTTTTTTGCAATCAGGTTTGATACCACGTTAACCGCCAGTGAAGCATCTTTAACATGAATAACGGGACGCGAATATTCAGGTGCGATCTTCACAGCCGTATGTATTTTTGAGGTGGTTGCCCCGCCGATCAGCACCGGGATATCCATTTTACGGCGTTCCATTTCCCTGGCTATGTCGACCATAATTTCGAGCGAAGGTGTAATCAAACCACTCAGCCCGATTACATCTACCTTGTTTTTTACAGCTTCATCCAATATTTTTTCGGTGGGCACCATTACGCCCAGGTCAATAATCTCGTAATTATTACAACCCAACACCACACCTACAATATTTTTACCAATATCATGAACATCGCCTTTCACGGTAGCCATCAGTACTTTCTTCTGTGCAGTGGAATTTTTGAATTTTTCTTTATCCGCCTCGATATAAGGGAGCAAAATGGCAACCGCTTTTTTCATTACGCGTGCCGATTTGATGACCTGTGGCAAAAACATTTTCCCAGAGCCAAATAGTTCGCCGACCACATTCATCCCATCCATCAACGGACCTTCGATAATATTGAGTGCCGGCGAATATTTTTGCAGTGCTTCAGCCATGTCTTCATCCACAAATTCGGGGATTCCTTTCACCAGTGAATGTTCGATGCGTTTCTCCAGCGAAAGTTCGCGCCAGGCATCTTTTTTCTCTTCTTTTTTACCTGTATCCTTTAACGTTTCCGCAAATTCGAGCATCCGTTCTGTAGCGTCCGGACGACGGTTCAATACCAGGTCTTCCACCTTTTCAAGCAAGTCTTTCGGAATTTCATCGTAGATCTGGAGCATCCCTGGGTTTACGATTCCCATATCCAGTCCCGCTTTGATGGCATGAAACAAAAATACCGAATGCATGGCTTCGCGCACCACGTTGTTGCCGCGGAACGAGAACGACACATTACTCACCCCGGCACTGACCTTGGCCAGCGGCAGGTTTTCTTTTATCCATTTTACAGACTCAATAAACGAAACCGCGTAATTGTTATGTTCTTCAATCCCGGTACCAATGGTCAATACATTCGGGTCGAAAATTATATCCTGTGGAGGGAAGTGTACTTTCTCAGTCAGTATTTTATAGGCGCGAGTACAAATCTCTTTACGTCGTTCGGTATTATCAGCCTGCCCCTTTTCGTCGAAGGCCATCACAATTACTGCAGCACCGTATCTTTTAATGGTTTTAGCCTGTCCGATGAATACTTCCTCTCCTTCTTTTAAACTGATGGAGTTTACTATGGCCTTCCCCTGCAGGCATTTCAATCCGGCTTCAATCACTTTCCATTTCGAAGAGTCGATCATAACCGGAAGTTTGGCAATATCAGGCTCCGCCATCATGAGGTTTAGGAAAGTAACCATTTCTTTCTCGGCATCGAGCATGGCATCGTCCATGTTTACATCGATCACCTGGGCGCCATTCTCAACCTGTGAACGGGCAATCGACAAGGCTTCCTCGTATTTCTGCTCGCTGATCAGACGCGCAAATTTGCGCGATCCGGCCACATTGCAGCGCTCGCCAATATTTACAAAATTGGTATTTTCAGTGATGGTCACCGGTTCGAGCCCGCTCAGTTTTGTGTTGGTAGTTGGCTGCTGTATCTTATGTGGTTTGGCTTTGGCAGCCAGATCGGCAAAAGCACGAATATGATCCGGTGTGGTACCGCAACATCCCCCAATAATATTAACAAAATTATGATCGAGATAATCTTTAATATAGCCCGCCATGATTTCGGGTGTTTCGTCGTAGCCACCAAACTGGTTGGGCAGCCCGGCATTGGGGTGCGCACTGATATGAAATGGTGCTTTATCCGAAAGTTCCTTTACATAAGGCCGCAAATCGCTGGCACCAAGCGAACAATTCAGTCCCACGCTTAACAAATCAACATGCGAAACTGAATTCAGAAAAGCTTCCAGCGTTTGCCCTGAAAGGGTACGACCGCTGGCATCAGTTATCGTTCCCGAAACCATAATCGGAAGTTTCATTCCACGAGCTTCCAGTGCTTCTTCAATCGCAAAAATAGCGGCCTTACCGTTCAGGGTATCAAATATGGTTTCGATCAAGAGCAAATCAACATTCCCTTCGAGTAATCCCTCGACCTGTTCGCGGTAAGCAGCTTTTACTTGATCAAAAGTTACGGCGCGGTAACCGGGATCATTCACATCGGGCGAAAGCGAAAGCGTTTTGTTTGTTGGTCCTAGTGATCCAGCCACAAAACGTGGTTTGGCAGGGTCCTTTTTCGTAAACTCATCGGCCACCTCGCGCGCCAGTTGAGCTGAAGCCTTGTTCATTTCGTGCACCAGGTTTTCGGTTCCGTAATCGGCCTGCGAAATACGCGTGGCGTTAAAGGTATTGGTGAGCAGAATATCGGCACCTGCTTCGAGGTAGCGCCGGTGAATTTCTTTAATAATAACCGGCTTGGTGATCGATAAAATATCGTTGTTTCCCTTTTGGTCTTTCGGATGTTCTTTAAGCCTTTCGCCGTGGTAATCGGCCTGCGTGAGTTTGTATTCCTGGATCAGTGAGCCCATTGCCCCATCCATAACCAGTACCCTATTTCTAAGTTCTTCACGTATATCGTATTTTTTACTCATGCTCGTCTTTGTCTATTCTTTCACTTTCAATAGTGCAAAGGTATATAATTCATGGTTTGAAAATTTCGAAAACGCTGAAACAAGCAATTAAAGATCCAATACAAGATTGTAAAGTCAGATTTGTTTTATCTTTTTATCAAAACAGTTAATCTGGATTCAAAAAGAACAGCAAGCAAAAGAGCACCTCCATTGCTGAAAGTGCTCTAACATTTTAATCAAAATAATCTATTTGAATAAAAAAAATCCTGTTGCCATTATTCCTCCTGATATACGCGCACGTAGTCCACTTCCATTGTTTGTGGGAAGATCGAATTATCAATTCCCTGAGCTCCACCCCAGTTTCCTCCAACTGCAACATTCAGTATAAAAAATTGTGGTTTATCGAATGGCCAGTTATCTGCAGTTTTGTTTGCAGGAGCGTAACGGAAAGTCACATTATCAAGCGAGTCGGTATAAAATATCATCTCTTTCTCAGTCCATATCAATCCATAAACATGAAAATCTTCTTCTGCGGATTCCAGGGTTTTGCTGCTTCCTTTGCCATTCGATCCGTAACCTGCCGAAGTATGAACAGTGGCATGAATGGTATTGGGCTGGTAACCTACGTATTCCATGATATCTATCTCGCCACAGGCAGGCCAGCCCACCTCTCCAATGTTGGTTCCCAGCATCCAGATCGCCGGCCAGATACCGGTTCCCGAAGGCAATTTGGCTCTTATCTCCATTTTTCCGTAGGTGAATTCGTATTTGTCCCTTGAAATCATCCGGGACGAGGTGTACGAACCTGGTTGCTTGTTTTCGTCGATCTTACGTGCGGTAATGGTCAGCCGTCCATTCTCAACTTTTGAATTTTGCCCCGAAGTATAATTTTGAAGCTCGTTGTTGCCCCAACCGGAAGCACCGGTTTCAAAAGTCCAGTTCTCTTCTTTAACCGTGTCACCTTCAAACTCGTCTGACCACACCAGCTGAAGTCTGGATGAATAGTCTGGATCATCTTCCGAAATGGTTACAGTTTGCACCAGCGAATACGTTTCCCCGTCTTTCATCACCTGCAATTCGATATCGTATGTTCCGGCATAAGGGAAGTATGCGGTTGTATTGGTTTCATCCTCAATTACTTTATTTCGAAACAACCAGGCAGAAGATTCGAAGCTACCCTCCGTCGTATTTTCGAGATTGACAATATTTGGATCCGCAGCGTCAACTGCGGCCGTAAAATTCATAGCAAAATCGGTATTGGTAATATTTACCGTTTTTTGTATCGATTCGCGATTGCCTTGAAGGCCGATAAGAACTAGCTCGACATCGTACTGACCGCCTTGCGGATAATAAATTTCAAACTGCTTACTTTTGGAAGTAGTTGATTCGGTTCTCCCATTGCCAAAATCCCAGTTTAACCTTTGGTATTTACCTGTTGATTCGTTGCTAAACCGAACATTGTTATCGTCCATAAATGAATAGGAAAAATCCGGCATGAATGTATCAGCCGGTTCATCGTCGCCACACCCAACAAAAGGAATGACAAGTAATAAACTAATGATGACCGGCCAGCGCCCAAGTTTTAATTTTGTTTGTTCAAACATGATGTTTTATTGAATGATAAGTTGTTTTGAATAAGTTCGGTTTTTTGTTTCAATCATTACAGAATATATTCCGTGTTTCAAGCTCGAAACATCCAGAGCAGTTGACTCATCAATCAGCTTGTGTAGCACAATTCTGCCATTTATGTCCAACAGTCTTACGGATAACGGATCTGAGGTGTTACTTTTCAAATTCAGTGTTTTATTTGCCGGATTCGGATAAATTGAGAAATCTGAAAAAGAGGCCTGCTGCTCGACTCCAACACTGAGATCGAGTTTGTACACACGCACCCAGTCAATAAAAACAGAACAAGGAAATTTGGCCTGTGAATTTACAGGGCCACCGTAGGTATAATCGCTGCCCCCAACGCCGGCACTTAATATCACATACATTTTATGCTCGAACGGGTACCATTCGGAGAAATGATTGGAGTACTCGGAAACCCCTACTCTTCTTCCTTCAATATTCTGCACAGCAAACTGATCTTCTCCATCTTTGGCGTATGCTCCACCATCATTCAAATAATGAATATGGTACACATTATCGTCGATAAAGAACTCGATACGGTCGGCATACCAGTCTATTCCATAGGTATGAAAACCAAAGCTTCCGGCATTTTCATCTTCTTCGTCGGGTGGATAATTCCCATAACCCGGTTCTAAAGGGACCGGAACCTGTTCCGTCTCAAAACTGTAATACGCTCCTTTGTGTCCGTGATTCCAATCAGCCCACTGGTTATTCTGCCAAAACCACGCATAATGAACGCTTCCCAGGTTATGAAAGGGAATCGATCCTACATATTCCATGATATCCATTTCGCCACCTTGCGGCCACATGACATAATCCCAACCGGCCGGAATTTCATCAGGCATCATCCAAAAAGCAAATCCCTGTCCCATTTGTTTTACATCCCGGGGAAACACTCTGGCTACAATCCGATGACCGGGTCCCCACGATGCTTTACCAGCTGTATTTATACGTCCACTTGTATAATTTCGGTCGATGTAAAACTCTTTTCGTGTGGTTATAGCCAGACAATCATTCTCCGCACCCGGAACATCATTGTAGAAGCTAATATTTTCTTCCCTGTCGGTGGCACGATCAACCTGTCCGGTACCGAAATCTCCATTTACTCCGGTTCCGGTTTCAATGTTCCATTTACTTAAATCGAGCCGGGTCGAATCAAAATCGTCTTCCCAGATCAAGGTTTTGGATTGCCCAAACGAAAGCAGGGTAATGCACCAGAAAATTAAAGTGACCAGGTTTATTTTCATCCTATTTAGGACATATAATGATGAAAAAGGGGAGCATCAAAGACTCCCCTTCATCTAACTAAACTATCTGATTCCAGAAATCAAGTCTCTGTATCAATAAATCTATTCCGCAGGAACAAAAATCCATGTCCAACCGGTCGCCCATGCAGCATTCGGTTCGTACAATACCATTTTATCCTCTGTAAGCTCAACAATTTGCAGTGTACCGCTATTGCCACCACCTTCCATCGAACCGAGAATGCTGGCACCAACTACCTGCAAAGTCTGATTGGCCACATCCAGTACAAAACTTCCGTTAACAGGCTCTGCATCGGGACCGCTGTAATACGTATAATTTGCAGCACCATCGAGGTCGAATTTCATTCTACCGGCTGCGTCTGTTGGCGGACAACAGTCTCCAGCTGCATTCCACCATACTGCCCAGGGATTACCACCCGGATCAGACATGAACCACCATAATCCACCGTCAGGATCCGGGCCTCCATCGAACACCCATGTTTTACCTGCTGATGTGTTCTCACTTACTAAATCGTACCAGTCCTGATCGAGCGGTGTATCCAGAACATCAACTGTTACATCGATTGATTTTTCAAAAAACTCCGCTCCTAAAGTACCCACAAAGGTAAAAGTTGAAGTTCCGGGAATAGGATAAACAATTTCTACTTTGTTCGTCAGTGCTATACCCAGGTTGTAGTCCCAGTAACCTGTAACACCGGGTGTATTCATACTCAATTCAATGAGATTACCATTGGACGAGTTCTGTTTCGCTACCAATTCTACTCCATCAACAGTGGTACTGTTTTCAAGAAATTTTTCGTCTACAATGGATTCGCAGGACACTACCATCAGTGCCATCAATCCAATAAAAAGACTGTATAATATGCTTTTTCTTTTCATTTTTCTTTGCAATTAAAGTTAAACCGAATTACCATCCTGGGTTTTGTTCGTAAACTCCGTTTGATAATCTCATTTCAGTTTCAGGAATTGGAACCAGACCTTTGGTCTCCGGACGGTAAGTCACGCTGTATTTGGCATCACTTCCTGAATTTCTTACATCAATAACATCGTTAAAGGCATTGTTAACGTCACCCCAGCGAACGAGGTCGAACCAACGCAATGCTTCAAACGCAAGTTCATGCTTTCTTTCTTCTTTCAGCGCATCCAGCGAATACGATACAGGATCCAAACCGGCTCTTGCTCTAACGGCGTTCATTCCGTCTGCGGTTCCGGTAATTTCAGAGTGCATCAGCAATACGTCAGCAAAGCGCATGAAGATAAAATCCTGAGCGTGCATCAGCTGCATGTCGGTGTTACCCCAGTTATATAGCTGAACGAACATTCCTTTCACGGTACCTGCTCCATCATCGTATTGAAGCGCAGTATATTTCTTGTTGAACAAGCCGGTTTCGTGATCACCTTTATCGCCTTCATATCCTGCAGTTCCCTGATCGGCCTGACCAACCTGGATAATAGAACCCAGTTTCCGGGGATCGGCATCGTCCCAACTGCTAAAAAGTCTCGGATTAACAGTACACCATCCCCAACCCTGCCCAAATGGCACGAGTGAGTTATCGCGTAGGGCAGTGAACAATGCCAGGCGGTTGGTATAAATGTTACCATTTGTCCATCCCCAGTCTCCAAAAGAGAAACGCTGAACAAACATGGTTTCATTATTTCCGCGTCCGAATGTTGGCGAATGACCATCCTGACCAACCCATGAAAGTCCGTTGGTTTGTGCCCATGGCAAAACGGTAGTGTCTCCGGAAGCAACGTTCACGTAAGAATAAGGCCACAGGTTTCTGAAATCATCTACCAGTCCATAACCACTGTTATTCACAACGTCTTCAAGGTATGCCTGGACATCAGAAGCAGATAAAGAACCACCATCTGCCAGCGGCAATTCACTGGTTGCCTGACCTTCGATGTTGGTCATATAACCGGTATAAAATAAATAAACGCGGCCCATATAAGCCTCAGCTACCCATTTGTTTGCATGTCCGTATTCCGATTCAGGAATTTGAGCAAACGGAATAGCCGGCATGGTTTCAATAGCTCCTTTCAGATCCGATGCAATGCGTGCAAATGTTTCTGAATAGGTTGATCTTGGTGCATCTCTCGGATCATCGAAATTCACAATCAGTGGCACTCCGCCAAAGAATTTCCCTAACCTGAAATAGAAGAATGCACGCATGAACAATGCTTCTCCGATTGCCTGATCTTTGAATTTCTGTGCTTCTTCAGGGCTGCTGAAATAAGTTGAGAAGTCGGCTTCAGCGGTATTCTCAATAATTGCGGTGGCACGCGAAATTCCGTTGTAACACTGTACCCACATATCGCGGTAAGTATCTTCAGCCGGATCCTCAAAATTATCAACCCATTTGGCTGATTTATCATCGGGTCCGCCACCACCTAACATCAGGTCAGACATCAAACTTGCAGCAACCGATTCGTTACTGTGTACGTTTGGTGTGTAGATTGCATTGTAAACCCCGGCCATCGCTTCACTGATGTCCTGAGGGGTGCTGTAAAAAGTTTCCAGACTTTTACCGTAGAGATTATCTGTATCCAAATAATCCTGGCTACAACTCGTTGCAAGAACCAATCCTGCAAGAAATGTAATATATATTAGTTTTTTCATCATCATCTGTTTTTAAATATTAAAAAGCAACACTTAATCCAAACATTACTGTTCTTGGTAATGGATATAAGCCAAGATCAATTCCAGAAGCCCAATTTGCGTCGTGTCCGAAACGAACTTCCGGATCCATACCATCGTATTTTGTGAAGGTATACAAGTTGTTTACGGCTGCATATAATTTCAGATTCGAAATCGCTTGAAAATCTGAAAGCATTTTAGAGAAATCGTATCCTATGGTCAGGTTACTAACTCTTACATAATCTGCATCGTGCATGTAAATATCTGATATATACTGTTGGTTTCTGTTTGAACCGTAGGTCAGACGAGGCATTTTGGTTGAAGTTCCTTCGCCGTGCCAGCGATCAAAAACACTGGATGTGTAGTTTTGCGTAAAGTTATCCGCAAACGAACGATAAGACTGCATGACCTGCATACCGAATTTTCCAACCAATGTAGTATTCAGATAAACGCCTTTGTACTCCAGGTTCAGCTGAAGTCCCATTTCAAAATCCGGATTCGGATTACCCAAGTAACCTTTATCATCTTCGTTGATAACTCCATCCTGATTTACATCTACGAAACGAACATCACCCGGACGTTGATCGTTGAAATACGGAGATCCGTCAGGACCTACATAAGCATCCACTTCATCCTGGTTTTGCAGGATTCCGTCGGTTTTGTATCCATAAAAATAACCAATGGGCTGTCCCACTTCAACTCTCGAAACTTCTGCAGTTCCCTGCGATAATACATGAGAAGGTCCATGGATAATCCCATCGGTATTGGCAATTCTTGTCACTTCGTTTTTGTTGTGCGCACCACTCAAACTGATCACATATTTAAAATCGCCAACGTTGTCGTTCCAGTTCAGTACCAGTTCTACCCCGGTATTTTCGATGTCACCACCGTTGATGAAAGGAGCGCCGGCACCTGAAGTACCAAGAATTGGTGCCTCGAGCAACCAGTCTTTTGTGGTTTTCTTATACCAGTCGAAAGTTACGCCAAGACGTGAATCGAGCAAGCGAGCATCAAAACCAATGTTCAACTGCTCTGAAGTTTCCCATGTTACGTCTGGATTCGGCACTTTTTCAGGAATAGCAGTGGTTCCGGATACCGGTTTTGTATCGCCAAAGAAATACCCGGGGAATACATAAGCAATTTGCGACGAGTAAATAAAATTAGGAATGGATTGGTTACCGTTCTGTCCCCAACTTGCTCTAATTTTTGCAAAATCGAGAATATTTGAGGTACCCGTCATAAAGTCTTCACTGGTCAGAACCCAACCAGCAGATACTGAAGGGAAGTAACCCCAACGATGTCCTTTTGCAAAGTTTGAAGAACCGTCAGCACGCATGGTTACTGAAAGCAGGTATTTTTCAAGGTAGTTGTATTGTGCCCTTGCGATATACGACATTAAACCACCTCCGCCGGCTGCCCAGTCGGCACCCCAGGTGTTGATATCACTGATAGATTCAGGACTTTTCGTATTATTTATGTAAGCATACCTGGGATCTCCGGGGAACAGCAGGTTTGTTCTGGATCCACCTACCTCAGTATTAATCTGGTTTTGGAGCAACTCGTATCCTACCAAAGCTTGAATATCGTGATCTCCGATTCTGTAATCATAAGAAAGTGTCGTTGTCCAGGTCCAGTTATTTCCCAGATACTGGTTTTGCTGTGCACCGTCAACATCGTCGGTGTATAAGGTTCCCAAAGCATAAGTGGGGTTCATCGATCTGCCGTAACCAAACCAGGCATCGATTCCGTATGAAGATCTTAATTTCAGATCCTTAATTGGTTCAAGTTCAGCAAAGACGTTACCTACAACTCTGTTTCCTTTGCCATAATTATAATTTGTGGCATAAAACATGGAAGCAATTGGGTTGGTGTGCTGATTGATTCCGTCCATAGTTGGCGTAAAACCAAATTCATTAACATTATTATCAATGGCAGTTTGCCAGTATGCGGGCATCAGCGGATGTTGAGTCAGCGCATTATGCAAATCGTTCCAGTAAATATTACCGGTTCGTGCACTTCTGTTTTCAGTATTGGTGTAGGTAATGTTTTCACCAACAGTGATAATGTTGTGCTCCTTATTTTTCTTCAGTACCATTTGCGTATTTAATCTTGCCGTCAACCTTTTATAACCTGCATCGGTAATATCGCCACCAATGATACTTTTCTGATCGAAATAAGAAACACCCATGGAATAAGTAATATCGGTACTTCCACCCGTAATATTCAGGGCATGACTTTGTATCGGAGCATCCGGCGAAGTCATCTCGTTAATCCAGTTGGTGCCTTCCCAGCCGCTTTGCAGATTGTCCCAAACTTCCTGACCGAGCTGTGTGCCCAAATCACCGTCGAAGTTGTTATTCAACCAGTTGTTATTTTTGATCTTGGTTTCCCAATCGAATGGGGCCAGACCGTCATTCACTCTACCTTCATCCATTATATACATGTACTCCTGAGCCGTTAACGGGTCCAGGTTTTTGTATATATTTTGAACACCGTAGTAGGCGTCATATGTAATTTTTGCAGGACGATCTTTGCTCCCTTTTACTGTGGTTACCAGTACAACACCGTTTGCAGCCCTGGACCCGTAAATGGCTGCAGAGGCAGCATCTTTAAGAACATCGATAGACTCGATATCTGAAGGGTTCAAATAATCAATATCACCAACTGCAACTCCATCAACAATGTATAATGGATTGGAATTACCAATGGTCCCCAAACCACGAATAGTAACACGAGTTCCTGCACCCGGTGCACCATTATTTCTGGTAATACTAATACCGGCGGCAACACCTTGTAACGCTTCCATTGCCGAACCTGTATTCATTTCAGCAATTTCTTCTCCTTTAACATTTAGGTTAGCGCCCGTTGTCAATGCCTTCTTTTGAACACCGTATCCTACAACAACAATTTCGTCTACGTCGTACAAGTCCGGTTCCATTTCAACATTGATTTCAGTTCTTCCTTCAACAGCTATCTCTTGTGGTTTCATCCCAACAAATGAAAACACAATAACTGCATCAGCAGGAACATTCAACTGGTAATTACCGTCAAAATCAGTAACTGTCCCGTTTGTTGTTCCTTTTTCCACCAAGGTAACTCCGGGTAACGGTTGACCGTCATCCGATGAAGTCACCACACCTTTCAGGACAACCTGCTGGGCAAATACACCCATAGACAGAATCATGCCTAAAAGCATCATGAGAACTTTTCTCCTCAATAGTTTTTCATTCATAGATTAAAATTTGATTAGAATTAAACAATTTTCTCTTTTCTGTTATATGCCCGCCAAAATGCACGAAAACAATAAATGAAAATTTTGCTTTGCGTCATTTTTAGCACGGCTTTGTCTTACATCAATTTTTCTTGGGTAATGGAAAAAATTTACATACAAAGCACTAATTGTTCAATGTACAATTAAACTGCGATTTAAGAATTTTTATGATTTTTTCAAAATCTCGATCGAGATAATAATTTTTCAAAAATAACAGCACATACGATTTTCACTTCAAAAACACTTCATCTCCCAATTACCAACACGTCAAAATCACATCATTATGTTTCTCTTTCCTTCATATTGTGACGGTTATAATATTCAACTAAAATTTAAATAACATCTCACGAGACTACATGTTATACAGCAGAAGCTAAATCAAAAATTAATCTTAGAGCATCAGAAAAGCCCTGTTTTTGGGGTTATTATTTCAATAAAAAATTCCAAAAGATCAGATTTATGACCTGCTTTTATGTGGAAACAAAATAACAAATAAAATGTAAGGTTGGGTAAAAACAATCATTTTTAACGATTTCAAACATAACCTATGCCCTTAAAGTTGATATTCATATTCTATTCGTTCGTGTTTTGTAATGAAGTATTATATCTTTAAAGAATACTTCTATTTCAGTGCAAATAATAATAAAGGATAGAATGAAAAATCTGTTACGAAAATGTTTGATTCTGTTTTTCCTTTTTCCTTTTCTGGCCTACAGCCAAATTAAAAGCATTGGTACCCCGATCATAAGAAACTACCTTAAATCGGACTATTCGGCAGGCACGCAAAACTGGGGCATCACTCAGGATAAAGATGGAGTGATGTACTTTGCAAATAATGATGGCTTATTAAGTTTCGACGGAATTAAATGGGATTTATTGGAGGTTTCTTCGTCAGCTCCGCTCCGAAGTGTGTTGGTTGACAGCAAGAACAGTATTTACGTTGGACTTATCAACGATTTTGGCATCATCAAACAGGAAGAACCGAATGCTCCGGTTTTTGTGAGTTTTAAGGATCTTCTTCCGGAGGACATTCCGGACTTCGATGATATCTGGCGTATTCATGAAACCAAAAAGGGTATTATTTTTCAATGTTACGATTACCTCTTCGTTTATAAGGACGGCAAGGTAACCGTATTAGAGCCTCAAAGCACCTTTTACAATTCATTCCAAATTGTCGACCGGTTTTTTATTCAGGAACCTGAACTGGGTATTTTTGAACTCGTGGATGGGGTAACCGTGAAAAATTCATACTGGGAAGCGCACAAAGAAAAAAATGTCAGAATCCTTCTCGAAACTTCGGAAGATCAGATCCTTGTAGGAACAGAAACCGACGGCTTATTTATTTTTGAAAACGAAAAACTGCGCAGATGGAATGCTCCTGTTAACGACTTTCTGATTACGAATAGATTATATTGTGGAACTGTTTTGCCCGGAAATTATTATGCTTTCGGCACCATCTTAAACGGTTTGGTCATTGCCGATAAAGACGGTAATATCATTAAAAAGATGAATACCGAAAACGGTCTGCACAATAACACCATTTTGAGTGTTTTATCAGATAAAGATGAAAACCTGTGGCTAGGCCTGGATAACGGAATCGACTTTATCGAGTTGAGTTCGCCGTTGAGTTTTGTGGGTTCCGATGATATCGGCTCTGGTTATTGCTCCAAGGTTTTTAACGGGAACCTGTACATGGGAACCAACCAGGGTTTGTATGTGCGTCCTTACAACAATCTTAGCGACGATTCGGAAATTGAACTGGTTAAAAATACTGCCGGACAGGTCTGGTCACTTGATATTTTCGACGGCCAGCTTATTTGCGGACATAACCTCGGAACATTTCGGATTTCGGGAAATGAGGCCACGCAAATTAGTGAGGAAGAAGGTGCCTGGAAATACATCCGCTTAAAAGATCACAATGATTTCTTGCTGGGTGGCCACTATTTTGGTTTGGTATTGCTGAAGAAAGAAAATAACAAATGGAAGTTCTATAAAAAATTGAAAGGATTTGATGAATCGAGTCGTTATTTATACCAGGATGACAATGGTGACATCTGGGTCGGACATAGTGGAAAAGGGATCTACAGAATAACATTATCCAATGATCTGGAAGAGATAACCGAGGTAAGTCATTATACCGACAAAAATGGTTTGCCTTCAACAACCGGAAATATATTGTTTGCCTTCCAATCAAAACTTTATGTTTCGAACAATGAAGGAATTTATACCTACAATGAAGACACGAATGTTTTCGTTTTAGACGAAAAAATGATGGATATTTTTGGGGTAAGTGGTAAAATAAAAACTGCAGTTCCCGATGAGAACGGTGATGTTTGGTACATCGCCAGTGAGGAATCAGGCGTGATCCGGCAAAATGAAGACATGTCATTCACACGTATAACGGCTCCGTTTAAACGATTGAACGACGCTTTTGTAAATGAGTTTGAATTTATTTATCCCTACGACAGCGAGAACATTTTTTTGGGGGTCGAAGAAGGATTTATTCATTACTCCACAGAAATAGCCAAATCTTACAACCAGCCTTTTAATGCCTATGTTTCGGTGATTGAAGCTTCGTATCTGGATTCGATGATCTATCTGCACGACGAAGCACAAAAGAAGGATTATGCTTTCCCCTTCAGAAAAAATGCATTTCGCTTTCATTTTTCAGCACCTTATTTTGAGACTGAAATACCGGTAGAGTTCAGTTATTTTCTGGAAGGTTTTTCTGAGGAGTGGTCGTCGTGGTCGACCGATGCCTACAAAGATTTTACAATGCTGCACGAAGGTGTATATATTTTAAAACTGAAAGCCAAGAACACTTTCGGAATCGAAAGTGAACCCTATTTATTTACCTTCGAGATCCTGCCACCCTGGCACCGTTCAGCAATGGCTTATGCCATTTACTTGTTTGCTTTTATCCTGTTTGCATTCGCTGGGACGAGATACATTCTATACCGCCTGGAACAATCTAAACAACGTGAAAAAATCAGGCATCAACAGGAAATCCGTGAACAGGAGGAGCAATTTCAGCGTGAAGCACTCATTGCCGAGAAGGAGATCATTAAACTACGTAATGACAAATTACGCTCAGAAATGGTACATCGCGACAAAGAACTGGCCAATCAAACAATGGGAATCATCCGCAAAAACAAATTCCTGATCAAAGTAAACGAAGACCTGAACAGCATTCAGGACTTTATCATTAACGAAACAGCCAAAAGCAAAATCTTAAATCTGAAAAAACGTATCAAAAAAGAAATAGATATTAAACAGCAGAGTAAGATTTTCGAAACCTATTTTGATGAAGTCCACGAAGAATTTTTCAAAAAGCTGAAGGAACAATACCCCGTACTAACACCAAACGATTTACGGATTTGTGCCTTCATAAGAATGAATCTAACTACCCAGGAAATTGCCGCAATTTTAAATATTTCGTATCGGGGTGCTGAAATCAGTCGTTACCGACTACGAAAAAAACTTGGACTTGATCGCAGTACCAACCTGTCAACTTTTCTCACCAATATTTAGCAATATTTTGTTGCTCATTTTGTCTCCACTAGACGAGAATTGTGTTAGCTCCTGTAACCGACTACTCATTTTCAATTACTTATAAATCATATGATGTGTTTTTGTAGGGTCTGAAATTGAACTTTGTTGAGTTTTAGCAGGGTGCGTTTGTTAGGAAAAACAACAATCGTGGTTTACCTTGTGGCATACAACAAAACAGACAGGATGCATTAAGCATATTTTTTATCCTGCCGGCAGCAAACGTTCTCATGGTATTGTTTAACCTGAAAAGTAAACATCAACTAAACGAAACGATATGAAGGAGATATACCTGGCTAATATTCCGATTCGAACCAAAAATCAAGGTGTAAGCGGACAGTTTGTGGATCTTGATAACGAAAAATACTATAAGATCAGCAATGTACAGTTTATGCCCGATTTTTTTATGACCATCGTGAGCAATTCCGATCACTGGATGTATCTCTCGAGCAACGGTTCGCTTTCAGCCGGTAGAAAAAATCGCGACAATGCACTATTCCCTTACTATACCGTCGATAAAATTCACGACTACAAAGGAATAACCGGAAGCAAAACCATTTGTCTGGTCGAAAAGGATGGCAGAACCTGTGTGTGGGAGCCTTTCTCTGATGAAGCTCAACGTGTATACAACATCGAACGTAACCTTTACAAAAGCATCTACGGAAATAAAATAATATTTGAAGAAATTAACCGTGATCTGGAAGTTCGATTCAGCTATGGTTGGTACAATAGCGAAAAATTTGGCTGGATTAGAAAATCGATCATTCAAAACCTCGGCGAGGAAAACGTTAGCATTGATGTCCTTGATGGCATACGAAACATCCTGCCATATGGTGCAGACAGTGTTTTTCAGAACGAATTCAGCAACCTGCTTGATGCCTATAAAAAGAATGAATTGCTTGCGGAAAGTAAACTGGGCCTTTTTGTTTTGAGTTCTATTCCGGTCGATCGTGCTGAGCCCAGCGAGGCACTTAAAGCCACAACCGTCTGGTCATATCCGCAAAAAAAATCGGCCAAATACCTGATCTCAGATAAGCAACTGGAACCATTCAGTTCAGGGCGGGGAGTTGAAACCGAATTGGATATTCGCGCAGCACGTGGTGCTTATTATGTGAATTTCTCGTTTAAGCCCGGAAAAAACGAAGCAAAAAAATGGTACATCGTGGCCGAAGTGAACCAGGATGCCCGTAAGGTGGCCAACCTCGATAAGTGGATCAAGTCGAATACCGATATTGCGAAAAAACTGGAAGAAGACATTGCTGCCGGAACACAGGCACTCATCAAAATTGTAGCCAATGCAGACGGCCTGCAACTTGGAAATGAAGAACTCGCATTTGCCCGCCATTTCTCGAACACGCTTTTCAACGTAATGCGCGGCGGTATTTACACCAATAATTACACCATTTATTCGTCCGACTTCAGGCGTTACGTTAAGCAAACAAATAAAGAAATTAAGCAGCAGTTTTCAAAGGAATTGGATACCCTGCCCGGGAAAATTGAATACAATGACCTGCTCGCCTGGGCAGGAAAATTCACTAACCCGGATCTGGAACGAATCTGCTACGAATACCTGCCGCTTACCTTTAGTCGTCGACATGGCGATCCGAGTCGTCCGTGGAACCAGTTTTCGATTGAAACGAAGAACGACGACGGATCCGATAAGCTGAACTACCAGGGCAACTGGCGCGACATTTTCCAGAATTGGGAAGCGCTGAGTTTGTCATTCCCGGAATACATCGAAGGTATTATCGCCAAGTTTGTGAACGCGTCGACTGCCGACGGCTACAATCCCTATCGCATAACACGCGACGGTATCGACTGGGAAAGTCCCGATCCGAACGATCCCTGGGCATACATCGGATACTGGGGCGACCATCAAATCATTTACCTTCAGAAATTTCTCGAACAATCGGAAGCTTTTCACCCCGGAAAACTGGATGAGCTGCTGTACAAAGAAATTTTTGTTTATGCGAATGTCCCGTACCGCATAAAATCATTTGAGAAGCTCGTTGAAGATCCCAAATCAACCATCGATTTTGATGCGAAACTGAACGATGATATTGAAAAACTTGTCCCAAATAGAGGTGCAGATGCAAAATTGCTGACTGATCGAAATGACAGGATTTACAAAGTAAACCTGGTGGAGAAGATTCTAGCTACGCTGTTATCGAAGCTCAGCAACTTTATTCCCGAGGCTGGAATCTGGCTGAACACCCAGCGTCCGGAGTGGAACGATGCCAACAATGCATTGGTTGGAAATGGAGTATCAATGGTAACACTCTATTATCTTCGGCGTTTTCTGGCTTTCTGGAAAACAAAGTTCGAAACGCTGAGCGGTGATGAGTTTAGCGTTTCAGAAGAGATGAAACTTTTGTTTGACAGGATACTGAAAATTTTAGAAACCCATCTACCGCTAATCGATGCAGGTTTTACAAATGAAGAACGTTATCGCGTTAGCAGTGCCCTGGGAATAGCAGGAAGTGATTACAGGACTGCGATTTACAAGCATTCATTTTCTGCAAAGAAACAGAACGTTACAATCGCCGAATTAAAACGTTTCGTAAACATTGCACTGAAATACATCGATCAATCCATTCAAAAAAATAAACGGGAAGACGGACTTTATCATGCGTATAATTTGATCGCTTTTAAAGGACAAAGCATTAGCATCCGGTATTTGTACGAAATGCTGGAAGGACAGGTGGCGGTGCTGAGTTCGGGATTGTTGTCAGCAGGCGAAAGTCTGCAGGTAATGGATGCGCTAAAAGCCAGCAAATTGTTCCGGGAAGACCAGTACAGTTATATTCTTTATCCCGATCGCGACTTGCCGCGCTTTACGGAAAAGAACAACATTTCGGCCAGGCACCTGAAAAAATCTCAGTTACTGCAAAAATTACTCGCTGATAACCATTCCGGCATCATTCAAAAAGACGATTCAGGCACCTGCCATTTCAGCGGTTCATTCCGTAATGCCGGGGTACTGAAAGCTACTTTGAAAAATTTGGATCAGGCGAAGTATGGGGAACTTGTGAAGGAAGAAAAAGAGCTCGTTTTGGGTATTTATGAGGAGATTTTCGACCACCAGTCGTTTACCGGACGCTCAGGGACTTTCTTTGCCTACGAAGGTCTGGGAAGTATATACTGGCATATGGTTTCGAAATTATTGCTCGCGGTTCAGGAAAGTTATTTCAGGGGTATTCGCGAAGGTGCGGACGAAGCTATCCTGGGCGGTTTGGGGCAACATTATTACGAAATTAAAGCCGGAATTGGATTATACAAATCGCCTGATTTATACGGTGCATTCCCAACCGATGCCTACTCACACACTCCAGCCAATGCGGGTGCCAAACAACCCGGACTAACCGGACAGGTAAAGGAAGATGTAATCTCGCGTTTTGGCGAACTGGGTGTGCATATCGAAAACGGGAAAATTGCATTTAACACTTCACTGCTTAACAACAATGAGTGGCTGCAAAGTCAAGATAAATTTACTTATCTCGATTTGAATGGTAATTCGAAAATAATCGAGTTGCAACCGAATCAGCTGGCGTTTACCATCTGTCAGGTTCCGGTAATTTTCTCATCCGGTAAAGATGAATTAATCAGTGTGACCTTCGCTGGTGACAGTGTCCAGCATTTCCCTGGAAATTCGATAGATGCCGTTACCAGTGCTAAAATATTCAGCCGAATTGGCGATGTGAAAAAGATTGAATTTATAACAAAAAAATAAACCTAAATAATTGAAAAATGTCATTTAGAAGTGAGAAAATATTATCGCTTTTAGGCGAAGATTTCCAGCAAAAATCTGTAGAAGACCTTGAGGCTTTGTTCGATCATCTGTTGAAAGATGGTATACACGGACTTTGCTTTAGCGCCTACGAAGAAGGACAGGAACCGGGCTCAATACTTTCCAAAGAGCAAATCAGGCGCAGAGTTGAAATCATTAAGCCCTATATAAAATGGGTGCGTACTTTTTCCTGTACCGATGGCAATGAACTGATTCCGGCCATCGCCAAAGAAAATGGTTTGAAAGTGATGGCAGGCGCCTGGTTAAGCGATGACAAGGAAAAGAATGAAGAAGAAATTGAAGGACTCGTGAATGTTGTAAAAGCAGGGCAAGCTGACCTGGTCGCTGTTGGAAACGAGGTATTGTATCGCGAAGAACTAACGGAAGAAGAACTGATCGAATACATAAACCGGGTAAAGAGTTTACTGCCAGAGGCACAGGTAGGTTATGTGGACGCCTATTATGAATTTATGAACCGGCCTGCCGTGACCGAGGCCTGCGATGTGCTGTTTGCCAACTGCTATCCCTTTTGGGAAGGTTGTCATATCGACTATTCACACGTGTACATGAAAAACATGTATTATGGTGCTTTGGGTGCAGCAAAAGGGAAACGACTGATCATCAGCGAAACCGGCTGGCCTGACAAAGGAACAGCTTTCGAAGGATCGGAACCCTCACGCGAAAATGCTTTGCGTTATTTCATTAATACCCAAAAATGGAGCAAGGAGGACAACATCGAGATCATGTACTTTTCTTCTTTCGACGAAAGCTGGAAGATCAGTACCGAAGGCGATGTAGGCGCATACTGGGGGATTTGGGACAAAAACGGAGTTAAAAAATATGGAAAATAAACAATCACATTTCAGAACGATTCGTGGAATACTGTTGATGTTTTCAGTATTTCTGTTCGCTTGTTCGTCAAACCCCAAAAATGGAAAAACAATGCAAGAGAAATCTGAAACCTCGAAAATTACCCTCCAGCAACAAAACGATGAATTACTTGCAGGCATCCATTCAGCAGTATGCTATTCAGGATTCCGATCCGGACAGCACCCTGATCGTGGAAATGGTGCAGTGAATCCCAGCGAAGAAGAAATTCTGGAAGACTTGCAGCTCATTGCCAACGACATGGGTTTTAAACTGATTCGTTTATATGATTCAGGAGAAAACTCACAGGCTGTATTGCGCCTTATTGAAGAAAATGAACTGGATATAAAAGTAATGCTTGGTATTTGGCTCAATGCTGAACTAAGCGCTCACGAAACCTGTGAATGGTTAACCGAACCAATACCGCAGGAAACACTGCATAAAAACAAACAGGTTAACCTCAAAGAAATTCAGAGGGGAATCGAACTGGCTAAACAATATCCCGAAATTATAGCAGCTGTAAATGTTGGAAACGAATCACTGGTGGAATGGAACGATCATAAGGTGGATGTGGACACCATTATATCTTACTGCCAACGGGTACAGGATGCGATTGAGCAACCCGTTACTGTAGCCGACAACTATGTATGGTGGGCGGATCATGGTGAAAAACTGGCCGCGGTTGTTGATTTTATTGCGGTACATGTTTATCCGGTCTGGGAAGAGAAAGATATTGATGAAGGTCTTTCTTATTCGATTGAAAACCTGCAGCGCGTGCACGATTCGTTGCCCGAGGCAACAATTGTGATCAGTGAAGCCGGCTGGGCAACAGTAGCTTCCGAATTTGGCGAAAGAGCCAGCGAAGAAAAGCAATTGCAGTATTACAACGAACTGATGAACTGGACCAGGAAAATGAACATTACGACCTTCTTTTTCGAAGCCTTTGATGAAGACTGGAAAGGTGATCCGGGTAATCCGATGGGCGCCGAAAAACATTGGGGATTATACACAGTGGATAGAAAACCCAAATTAGTAATGCAGAACTGATGGTATAATGACATTGTTCCGAAGATACTTTAGAAACGCTTATTCTTTGCATTAAAACTAAACGAATTGTAAAACCGAAAATATGAGAACCGACAGAGCTTTAATTCTAGTAATAATTATGATTCTTTTAAGTGCTTGTCATACCCCAGTAAATAAATTGGAAGTTGAGATATTTGAAACTTCTGCCAATGGAAATAAGCTAAGTAAAATAACAGAAACAAACAGCACAGAAGATGCATTAGACATTAAAATACTGCCTGACCAGAAATTTCAGACGATAATCGGTTTTGGCGGATCGTTTACTGAATCATCAGCATATCTCTTAAACCAGCTTAGTAAAGAAAATCGTGAGTTAATTTTACAAGCTTATTTTGGTGCTGAAGGAGCCCGCTATTCATTAACCCGTACCCACATCAATTCCTGCGATTTTTCGCTCGGCAATTATTCTTATGCTCCGATTGAAGGAGACAAGGAATTACTACACTTTTCCATCGACGAAGATAGAGATGATCTGATACCAATGATAAAAGAGGCAATGGCGATTTCGGAAGACGGTTTTAAAATTATTGCATCACCATGGACGGCACCTCCCTGGATGAAAGACAATAAGGATTGGAGAGGCGGCAAGTTATTACCTGAATACTATGATACCTGGGCACTTTTTTTCTCTAAATACCTGAACGCCTATGATCAAGAAGGTATAAATATCTGGGGAGTAACCGTAGAAAATGAACCTCTTGGAAATAACAACAACTGGGAAAGCATGCATTACACCGCGGAAGAAATGCTTCACTTTGTGGTAAATTACCTTGGGCCCAAAATGGAAACAGAAGGACATACTATCAAAATTCTGGCTTATGATCAAAATCGTGATGAGGAATTGGAAAAATGGGCCAATGTGATTTACAATGATGAGGCAGGCTTGAAGTACTTTGATGGTTTTGCGGTGCACTGGTATGCAAGTACCTACGATTGGTTTCCGGAAGCTTTAACGCACACCCACGAACTGGCACCCGAAAAATTGTTAATTCAAACTGAAGCATGCATTGATGCTGAAGTTCCACACTGGAAAGACGACGACTGGTATTGGTCAAAAGAAGCCACAGATTGGGGCTGGGACTGGGCACCGGAAGATCAAAAGTATTTGCATCCCAAATATGTTCCGGTTTATCGTTATGCACGCGACATCATTGGTTGTTTAAATAGCTGGGTTGACGGATGGATCGACTGGAATATGGTACTGGATACACAAGGTGGCCCAAACTGGTTCGAAAACTGGTGTCTTGCCCCCATTATTGTAGATCCTGAAAAAGACGAAGTTTATATTACCCCAATGTATTACGTTCTGGCTCATTTCAGCAAATTTATCAGGCCAGATGCAGTACGTATTGGCTTTGAAAATCCGGACGAATCCTTAATGCTTACAGCAGCCCAAAATCCTGATGGGACGATAGCAGTTGTACTTCTAAATATGACTGAACAAGAAAAAAATATAAATCTTGCTCTTGGAGAACAATCGGTACGGTTCCCGTTAAGCGCTAAAGCCATTCAGACAATTGTAATACATCCTGAAATATAATCCGCATATCAAATCTCTATGAAAAAAACAGTTGCTGTCCTTATCCTAATACTTTCACTTTTTTCCTGTAAACAGAAGGAAGTGGCCAATGGGGTATCTATTGAAGCCAGACAGATTCTGGTAAATTCAACACCATACATTATTAAAGGAATCTGTTACCATCCTGTTCCAATAGGTTCTGACAAAAGAAGCTTTGAAAATCTGGACAAAGATTTGGAACTGATGAACGAGGCAGGCATCAACACGATCCGGTTTTATTCGCCCGTTGATGATGAGACGGTGCTTGACCGAATCAATGAGGCAGGCATCAAAATCATTATGGGGTTTGGCTATAATCAAAACGGGTATTACGATATTTTATCGGGAAGTTTTGCCGATTATATTCAAAAATTTAAATCGCATCAGGCCATTCTCTTTTGGGAATTGGGTAATGAATACAACTACCATCCCGAATGGTTTGATGGCGATTTGAAAAACTGGTACCATGCATTGAATGAAGCAGCTGAACGGGTGCATGAGATAGATGATTCCCATCCGGTAAGTACGGCTCACGGTGAATTGCCCGATTCCGTCGCCCTTTCGCTTTGTCCCGATGTTGACATCTGGGGCATGAATGTGTATCGCTGGGATGCTCCGGGGAGCATTTTTAAGCAGTGGCAGAGGATCAGTGAAAAACCGATGTACCTCTCGGAAGCCGGAGCCGACAGTTACATGACGAAAGCAACCGATAAATATGCTGAAGGGCCCAATGAAAAAGCCCAGGCCGATGCTATTAAAAATATCTTGAACGACGTTTTCGACCACAAGGACATTTGCAGCGGCGTTACGCTTTTTGCGTTTATTGACGAATTCTGGAAAGCAGGTAACAACGATGTACAGGATCCCGGAGGATGGGCACCGAATTCAAGCGGCGTTCCATATGACGGAGCTCCAAATGAAGAATACTGGGGAATACTTACCATTGAACGAACTCCCAAGCAAGCTTTCGAAGTGGTAAAAAAATTTTATTCCGATAATGATAAACCATAAACTATTTCAACGAAAATGAATGTAACTGGAACTAAACTTTCGCTCAAGGAAAAAATCGGTTACAGCCTTGGCGATACTGCCTCACACTTTGTGTGGGACATGGTCGGATTCTGGATTCTGATCTTTTACACCGATACTTTTGGGATTTCGGCAGCGGCTGCGGGAACCATCATGCTGATTGCCCGTTTTTGGGACATGGCCAGCGACCCAATCATGGGCATTATTTCGGACCGTACCAAAACGCGCTGGGGAAAATTTCGTCCGTATATCTTGTGGATGGCACTCCCCTACAGCATTCTAGCCGTACTCGCGTTTTCCACACCCAATTTTGGCGAAACCGGGAAAATATTTTATGCAGGGATCACTTATATTCTATTAATGACGGTTTTTACGGCTATCAATCTGCCTTATTCCTCTCTGGGAGCGGTAATGACTTCTGATTCATACGAACGCGCAGGACTAAACTCATACCGCTTTATTTTTGCGTTTGTAGGACAATTTATCGTTTCGGGGACGGCATTGTACCTGGCCAATTATTTCGGGAAAGGTGATTCAGCGAAAGGTTATCAGTATACTTTGATTCTGTTCTCTATTATCAGTTTCATCCTTTTCATGATCACTTTCTCTACGACCCGCGAACGGGTTCAGCCACCCAAAAAACAAGAAAATTCGCTAAAAGAAGATTTCAAAAACCTGATCAAAAACAAGCCCTGGGTAATCCTGTTTTTTGTGGGCATAATATCCTTTGTCATGTTTGCCATGCAAAATCTTTCCATCGCCTATTATTTTAAATACTACATCGGGAAAGAGGAGGATGTGCAACTTTTCAATGTAATTGGCACAGTGGCACTGATTATTGCGATTCCTGCGTCTAAACCTTTATCCGAGCGATTTGGAAAACGTAATGTGTTTCTTGCCAGTTCATTGCTGTCGGGCCTTTTCTTTTGCCTGCTTTACATTCCCGGTATCAACGATATTTTCATGATCTATACCTTTAACATTTTAGCCAAAATGTCATATGCTCCTGCAGTACCCCTCCTCTGGACCATGCTGGCTGACACAGCCGACTACTCCGAATGGAAGAGCGGAAGACGTGCTACGGGACTTACGTTCTCGGCTGCAACTTTTGCACAAAAAGCCGGTTGGGGAATTGGTGGTGCACTGGCCGGATGGTTGCTGGCTGCTTTTAATTTTATGCCCAACGTCGAACAAACCGAAACAGCCATCACCGGTATAAAACTGATGATCTCGGTATTCCCCGGAGTACTTTATATGTCGTGTGCGATACTACTATTCTTCTACAGCATCGATCATAAAACATGTCTCATCATGCAAAATGATCTGGAAGAAAGGAGAAAGTTGGAAATATAGATTCATATAGTTCTCTAAAATTCAGTCAGGAATATAAATATACGGGGAAACTGACTTTTATGCACCTAGGTTTGAAATAAAACCGTAGCAATATAAAATCGGCACAATGCCCTGGAAACAATGCAGCGCAAAATATTGATTTACAGTGTTTTACACAAGACAATGATGTGTTTTTGTAGAGTAAAATAAATGATTAACGGAAGTTTTTGAAGGGTATATTAATTTGAATTTCAAGCGTATGTGAAGTAAATTATACTCAGAATTAAACATCAAATCTAAATTGAAATGAAAAATTTTCTTTTCCTACTCATTTGGTCTGTGATCTCTGTAGGTTTATTTGCCCAAAGTAATGGAACAAATAATTCTCCAGGCAGAACAGGTCTCGAAAAAAATGTCCAGGATGTAAAAGTTCTTAAGGATGAATCAGGAATGAAACTGCTTGTTGATGGCGAAAGTTTCATGATCAATGGTATGAACTGGGATTATTTTCCCATAGGTACGAATTACTCGTTTAGTTTGTGGAACCAGACTGACGAATTTATTAAAGCAGCACTTGACGCAGAAATGTCTCTTCTAAAAAATATGGGAGTAAATGCTATACGTGTTTACACCGGTATTCAGCCCAAATGGATAAAATATATCTACGAGAATTATGGTATTTACACCATGCTTAATCATTCATTTGGTCGTTACGGTTTAACATTGGATGGAGCATGGGTAGCCATCACTGATTACTCCAGTCCGAATACTCAAAAGTTACTTATGTCAGAAGTTGAAGAACTGGTGAAAACATATAAAGATACACCGGGGCTTTTATTGTACCTGCTTGGTAACGAAAATAATTATGGTCTTTTCTGGGCCGGTGCCGAAACAGAAGATTTCCCGGATGATGAGGAAGAAAAAAGGTTTGTCGGTGAAAAACGGGGAAGGCCGATGTATAAGCTTATGAATGAGGCAGCCAGGCAAATGAAGGCTATTGATAATTCTCATCCGGTCGCAATTTGCAACGGAGATGTTTTATTTATCGACATCATTGCCGAAGAATGCAATGACGTTGATATTTTTGGTGTTAACTCTTACAGGGGAGCTTCATTTACTGACCTTTATGATGTAGTTGAGGAAACATTAGATATGCCGCTAATGCTCACCGAATTTGGCGCCGATGCCTACAACGCAGTTGAAAATTCGGAAGATCAGCAATCGCAAGCCTACTATTTGGTACATAACTGGCAGGAAATCTATGAAAATGCGTATGGTCTTGGAAAAGCAAACAACTCAATAGGTGGATTCACATTCCAGTTTAGCGATGGTTGGTGGAAATATGGTCAAACCACAAACCTGGATGTCCACGATAATCATGCTTCATGGGCAAATGGTGGTTACGACAGCGACTATGTTCCCGGCGAAAATAACATGAACGAAGAATGGTTTGGTATTTGCGCCAAAGGTCCAACCAATGAACGCGGACTATACGAACTATATCCCCGTGCAGCTTATTACGCTTTAAAACAAGTTCATATGCTAAACCCCTATGCCGAGGGTGTTACCCTCAGTGTAATTGACAACTATTTTTCGAATATTCAGTTGATGGATGCTGTGGTTACGGCAAGAGGAGACAGAGCGGCACTTCTTGGTGAACAGGCAAAAAGAATACGGATAAAAGGATTAAGAGCAGAATTAACGACATTCAGTACCGGAGGTAAACGAATTACAACTCCCGAGGATGCCGATCCTGACGTATTACAACATCCCGATGAACTCGGATTCGATCACATGCAGTCGTATTATGTGGATGTGGAAGCGAAACCATCGGAAAGTGTTTGGGGGAATGTTTCAGTAAATGTTCTTGGTCACGTTGCCGAAAATCCTATCGATGAAATTTTCTATGAGAACAGAGGCAGGCCGCGTACAGTAAAAACAGAGCAGGGCAACCTTCAAATGTCGGATATTAATCGTATACAAGTGTACCAGGCTAATTTCACATGGAACAGCAAACAATTCGATCTCACCAGTTTCTACCGCACCGGTCACTACCACTGGGGCTATGAAGGTGATTTCTTTGGTTTGTATCCGGAAGCTAATTACGGTCCGAATATCGACATTTACAATGGTGAAGCACCTTTTGGATTTGAAATGGCCGGAAAAAAATCACTTTCAGGATTAAAAGTTGCTTTTGGTCCGGAACTCTGGTGGGGTGCTAATCCGGCTGTATTAGTTAAATACAGCTGGAAGGTTGGCAAATTTGACATGACAGGTATTTACCATGAAGATTTGGATGAGCAGGGACCTGCAGTGAGTTCTTTTGCTATTCCAACTCCACCAACCCGGAGAACCACCCTTTACATACACCGAAAAGTCGGCAAATTTGGGGTTGAACTTGGTGGAATCTGGGCCGGACAACCGAGAGTGGGTGAAACATTCCAGTACGTTGAAGGCGAAAAAGGTAATTATCAAGTTTATCAGGATAAAATTAATTCAAACGATACCTGGGGAGGTAAGGCCAAACTGACATATGCGAGTGGTACTTTTCAATGGTACATGCAGGGAGCTGCCATGGGCCTGGTTGCCGGGGGAGGTGCCGATTACACAAAAACCTTCACCGGCTGGCGACTGAAAGACAGTGGAAGTGGTAATCAGGTTAATTTCCTGACAGGTTTTGCCATTGGATTTGGCGATATTCAAATTGCGCCGAACTTTTTGTGGCAAAAGCCAATTGTTGGCCCTATGCCGTCAGATGTGCCCGCTCCCGGACGAGCAAGAAACATATTGGATGATCCTTTTGCGGTAAGACAGAACAGGGAAACTGTAGCAGGAGAACTGTTAATCACCTATGATCCAACACCCGGCACCTGGATGTACGAATGGGACAATGATTTTGCTGAAGACGCCCCATTTGCTGTAAGTGCCGGTTTTGTTTTCAGACATCATCCAACAACGCAGGATGCAGCGATAGGTATCATGCCGGATGGACGTACCACGTTTGCATTTCCCGGTGCTCCGCCAGCACGTAATTTATGGGAAGCAAATGCCAGGATTGTATCAAAAATAAATCCTGAGTTAGGGTTGATTGCAAATCTATATGCAGGTGATGCGGAAGCAAACGGTAGCGATCCAAGATTGATTCAGCGTTATGGTGGCGATCTTCGGCTGATTTATAAAAAAGTCAAATTCTCATCTCACGTCAAAATAAATGACTGGGGCCCGTATGACTACCATCGCGATTTCAACCTGACTTACCCGATGCAATTAAAAGCAGATTTATCTACCACTGTTTCAAAACCCAGATGGTTTAACTTACCTGAAACAAAAATTGGAATAAGTGGTACCTGGCGTTCACTTGATCAATATTCACCACGATATTGTCCTACCAAGAACGTTGACAGCTCTGGAAATTTTATTTGTGATCCAACCGCTCCGGGCTTTGCCAATGGCTCCGAATGGGAGATCAGAACGTATTTACACTTTAACATAGGTATGTAACCCAATAAAAACGACCAAAATGAAAAATATAAAATACAATTATACAGCAATAACTCTCGCAGCAGCACTATTTCTGATTTTAGCTGTTAGCTGCGAAAGAGAATTTGATCGTATGATACCTGCTGAATATCCATCCGATGGTGACGTTTTTATTGATGGTTTTAGTGAAGGACTGGCTTATGAAGCCTGGGGCGATGTGACAGCTTTTGATGTTGATCAGGAGGTAAAATATAAGGGAGAAGCATCCATGAGATTCGCTGTACCTGATCAAGGGCAAACCGGTGGTTATGCAGGCGGTAGGTTTGTAACCGCTATACCCCGGGATTTATCGGATTATGATGCACTAACCTTCTGGGCAAAAGCAACAAAAGCAGCAACCATTGATGTTATCGGTTTTGGAAACAACGATGAAGGAAGTAAGTTTCTGACTTCGTTAAACGGTGCAAAAATTAATACCAATTGGAAAAAAATAATCATTCCAATTCCCGATGCAACGAAACTAAAACAGGAGAGCGGATTGTTATACTATTCCGAAGCTCCTGAAGACGGATCGGGTTATACGTTCTGGTTAGACGAGGTAAAATTCGAAAAGCTTGGAACTATTGCGCATGAACAACCCGCTATTTTAGATGGTAAAGATGAATCGAGAAACGCTTTTAATAGTGTGAAAATCCCTATCGTTGGCTTAAGTTTTATTGCAAACCTTCCCAATGGCGTAAATCAAAATGTCGGAGTTGCTCCATCCTATTTTACATTCTCGTCATCCGACGAAAGTGTGGCAACTGTAGATGAGGTAGGAATGGTTACTGTATTAAATGCCGGGACCTCAGTGATAACAGCAGGCCTTGGCGAAACTGAAGCAACCGGTTCGCTTACAGTCCAGTCTGCTGGCGATTATATTCATGCACCAATACCGCCGGTAGGAGCGGATAGTGTTATTTCCATTTTCAGCAATCAATATGAAAACGTTCCGGTGGATTATTACAATGGTTACTGGCAACCATACCAAACCACATTGTCTGCAGATTTTTCAGTAGGAGATGATGATGTTTTAAACTATACCAACTTTAATTTCGTTGGAATTCAGTTTACCGGACCTACGATTGATGCAACTGATATGACACATGTGCATTTAGATATTTTTGTGCCCAACGAAGTGCAGCCGGGAGATATATTACAAATCAGGGTAGTCGATCTCGGGACAGATGGCACTTTTGATGATCCGAACCCATCTGTTTCCTATACTATTGAAGGAGAAGAAATGGTTTCCAATAGCTGGATAAGCGTGGATATTGATTTATCAGGACTTAGTACAAAAGCCAGATTAGCTCAGATCATTTTTGATAACCTGGGTAGTGGCCTGTCCGGATTTTACGCAGATAATATTTATTTATACAATAACGGGGGTGCCATCGGTGGTGACGGACCAGCCTCAGCTGCTCCGGATCCTGAACAGGATGAAGCCAATGTGATATCTATTTACAGCGATTCATATACCAATCTTGAAGGAACGGATTACCCGGATTGGGGACAATCTACCATAGTGTCCGATGTCTCCATTGATGGAAACAATACCCTCAAGTTTACCGGTCTGGATTACCAGGGAATTCAGCTTGCTCAAAGTTTGGATGCAACAAGCATGGACCATTTACATCTGGATTTCTGGACCAGTAATTCATCCGCACTAAATATCTATTTGATTAGTAGCGGTCCCGTTGAAAAAGCCTACACGCTAACGGTTCCAACTGAGGGTTGGACCAGCATAGATATTCCTTTATCAGCCTTCTCACCGGTCGATCTCGCTGACATTATTCAACTTAAGTTTGACGGGAATGGTACTATATATCTGGATAATTTATATTTCCACAAAGAAGGAGGTATGGGAGCCACCGAGCCTTCGGCAGCTGCACCGGCGCCTCCTTCAAGAGATGCCGCGAATGTAATTTCGGTGTTCAGCGATGCCTACACAGATGTTGAAGGGACCAATTTCGATCCCGACTGGGGACAGTCAACCGATGCAACAATTGTTGATATTGCCGGTAACAGTACCCTGCAATATGCTACCTTCAATTACCAGGGTACCGAACTGGGCAGTACACAGGATGCCTCGGGAATGGAATACCTCCACATCGATATGTGGACGGCAGATGCAACAGATGTAAAGGTTACTCCGATCAATTCAAGCGGGTCTCCTGCAGAATTCCTGGTTTCGCTAACTCCTATTGCTGCCGGGCAGTGGAACAGCTACGATATTCCGCTGTCTGACTTTACAGCATCGGGTATGTCTCTCAACGAAATCTTCCAGTTAAAATTCGACGGACAGGGAGGAACAAATCCATCCAACATCTGGCTCGATAATATTTATTTCTACAAGGAAGGAGGAACCGCAACATCACCTTCGGCAGCTGCACCGGCGCCTCCTTCAAGAGATGCCGCGAATGTAATTTCGGTGTTCAGCGATGCCTACACAGATGTTGAAGGTACCAATTTCGATCCCGACTGGGGACAGTCAACCGATGCAACAATTGTGGATATTGCCGGTAACAGTACCCTGCAATATGCTACCTTCAATTACCAGGGTACCGAACTGGGCAGTACACAGGATGCCTCGGGAATGGAATACCTCCACATCGATATGTGGACGGCAGATGCAACAGATGTAAAGGTTACTCCGATCAATTCAAGCGGGTCTCCTGCAGAATTCCTGGTTTCGCTAACTCCTATTGCTGCCGGGCAGTGGAACAGCTACGATATTCCGCTGTCTGACTTTACAGCATCGGGTATGTCTCTCAACGAAATCTTCCAGTTAAAATTCGACGGACAGGGAGGAACAAATCCATCCAACATCTGGCTCGATAATATCTATTTCTACAAGGAAGGAGGAACCGTGGGTGCCAGTATTTTTGAAGAAACCTTTGATACTTCTACTTCAACAGAGAGCTGGGAACGCCTTGCTGATGCAACCGGAGATGAAGCCTCCATTAGCTGGTTATCAGATGGTGGAGTTCAGGGAGGTGCAATGAAAGTTGTTGCATCGAACCCATCGGATGCTGCCGGGAAAGCGTATATTTTTCAATTGACAGAAGCGAATTTAAATTATGATGGAGCAACAGATGTAACCCTGACTTTTCAGTTAAAACTGGCTGCTCCGTTAAATGCAGCAGCTGTACATCTGCAAACAAATATACCGGGAATTGGAGCAACAAATAATTTTGATCTGCAAACCCAGGGATTGAATGAATCTACATGGACCAGCTATAGTTTTGATTTTTCAGGAGTAGATGCTGAAGCAAATACTTTCACGATACATTTCAATTTAGCCAGTGGTGCTGTTACAGGTGCCGGAGGTGAACTGTTGGTTGATAATATAAAATTGGTGAAAAAGTAAGTTTTGCCAGTAATTTATTCATAATCAATTGAACTGAATATTGAATACACGATAAATTTTAAAAAAATGAAACGGATAAATTTTTCTTACATAAATAGTTCTCTTTTGATATTCGTACTTCTTCTTTTTTCAAATTGTATTGATAAAAATGAACTGGAGCAACATAACTGGCAGTTAGTCTGGCAGGATGAATTTGACACCAACGGAGCACCAGATGAATCAAAATGGGTGTATGATATTGGCAGAGGACCTGATGGAGATGGATGGGGGAATGCAGAATTACAATCCTATACCAAAAATGCAGAGAACATAGTAATCGAGGATGGTGTGTTGAAAATCACTGCCCTTCAAAGCGGCAATACATTTACATCAGCACGAATTACCACAAAAGGATTATTTGATCAGGCTTATGGTCGCTTTGAGGCACGTATCAAAATGCCGTATGGACCTGGTATATGGCCTGCATTTTGGATGCTTGGAGCTGATATTGATGTAAATCCATGGCCTCAGTGCGGTGAAATAGATATTATGGAATATCGTGGACAGGAGCCAAATATAATACACGGTAGCGTGCATGGACCCGGTTACTCCGGTGGTTCCCCGATTACAAAAAGTTATGGATTCGAGAACGATAGATTCGATGCTGATTTCCATCTGTTTGCAATAGAATGGACTGAAGATTATATCAATTATTTCGTAGACGATGTCCCTTATCAATCCATAACACCAAAAGATGTCGAAGGGAAAGGTGCATGGGTATTTGATCATCCTTTTTATATTTTGCTGAACCTGGCTGTTGGCGGCAATTATGTTGGTTTTCCAACCAGCGAAACTGTATTTCCACAAACCATGGAAGTCGATTGGGTAAGAGTATATACAAAGTCAGATTAATTTTCATGTTGACTTCTGTATTGTAATTATCCACTATCATAATTCAAAATTTTAAACCATGACTGCAGAATTAATAATAATCATTGTAGGAGCCATATTACTACTAATAGCTATTGTTGATAGTATAAAGATTCGTAACTCCTCCCTTGCCCTGGTCAATATTAAATTACGGGTTTTATTGGGTATAATAGGTGTATTACTGCTCATTTTTGGTGGATACTCATTTGGATTGATGAATCCGCAAAGTCAAATCGAACAGGTAGATATAGGGAATAAATTGGAGTTGAATCATCCCGTTGATAAAGTGCAAATAACATCACCTGTAGATGGCGATGAAGTTAAATGCCGTATCTTAACCATGGGCGTTTATCCTGAATCACATGATAAGGATATCTGGGTACTTTTAAAGCCTTCGGATAATAAATACTACCCTCAATCAGACCATACCAATACATCCTTTAAAAGAAATGGCGAATGGCAGGTAATAACCAGGTTTGGAGGTGATAAAGGTGAATTATTTGAAATAATAGTATATGAGACAGACTCTGCAGCTTCTCAATTCTTTAGCACAACCATCCAAAAATGGAAAGATGTGCTTTCATATCCCGGACTTGAACCTGAAGATCTCCCGGCAGGGGCAGTTGAAGTGGATAGAATCCATGTTACCTTATTAGATGATTGCAGGGGTGTCTTCTAAACGCCTTAACAATTACCAACATTAGTCAAATGTTATTGCAGATAAAAAATTGAACAAAACCGTTAGCTATAAATCGGAACAGGTATTTATAAAAATGTACCTGTTCTTATAAATCAAACAAAACATGTCAAACTATAAAACACCAGCAAAAGACAGGGTACCAATAATTCAAAAGGTAGCTTTTGGGTCGGGGCATTTAGTAAATAATTTATTGCCTGGCGCTTTAGGATTTTTTATGTTCTTCTTGTTAACTGCCTTTGGCATGGATCCTTTTTTAGCCGGGTTATTAGGGGGTCTACCACGAATATTCGATGCCATTACTGATCCGATAATGGGATTTATATCCGATAACACAAATTCAAAATGGGGACGAAGAAGGCCGTACATCTTTATTGGTGCTATTTTAAGCGGTATTCTATTCGCTGTTCTTTGGCGACTTGATCCTGAAAATTCGCAAATGTTTAATTTTTGGTATTTCCTCATCTTCTCAATGATTTATTTAATTGGGAATACCATGTTTTCAACTCCTCTTATTGGACTGGGATATGAAATGACTTCGGATTACAATGAACGGACCCGATTGATGGCTTTTTCTCAAACCATGGGTCAGATTGCATGGATGATTGTTCCGTGGTTCTGGGTGATTATTGCCGATCCGGATATGTTTGCAACACAAGCAGAAGGAGTACATAAAATGTCGATTGTAGTTGCAGGTGTTTCAATAATTTTAGGAATTATGCCGGCCCTGGTATGTAAGGGTATCGATTCTTCAAAAATGGAGAACCGGGCAACAATTACTTTCAAAACATTGTGGTCTAACCTCAAGGAACTTTTTGCCGGAATTGTTCAGGTTTCAAAAAACAAACCTTTCATGAAACTGTGTGGTGCTACATTTTTGGTCTTTAACGGATATCAAATGGTTGCTGCATTCAGTGTTTATATTATCGTTTTCTACATGTATGGAGGAAGCTACGAAGGTGCAGGAACATGGCCGGCCTGGTTCTCTATGATGTCTGCTATTCTTACGGCATTCCTGGTTATTCCCATTATTTCTGCATTGGCCAATAAGTTCGGAAAACGAAAAGCATTTATTATCTCAACTGTGATTTCAATCGTAGGATACCTGCTTAAATGGTGGGGATTTAGCAATGAACTAAATGCTGCATTTAACGAAACGAAATTTGCACAAGCATTGAATCAGGGCGTTGCCCATGTTTTTGAATTCATTAATCCAACACTGGAAAATTGGAACATGTCCTGGTTTAGTATCGATACAAGTCAAGGTGCACCATGGCTGATGTTTATTCCTTTACCTTTTATCGCCTTCGGAATTGGTGGTTTGTTTACTTTGATGATGAGTATGACTGCTGATGTGTGCGATCTGGATGAATTAAAGAATGGAATGCCACGAAAAGAAGGAACATTTGGGGCGATTTACTGGTGGATGGTCAAACTGGGACAGGCAATTGCATTGGTTCTTGGGGGATTGGTTTTAAAATTAGTAGGTTTCGATCAGAATGCCACTGCACAAACTGCCGAAACACTATCCAAACTGCGCATAGCAGATATTACGATTCCTGCTTTTACCGCATTTATAGCAATAGTTGTGATGTGGAAATACAGCCTTACGGAGAAAAAGGCAAGGGAAATAAAAATGAAACTGGTTGAACGCAGAGGAGAACTTTAGAAATCTTCAAGGAGAAACCTTGGGGTAAGCTCCTGGAGTATACAAATGTCAAAACGATTGCTTTTACGATGCATGGCTATGCAGTTATCCGACATTTTCTGGCAGATCTTGAAGAAAGAAGGGATACGAGAAACTGTATTTAAACTCATGAATAAGAGAATTTTACATCATTTTAGAACTAATATTTAACAACTATGAAACATTTTACTTTACTTTTTTTGATGCTCTTTGCATCAGTTGGAATGACTCAGGCAGTGGACTTGCCACTTGATTTTGAGTCGGGAACCTACACAATCACCGATTTTGACGGTGGTGAATTAACGATTATAGACAATCCGCAATCAAGCGGAATAAACACAAGCGCCAAAGTTGGGCAGATGATTAAGAATGACGGACAACCCTGGGGCGGCAGTCTTATTACTCTGGATAATCCCATTGATTTCTCAGTCGGGAAAACCTTTAAGATGAAAGTGTTCTCGCCACGCGTGGATGCCAAAGTTTTGCTGAAGGTTGAAAACCTCGACGATAGTGCAATTGCCTTCGAAAAAGAAGTGCTTACCACCGTTGCCAACGAATGGGAAGAACTCACCTTTGACTATGGCATTATCGACGACAGCAAGTCATACCAGAAGGTAGTGCTGATTTTTGATAATGGAACAGCAGGAGACGGATCAGCAAACTATACGTTCTTAATCGATGACATCAAACTCGTTGATGAAAGTTCGGAAAATGAGGCACCTACCCTGCCGCTGGATTTTGAAGCGGCGAACGTAGACTATACCTTCAGTAATTTCAGTGGTGGTGAGGCAACCGTAATCGACAACCCGCAATCTTCGGGAATCAACACCAGTGCGAAAGTAGGGCAGATGATTAAAAACACCGGAGATCCATGGGGAGGCAGTTTTATCGCACTAAAAAGCCCAATCGATTTCTCAGCCGGGAAGACGTTTAAAATGAAGGTGTTTTCTCCACGCGTTGGTGCAGTAGTAACGCTGAAAGTTGAAAATATATCAGACGGCGGAATTGCACTCGAAAAAGTTGATACTTCCACCATAGCCAATGAATGGGAAGAGCTGTCGTTCGATTTCTCTACCATCGATGATACCAAATCGTATCAGAAAATCGTGCTGATCTTTGATAATGGAACGGCGGGCGACGGATCAGCAAACTTTACCTTCCTGTTCGACGACATTATGCAGTTTAATGAAGGATCAGAAACCGAAGCACCTACCCTTCCGCTTGATTTCGAAGCCACCAATTTGGATTATACATTTACCGGTTTTGATGGCGGGGAAGTGACCGTGATCGATAATCCGCAGTCTTCGGGAATAAATACCAGTACTAAAGTTGGACAGATGGTAAAAAATGCCGGACAGCCATGGGGCGGTAGTTGGATTGCACTGAAAGAACCAATCGATTTCACGATGGGAAAAACAATTAAAATGAAGGTATTCTCGCCACGTGTAGGGGCAAAGGTGACATTCAAAGTGGAAAATATATCCAACGGCGGTATCAACCTGGAAAAAGAGGTAGCTACAACTGTCGCAAATGAATGGGAGGAATTGTCGTTTGATTTCTCTATCATCGACGTTGAACAGTCGTATCAGAAAGTGGTGCTGATCTTCGACAACGGTACCATGGGAGATGGATCGGCCGATTTCACCTTTTTATTCGACGATATCATGCTGGTTGATGAAGGTTCAGAGACAGAGGCACCTACCCTCCCACTTGATTTTGAGTCTGAAAATGTTGAGTACACTTTCACCGGTTTCGACGGTGGCGAAGTTACAGTAATCGATAATCCACAGTCTACAGGAATCAACACCAGTGCGACAGTCGGGCAGATGGTTAAAAATGCAGGACAAGCATGGGGTGGTAGCTGGATTGCATTAAAAGAACCCATCGATTTCTCGGCCGGAAAAACATTCAAAATGAAGATTTTCTCACCCCGCGCAAATGCTAAAGTATTGCTTAAAGTAGAAAACCTTTCGGATGGCGGAATCAATTTTGAGCAGGAAGACAGTACTTCTGTTGCCAACGAATGGGAAGAACTGAGTTTCGACTTTTCAGCTATTGATGATACAAAATCGTATCAGAAAATTGTGTTGATTTTCGATAATGGCACCATGGGTGACGGATCGGCCAATTTTACCTTCTTGTTCGACGATATCGAACTGGCAAATGCAACTTCAGCTAAGCTAACCGAACTACAAAATATTCGGATCTTTAGCCGGAACAGTACCCTGGTGGTAAATGGCGATGATAATATTCTGAACGGTACTGTTGATGTATTCGATCTTACCGGCAGAAAAATTTATCAGAATACTATTCAGAATACCACTGAACAGATTCAATTGCAGACTAGCGGTATAGTAATTGTTCGGGTGAGTGACCGCGATTTTACGCAGGTGAAAACGCAAAAAGTATTGTTAAAATAATACTCCGAATTAAAAATAAGCTCAAAGAGGCCTTACCAAAGTTTTGGTAAGGCCTCTTTCTATTTCAAGCTGCATGTTTACTGAAGTTGGACCAGTACAACGGATTTCTCAGGCAAATCAACCGTCAATATTCCGTCTTTTGGCTTATCAATTTTTAAATCTTTCAAGGTGACCTTTTCAGGCTGGCCAAAATCGTTAAAATCATCCATATTATCAGCCGTTAGAATTTGTGCACTGGCTGATGAATATTCATTTCTTGTTATGCTGATTTCAATGGATTCTCTGCTGTTTGGATTCAGATTTACCAATGTCACCGACAGGATACCATCTTTTGTAGAAGCAGATGCATGGACTTTTGGCACCCTCCTTCGATCCAGTGAATAATCTTCAGTTTTCAGATTTG
>Ga0207734_100045_pt1 | contig 185526 bp, 164 predicted proteins | sample TtanPargueraPR_5_FD_187744 | JGI IMG/M metagenome (GOLD analysis project Ga0207734, IMG submission 187744) | Aerobic enrichment media microbial communities from Bioluminiscent Bay, La Parguera, Puerto Rico - Tt and P1 (3) (SPAdes) | ecosystem: Environmental > Aquatic > Marine > Unclassified ... | reverse complement strand
TTCATGCCATTTTCGGTAAGCGCATATTAAATTAATTTTATATACTTTCACCTTCAATACCAAATCAATGAATATTACTATACTTCAACTTATCGACGGCGCGCGGGCAGCCAAAGGCCTGACTGTCATCATCGATGTATTCAGGGCGTTTTCAACGGTTTGTTATGCGGTTGACCAGGGTATCAACAAGATCTATCCAATTGGCGATATTGAACTTGCACTTCGCTTAAAAAAGGAACATCCGGATTACATCCTGGTTGGCGAGCGCAACGAACAAAAACCGGAAGGATTTGATTTTGGTAACTCGCCAAGTCACATCATCTGCGAAAACATCGAAGCGAAAACGATGATTCACACCACCAGTTCGGGGACACAGGGGATTGTGAATGCGACCGGCGCCGATGAGATCATTACGGGAAGTTTTGTCAATGCGGGTGCTATAATCCGCTACATCAAAGAGAAAAAGCCGAAAAATGTTTCGCTGGTTTGCATGGGCTATGCCTGCCAGTACCCGACCGATGAAGATACATGGTGTGCCAACTATATTAAGAATGAACTGGAAGGTAACAGCAATGATTTTGTGGCCATGATCGAACAAATAAGAAAGGGTGACGGAGCCCGCTTTTTTGATCCTGCGAAGCAGGAATGGTCGCCCGAAAATGATTTTAAACTGTGTCTTGATCTGAATCGCTTTGATTTTGTGCTGAAAGTTGAACAGGAAGGTGAGTTAAATTATCTTCGAAAAATTGAAATTTAAAGCCAATGAAACGTTATAATTTCGATGAAATTGTTCCGCGAGAAGGAACCAATAGTATTAAATATGATGGATTAAAAAAATACTTTAAGACCGACGGCCTGCTGCCACTTTGGGTCGCCGACATGGACTTTCGCACCCCCGATTTTATCGTGGGGGCAATGCGTCAACGACTCGATCACGAAATTTACGGTTACACCATTCGCCCCGATTCCTACTTTGATTCGGTTGTGAACTGGATGAAAAGACGCTTCGGCTGGGAAATCCGGAAAGAATGGATTTCGTTTAGTCCGGGGGTAGTGGCCGGGTTAACTCTGGGAATCGAGACCTTCTCAAATCCGGGCGACGGCGTGGTGGTAATGCCTCCGGTATATTTCCCGTTTTTTGACTGTGTTAAAGGCACCAAGCGAAAAATGATTGAAAATCCGCTTAAACTTGAAAATGGCCGGTATACCTTCGACCTGGAAGACCTGAGAGCAAAGATTGACGAAAATACGAAATTGCTGTTGCTTTGTAACCCGCAAAACCCGGGCGGCATGGCCTGGACCCGCGAAGAACTTACTGCACTTACCGACATTTGCCTGGATAACGATATCATGATTATTGCTGACGAAATTCATTCAGACCTGGTTTACAAAGGCCACAAACATATTCCGCTGGCCAGCATTTCGGAAGATGTGGCAAAAAATTGCATGATTTCTATGGCACCCAGCAAAACATTCAATGTGGCAGGGCTTGCCTCATCGCTGGTTATCATTCCCGACAAAACCAAATTTGCACGCTTCGAACGTGCATTGGGTGTTGGTCACCTCGGGATGGGGAATATTTTTGGAACTGTTGCCCTGGAAGCCGCCTACACGCATGGCGATAATTGGCTCGACCAGATGCTTGACTATCTTTGGGATAACTATCTTTTACTGGAAGAATTTATAAATGCCAAACTGCCCAAAGTAAAAGTGATGCATCCGGAAGCCACTTATCTGGTCTGGCTTGATTTCAATGCCTACGGCATGAAAAACGAAGAACTCATGAAATTTACCATGGAAAAGGCAAAACTGGCGCTGAATGATGGAGCTCGCTTTGGAACCGGTGGCGATGGCTGGCTGAGAATCAACACAGGATGCCCGCGTAGTGTTTTGGAAGAAGCATTGAACAGACTTGAAAAAGCTTTTGGCCCGATCTAGAAATTGGCATTAATCCATTCCACAGCTTTATTTGCGTCGATCTCCTGCATGCAACGAAAATGCTTTTTCGGGCATTTCTGGTATCCCAGTTTGGAACAAGGGCGACATTTCAATCCTTCGACCTGCAACTGAAGCGAGTCCGGATCGGCCTCGAAAGGCGTCATCCCGAATGCCGGAACAGTATTACCCCAAAACGAAAGTATCTTCTTTTTAAAAGCAGCTGCAATATGCATCAACCCGGTATCATTGGCCAAAACAAGTTTCGCATCGCGCACCAATGATGCCGATTGGTGAAGGGTGATTTTCCCGGCATAATTCAGCACATTCCCTTTTGATTCGGATAATATTTTTTCGCCTGCCTCTTTTTCAGCCTTTCCTCCCAACAAAATAACCGGATGCGAAATACGCTGACAGATCTCTGAAACTTTTTCGACGGGTAACTTCTTGGTCGCATAAGTTCCGGCAATTACAAAAGCCACGTACCCTTTTTGAAAAATAGCAGGTAATTCTTCCGGGTTGAAACCCTCTCCTTCCGGTATAAAATAATCAAGTCCCTGTCCGTCATCCTTTACATCAAATACCGAGACTGAATCCAGGTAGCGTTCAACAATGTGCTGTTCCGGCAGGCGACTTATCTTAAAATTCACCAGCAGCCATTTTTCCCAGTTCAGTTTTTGAAAAGCAAACGATGGCGATTTCAGGCTGCGCTTTATCCTGTTGCTCCTGATATTCTGATGCAGATCGATGATGTAATCGAAATCTTCGGGTTCAAGTTTCTTTATCAGATCGTTGATGTTGTCTTCGAGTAAGTGAACCTTATCGATATATGGATTGCAGGCTACCAGACCGGCGTGTTTCCTTTTGGTTACAAAATGAACCTCAGCATCTTCAACCTGTTGCTTGAGGCCACGCACAACCGGAGATGTCAGAACAATATCGCCGATGGAACTAAAGCGTATGACCAAAAACTTTATTTTCATAAGTTGTCCGCTAAGCTGCTATGCTGCCGGGTTGCCTGCTTTACAGCAAAATGCTGCTCCCAAAAACAAAAATCCCCGCAGATAATTCTACGGGGAAGATAGTGATAATATCATTTTTATGCCGATTCAACCAGCACAATTATCTTGTTCGACTTGTTTTCCACCACACCTCCGTCTACCTCAAACAGTTGTTCGTTGTTATTCATGTCCTGGATTTTTATGGTGCCTTTGTCAAGGGTCGAAAGAATCGGGGCATGGTTGGTAAGAATTTCAAAAGCGCCTTTACTGCCGGGCAATTGAACCAGCTTAACTTCGCCTCCAAAAATCTTTTTATCCGGTGTGATGATCTCAAGATACATGGTTATCCCTTCTGATTTAATTTTCAGCTAAAATCTTTTCGCCTTTCTCAATCGCTTCTTCGATGGTTCCAACCAGGTTGAATGCCGACTCAGGATACTTATCTACTTCTCCATTCATGATCATCCGGAAACCTTTTATGGTATCTTCGATCGACACCAGTTTTCCTTCCAGGCCGGTAAATGCCGATGCCACAAAGAACGGTTGCGATAGAAAGCGCTGTACACGACGGGCACGGTGAACAACCAGTTTATCTTCTTCCGAAAGTTCGTCCATCCCCAGAATAGCAATAATGTCCTGCAATTCAGTATAACGCTGAAGCAACATAATTACATCCTGTGCACAAGAATAATGCTCTTCTCCAACAATCTCAGGTGTTAGAATTCGTGAACTTGAGTCGAGCGGATCAACAGCCGGATAGATACCCAACTCAGCAATTTTCCGGCTGAGCACGGTAGTGGCATCAAGGTGGGCAAATGTTGTTGCCGGTGCCGGGTCGGTAAGGTCGTCGGCAGGTACATAAACCGCCTGAACCGACGTAATCGATCCGTTTTTGGTCGATGTGATTCTTTCCTGCATGATTCCCATTTCGGTAGCAAGCGTTGGCTGATAACCTACCGCCGAAGGCATACGTCCGAGCAGCGCTGAAACCTCTGATCCTGCCTGTGTAAAACGGAAAATATTATCGACAAAGAACAGAATATCGCGGCCTCCGCTTTTGCTTCCGTCTCCATCACGCAAACTTTCAGCAATAGTCAATCCGGAGAGTGCAACACGGGCACGGGCACCCGGAGGCTCGTTCATCTGTCCGAATACCATGGCCAGCTTCGAATCTTTCAGTTTCTTTTCATCTACTTTAGAAAGATCCCAACTCCCCTTTTCCATCGATTCTTTAAACTCTTCGCCGTAATCAACAATATTGGCTTCAATCATCTCACGGAGCAGGTCGTTCCCTTCACGGGTACGCTCACCTACACCGGCAAAAACCGAAAGTCCTGAATGTGCCAAAGCAATGTTGTTGATCAACTCCTGAATCAGGACGGTTTTTCCTACACCTGCACCGCCAAACAAACCAATCTTACCTCCCTTTGCATATGGCTCAATTAAATCGATCACTTTGATCCCGGTGTAAAGCACTTCGGTTTCGGTAGTAAGATCTTCATATTTAGGCGGTTCGTTGTGAATCCGCAAACCCTCTTTCGGAAGTTGTTCAAGTCCATCGATTGAATCGCCAACCACGTTTAACAAGCGTCCCAGAGCAATTTCACCTTTCGGCATCCTGATCGGGCTACCCAAAGACGTAACTTCGGTACCTCGTTTCAAGCCATCGGTAGAGTCCATGGCAACACAACGAATCGTATTTTCGCCGATGTGCTGCTGACACTCAATGATCAGACTTTCCTTTCCTTCGCGAGGGATTTCAAGTGCATCGTAAATTGCAGGAAGTTCACTTTCTTCCTTTTCAAAACTAACATCAACTACAGGCCCGATGACCTGAATGATTTTCCCTTTGTTTTGAGCCATATTGGATTAGATTTTATATCGTTTTTTTAGCGGACAGACCAAATTTTGTAAACAGCAAACAAATTTAACATTGTTTTGGTTTTAACCAATGCGGAATATCTATTTTTGGGCCAAATTTAATCTTGAGAAAATAGCCTTAATGCTTCCGTGTCAGCATTTTCAGTGCTAAATTTCGTAAGGGTTGTTTTACAGCAGATTCCATTTGCAATTCTTCCAGCAATTTCATCGCCCTTTGAAAATAAAATTCAATTTTAGCTTCCGCCAGTTCTTTGGCTCCTGACTTCACGTAAATATTCGTTACCGCTTTTATTTTTTCTTCGGGGATAACATCTTCTTTCTTCATCCAATCCATTAACTCGTTACGGAGTTCGGGCGAAGCATTTTCAAGTGCTTTTATCAATAAAAAAGTTTTCTTATTGGCCAGAATATCGCCACCGATTTTTTTACCGAATGTATCCTGATCGCCAAAGGTATCCAGCAGATCATCCTGCAATTGAAAAGCCAGACCCAGGTTTTCACCAAAGTGATAAAGTTGTTCTGTCAGTTCAGTTGATGCATTGCCCAGCAGGGCACCGGTTTTTAAACTACAAGCCAGCAGAACGGCTGTTTTTAACCGGATCATTTCGATGTACTCATCGGCTTTCACGTCCAGGCGGTTTTCAAAATCCATATCGTATTGCTGCCCTTCGCAAACTTCGATGGCAGTAGTGGTAAACAAATCGAAAACTTCTGTCAGCCTTGTTGATTTACACTCAAGAAGGTATTTATACGATTGAAAAGCCATCGCGTCGCCGGAAAGGATCGCACTGTTTTCATCAAATCGGATATGCACGGTAGGTCGGTTTCGACGGACCGCAGCATTATCCATCATATCATCGTGAAGCAGCGTGAAGTTGTGAAAAACCTCGATGGCCACCGCAGCCGGCAGGGCTGCATTTACATCCTTAGAAAAAAGATTATTAGCCAGCAACAACAAAACAGGGCGTAAACGTTTTCCTCCCATTTCCAGTGAATAATGAATGGGTTGGTACAATTCTACGGGTGTTTTAAGAAGTAATTGTCGCGAACGTTCTTTGATTTCCTTCTCAATTAGCTTCTGCAATTCTTCTACAGTGTGCATTCCTAATTCAATTTAAGTTCATCTCCAGAAACAATTTCGAGATCATCCAGTTCAATGTCTTCCTCTTCATCATAGATATGCAGGAGCGGTTCTTTGAAAGCTTCGGTCGTGGTTAGTCTCTCGAGTCCGGAAAGTAAGGATGGCAACAAAATCAGGTTGGAAGTAACAGCAATTAAAAGTGTCAGCGAGACCAAAATACCCATAGCTTGTGTACCACCAAAATTGGAAATGCTGAAAATTCCAAATCCAAAGAATAATACCACCGAAGTATACAACATGCTTACTCCGGTTTCCTTTAAAGCCAGTACCACCGACTCCCGAATGTCCCAGTTGGTCAGGTTGAGTTCCTGTCGGTATTTGGCCAGAAAATGAATGGTATTATCCACCGAAATACCAAATGCGATACTAAACACAAGTATGGTGGATGCTTTGATTGGGATTCCCGTAAATCCCATCACCGCTGCCGTAAAAATCAAGGGAATAACGTTCGGTGTAAGCGACATGATCACCATTCGCCAGGAAGAGAACATAATGGCCATAAAAGCTGAGATCAGCAGAATGGCCAGACCCAAACTCATAAAAAGGTTTTTAAGCAGGTATTGGGTGCCGCGAAACGATGTAATACTTGAGCCGGTCACTGTAATGTCGTATTTATCGGAAGTAAATACCGAATCGATATCGTTCATGAATCCGGCGTACAACTCTTCCATCCGTTTTGTTCCCACATCTTTTACCCTGATACTTATTCGTGTGGTTTGCCGGGTACTGTCGAGAAAAGAATGCAGCAGGTTGGCATTTTCTTCACCGCTGGCCGCATATTGTAAAATAAAGTTTTTTTCGCGGTTGTTGGGCAGGGTATAGTAACGTTCGAAACCGTTATAGAAAGCCTGTTTCGAGAATTTCAGCAGATCGAGTAGTGAAGTGGGCCGCGACAATTCCGGATAAGTTTCCAGTCTTTTTTCCAATTGATCAATTTTACGAAAAGTAGTGAGTTGCATCACTCCCTGCGGTTTTTTGGTATCGACCATGATCTCAAGCGGCATCAAACCATGAAAATTCGCTTCGAAAAACTTCAAATCGACATATACAGGATCCGATTCGGGAATGTCGTCTACCATGTATCCCGAACTTTTTATTCGCGTTATCCCAAATATCCCAATTAAAATAATGGCAATCGTAACAATATAAACCGTGCGGCGATAGTGCAGGGTGATATGCATCAGTTTATTGATTATGTCCGAAACCCATTTGTTATCGAGGTGCCCCACGTGACGTGATGATGGCGGCCCAATCAGACTGAAAATAATGGGAATCAGCAACAATGAAAGCACAAAAAGCGCAAGAATGTTCAACGAGGCAATAATACCAAACTGGCGCAAAATATCGCTTCGTACAATCATAAAAGTGGCAAAACCCGAGGCAGTGGTCAGGTTAGTGAGAAAAGTGGCATTCCCGATTTTTATGATCACTCGCTGTAATGCTTTTACCTTGTTGCCGTGACTTACAAATTCGTGATGAAATTTATTGAGCATATAAATGCTGTTTGGAATCCCAATCACGATCAGCAAGGGCGGGATCATTCCCGATAGTAAGGTAATTTTATAGCCGAAAAGCGCCAGCATTCCCATGGCCCAGATCACACCCATGACAACAATCAATACAGGCACAAATACTGCCTTGAACGAGCGAAAGAAAAGAAACAGAACAAGAATACAAATGCCTAGCGCCAGCGCACTGAACATGTATAATTCCTTCTTTATTTTCACCGATGTTACCACCCGAATATAAGGAAGCCCTGAGTAGTGCAGTTTGACCTTCTCATCGCGCTCGAATGCACGACAAACTTTCTGAATTCCAGCCACCAGATCCTCACGCTCTTTCGTTTTCATTTTTTCCTTGTTCACCGTTATGGCGAGAACGTAGGCATGGGTTTCGTCATTATATATCAGGTCCTTGTAAAACGGAAGTTGCTTCAGACGTTTAACACTGGCATCCAGTCCGTTCTGTGTTGAAATGGAATCGGGGAATACAGGGATAACCTCAAATTTTTTCTCTTCGATATTCTTTTTCAAATCGTAAGCATTGGTAACCGAAAACAGGTTTTCGACACCATCCACTTCCGAAAGTTCATTGCACAAGCGTTCCCAGCGCCTGAAGTGATTAAGTTGAAAAAAAGCCGAGTCGCGTATCCCGATCATGATCAGGTTGCCTTCCTCGCCAAATACGTCGACAAATTTTTGATAATCTTTGTATGCCGGGTCTTTTTTGGGGAGCAGCGAGGCATATTCATACGACATTTCCACCTGCCGGGCATGGTACCCAAAAAAGAAAGTTATGGCCCCCAAAACCAAGAGAAGCAGAATTCTATTGCGAAGAATAATCCGGGAAACCCTGACCCACATACTGTTAAATCTATACTACCCGACGAAAGTACTACAAATTCTCGGATTTCGAAAAATTGATCCCATACGTCAGCGGGATTTAAAATCAAATTATTATGCTTACTTTTTCCTGCTGGAAACAGCAATTAAACTTCCTGTGGTTCGGAAGAACAAATAACCTTCTGAAATGGCCGGTGTCGACATACAAACTTCCTCCAGTTGATTCGTTTGCAGCAATTCAAATTCAGCTCCTGCCTTTACCGAGTACACAGCACCGTCGTTGTCAACAATATAGATAATTCCGTCGGCTGCAACGGGCGAAGAGGTGTAACTGTTTCCGCTTCCTACCTTTTCCGAATACAATTCTTCTCCAGTATCGGCATCAAAACAGGTAAGGTTTCCGTTCCATCGCGCATTGTACAAATAACCATCGTACAACAACATAGTCGACATGTAAGCACCACCCCGAGGTTTCGCCCATTTTACATATTCGTTTGACGTTTCATCTTCGGCCAGTGATATATTGCCTGAAGCCGTTTTTTTAATTGCCAAAATTGGAGATGTCTTTCCGTGCGCACTATTAAAATAAACCAAATCGTCCCCGATAATCGGCGAAGGAATGGGTATATCGCCCCCGCCTGACATCCGCCATACTTCCTCACCCGTTTTAAAATCATAACCTCCACGATGTTTGTAACCGTTCACGACAACAACATCCCGCCTTCCGTCGTTATAAACATTGGGGGTTTCCCATCCCGGATACTCATCACGTTTCTGCTTCCAAATTTCGCGGCCGTTTTCCAGGTTATAGGCTGCCACAAACGAATTTGTATCGACATCACATTGAATGATGACCGTATTTTTATGAATCAGCGGCGAACTGGCAAATTCCCATTCAGCATTTGGGACCAGAAAAAAATTCGATTTTAACACTCCGAAATCTTTCTTCCATTGCAATTCGCCTTCCATGTTGTAGCAATACAATCCTTCCGAGCCGAAAAAAGCAACTATATATTTACCATTGGTCGCCGGTGTGCAGTTCGCGTGTGAAGACATGGGATGCCGTTTTTGTTCGGGGTAGCCCGTATGTGCAGTACGTTCCCAACGTATCGTCCCGGATTCCTTGTCCAGACAGAAGAGCATCCAACGATGTTCGGAAGAATCAGCTACGGAACCAATAGAACCGTAAATACCGGTTTTGATTTCACCGGTATCCTGCTCACTCACTGCGGTAGTAACAAAAATACGATTGTCCCAAATCACGGGACATGAATGGCCAAGTCCCGGGATTTCCGTCTTCCAGGCAATATTTTTACCGGATGCAACATCCCAGGTTTGCGGAAGATTGGCGTTGTCGAGTATGCCATTAATGGTGTTTCCACGATACATGCTCCATTGCCTCGCGGGATCAATGTCTTGCGCACAAGCTGTACGAATTAGAAACGAAAAAAGCAGTATCTGAAATAAAACTATTTTGGTCATGGTTAGATTTTTGGTTGGTACCAAAGTACTCATTTTTTGGCGTTTGATTTCAGCAGGATCAGTACTTTTTGCGTTCATCGTCGATCATGGGCACAAAACGTACCGGCAATATATTCTTTTGCTTGATCTTCCCGTTTTTCTTTTGCAACAATACCAAATGTTGTACCTGCCCTTCACCCACAGGAATAACAAGGCGTCCACCCTCGGACAGTTGATCTTTTAAGGGCTGGGGAATATGCGTCGGTGCGCAGGTCACGATAATGGCATCGAACGGTGCTTTCTCAGGCCATCCTCTGTAACCATCGCCAGTCTTGCAGTAAATATTGTTATAACCCAGTTGTTCGAATATGGATTTGGCTCTTTCAGTCAGCGAATCAAATAGCTCAATAGTATAGACCGAATCACAGATCTGGGCAAGAATGGCCGCCTGATAACCCGAACCTGTACCCACTTCCAATACCCTGTCACTTTGTTTCAGATCAAGTGCATCGGTCATGAAAGCTACTATAAAGGGCTGCGAAATGGTTTGCCCCTCCTCAATTGGTAATGGATAGTCGTTGTAAGCAAAGCGGATATATTCCGGTAGAACAAATTTATGCCTTGGCACTTCCCTGAAAGCGTCCAGTATTTTTCTGTCGGTAATCCCACGTGCCATAATCTGTTTGTTAACCATCTGCTCGCGCTGGTTCCTAAACACCTCCTGAGGCATAGATCCCAGGCAAAATACAATCAGTATGGGAACTAAAATTGGCAACACCCTTTTCTTTTTCTTTTATAACGGACAGAAATTTACAGGGTTGCAGAAACAATAACGAATAAAATGTAGTTTAGGAGTTTTGCGTTTTCGTTTTTCGTTTTTCAACCCAGTGATATACAATGGGCAATACCATCAATGTTAATAGTGTTGAAGTGATCAGTCCGCCAATTACCACCGTTGCAAGTGGTCGCTGCACTTCCGATCCTGGTCCGGTATTGAATGCCATCGGGATAAAACCAAGGCTGGCAACCAGTGCCGTCATCAGAACGGGACGCAGGCGATCGGCCGAACCCTCCACAATCAGGTCTTTGAGCGAGCCTTTGTGCTGTTTTCGAATTTCGTTAATATGATCGACCAACACAATACCATTGAGCACTGCCACACCAAACAAGGCCACAAAACCGATACTTGCCGAAACTGAAAGATACATCCCCCGCAACCAGAGCAGGAATATACCGCCCGACAAGGCAAATGGCAGGTTCAACAAAATTAGAATCGCATATTTCATTTTACCAAAATTCAGGTAAAGCAACCCGATGATGATAAAGATGGACAGAGGCACCACCAGCAGGAGGTGACGCATGGCGCGTCGCTGGTTCTCAAAGGTTCCGCCATAATCGATAAAATAACCGGCAGGAATATCAGCATCTTTTTCAATCTCGGCCTGAAGATTAGCCACATAGGTTCCCAAATCAATCCCGTGTATATTAATCCCCACAATCAAACGACGCCAGCCATTCTCTCGCTGGATTTCGCGTGGACCTTCCTGCAACAATATATCGGCCACCCTTTTCAACGGAACGTATCCACCATTGGGCAGGTGAACCGGAACATCCTGTATTTTCTGCAATTCATCGCGGACATCCTGCGGATAACGTACGACAATGCCAAAACGACGCTGCCCTTCGTATACCTGACCAACCTCCTGCCCTCCGATTCCTGCTTCGATCACCTGCTGAACATCGTCAACGTTCAATCCAAAAGAAGCAACGGCTTCACGGTTAATTTCGATGGTAATGTAAGGCTGACCAACCGTTTGTTCAACATAATAATTGTCGGTTCCATCGAGTTGCGGTAACAGCCTGGAAATATTTTCACCTACCTGGCTAAGCACATCCAGATCCTCGCCGTAAATTTTTACTGCCAAGTCCGATTTCACACCACTGGTCAGTTCGTCGACCCGCATGGCAATAGGCTGTGTAAAATTATACACTAAACCGGGTTCGGTTAGCAAATAAGGCTCAATCTGGTGAATGATATCGTCCTTGGTCATTCCTTTTCGCCACTCATCCATTGGTTTTAGCAGTACCCAAACATCGGTTTGGTGGACACCCATCCAGTCGTTGGCCAAATCGGAACGACCGGTTTTTGGCACTACGGTTTGTATTTCCGGAATATTCTGCACCAGTTTCCCGGCCAGCCAGTTGGCATTTTCGATCGATTCTTCAAGCGTTACCGAAGGCATTCTTACCTGTTCAATCAAGATGGATCCCTCATCAAGCTCAGGAATAAATTCGGTACCCAAACGGGTCATCAGCACAATTGAAACCGCAAAAATTACCCCTGCCACCGAAACAACAAACCATTTCCGATCGATGTAATAAGCCAGAGAACGGGTGTACCAGGGTTTCAAAAAATTGATCAGACGGTTTTTTCTTACCCGAACTCCTTTTCGGAATACAATAGCCGAAATGGCGGGAATAAAAATCAGGGCAAGTAATAAAGATCCAAAAACGGCTGCTGCCACGGTAATTGCCATTGGCCGGAAGAGAATTCCTTCCATACCACTAAACGTCATTATCGGGACATACACCATCAGAATAATCAAAACTCCAAAGAAAATTGGACGTACGACTTGTTGTGCTGATCGTCTGATGATTTCGTCTTTATCTTTTCCTTTTTCTTTTTGAAGGCCATGCACAATATTTTCAACCATAACCACAGAACCATCGACTACCATACCGAAGTCAATCGCGCCCAAACTCATAAGATTAGCAGCCAATCCGAATTCACGCATACCGATAAATGCAAACAGCATGGAGAATGGAATGACCATGGCAACGATGATTGCCCCTGATATTTCGCCCAGCAGCAACAACAACACAACGATCACAAGGAAGCCTCCTTCCAGAAGGTTGGTGGAAATGGTTGCAGTTGTGCGGCTGATCAGGTCCGACTGGTCGTAAAATTTTTCGATCTGCACACCTTCGGGAAGATTGGTGTTGATGTTGTCGATTTTTTCTTCGATGGCAGTGATCACCTTGCGCCCGTTACCACCGCGCAGCATCATTACAATACCTGTAACAACTTCGCCCTTTCCATCCTGGGTCACACCGCCCTGCCTGATCTGCGTCCCAATTTCAACCGATGCTACATCTTTAATAAACACCGGTTTATTATCGATATTGGTGACGACGATGTTCTCCACGTCTTCCACCCGGTTGATCTGCCCAACGCCACGTATGATAAACTGCTCACCATTATGTTCGAGGTAATTACCGCCCGAAACACTGTTATTATTCGATATGGCATCAATCACCTCTGAGATACCAATGCCAAAAATACGCAAGCGCCCGGGTTGCACCACAACGTTGTATTGCTTCACAAATCCACCGAATGAATTGATCTCGGTAACCCCCTTCACTACTTTCAACTGTGGTGCGATCAACCAGTCCTGTATCTCGCGCAATTCGGTCAACGAATAATTTTCACCACGAACTACATACTGGTATATTTCTCCCAGTGCCGTCGTTATAGGCCCCAACTGCGGATTGGAGACATCGGCAGGTAATTCATCGCTAATAGATTGCAAACGTTGACTTACCATTTGGCGGGCAAAATATATATCGGTTTTTTCTTCGAATTCGACGGTAACCGCCGATAATCCAAACTGCGAAATAGAGCGAACTTCAGCCACATCCGGAAGACCGTTCATAGCGGTTTCGATGGGATAACTTACAAGTTTTTCGACATCATAAGGAGAGTACCTCCCTGCCTTGGTGATTACCAGCACCTGTACCGGCGTAACATCGGGGAGCGAATTAATGGGTAGCTGAATGAGTGAAAAATAACCCGCCACCGCCATTAATACGACGAGTGACAAGGCCACAAATTTCTGACGAACACTAAAGGTGATGATCTCTTTTAACATAGGTCTTGTTTTTGGGTTATTCTTCAGCAATTATATCGAAGCGGGAAAGTGCCTTCAAACTGAAGACATGGGAAACGGCTACTTCTTCATCCTTTTGCAGCCCGCTGTTGACCACCACAAACTGATCGCGGATCTCGTCAACTCCTATAGCCCGTTTTTCATAGATGCCGTCGCCTTTGTAGACAAAAACAATGGCCTGATCTCCATCATAAGTGAGTGCTTCAACCGGGATAGCAATAATTTCTTCCTGGGAGGAAGTGGCAATACTCAAGCGCACGTTCTCGCCTGGTTTGGGCCATCCGTTTTGGGCAGAAACAAGGATATTCACGATTACCGACCGACTGCTTTCGTCGAGACCGGGATTGATGGATGTAATTCTGGCCTGCATCAGATTTTCCCTGTTCTCGCGTTTTGTAATGCTTACCGAATCTCCTACATTAATAAGTCTCGCATCTTCAGGAGAAAGGTATCCGCGAATCAGCACTTGTCTTGTATCGAGCACCCGCGAGAGATTTTCAAGGGCATTTACCGACTGGCCCATTTCCACAAAATTACGCTCAATCACACCATCGATCGGGGAATGGATCTTCAGCACCGGATCTATGTTTTCGGCAGTAGTGAACGACTGAATCTCATCATCAGACACGCCAACTGCTTTTAATCGCGAATAGCTTGCCCGTGATGATGCCAGTGCCCTATCGTATTCGGCTGTTGCACGCTCGAGCTCACTGGCCGATGTAATGGTTTCCTCAACCAGCTGCTTTACGCGCGCCAAACGATTGGTTTGGAATCGTTCTTCGGCATAAGCCTGTAAGTATTCCGAAACCAGGTTCCCGAATTCCAGGCTCTGAATCTCAAACAAAGCTTCGCCTTTTTTCACCCATGAACCCTCGAATTTATTTACCTTGCGAATCTGTCCATCGATTGGTGTACTGATGATGCTCCCGTGATTTGGAGCTGGAAAGACAACTCCCGGTGCTGCCACCGAATAATCGATGAAATTGTTACTCACTTTCAGGGTTTTAATGGGTAGCTCGTTCTGTTCCTTCTGAGAAAGCTGGATGAACTTATCGCTTGATTCTTCGGCACGAAGTGAAGGCGGCATTTCAGTTTGATCTTTCACCTCCATTTGTTCCTGCTGATTTCCGCGATTACACGAAAAGAACACAGTGCTTAGTCCGATAATCAGTAAAAAGAGAATAGTATTTTTCATGATGCTTCGTTTTATCGTTTTTTGATGTGTTTAGTAAACAAGGTCTTCGTCGAGGTATTTTTCCAGCGCAACCAGTTGAAGGTAATATTCACGCAATGCCTGCAGGTAACTCTCTTCGCTCGACAGGTATGTTTGCTGCGCATTTAGAAGGTTCAGCAAGTCTACTTCTCCCAACTGATAAGCTCTAAGCGTCAGGCTTTGCAACTGGGCAGCTTTTTCTTTAATGGTGCTGTTATAACGGTCGATAATGCTTCGGCTGACTGAATAATTGTGCCATGCATACTCGATCTGTTTTTTTGTATCGAGCCTGATCTCCTGCTGTTTCCATTGAATTTCCTGTTGCCTGGCGAGGGCCATGTTGATTTTCCCGCGTTGATCGAAGGGATACCAGATTGGAATTTTTAGTCCAACCTCAAAGCCTTTGTAATCATAACCCGTCCCGTAATCTTGTGTGTAGAGATTTAAACGAATATCGGGTAAAATGTTGCTGCGGGCTTCTTTCAGCGAATAATCCGAAGCCTGTAACTGGTGTTCTGTGGCCAGAAAGTCGGGCTGGTTTTCCTGTACAGCCAGCGTCATGATCTGCGAAATTTCTATATCGTTTGCTTGTAAAGTGTCCGAAAACTGAATGCTGTATTTCTGATTTTCAACGGGCAAACCCATGGCATAAAATAATCCGTAGCGCGCCCGATGGAGCACCCATTCGGTCTGATCGAGCTCGTTTTTTGCTTGTTCGAGCTGAAGTTCGGCATTGGCCAGGTCGATTCCATTACCCATGCCGGTTTCGAACTTGGTGTAAACTGCATTATAAAGCTCCTGCGCCAATTCCATCTGATGCTGCCGTGAACTTTGAAGATGAAGAGCGTACAAAACTTCTACATAGTAGCTCTTTACTTCGGCTTTGATCTGCTTTTCACGTGCTTTTATTTGCAGCTGTAAGGCCTCCACCTCCTCCGATAAGGCCTTCATCCTGTAAACGGTAGTCAGCGGAAAATCAAATTCCTGTGAAATAGTAAAGCGCTGTTCGTCGAACGCATCGCCGGGACCCGAGGAAATTCCTTCTTTGAAGTAGCTGATCTCCGGTGCTGAAACACCCGTCTCGGTTCGCCACACGTTTTCTTTTTGTTGCAGTTGCATATACATCTGCTGCAATTCGGCATTGCGGCTAAACGCCGAATCAACAGCCTGTTGAATGGTCAATACAGAATCCTGACCGGATACCTGCGCAAACAAAAAGATCAATCCGAATACTATGCCTGCGAATTTATTCATGGTTGTTGATTTCGTTGAAGCTTTAAAGTTATTGATTAATAATTATACAACTTCACTCTGTTTAATTAAATTTTATTGCTCATGCTTACTACTAAAATAGTTTGACACACTTCTTTTCCATTTCTTGCGCACAAGTTAATTTTTAAAACTATGGTCATCCGGCATTTAATTGAAATCAGAAAAACCTGTTTAATCGAACCTTAAAAATGTACAAAACATTTTCTTAACATTTGCCGAAAATTGATGCTTCTTTTAACACAGACCTCTATTTTTGCAGCATAAATCCAAGTATCTAGATGTTTGGATATTTTGAAAACAGAAAAGGAACAGGAAAATGGAAAAAATTTTGATAATTGGCGGTGTTGCAGCCGGAGCCACTGCAGCAGCCAAAGCCCGAAGACTATCGCCCGATGCACAAATTACCATGCTGGAAGCAGGACCGGACATTTCGTTCGCCAACTGTGGCTTACCGTATTACATTGCCGGAGATATCGACAGCCGCTCGAAGCTGATCCTGCAAAGCCCCGAAAGTTTTAATGAACAGTACCAGGTTGCGGTGCATACCCATACGCTGGTTCAATCCATCGATCGTGCAACAAAAACGTTGAAAGCGACAAACAGCCAGACCGGTGTTGAAAAAACGTTTGAGTACACCAAATTGATTTTGGCCCAGGGAGGACGGCCGATTGTGCCAGAGTTGCCGGGTGCCGATCGCGAACATGTTTTTAGTTTATGGACCCTTGAAGACATGGATAAGATCGACGCGCATTTAAAACAAAATAATCCGAAAACGGCAGTAGTTGCAGGCGGTGGTTTTATCGGTCTCGAAATGGTGGAAGCGCTGGTTAAAAGAGGATTGAAAGTACATGTGGTGGAAAAAATGCAGCATGTAATGGCCATTCTCGAAGCCGAAACCGCAGGATTCATTACCCGCGAATTAAAAGCGTACGGCGTCGGAGTTCATACGAACACGACGGTAGAAAAAATCAACGCCAATTCAGTGGTACTGGATAATGGAAAAACACTGGATGCCGATATGGTTCTTCTTTCAATTGGCGTTCGCCCAACGCTGCAACTGGCCAAAGATGCCGGCTTGGAAATTGGCGAAGCCGGCGGTCTGCTGGTGAACGACAAACTGCAAACTTCAGACCCGGATATTTTTGCTGCCGGCGATATGGTAGAAATTGAGCACCGCGTGAGCGATAAAAAAGTTCGAATTCCGCTGGCAGGACCTGCCAACCGCCAGGGACGAATTGCTGCCGAAAATGCACTGGGCGGCAAGCACAGCTACAAAGGTTCGATCGGAACCTCTGTGGTTCGCGTTTTCGAAGCCGTAGCCGGGACAACTGGGCTTTCATTGAAACAAGCCCGTGCAGCCGGTATTGATGCCGATGCGGTGGTGGTGCACAAAGAAGCGTTCACTTCGTACTACCCGGGTGCCGAAAATGTAAGTGTGATGCTGGTTTACGATAAAAACACCGGAGTTGTGCTGGGTGGGCAAACCGCAGGCTACAGGGGTGCCGACAAACGCCTGGATGTAATTGCCACGGCCTGTGCCGCCAAGCTCCCGGTAAGCGAAATTGCCGATATCGATTTTGCCTATTCACCACCGATTGGAACGGCCAACGACGCCATGAACATGGCGGCTTATGCAGCCGAAAACAAACTATCGGGCTACGGTCCTTCAATCCTGGTGTCAGAACTGGACGATTATATTGAGAAACAATCGCAACTTATTGTTTTAGACCTCAGAGATGTATTTGCCAACCAGAAAAGCAAAATGAACGGCGCTTACCACTTGCCGCTCGAGCAATTAAAACCAAACATCGAGCGAATTCCAAAAGACATTCCAATCCTGGTGTACGACGAAACCGGTAAAAAAGGGCACCAGGCTGTTCGCATCCTGCTGGGAGCCGGGTGCAAGGAAGTAATGAATATCTTGGGAGGACACACCTCGCTGCAGCGTTTTGCCGTTACCGAAGGTTTTCGGAATATTCAAATGATTCCGCTGCCAATCGAGAAAAAGAGCATCGGTGAAAGGGTAATGGAAGAAACCGAAACCAATAACAATGTTAGCGCAAATGAGCTTAAACGTTTGGTGATTGATGTGCGCACGCCTGGCGAGTTCAACAGCGGTGCTTTCCCCGATGCCATCAATATTCCGCTCGACCAGTTGATGTCTGGTAATGCTGACCTGGGTGAAGACACCGAACGTGAGATCATTGTTTATTGTGCTACCGGTGCCCGTTCTGCCTATGCCGAGCAAGTGCTCAGAAGGTACGGATTTTCGAATGTCACCGATGGTGGCGGTATTTCTTCAATGATGGCCCTATATCAATAAAAAGAGTTTTACAAAAAAAATAAACCGGTTCGTTCGTTGACGGATCGGTTTTTTCATAAAAAAGGGTGTACAAATGCACACCCTTCTATCATTTTCGACTAATTTTTACTTCACAAACGAAGCTTTATTCAGGTAATTGAAACAAGCTTCAACGCCTTCGAACTGTGTCATGTTATCAGCTTCTCCAATACCTTCCAGTTCCACATAAAATTCATCAAGTCCGTTTTCGTAGGCTTTGGTGAAAATATTTTTAAAATTCATCAAGCCCGACTGCCCCAACACTTTACGGTCTTTAATGTGCAACACCGGGAATCGGCCTGGATAGTTGGCAAAGTATTCGAGCGGATCGTTTTGTCCCATCACCGTCCAGTAAACGTCCATTTCAAAAAATACCAGGTCAGGGTCGGTTCCGTTCAGGAACAGGTCATAAATCACATCACCTACCGGCATCCACGGATTTCGTTGTTTTTCCCTGTCTTCCGGTTTTACCACGCGCTCAAATTCGCGGTTATGGTTGTGATACCCCCACTTAATGCCTACCGATTTGGCAATTTCACCGGCATTATTAAACACCTCGCAAACCAATGCGGCATCTTCATGATTCTCCACCTGTGGCATACCGGGTTGCACCAGAGTGGTCACGCCCAGTTTTGCATGGTCTTCAACAGCTGCCTTCCAGAAATCAGCAATTTCGCTTTTATTCTCATTTGAATAGGAACGAACCGGCGGATTTACATGCGAACCGGTTATTTTCAGACCGGCATCTCCGGCTATTTTTTTGAACTCGGTCATGTCGTAGCCATACATTTTACGGTCTCGATAACCGGCGCATTCAGCCGTTGTATAACCAATTTGGGCCACTTTTTTCAATCCCCCCGGAACATCTTTTGTCAGTTCTCTCCCCAGTGAATACAATTGCAAACCAACCTGTTTACCAGTTGCCAATCCATTCACCATCACTGATGCTGTGGCAGGGGTCAAACTACCGGCGACCATTCCACCAGCTGTAATCAGGCCAAATCGTTTTAAAAATTCTCTTTTATCCATAAGGTCTAATATTGATTGATTTACAGCTTGTATGAGCCCCTGTATTTATAATGGTACAAACGATGGTTCCAGGCTTCCTTATCTTCGCCAAAGCTTTGGGTTGCCGGATTCCATTTCACCGATCGTCCGAGTTCGGTAGCCATGTTTCCTAAACAGCAGGTAATGGCTGTACTTGCTCCTACTTCAATTGGCGCAATCGGTTTTTTGCGCGAACGAACGCTGTCGATAAAGTCTTGCATATGTGGTGCGCTGATTTCGAAACTGCCACCGCCTTCCTTTTGTGCTTTTTGCATTTCTTCAAACATTCTTCTGCGCTCTTCCCGAGTCAGGTTGCGCGGACGTCGACCGGCGAGTTCTTCCGGAACGAGGTCAGCTTTCGAACAGGCCAGGTAACCACGAGCTACCTCAATCCAACCGTCATCGCCAATGAATTTGATGCCCTGTGCATTCGGCATGTCATCAAGGTAAGCCTGTTCGGTCATTACCACACCGTTCAGGTATTTGTAGGTGAGGTACTCGGCTCCATCGTATCCTTTGGGAATAATTTCAGCCGGACCCGAGCCGTCCATGCCAATAGCTGCCTGTGCAATATCAAACATGTGAGCTCCCCAGTCGGCAGTAAATCCGTTTCCGGTTTCGCGATACCAGCGCCATGCTCCCCAGAGTTTTTCTCTTTCCGGCGGATCAAGCGATATGGGTGGACAAAGGTCAGGATGATAATGAATATTTGGATCGTTCAGTGGTCCCATCCACAGGTTGAAGTTCAGGTTGCCCGGAACAGGTTCTTCGGGCAGATCAAGCGGTCTTGGCGGTTCGCCTACTTTCGCATAAATTTTATCGATATGACCAATAGCACCGGCTTGTACCAGTTCTATGGCCTTCTGGAATTCGCCACTAGAACGCTGCTGGCTTCCCACTTGAACAATACGTTTGTTGTCGTTGGCCACACGTACCATTTTTTGCGATTCGGTAATGGTGAAAGAAAGTGGTTTTTGAACGTAAACATCTTTCCCCGCCTGACAGGCGTGAATGGTCATTAGTGCATGCCAGTGATCGGGCGTGCAAACCTCAACGGCATCGATATCTTTACGTTCCAGTAATTCCTCATAATGCTCGTACTTGTCGACCCGAGGGGCCAGACCCAGCGATTTTTGCCATTCTTCAACCGTACGTTTGAAACGTTCGGTTTTCATGCTGTCTACGTCGCAGCCGGCCACTACTTCAACGCCCGGAACGGATGAGAAACTGCGGAAATCGTTTATTCCCTGCTGCCCCAATCCAATAAATCCCATGGTTACTCTGTCGCTCGGTGCAATTTTAATTCCATTGATTGTCCAACTCGGAAGGATGGTCAATCCGGTTAATCCGAGTGCTGAAAGACCTAAAAATTTTCTTCGATTTAACTGATTAGATTCTTTAGCCATAAGGTGATTTTTAAATTGTTATTATTTGAATGATTATCGTTAGTTTACTTTTTGACAACGGTTTAGTTCATCGGTTCGCCAAGATACAAAAAAGTTCCATTCAATTTTCCCGGGTTACTTTCCAAAACCCAAATAAATGTTATCGTTTAACAAAATTAGATCCCTCTTCGAAATGCTATGTGTTAAAAATACACATTGATGAATAAAAATCAAGAAATTCTGTCAAATAACATAAGTCAAACCTGTACAAAAAAAATCCGTATACACGTCAAAAAATCAATTTAAACGATAAAACCATGAAATCTTTTTACCTGACCATCTTTATAATTTGTGTCTTCCATGTTTTTTCATTTTCCCAAACATGGCCACAACAATGGGAACGACTTTCGCATAACCGCACGCAGGATTATTTTACCGATGTAGTTGAAGCCAATGACGGCTCATACATTGTACTTGGATCTATCGGCAGTGGTAAATCTGCTGACCTGTGGGTGCTGAGATACAATACAACCGGCGATACTGTTTGGACCCGAAAACCGGGCACAGAATTGGCTGATGTACCTGAAAAAATAGTCTGCGCAAACAATAACGATGTGCTTGTCCTCGGACAGTCGGGATCAGGAGAAAATATCACTACCATGCTTGTTCGTTTGGATGAAAATGGTGCCGAAAAATGGAGAAAGATGCTCGATAAAGGCTATGTTGGCAATGCCATCACTCCGCTTGACGATAATGGATTTTTGCTGGCCGGTGGGAACAATACTGATGAGGAAAACCAGCATATCTGGCTGGCACGAATGAATGAATCGGGCGAACTGATGTGGGAAAAAACTTTTGAAGATGCTGTAAAGGGCTGTGCATCAACCGTTCGAAAATTACCTACTGGTGAATTTATTCTTGGCGCCCAGGTGCAGGGAACGGTACAAAACGACTGCGACATGCTTTTGATTCGTGTCACGCTGGATGGAGAAAAAATATGGTCGAGCCGGTTGGATTCGCCCAACAGTAAAGAATGGCCCGAATGCATTTGCTGCTCGCCCGACAATTGCTTTGTAGTAGTTGGGTGGATCGGCAATTGCCTGAATGACATCAGCAGTGAATATCCGGTATTTGATTTCGACATGGTAATAAAGAAAATGAGCTGTGATGGTAAAGTACTATGGTCGAAAAACGTGGATTCAGAAGGATCGGAAGGGGGAAATGCCGTTACTATTCGCCCCGATGGCGACTTTATTGTGGCAGGAACAAAAGTCACTTCCTTTGCCGGAAACATCGGACCATGGCTGCTTCATGTCGATGCGAACGGCAATATACTCGACGAATTACTACTGGATATGAAACTGGAACAAGCCAGCAAGATCATCAATACAAGCGACGGAGGATTTTTAGTCATTGGTCCGGGACTCACGGAAAGAACGAATGCACGCAGCGACGGGTGGATCATAAAATTCGCGGGGCTTTAAAACTCAAATACAATTGATTCATTCTGAGCTAATCACTGCTGCAAAAGAACTGAAATTCCTTTTTAATTCGATTTTTTAAAAGAAAAAAGCAAAGCACTTTTTTCATGGTCTTCTTTAATCTTCAACCGCTGTACAATTATTGTGCTGAATAAAAAATTAACTTTGGAAGACAAGCAAATTTCCTTGTTTAAATTTAACAGTATGATTCAAAAAAGAAACTTTTGGATTACAACACAGCTTAAGCACCTTACAGCAGATACTACATGTTAAAAAACCTCAGAAATATAAAAATTCACAAATCTATCTGGCAGGTTGCGCTGGCCATTCTGATGCTGGTGATGAGTATTTATTTTATTAAAAACGAGCATCTCGAACTTGTTGAAATAAAAAATACACTGGAACACATCAATCCCTTTTATTTACTGATTGGGCTTCTGGTTACCGGCTTATATATTTTCATGCAGGCAATAATGTACGTATTTAGCTTCCGCTCTATTGGACTGAGAGTTGCTGTTTGGGATGCAATGGTGCTATTCCTCAGGCGGAATCTGATCAGTGTATTTTTGCCGGCCGGAGGTTTCTCTTCACTGGTATTTTTTACTAAACCGCTTAAAAGGAAAGGTCTCAATAACACCGATATTTTTTATGCATCATACATTTATGGGCTAACCGGGCTGCTGTCGGTTGTATTGGTGGCTATTCCGGTAATCGTTTTGTTACTGCTAAAAAACAGGCTCACATCAAAAGAATTTATACCTTTCCTGTTACTCACCTTTTTAATAGCAATTATTATTTATTCGATCTGGTCACTAATCCGGAGAAAATTGGTGTACCAGCTCATTCTTCGTTTTAAACCGGGGATATCTGTCATCGTTGATAATATCAATACTACTCAATTAAATAAAAAGCATTTTATCTACACCATTTTAACGTCTGTAATTATCGAGTTTGTGGGTATCTCACACGTGTATATTTCAATGCTTGCACTAGGTCATAATCCAACTTTACTGGTATCATTTATCGCCTATATCATTATGGTAATGTTGCTCATTATGTCTCCTTTCCTGAGGGGAATGGGTGCCATAGAAGTAAGCATGACCTACATTTTTGTAAAAAGCGGAATCCCTTTAACGGGAGCGGCTGCCATAACTTTGGTTTTCCGTTTTTTTGAATTCTGGATACCTTTATTGGTTGGCCTTGGTAGCTTCCTTTTCTCTAAAAAGAATGTGTTATCACGAATACTGCCCGTGTTTATTATTTTTATCGCGGGCATCATCAATTTAATTTCTGTTCTTACTCCTGCAATTCCTGATCGAATTGCCATACTCGACAAACTGCTGCCACAAATTGCCATATCTGTTTCTAATTACAGCGTATTTGTCGTCGGTGTTTTATTGATAATTTTAGCCATTTATTTATTGCAGGGAGTAAAACGTGCCAGGAGAATCACCCTTTTTTTACTGGCTATATCAGTTATCGGACATTTGGTAAAAGGAATTGATTACGAAGAAGCGATCATTTCTTTCACGGCTTTTTTTAGCCTGATGATCACACACCGGTTTTACAATGTAAAATCTCTTCCGCTCTTTCGAACAAGCTGGTGGAAAATATGGGTGGTATCATTTACATCGCTAATCATTTATACAATTATTGCAACGTTTTTTCTTGAAAAATCCCATATGGGTTTTGATTATAATTTTGCGGATGCCATAGAAGCTTCTTTTCGTTTCATCTTCTTTTTCGACTCTTCTCAATACATTCCGGCAACAGGTTTTGGTCAGTTTTTTATTGCTTCCATTCATTGGTTTAGTGGCGGTCTTTTGATAGCCGCAATTTTACTGGCTGTAAAACCCATCTTCGACTATAATACCGAAAGCGATGCAAAGGAAATTGCCCATGCCAAATTGCTGGTAAAAAATTATGGCAACTCCGCACTCGATTATTTTAAATATTATCCTGATAAACTTTTCTTCTTTAAAAAAGATGGATTTTTAGCTTACAAAATCCATAAAAACTATGCAGTTGTACTGGAACTGCCGGTTTGTGAAACCAAATCAACTCAAAAAAAACTGTTAACCGAATTCGAAGAATACGCCCGTGAAAACGGATTACGAACCTTTTATTACCGTATACCGGAAGATTCGATAAAGTGGTTTAACAAACTAAATAAAAAAATCCTTTTGATTGGTCAGGAGGCCATATTGAACCTTGAAACCTTTAGCTTGAGTGGCTCAAAAATGCATCCCTTGAGAAATGCCATTAACAAGGCAAAAAAAGAAGGTTACACGTTTCATGTTTACCCTTCTCCGGTAAAAGACGGGATCATTCAGAAATTAAAACAGGTTTCTGATGAATGGTTGAAAAAACCGGGTAAAACGGAAAGCATCTTTTCTCAGGGAATATTTTTACCCGAAGAATTGAAGGAAACGACTGTTCTTACCATCGAAAATGCAGAAGACAAAATTGTGGCCTTTTTAAATATCATTCCCGATTATGCAAAATCAGAAGGGACTTACGATCTTATTCGCACGGCAGATAGCGCTCCAACCGGGATTATTTATTTTCTTTTGACCGAAATGTTCGAATTTTTCCGACAACAGGGAATTTCAAAAGTGAACCTAGGAATGGTAGCCTTTACCGGCAACATAGAACCAAGAAACATGGCCGAACGATCTATGAAATTTGCACTCGAAAACCTTAGATCACTTAGTCACTTTAAAGGACTGTATTCTTTTAAAGAAAAATTTAACCCCGACTGGGTGAAAAAATACCTGGTTTATGATTCAGATTATGATCTCATCTATTTTCCGTCCATTTTAAAAGCTATTTCAAAAGCAGAATAAACAAAGAACCCAGATTAAAGATTAAAAGAGAAATTTTTCAATTTCAGTGTAACTAAACTATTTATCTGAAAATAGGTTTATTATATTGAAAGCCATAAACAATCATACCAAAGAAAATCATGCCGACCGTTCTGCATATAAAAAACATGGTTTGCCCGCGCTGTATCGAATCGGTTCAACAAGTGCTTACCGATTTAGGGTTCGAAGTACTGGAGATAAAATTGGGAGAAGCTGAGATCAACAAGGCTCCTTCTTCTGAACAGCTCGAAAACATTGCATCGAAACTGCAGCAAAAAGGTTTTGAATTGTTGCGCGACAGAAAAAGCGTAATAGTGGAGCAGGTAAAATCCGAGATCATTAAACTGGTGCACCACAGCGAAAATGAAATACTGAACGTAAACCTGTCGAGCCATCTTTCACAATTAATAGGCGCCGATTATTCATCTATTTCCAACCTCTTTTCATCGATGGAAGGACTGACCATTGAAAAATTCACTATCCTCCAAAAGATTGAAAAAGCAAAAGAATTGCTGTCGTATGGCGAACTTACGGCGAGCGAGATTGCCCTTAAGATGGGCTACAGCAGCGCGGCACATCTTTCTGCCCAGTTCAAGAAAGAAACTGGAATGACTCCCGGGCAATACAAAAAACTGAAAGAAAAAAAACGTAACACACTGGATAAAATTGGCAAATGAGCCCTTCAAAATCTTGAAATTCTTTTCAAAAATTGTATAAAAATGCAAGACTGAGATGAGCTTACCTTTGTTAAAAATGAATAACATGGATGAAATTAAGCTGAAAACAGACTTAAGTTGCAAACACTGCATAATGAAAGTGGAGCCCATTTTAAAAAACACTGAAGGTGTGGTGGCTTACTCCGTAGATCTGGATGATCCTGACAGAATTGTAAATATATTATCAGAAGGTGCCGATGTGGATTTGCTAATCGCAGATTTTAAAAAAGCTGGTTATGCAGCTGAAAAAGTTTAACTTCGATCCATCCCTTAATTAAACATTTAAAACAAGTTTGCTGTTTTACAGATGAAAGCATGATAAAAAAGCTCAGCCATATCTTTTTTGCAACCCTCTTGTTGGTATCAACAATAGGAATGGCTGTGAGCAAACATTACTGCCACGATAACCTGGTAGGCATAGCAGTTTTTAGCGAAGCTCAATCATGCTGCGACGACGGCGGATGCTGCACAAACGAAAACCATTTTTACCAGGTGAAAGAAGACTTTTCTGCTCCGGTAATTTCAACGATTCCGCTGCTGGCAGAAATTGAAATTCTACAACAGACTTTATTTAATCACGAACTACTAAATCCGTTCGAATCAACCGAAACCTTCGTTGTTTCGAATGATCCGCCACCTTCCACGGCTCCCGAACTTCTGGCGTGGGAACAGGTATATCTTTTGTGATTTTATTATGATAAATTAACCGATCGTGATTGCTCATGATCTGTTTTTGTTATTGTATTAATCACACACGATAAAAAGATATGCTCAATAAAATAATTCGCTTTTTTCTTGAAAATAAACTGGTTACGGTACTGGTACTTGCTACTTTTATCATTTGGGGAGTGGTGACCTCTCCGTTTAGCTGGAAGACCGGAATTCTTCCCAGCGATCCGGTTCCGGTGGACGCCATTCCCGACATTGGCGAAAACCAGCAAATTGTTTATACTGAATGGCCGGGACGGTCTCCACAGGATATCGAAGACCAGATCTCGTATCCGCTTACGACTGCCCTGCTGGGTATTCCAGGCGTTAAAACCATTCGAAGTAACAGTATTTTCGGACTTTCCAGTATATATATCATTTTCGACGAGTCGGTTGAATTTTATTGGAGCCGAACAAGAATACTGGAAAAACTTAATTCCTTACCACAGGGTACGCTCCCCGATGATGTAACACCGGCACTTGGTCCCGATGCTACCGCACTCGGACAAATCTACTGGTACACACTCGAAGGCCGCGATAAAAACGGAAAACCGGCCGGGGGCTGGGATCCCCAGGAACTGCGGACCATACAGGACTACTACGTAAAATATGCGCTCACCTCTGCCGAAGGCGTTGCTGAAGTTGCTTCCATCGGTGGTTTTGTGAAAGAATACCAGATCGATATTGACCCGGCCGCCATGAAAGCACAGGGGGTGAACATAGCACAAATTATTCAGGCGGTAAAAAACAGCAACCTCGATATAGGTGCACGAACGATCGAATTTAACCGGGCTGAGTATTTGGTGCGGGCACTTGGTTATGTGAAAAATCTGGAAGACCTGGAAAAAAGTGTAGTTACTGTTCGCGACAACGTCCCGATTCGGTTAAAAGACGTTGCAAAAATTAATTACGGCCCGGCAACCCGTCGTGGCGGTCTCGATAAAGGTGGCTCCGAAGCAGTCGGCGGGGTTGTGGTGGCCCGTTACGGCACTAATCCGATGAAAGCCATCGAAAATGTAAAGGCAAAAATTGAAGAGATCGCACCGGGCTTACCATCACACACGCTGGAAGACGGAACCACTTCCAAAGTCACTATCGTTCCGTTTTACGACCGCACCGGCTTAATAAAAGAAACGCTTGGAACATTGGAAGAAGCGCTGACTCTTGAGATCTTGATCAGTATAATTGTAGTAATCGTACTGGTTTTCAACCTACGTGCTTCTTTCCTAATTTCGAGTGTCTTACCCATTGGCGTACTGATGACCTTCATCACTATGCGGCAGTTTGGAGTGGATGCCAACATTGTAGCGCTTTCGGGCATTGCCATTGCAATTGGAGTGATGGTAGATGTGGGAATAGTGTTTTCAGAAAACATAATCCGACATCTTGAGCTACCACAAAATGCCGGAGTCAAAGGGAAAAAACTCACCCAGGTTATTTACGAAGGAACAGTGGAAGTAGCCGGTGCAGTAATCACCGCCCTTACGACCACCATCGTAAGTTTCCTGCCCGTTTTTGCCATGCAGGCAGCCGAAGGAAAGCTGTTTAAACCACTGGCTTTCACCAAAACCTTTGCCATGGTTTCGGCCCTGCTTCTCGGTTTGATGATCATTCCGATGCTGGCCAATGTTGTCTTCTCGCTAAAATCGTATAAAAAACGCATGCGCCTCATTTGGAACGGAATGCTGATCGTGGCCGGAATCGTATTGGCTATCATCTCAGGAAATTTCATTGCGCTTGCACTTTCCGCTTTCGGTGTGAATGGCTTGTTCACGGAGAAATGGTTCAGCAAAAAAGTTGTTAACTACATCAACATCGCCATTACCTTACTGGTTGTACTCTGGTTTTTAACACGGGCCTGGATCCCAATGGGAGCTCAACACAACACCTTTGCCAATTTTATATTTATTGCAGTAATCGTGGGATTTGTGCTTGGACTACTATCCTCCGTGGTCTACTTCTACCCGGTAATTTTGCGCTGGAGTCTTAATCACAAGTGGCTATTCCTGAGTGTACCGATCCTGATTATCATTTTCGGAATCATGACCTGGCAGGGATTTGATAAACTCTTCGGATTTGTGCCCGATAAAATAAAATCAACAAAATTCTATGTCGCGGCCGACCGGAACTTCCCGGGACTGGGAAAAGAATTTATGCCTTCGCTCGACGAAGGTTCTTTCCTGCTGATGCCTACAACCATGCCGCACTCGGGCATCGAAGAAAACCTTGAAGTGATTCGCCTGCTCGATAAAAAGGTAAACTCAATTCCGGAAGTCGAAAACGTCGTCGGAAAGTGGGGTCGCGTCAGTTCAGCGCTCGATCCGGCACCGGTCTCGATGTATGAAAACGTGATCAATTACCGGCCCGAATATATGCTTAATGACAAAGGCTACCGCATGCGATTTAAAGTGAACGATGAAGGGGCATTTCTACTAAAAGACAGCACGACCTACAATCCCGAAACAGACGGTTTTAAAGTGATTGATAAGGACCAACTGATTGAAGACAAAAACGGTGAATACCTGCGTCAGTGGCGCAATGAAATTCATTCACCCGATGATATCTGGGATGAAATTGTTCAACAGGCCAATATTCCGGGGCTGACTTCGGCGCCCAAATTGCAGCCCATTCAAACGCGTTTGGTCATGCTTCAAACCGGTATGCGGGCACCTATCGGGATTAAGGTTTTTGGCCCCGATCTCGAAACCATAGAAAAGGTAGGGCTGGAGCTCGAAACCCTGCTTAAAGAGGTGGAAGGTGTTAAACCCATGTCGGTATTTGCCGATCGAGTGGTGGGGAAACCGTACATCGAACTAAAAATCAACCGCGATGCCATTGCACGTTACGGAATTTCGGTTCAGGACCTGCAGCGGATCATCGGCAGTGCGGTTGGCGGCATGCAATTGGGAAATACCGTGGAAGGCCGCGAGCGTTTCCCGATTCGCGTACGTTACGCCCGCGAATTCCGCGACGATCCGGAAGACCTGAAAAATATATTAATACCGACACCCGGCGGTGCCCAGATTCCATTGGGAAACCTGGTCGACATTCAGTATACCCGTGGTCCGCAAATGATCAAAAGCGAAAATACCTTCCTTGTCGGTTACGTCATCTTCGATAAACAGGACAGTTATGCCGAAGTGGACGTAGTGGAGCATGCACAGCGATTTCTGAAAGAAAAAATTGAATCGGGAGAATTAGTGATTCCGGCAGGTGTGAACTATGTTTTCACAGGGAATTACGAGAACCAGATACGGGCGACCAAACGACTGATGATCGTGGTGCCGCTATCACTGTTGATCATTTTCCTGATCCTATACTTCCAGTTCCGGTCCATCGTTTCCACCTCGCTAATTTTCTCGGGGATAATTGTGGCACTGTCGGGCGGATTCATCATGATCTGGTTGTATGCTCAGCCGTGGTTCCTGAACTTCAGCATCGAAGGCATGAACCTGCGCGATCTTTTCCAGGTACAAACCATCAATCTGAGCGTGGCGGTTTGGGTAGGATTTATAGCACTCTTTGGTGTGGCCACCGATGATGGCGTGCTGATCAGTACCTACCTGACGCAACTGCGCGAAAAGCACCAACCCACGAGCGTAAAAGAAGTGCGAGCCATTGTACTGGAAGCCGGCTCAAAAAGGGTGCGCCCGGCCATGATGACCACGGCCACAACGCTGATTGCGTTGCTACCTGTTCTTACTTCTACGGGAAAAGGATCCGACATTATGGTTCCGATGGCTATTCCACTGTTTGGGGGAATGACCATTGAAGTACTGACGATGTTTGTAGTTCCGGTTTTGTACAGTATGTGGCAGGAGCGCCAGTTAAAGATACGTCTCAAAAAAAAGGAGGATTAGTAATGAAGAAACTCATATATATTTTAAGCAGTCTTTGGGTTTTGCTTGCATTCGAATCTACAGCACAAGACGATTTAAACAGTTACCTTGTAACAGCTGCTGAAAATAACCCAGGTTTGAAAGCCAAATTCGATGACTACATGGCGGCTCTGGAAGTAGCACCACAGGTGGGGACATTGCCCGATCCGCAACTGGCCTTTGGGTACTTTATTCAACCCGTGGAAACGCGAATGGGACCACAGCGATTCAAAGTTTCACTTACTCAGATGTTTCCCTGGTTTGGAACTTTGAATGCCCGTGAAAACGTGGCTGCACAGGCGGCTAAAGTGAAATATGAATTATTTGAAGAAGCCAAATCGCAATTGTTCAACGATGTAAAAGGCACTTATTTTAACCTGTATTTCACACAAAAAGCGATTGATATTACCCATGAAAATCTGGAGATTTTATCAGCTTTTCAAAAATTGGCCGTAGCTAAAATAGAAGCCGGACTGGTTTCAACAGTTGATGAATACCGGATAGAAATGGAAACCGGTGAACTGGAGAACCAACTGGCACTACTCAGGGATAAAATGCGTTCGCAAACGGTACTTTTTAACCGCTTACTTAACGACACCCTGGACACTCCGGTAAAATTGCCAGACGACTTGTGGGCAAACGACCTGGAATATTCAAAAATGGCCATTCTCGACAGTATTCGGACTCAAAACCACCAGTTACTAAAACTGGAGCTGGAGCGGGAAATGTACAATTTGAAACAGGAAGTGGCCCGGAAACAGGGTAGCCCGTCAATCTCCGTTGGAATCGATTATATCAATGTTGGAAAAGGTGATATGAACCTCGAAGGAAAAGATGCATTGATGTTTCCCCGAATTGGGTTAAGCATTCCGCTTTACCGAAATAAATACAACTCCCTGGTAAAGGAAGTAGTATTGCAGGAGTCGGCTAAAACATTCGAAAAACAAAATAAGGATAATATGCTTGAAGCGATTTTCGAAGCAACGTTTACCGAGTACACGGATGCCAACCGGCGAATAGCATTATACGACAAGCAACTAACGCTCGCACAGCGCTCGCTGAATATACTGGAAACCGAGTATGCCACCAGCGGAAGGAATTTCGAAGAGTTGTTGCGGATGGAACGCAAACTTTTAAACTATGCGCTGGAACTTGAAAAAGCCAAAACCGACAAACAGGCGGCTATTTCAAACATAAAATACCTAATGGGGAAATAAACCGAAGACCTTAAAAACAAAAAAGAAATGAAAGAGATCATTCAAAACATAAAAACAAATTACAAACTGGTACTTATTGTGCTGGCAGCCGGTTTGTTACTGGGATGGCTGTTCTTCCATAATACCGGTGAAAGTACCGAAACAGGACCAACAACGGAAAGCCACGAAGGACAAAATCACGGAGCAGAGGAAGCCACCATCTGGACCTGCTCGATGCACCCGCAGATCAAACAAAACGAACCGGGTGAATGCCCCATATGCGGCATGGACCTAATTCCGCTGTCATCGATGCAAAACGCCGAAGAAAGTAGCAGTCCGAACGAGTTGATGCTGACAGAGGCTGCAGCCGAACTGGCGAACATCCGTACAACTGTTGTGAAGCGGGAAATACCAGAAAACAAAATCTTTTTGCAGGGGAAGGTACAGGAAGACGAACGCAACATATCATTTATAACTGCCCGCTACGGAGGACGCATTGAAAAACTGTTCATCAATTTTACAGGTCAGGAGGTAAAAATAGGCGACAAAATGGCTACCATCTATTCACCCGATCTGATTACTGCGCAGCGCGAATTGATAGAGGCAGCACAATTTAAGGAAAGCCGGCCTGCCCTTTACAATGCAGCTAAAAGCAAACTCAGTTTGTGGGGCATTAGCGATGCACAAATAGCAGAAATTGAAAACAATGGTGAACCAACAGTCTATTTCGATGTGGTTTCCCCCATTTCGGGAACAGTAACCATGCGACAGGTGGCACTGGGTGACTACGTGAAAGAAGGCAGCGCTCTTTTTAAGGTAGTGGACCTTAGCACTGTTTGGATCCAGTTTGATGCCTACGAAAACGATCTCCCCTGGATAAAACGCGGCGATAAAGTGGAATATACTATTCCATCGTTGCCTGGCGAAAAATTTACGGGCAAGGTAATCTTCATCGATCCCATTATCGATGCCAAAACACGCATTGCAAAAGTGAGGGTGGAACAACAAAATCCGGGACAAAAGATTAAACCCGAGATGTTTGTAACGGGAATCGTTACATCGCGTATTGCGACGAATTCGAAACAACTACTGGTTCCAAAAACAGCCGTTTTATGGACAGGGAAACGGGCAGTGGTTTATGTAAAAGTACCCAACCGTGAGAATCCTACATTTCTGTATCGCGAGATTACGCTGGGACCTGAGGCCGGTGATAATTATGTAGTGGCCGAAGGACTCGATGAAGGCGAAATAATTGCCACCAACGGTGTATTTAAAATTGATGCAGCAGCGCAATTACAAGGCAAACAAAGCATGATGAATCCAGGAGGTGAAGCAATGCCTGCAGGACATGATCATGGTGAAATGGACATGAGTTCCGAAAATGAAAACGCAGTTATTGAACAGGTTCAGGTAGATCCAAAATTTGTACAACAGCTTACATCTTTTTACGAAGCCTATCTGAAAATGAACGAAGCTTTCATTTCATCGGATGCGGCTAAAGTTAGTTCGGAATCAAAAAACGTTCTAAAAGCCCTCGGAAATATTGAAATGGAACTCCTCAAAGGCGATGCCCACATGGCCTGGATGAATCAGCTAAAAACCTTCAAACCGACATTACAGAAAATTGGAAACAGCAACGACATCGATGAGCAAAGATTAGCATACGCAATTTTTAACCTCGCATTCTATAAAAGCCTGAAAATGTTTGGGCTTGAAAACGACACCACCTACTACCAGTACTGCCCCATGGCCAACGGCGATCAGGGTGCCTACTGGTTTAGCGCTGAAAAAGAAATCCGAAATCCGTATTTCGGAGATATGATGCTGCGTTGCGGGGAAACCCGGGAAACCATTAAATAAATAATCATGATCGTAAAAACACTTATTGTAACTGTAATTCTGGTCGCCATTGTTATGCTGGCTCTGGGAGTAAAAATGTTATTTGACAAGAACGCAAAATTCGAGGTTCATTCCTGCGGACTTGATAAGGACAATGGCGACGGCGCATGTTACAAATGCCAGACGGAAGCTATCGAAAACTTTCCGGAACAGGATCGACCAAATGATGCAATATAAAACAATATTAAAAAGTACTAAATAAATAGTAGATCGATTATTAACCATTTAAATTTCAACAAGATGAAAAGAAGAGTATTCAGTTTAGTAGCCCTTTTTGTAATGGGTGCGTTTACCGTTTTTGCAGGAAATAAAACGGAAAAATTTAAAGTGTACGGTAACTGCGGCATGTGCGAATCGCGCATTGAGAAAGCTGCAAGCACAGTTGAAGGTGTTTCAAAAGCCGATTGGGACAAGGAAACCAAAATGATGGAAGTGACTTACGATGATGCCAAAACCAATACCGAGAAGATTGAAAGAGCCATTGCTAAGGTTGGACACGACACGCCCAATTATACAGCTAAGGACGAAGTTTACAACGACCTTCCCGGATGTTGCAAATACGACCGGAAAGCCGAAGAAAAATCAGACGAATAGTGCCGGATAAACGCATTGCGATTTGCGATATAATCCACGAGGGTTCCATGATGCATGGAACCCTCTTTTTTTTGGGTACATCATCAACAAGCTGTAGCAAATGTTCTACACCCGGGTAAACAGTTAAACGTTAATTCTCGCTCAGAATCAGTGATCGTGCGAAACGCAGAATTTTGGCATGAGTTTCATTGTATGCTACCTCGTAAAACTAAAAATTAATACGATGAAGTACTACATTGAAACAATCGTTGATACAGATTTTGAAACAGCCATCAGCCTGGTAAAAGAAGAGCTCCGGAAAGAGGGTTTTGGCGTGCTCTCTGAAATTGACATTCAGGAAAAGCTTAAAGAAAAACTGGATGTGAATTTCAAGAAATACACCATCCTCGGAGCATGTAATCCGCCCAAAGCCTTTGAGGCTTTAAAAGCGGAAGATTACATTGGGCTGATGCTGCCTTGCAACGTAGTGGTGCAGGAATCTTCGCATTCTGATAAAATCAACGTTTCAGCCATCGACCCCGTGGCCTCGATGGCGGCAGTGGATAACAAGATAATTGAACCCATTGCACAAACCATTAAAGAAAAACTAACCAACGTAATACGAAATTTATAGATGGCAGATTATAAAAAGAACAGCCTGTCGCTGATTGGTGCCGTCTCAATGGGAACCGGTGTCATGATCGGTGCGGGTATTTTTGCCCTGCTGGGGCAGGTTGCCGAGTTATCGGGGAAGCTGTTCCCACTGGCTTTTGTTGTGGGGGCGATCATTTCGGCATTCAGCGCCTATTCCTATATAAAATTGTCGAATGCCTTTCCGTCGGCAGGTGGTATCGGGATGTACCTTAAGAAAGAGTTTGGGAAAAGTACCTTTACTGCTTTTGCGGCCTTGTTAATGGCTTTCTCGATGATAATTAATGAAAGCCTGGTGGCCCGCACATTTGGTACCTACACCCTTCAGTTGTTCGACGCGCCGGACAATTCGTTCTGGGTGCCGGCGCTTGGAGTTGGACTGATCGTGCTGGCTTTTATCGTCAACATTTCGGGTAACAAATTCATTGAAAGGTCATCCTTTATAATGGCCTTTCTGAAAGTTGCCGGCCTCGCCGTACTCGCACTTGGAGGACTATGGGCGTCGGGTTTTGCCTTCGAAAATACCGTGCCTGCAGACGTGCCCGACAAGCCGATTTTCAGCTTTATTGGCGCATTGGCGCTTACTATTCTGGCTTACAAAGGTTTTACCACCATTACCAACAGCGGCGATGAAATCAAAAATCCGCACAAAAACATCGGTCGTGCAATAATCATTGCCATTGCCATTTGTGTGGTACTTTATTATGTCGTGGCCATTTCAGTAAATTCTTCGCTCTCCATCGACCAGATCATCCAGGCACGCGATTATTCGCTGGCCGAAGCAGCCCGGCCAACTTTCGGAAAGTACGGAGTTTGGGTTACCGTTGGCGTGGCCATTATTGCCACTATCTCAGGAATTATTGCAAGCATTTTTGCCGTCTCACGAATGACCGCCATGCTCGTTAAAATGAAACTGATTCCGCACAGCCACCTCGGGATGTCAGGACGAATTCAAAAACACATGTTGGTCTACATCGCAGCCTTAACCATTGTGCTCACCATTCTTTTCGATCTTTCGCGAATTGCGTCGCTCGGCGCCATATTTTACCTTGTAATGGACATTGGCATTCATTACGGTTTACTGGTGAAACTGCGCAAAGAAGTCGACTTTAAACCTGCTGTTGTAGTGGCCGCTATTTTTCTGGATGCGGCAGTGCTTGCCGGTTTTATCTGGACCAAAATACAAAGCGATGCAACCATTGTTTGGATTTCGCTGGGAGCCATGCTTGTGATCTATTTTGGCGAGAAATGGTTTCTATCGGCACAGAAACAGGAAGATGAATAGCAACTTTTTATTATTTTTGCTGTTCACTGTAGAAAAGGAGTGGCTGATAATTTGAAACTCAGATTAAAACATATTGGTAGTCTTTCCCTCTTGCTGGCAGGTGTAATTATACTTGCTCATGCACTCGTTGCACACCATCAGCACGATGGACAACCTTTCTTTGAAGCAGAGCAATGTCATCATCAGCACCAGCACGAATCGGCCGATCACTCCTCGTCATGCGACCATAATCATTCAGATGGAAGTGCGAGTGATTGCGCACTGCATCAAATGCTTGTGTTGCCCGGAAAACAGATCAGGGCTGAACAGCCGCTTATTTCAGGCACACTGCTGAACAATTATTGTGCATTGTTTATTCACGAATACCTGAGTTCTGATTTGGATATTAACGCGAGCGAATGGTTCTACCATATCGACGGAACCATCCCTTTACCCACAAGCATTTACGTTTCTGTAAAAGGCCTGCGGGCCCCTCCCAACGTTTAGTTTTCCCGTTACTTTCTTTTTGATTCTGACAGATCAGAGTCGTATTCATTTATTCGGAAAATTAAACATCGATCATAATGAAAATAAAATTTTTATGGATGGCTGCGATAGCTTTTATGATGTTCTCGTGCCATCAAACCCAATCCACAAACAGCGAAGAGGCAGAACACGATCATGAACCTGAAACCGAAGCTGTTGAAAGCGAACACGAAAAAATTCAGTATACAGTTTACAGCAACGAATTCGAACTTTTTGCTGAAGCCGATGCCATGATAATTGGTGAACACGCTGAGGTTCTTACCCATTTTACGCACCTCGATAATTTCAAACCGCTTGAATCGGGGAAAGTTACCGTCACCTTACAGGTTGGCGGAAAAACGTTAAGTCAGACTTTAAACGAACCGCTTAGAAAAGGCATTTACAGTTTTAACCTCGAGCCTGAAACTGCCGGTGAAGGAACACTGCACTTCGACATTGAAACCGGTAACGAACGTTTTGAAATTACGATTAACGACGTGGATGTTTTTGCTAGCGAAGCGGAACTACACAATCATCACGATCACGGAGAAGAAGCGACTCCGGTGAACACGACAGTTTTTACCAAAGAACAGTCGTGGAAAATCGACTTTGCCACGGCATTGCCCGAAAACGAAGCTTTTGGCCCGGTGATCAAAACCGCGGCTAAAATTGAACCGGCACGCGGCGAAGAAGAAATTATTGCAGCCAAAGCATCCGGACTTGTAGTGTTTACCGACAACGAACTGGTAGAGGGGAAAAACGTGGCCGCCGGCCAGAAACTGTTTTCCATTTCATCAAGCGAAATGGCTGAAAATAATTTTGCCGTGCAACTTGCCGAAGCCAAAAGCAACTACGAAACCAACAAAGCCAATTACGAACGCAAATCGGAACTGGTAAAAGATCGTTTGGTTTCGGAACAGGAAGTGCTGAACGCAAAAAACGATTACGAAACCAGCAAAGCCGTGTACGAAAACCTGTCGAAGAATTTCAATACTTCGGGACAAATGGTGCGCAGTAAAATGAGTGGTTTTGTTAAGCAGATTTTTGTAAGCAACGGACAATACGTGGCTGCCGGCCAGCCTTTGGTCAGCATTACGCAAAACAACAATCTGCTGCTTACCGCCCAGGTACAGCAAAAATACCTGTCCCTGTTACCTTCGGTAGTTTCGGCCAATATTACCACTTTGCACGACCACCAAACCTACCCGCTTGAAGACCTGAATGGCAGGATCATTTCGTTTGGTAAGTCGGCCACCGACAATTCTTATCTTTTCCCGGTAAGTCTCGAAATTGCCAACCATGCCGGATTTGTTCCGGGCACTTTCGTCGAGGTTTACCTGAAAACACTGACCAATTCCGAGGCGCTTATCATTCCGAACAGTGCATTGCTCGAAGAACAGGGAATCTACTCTGTTTTTGTACAGGTCACACCTGAATTATTCGAGAAACGTGAAATAAAAATCGGCGGATCCGATGGCTTTAAAACCGAGGTTACTTCAGGATTAAGTGCAGACGAACGAATTGTAACACGAGGAGCAATGCAGGTAAAACTGGCCCGCTCAACCGGTGGATTGGATGCACACTCGGGACATGTTCACTAATACCGATTAGTGTTTAATGTGATTCAATTAATTCGCTACGCTTTTAATTGACTATTAAACATCTATCGGCATTATACCGGATTAATAGCTTTAAAAAAATGGTATAAAAAGTAAACACAATGATTAATAACATAATAAAATTCTCGCTCAGGAATAAATACCTGATTCTCCTGAGCTCGGTGGTGTTGCTCGTATTTGGCGTGTACACGGCAAAAAATATGGACATCGACGTGTTCCCTGACCTGACTGCACCCACCGTAATTGTAATGACCGATTCGCACGGTATGGCGCCCGAAGAAGTGGAGCGCCTGGTTACCTACCCCATCGAAACGGCAGTAAACGGAGCCATGGGTGTGCGACGCGTACGTTCGGCATCCGGCCTCGGCTTTTCTTTTGTTTGGGTCGATTTCGACTGGGGCACCGATGTGTACAAAGCACGGCAGGTGGTGAGCGAAAAACTGATGACCATTCAGGAACAGATGCCCGACAATGTGGCCAAACCCATTCTGGCGCCGCAGTCGAGCGTGATGGGTGAAATATTTTTTCTGAGTCTGCAATCCGACTCTACCGACCTGATGACACTTCGCTCAATTGCCGAATGGGACATCCAGCCGCTGATCCTCTCAACAGTCGGGGTTTCGCAGGTTACCATTATTGGCGGCGACTACAAACAGTACCAGGTGCTGGCCGATCCGCTAAAGATGAATTTTTACGGCGTTTCGATCGATGAACTGGCCGCAGCATGCCGCGAAATGAGCCAGAATTCTACCGGTAAAATCGTACGCGAACACGGCAACGAATACGTTGTTCGCGGCGTAGCCCGCACATCAAATACCGAAGAACTGGGAAATACCTTTATAAAAATGGTGAACGAAAAACCGGTTCGCGTGAACGATGTAGCCGAAGTGAACATCGGTAGTGTAGTAAAAATGGGGTACGCTTCGCACAATGCCAAAAAATCAATCATTATTTCGATTTCGAAACAACCCAATACCAATACACTGGAAGTAACGGAAAGCATCGAGCAAAAACTGGCGGATATTAAAGCCACGCTGCCGCCCGATGTAAGCATCAATACCAAAATATTCCGGCAGGCCGATTTTATCGAAACATCGGTTAGCAACGTGCAACGTGCATTGCTGGAAGGTGCAGTCCTGGTAATCGTAATTCTGTTCCTTTTCCTCGGAAGTTTCAGGACCACGCTGATCTCCTTGCTGGCCATCCCGCTTTCACTGCTGGGATCGGTCATCGTGCTGAACCTGCTCGGGCTCAACATCAACACCATGAGTTTGGGAGGAATGGCCATCGCCATCGGTTCGCTGGTCGACGATGCCATTATCGATGTGGAAAATGTATATAAGCGCTTACGGCAAAATCATCAGTTGCCGCAAAACCAACGTCAAAGTGCTTTTACGGTGGTTTATGAAGCATCCAAAGAAATACGTGCTTCCATTTTAAATGCAACGCTCATCATCATCGTGGCTTTTATGCCCCTGTTTTTCCTTTCGGGGATGGAAGGGCGGATGCTAAAACCACTTGGAATTGCCTATATCGTTTCGCTGTTCATGTCGCTGTTAGTGGCCATGACACTGACTCCGCTGCTTTCGAAAATGATGTTGTCGGGCGAAAAATATTTATCCCGGAAATCGAGGGAAAGCTGGTTATCGCGTCATTTAATGGCGGGTTACGAGAAATCGCTGGTTTGGGTACTTCGCCATAAAAAAGTGGTGGTATTCCCGATTGTGATCCTGTTTGTGGTATCGCTCTTCATTTTTACCGGTTTAGGACGCAGCTTTCTCCCTGAATTTAATGAAGGAGCGCTGACTTTGTCGGTCGTGACACAACCCGGCACCTCGCTCGAAGAAAGCAACCGACTGGGGAACCTGGTTGAAACCGAAATGCTTTCCATTCCGGAAGTGAACAGCACGGCACGACGCACCGGTCGCGGCGAACTGGACACTCACTCGCAAAGTACCAACAGCGCCGAAATCGACGTGAATTTCACACTCGATGATCGCGAACTTGACGCCTTTATGAAAGATGTGCGTAGTAAATTGTCGGCAATTCCCGGAATTGTTTTCACCGTTGGTCAGCCCCTGGGGCACCGCATCGACCACATGCTTTCGGGTACCCGCGCCAACATTGCCATTAAACTGTTTGGCACCGACCTGAACCGAATGTACCGCATGGGAAATCAGATTAAATCGAACATTGTGGACATTGACGGTTTGGTGGATGTGAATGTGGAACAACAGATTGAAATTCCACAGGTTCAGATCCGTCCGAAGCGCGATATGCTGGCTTTTTACGGGATTCCCGTTCACCGCTTCAACGAATTTGTTGACATGGCACTGGGAGGCGAAAAAATGGCCGACATTTACGAAGGTCAAAGAACTTACGATTTGATTCTGCGCTACAATACGGATTACACGGACCAGATGGAAGGCATCAAAGACGCGTTGATCGATACACATGACGGAAAAAAGATTGCCCTGAGCCAGGTGGCTGATATCGTTTCTACCAGCGGCCCTAATTCCATCAGCCGCGAAAACGTAAAACGCAAACTGGTGGTTTCGGCCAACGTTGCCGGCCGCGATTTGCACAGTGTTGTGGAAGAGATCAAGCAAGAGGTGAACGAAAACATTGAGTTGCCCGAAGGTTACCGCATTGAGTATGGCGGGCAGTTCGAAAGCGAAGAAAAGGCATCGCGCATGCTGCTGCTCACATCTATTGCAGCCATTTTTATCATCTTCCTTTTACTGTTCCAGGAATTCAAGAATTTCAAACTTGCCGGTATCATTTTGCTGAATCTGCCACTCGCACTTATCGGTGGTATTTTTGCCATCGTACTAACCTCGGGCATGTTAAGTATTCCGGCCATTATCGGTTTTATTACACTTTTTGGGATCGCTACCCGTAACGGAATTCTGCTGGTTTCGCGTTATCAAAGCCTGCAGCAACAGGATGAACCACTTTACGAAACACTGGTCCACGGCTCGAAAGACCGCTTGCTGCCCATCCTGATGACCGCACTGACGGCTGCGCTCGCACTGATTCCACTAGCTACCAAAGGCGATCTGCCGGGCAACGAAATTCAAAGCCCGATGGCGCAGGTAATTTTGGGTGGCTTGCTCACATCAACCATTCTGAATATTTATGTGGTTCCCATTGTTTACTATGTGATGAACCGGAATGGGAAAGTTAAAAAAGAAGAAAATGTCCACTAATTTCTCGAATGACATGAAAAAGATAATAAATTCAATTACACTGATCCTTCTGTCAACATTCAGCCTTTTGGCACAAAAGAATGTAGATTCGGTATTGACCGAAATTGAGCAGAGTAACACCACGCTTTCGGCATTGCGCAAAACGGTTGAAGCTGAAAAAATGGGAAACAAAACGGGCATTCAGCTTGAGAACCCGGAAGTGGAGTTTCATTACCTTTGGGGCGATCCTTCAGCAATCGGAAACCGCACCGATATCAGTGTCCGGCAATCCTTCGATTTCCCGTCGGCCTATGCCTACCGCAATCAGATTGCAGACATGAAAAACGAACAGGCAGACCTGGAATACAAACGACAGCGTATGGAAATTTTCCTTCAGGTGCGCATGCTTTGTGCAGAACTCACCTACCAGAATGCATTACGCACAGAATACCGGAAACGCTACCGGAATGCACTGCAGATCGAACGATCGGTACATACAAAACTGGAAACGGGAGAAGCCAATATCCTCGACCAGAACAAGGCAAAGGTGACTTTGCTGAATACGCGATCCGAACTCAAACACATCGACATTGAACGGCAGGCGCTGTTGCAACAACTGGCAAGCCTCAATGGCGGAAATGCTGTAGCTTTTGAGGACAGTGTTTTTCAGATTACCCCGATAAACAGCGATTTTGGACAGTGGATTGCACAGGCTTCGGTAAACAATCCGGTGCTGGACTGGTTAGAACAGGAGATAGCGATCTCGGAAAAAAATACGCAGTTGCAAACGGCCGAAAGCCTGCCAAAACTAAATGCAGGCTATATGAGCGAGAAAGTGGTTGGTGAACAGTTTCAGGGTGTTACGGTGGGCATTTCGATACCCTTGTTTGAAAACAAAAACACGGTAAAATATGCGCGACTGAAAAGCGAAGCGGCACAGCACCGAGAGACCGACGAAAAACTGCGTTTTTACAACGAAATGAAAACGCTGCATACCAAAGTGATTGCACTGCAACAAAATATTGCTGAATTTCGGAATCAACTGTCGCTGGAAAGCGATCTGGAATTGCTGCAAAAGGCACTGGATAAGGGTGCCATTTCGCTCACTGAATACCTCTTCGAACTGACGGTTTATTACGACAGTTTGGAGAAATTATTGGAAATGGAACGCGAATTGAGCATTACAAATGCACGTTTGCTGATTTACAGCTAATGAATTACTGATGGCTTGTGATTCGTTTCAGTTGTTAAATTATCAAATGGACTCTCCCTCTTTTCCCTCTCTATGCACAGGGAGGGACGATCACGAGCAATCGGGATCAGGGTGAGTTAATTGAAAACAAAATTTTGATATTAAGCAGAAGCTCATTTATTGGTAATGATTTAAATAAGGAGTAAATATAACATTGGCTTTTGTAAATTGTTATCTTATTACAGGAAGATAAATATGGCACATTCGCATACACATCAACACAATCATGAATCGGTCAACCGCTTCGGCAGAGCCTTTGCCATTGGTATTGGGCTAAACGTGGCCTTTGTTGCTGTTGAGGTGGTCTTTGGCTTGCTGGCCAATTCATCGGCGCTGCTTGCCGATGCCGGCCACAATGCCAGCGATGTGCTGAGTTTGGTATTTGCCTGGACCGCCGCCTGGATGGCCACCATCCGGCCAACCGGGAAATACACTTACGGTCTGCGCAAAACAACCATCCTGGTTTCCATACTGAACGCCTTATTGCTTTTTGGCGCTGTTGGATTTATCGCATGGGATGCGATTGGCAAAATCAGGAATCCCGAACCGGTAGCCGGAACGCAGGTGATGATCGTTGCGGGAATTGGTGTGGTCATTAATACCATTACTGCCCTGCTTTTTATGAAAGGACAGAAGGAAGACCTGAACATAAAAGGCGCTTTTCTGCACATGGCTGCCGATGCAGGTGTGTCGCTGGGAGTAGTTATTGCCGGATTGCTTATTAAATTCACAGGTGCGCTTTGGATCGACCCGATTACCAGCTTTTTGATTATAGCCGTGGTATTGTGGGGCACCTGGAAGTTATTCACTGACTCGCTGAAACTTGCGCTCGATGCTGTTCCCGGACACATTGAGGTGGATGAAGTGCGGACTTTTCTTGAGGATCAAAAAGGAGTCATCAATGTCCACGATCTGCACATTTGGGCCATGAGCACAACGAAAGTGGCGCTGACGGCTCACCTCATCATGCCCGGCGGTAACGACGATGCATTTTTAGCCCGGCTACAAGATGACCTTGAACACAAATTTGGCATCGGGCACACTACTTTTCAAATCGAAAAAGAACAGGTGGAAGCCAATTGCCAAACCGATTGTTAATTTGAAATAGCTATAAAGAAATCATGCAGAAAATACTGATTCTGATCAACGACGGACCTTACGGAACCGAAAAAGCCTACAATGGATTACGACTTGCAAACCAGCTAAACAAAGCACATGAAGATGTTGAAGTTCGCATCTTCCTGATGGCCGATGCAGCCGCCTGTGCCCTTGCCGGCCAAAATACACCCAACGGCTATTACAACATCGAGCGGATGCTGAAATATTCGATCAACAAAGGCGCCCAGGTAAAAATCTGCGGCTCGTGCGCCGAAGCCCGCGGCTTGAAGAACGCCGAATTAATTGAAGGAACCGAAATCAGCACCATGGCCGAGTTAACGCAGTGGGTGGTCGACAGCAACAAAGTGATTACTTTTTAGCCCAAATAAACCATTGCCTGTTCATCCTGTCAAATACTGATAACGCTATAAACTGGTTAATTATGAGACATTTGATTCATATTGACTGGAATAAAATCTAAAAATGAAAATTAAATCAACCACAATTCTTCTTCTGCTCCTGATCTTCAAGCTAGCTGCTTTTGCACAAAACGGCGCCAGCCTTTCAGGTCGAATTATCGATAAATCAAGCGGAGAACCTCTTCCATTTACCACGATTACATTAAATTTGCAAGATGAAATTATTTCGGGGACCATTGCAGACGAAGATGGTAGGTTTGTATTATACGGCATAGAGAAGGGAGAATATATATTAAAGTGTTCTTTTATTGGTTATCGCGAAGTTGAAATTCCGGTGCTGGTTGGGGAATTGAATGACATTTTTGACCTTGGAAAAATTCAGCTTGAACCGTCGAGCGAAGAACTGGATGAAGTTACCGTTGAGGCCAGGCGCGAGATTATTTCTGCTGACCTGGATAGGAAAACCTTTAATATACAGGATAACATTGCTCAATCGGGTGGATCGGTACTCGACGCCATGAAAACCATGCCCGGAATAACCGTCGATCAGGATGGGAAAGTGCTGTTACGCGGAAGCGACCGGGTGATGGTCCTGATCGATGGAAAACAGTCGAGCCTAACCGGGTTCGGGAACCAAAAAGGACTGGAGAGCATTCCATCCTCCAACATCGATGGAATCGAGGTCATCACCAATCCATCAGCCAAATACGATGCCACCGGGATGGCTGGAATCATAAATATAATCTATAAAAAAGAACAGCAATCGGGCCTGCACGGTGATTTTGGACTGGCTGTCGGACTGGGTGCATTGAGCAAGCGCAAACCGGATCTGCCAACAGAGCTAGGCAGTTTCTCAATGAATCAGAAATACATTCCATCTTTCAGTTTGAACTACAAAAACGACAAGATCCATCTTTTCTTCTCTTCTGAAAGTATGTTTTTAGAGCACCTGCCCAATAACGAGTTTACGAAACGAACCTATAGCGATGGCACGCGAATTGCCTCTCAGGTCCCCGAAAACAGGCGCCAGCAACACTACATCCTCAACGGTGGAATGGATTATTTTCTGGATGAGAACAATACCATTACAGTGTCTGCTGTTTACGACTGGGAAAGCCATGTAGATACAGCACAGGTTCCGTACATCGATCTGAACACGATGCAGCGAAACAGGATCTGGCACTGGAACGAGGAAGAAATAACGGGTTATATGAATTACGCGCTGAATTATAACCATCGTTTTGCTGAGCCCGGACACGAGCTGGACGTGCGGGCGCAGTATACCAAAGGCTGGGAAGATGAAAGTTATTTTTTAAACGACAGCTCTGCGATCAGGCAGGGAAAAGATGCCACGCACATTCTGGCCACCGAACATACCACAAACATTACGGTGGATTATACTAAACCACTTCGTAACGGGCGTTTGGAAGCCGGAACAAAATTGCAATGGCGAAGATTACCCGTAGAATATACCGTTACTCCCGGCGAAAATTCGATCATTTATCCCGGGATGGGCGACTGGTCGGATTGGGGCGAAGACGTTTACGGAGTGTACTTCAACTACATTTACGAACGACGCAAATTTGATATTGAAGCCGGATTGCGGGCCGAGAACACAAAAGTATTTTATACCATCGCACCTGAAAACGTCTATTATCCGGGAAACGACTCTTACAATTATTTCAAACTCTTTCCCAATATCAGGCTGACTTTGAAGCCCAATGAAAAAAATAATATTTCGGCCTTTTACAATCGCCGGATCGACCGGCCGGGTGAACCCGAGTTGCGCATCTTTCCAAAATATGACGACCCGGAATTGTTGAAAGTGGGTAATCCGTATTTGCGGCCACAGTTTACACAAATTGTTGAACTGGCCTACAAGCGGATTTGGGAAAGCGGCTCCGCTTATCTTTCACTTTACCACCGGATGATTGAAGATGCCTTTCAACGTGTTTACAGCATCGACGATTCAAATCCCGACTATTCCATTATCAACAAAATTTACCAGAACACAGGAAGTGCGCGCAATACCGGAATTGAGCTGATATTTAGCCAGCAGATCCTGGAAGCCTGGAAACTTTCGGGAAGTATTAACGGCTATAAAAACGAGATCGACGCTTATACTGGTGTGCTGTATTTTCCTTATGAGCGGACGTTCAGCATCGATAAAACCACGGACAAAACCTGGGATTTTAAACTGAACAACCAGATCAGCCTGTCCAAAGGGTTTGAAATTCAGCTGACCGGAGTTTATTATGCTCCGAAGAATATTCCGCAGGGAAAACAAATGGCACGGTCATCGGTCGACCTGGGGCTCAAAAAAGCAATACTGGAAGGAAGAGGCGAAATCACTTTTTCCTTCAGCGATATCTTCAATCAGTTCGGTATTAAACAGGAATACACCGGCGACGGATTCACCGCACTGTACGAGAACTATTACGAAACCCAGGTGGCCAGAATCGGATTTAAGTACAAATTCTGAAATTCCTTTGAAAACGACTAAATCTTGTTGAAAAACGCGCTGACCTCCAGTTTCACTTCATCTCGGGTTTCGTAGTGTTTTAGTACTATATCCGGGCAACCGGCAATCATAGCCGACAGGTTTTTACCGGCATCGGGACGGAAGAGGCACAACACCGGTTTCCCGGCTTCCACGGCCCGGCCAATTTCGTAGCCAACACCCATTGAAACAGTGGTTACTTCGGCCACCAGGACATCAGCAGCCTGCAGCCATTTCAAATCGCGGTCGTGGATAAAACGATCAGTGGACCCATCGTCACCCAAACTGGTTAGTAGCGGATCACCAACATGCTCCGTCAGCACTTCGCCATAATTGCGGAGAATTTCGATAAGCTGCAAATACAAAGCAGCATCTTCGCGTCCACCGCGAATAGAACCGGCAAAATAGATCTTCATAATTATTTTTTTACATCCGGAATTTTACCAAACCCGCTGACCGTAACGCCTGGTTCGCCATCACTTTGCACAAGTACCCTTGTTTTCGGTAAACTTTCAGGATAATTCTTCTGGAGAAATTCGATGAGTTTTTCACGCACATGAACACGTAGATCCCAGGCAGTCGAAGCATCTTTTGCACTCATCAACGCACGCACTTCCACCCCATTGGGTTTGGCATCGGTTACCTGCAATACATTCACTTTCTTGTCCCAGAGCGTTGTGCCTTCCAGTACTCGGGTAAGTTCTTTGCGCAATGCCTCGAATGAAACGTGGTAATCGGTGTAAATAAAAACGGTTCCAAGAATATCTGCAGAGGTTCTTGTCCAGTTCTGGAACGGTTTTTCGAAAAAATAGGTGGTAGGCACGACCAGCCGCCGCAAATCCCAGATTTTTACCACCACATACGTCAGCGTAATTTCCTCGATCCTGCCCCATTCTCCTTCGATAATCACCACGTCATCGAGCCGGATAGGCTGTGTAATGGCAATCTGCAGACCGGCAATTACGGCTCCAATAAATTTCTGAGCCGCAAAACCAACAATAATTCCCGCAACTCCTGCCGAAGCAAACAAACTGATCCCAAGTTTGCGAACATCATCAAACAACATCAGAATCGCACCAATGGCGATCACAATAATCAAGGCTATAAACACACTTTCCAGAATATTAAACTGCGTATGAAATTTTCGAGACCGCAAATTATCTTCTTGCGAAGTATTGAATTTTTCAAGGAAAATACGCTTGATAGTTCTTAATGAGGAGATCAGCAACCAGGCAATACTGACGATCATTAAAATGGAACCGATAGTGTCAAAAACCGGGTACGATTCCTCGTAGGTAAAATCGTACTTCTCGATAAAATATTTCAGGAAAATTGAAATAAGCAGCAACAAAAACGGGATAACAAATCTTTTAAGATGCTTCATAGTTACGATGATTTGGAATGAAATAATTAAACAACGTAGTTTGATCTTTACAAGAACCAAAAGTTAATGATGGATCTTTTAAAATACAAATTTCGAACGAGAGATGGATTATTGGAATAGCAATGATCTATACTTGTTTTAACACCACAGCTCTGAATATGTTGAAACAATTCTTGCATAAAAATTTATAGTTCATGATACTCACAAACACAAACAAATCTGAATTAATCCAGTATATCTACCCACTCTCCTGTCTCTCCCTTTTGTAATGGAGAGTCGATTGGCAGCCTAAACAAACGACATTACCTCTGTAATTGATGCATCCCCACAATTCAATTGGCCAGTCTACTTCCTTGCTGGCAGGGAAGGATAAGAGGATGGGTATTGTTCCTGATAACTAGATAAATTCCACCAAAAAAGGAGGCGTTTGGCCTCCTTCCTGTTATTCATTTTAAAAATCTTAATTCATCGAAATTATAGTTCCCGGCTGAAAATAAGCAGCGTAAGCTGTTTCCGAATGCAAGGCATCGATTGTCTTTTCAATCCCCTCATCATCATGAATGGCAGCCCGAATGGCCCCTTTCTGGTAGTAATAGCGCGATACGATCTCGTCTTCGAGCAGCTCGCTGATCTCGTCGCGGAACTCTTTCAGGTCTTTGTCGAGGTTTGGCTCGAGCTTGGCTTTCAAGGCTTCGAATTCGGCCTTAGCCAGTCCCATGTATTTTTCCTGTTTTGCCGTTTCCATTAGCGTTTCCAGGTCGGCCTGCGATTGGGTATCGTAATGAAAATCGGAAGCTTTTACAAAATCTTTGAACTGCTGGTAAATATCATCGGTCACCGCAAATTCTTCGGGTTTGGCGATCGTAGGATTTTCGGTAGCAAATTTTGTGGCAAAATCGAAAACCTTAAACTGGGTGACCAGCTCAATGCTTAATGTGCTCATATTATCGGCGTCGATTTTCATGTCAGGCACAATCCCACCACCATCGTACACTTTACGACCTTTTTTAGTCGTGAATTCTGAAATCAGTGAGTCGGGCACATTCCCCACACTGCCGTCTTCATTCCGGTGCGAATAATCCAGCGCCTGGATGCAGCGTCCGCTCGGAATGTAATATTTTGCCGTTGTTACCTTCAGTTTGGTGTTGTAGCTCAGATCGCGGGTAGTTTGAACCAGACCTTTCCCAAAAGTTCGCGAACCAACGACAATTCCCCTATCGAGGTCCTGCACGGCGCCGGCTACAATTTCGGATGCCGATGCAGAGCCACGGTTCACCAGCACTGCCAGTTTAATCGTGGTATCGATTGGTTCCTGTGTCGCTTTGTACACTTTATCCCATTGCTTCACCTTGCCACGTGTGCTCACAATCTCCTCTCCTTTCGGAACAAACAAATTGACAATGTTCACGGCTTCCATCAACAACCCACCAGGGTTGCCCCGCAGGTCGAGGATCAGTCCCGATGGTTTGTTCTTTTTAAGTTCCATGTAAGCTTTCTTCACATCCTGGCTGCAATTGGCTGTAAAATTCGAAAGCCTGATGTACGCGGTTCCGTTTTCGAGCATGCCATAATAAGGCACGGCATCGATCGAAACTTTTTCACGGATAACATCCACGGTAAACGGTTTCTTTTCTCCGGAGCGTTGAATTTTAATGGTCACCGGTTTGTTCGCCGGACCTTTTAACAGGCTACTCACATCTTCGGTGCTCATGTCCTTTGTATCCTTGCCCGATACTTCAAGAATAATATCGCCGGCTTTTAAGCCCGATTTTTGTGCCGGGAACCCTTCGTAGGGTTCTGCAATTACTATAGCATCGTTATGCTTGCTGATCAGTGCACCGATGCCGGCATACTCACCGGTAGTCATAAACCGGAAATCCTCTATCTGGTCTTCCGAGATATAGTTGGTGTACGGATCGAGCGACTGCAACATATCGTCGATACTGGTTTTTACCAGTTTGTTCGGGTCAATTTCGTCGACGTAAAACATGTTCAGCTCCCTGAAAAGTGTGTGGTAGATATCCAGGTTTTTAGCGATCTCGAAATTTTTCTGATCGCGGGTGAAGCTTAAGAACGTTAAGCTCAGCACAGCAATCAACCCTATTCCAATCCAAATTTTTTTCTTCATCATCGTATCTCCTTTCTGAATGTTTTTATTGAACAATTCAGTTTTGAACTGCCAAAAGTAAGAAATCTTACCTGATATATGTCAAGCCTGCAATTGATTCGTTACGTTAATTTATATTAAAACCGCATTTATCTGCCCTTCTTATAAATGAACAAAACGCGCTATTGTTCAATTAGTTGTCCTTTTCTTCAAACCAATCCTTTTGCCTCTTCCAAAGGTTTATTTTAAACCATACAAAAACTTTCGGGTCAAAAAAGGCGTATTCAATCACTTTAAAATATGAAAGCTATGAAAATCAAGATTTTAACACTGGCGTTGATAGCCATTTTTGCTATTGGCTCTACATCCTTGGCACAAAACCCGGAAAGGGGAAAACGTAATTTCAACCGTCAGGAGGCATTGACGCAAAGACACGATCGCGTGGCTGAACGCATGGACAATTTTTTTACTGAAGAGCAGCAGGAGCAGATCAAAGCACTGCGACTGGAAACTGCCAAAAAAGTGAAGCCCTTGAAAAACCAGTTGAACGAACTGGAAGCACGACAACAATCCCTGACCACTGCCGAAAATGCCGATATGGAAGCCATTTATGGAAACATCGACAAAATTGCGGAAGTGAAATCCGAAATTCAAAAGCTAATGGCCAAACAACACCAGGACATCCGTTCGCTGCTCAGCGAAGAACAGCTGCTGAAATTCGATGCCATGAAAGACCGTCGTAACCGCGGCTTTAAAAACAACCGATTTCAGGTACCCGACAGAGGTTAATGAAGATAGAAACAGACAGGAAGGCTGATCGATAAACGATCGGCCTTTCTTGTTTTCGTCCCCTTATTCAAATGGATGAGTTGAACCGGTTTACCGATGAAAATCAGGCATTCAACGAAATATTAACAGAATAATCAACGGATTACAGTAATTTGCTTTCACTTATTCCAACCAAAAAACAAGGCAAAATGAAACTAAAATCAGTATTCCTTTTTGTTATTCTTCTCCCGCTTTTTATGCAATCGTGCCTGCTTTCTCCCTCTGTAAAAGGAAACGGGGATGTTCAGCAGGAAGAACGCAGTGTAGCCAATTTTAATGAGATCAAAGCCAGCCGGGGCGTGAATGTGTACCTTTCGCAGGGCGAAGAAACCCGGGTTTTGGTAAGAGCCGACGAAAACCTGCTTGATGTGATTGAAACCGAAGTGATGGGCGATCAGCTGATTATCCGGTCAACCGCGAGAGTTCGGAACGCCGAATCTTTTAAAGTATTTGTCACTTCACCAGCATATGAATCGGTAAAAAGCAGTTCGGGTTCAAATGTATACTCCGAAACTGAAATCGTTTCGGATAACCTCGAAGTCAGCGCATCATCCGGAGCAAATATCACGCTCGAAATAAATAGCAGAGACCTGGAAGCATCCGCATCTTCAGGAGCAAATATTCGGCTTGAAGGACTGGCACGTGAATTTATAGCACGCGCAAGTTCGGGAGCGAACATCAAAGCTGAAGACCTGAAAACAAAAAATGCCGAACTCAAAGTCAGCAGTGGTGCTAACATCTGGATAGCGGTCGATAACGACATGAAAGCAGAAGCAAGTAGCGGTGGAAACATTTTTTACCATGGTGAACCTTCTCAAACCAGTATCAATAAATCCTCTGGTGGTAACGTGAAAAAAATGTAGCCCGTCTGTAACTTTCACTGAATCGAAGCGTCCTTACAAAAATCACAAATTAGATAGATCAATATGAAAACACTGAAAACAGTTTTACTTTTTGCCATGATCGTGGCAGCCGCAACTGCAGTAGCCGGCAATCGTGATGAAACCCAGAACAGAAATGTGAAAGACTTTAACGCCATTGATGTTTCCACAGGAATAGACCTGTACATAACAATGGGAAACACTGAAGAAGTGAAGGTGGTAGCCGACGACGATATTATCGATGAGATAAAAACCGAGGTGAGAAACGGCACACTACACATTTTCCAAAAACGCAACAACTGGTTCAACTGGGGCGGTAACAAAACCCGCAAAGTTTATGTAACGGTCAAGGAGTTGAATGAGATTGATGCATCTTCCGGCTCAGATGTTGAATCGGAAAATACACTGGAAGGAGAGGAACTAAAAGTTTCGACCAGCAGCGGAAGCGATGTGGAACTGGATGTGTATTACAAGAATTTTTCGATTGATGCCAGCAGCGGAAGTGATGCTGAAATAAGTGGCAAAGTAAAATACCTGACTGCTGAAGCCAGCAGTGGAAGCGACATCGATGCTTCCGGTCTCGAATCGCAGTATTGCAAAGTCAGTGCAAGCAGCGGATCGGATATCAGTGTGCGCGTGAGCGACGAACTGGTAGCACATGCCAGCAGTGGTGCCGACATCACCTATTACGGCAATCCCAGGATGAAGGACATTGACGAATCGAGTGGCGGCGACGTTAGCGGAAGATAACTTCGATTTAAATTCAAGTCATTTGAAAGAAGCTATTATAAAGTACTAAAAAACGTCATTCTGAATTCATTTCAGAATCTCCCGACTACGAAACAAAGACTTTTATTACAAGCTATTTTAATGGCACAAACCATTCAATTCAATTTAAAGCCTAATTTTGCGTTCATAACGTAACGCAATGAAACCGGAAGGAAAGCAAATTATACTTATTGTTCTGTGCTTGTTGCTGCTCTCGGTTTCAGGCAGCGCACAGGACAGCAATCCGTTGAAGTTTCTGCCCGGTGTCAGCCAGTCATCGCTTTACAACCCGGCACAGCAAAACGAAACGGAAAAACTGGTGCTTGGACTGCCGTTTATTTCCGGTACTTCGTTTAACTGGAAGTCGAATTTTGCCATCGATTACATTTTCTACGGAAATTTTTCGTACAGCTTCGACCGTTTTTACCACGAGCTCGGCGAACCGGGCGATGCCTTTGCTACCGTTACTGTTCCAATGGTTTATTTGAGCTGGAGAAAAGAGCAGCATAACTTCACTTTCTCTATTCAGGAAAAGATCATCTCTTCAACCTTTTTTGATCACGAGCTGCTACAATTTATAGACCTTGGGATTCAGCCGTATTACGGCAGCAACAAAAATTATGGCCCCGTTACGTTTAAAAGTTTTTACTACCGGGAACTTGCTTTTACCTATTCCAATCAGATTTGGGAAGGTTTCTTTATGGGAATTCGGCCCAAATTGCTGTTCGCACGTTTTTACTACGACATCCCGGAACTATATATTGATGTGGAAACCCGTGAAGCATCGGAAGAACTGGCCGTGATCCCGAAAGGCGACTACACGCTTTCGGCACCCGTTGAAGTAAGCTACAATGAAGAACTGGGGGCCACCGATATCCGGCCCAATCCCAAACCTTCCGACTATTTTTTTAATTTCAGAAACCTCAGTCCCGCATTGGATCTGGGCATCTCCTACCGTTTCGGGAATGGCCCCGAGATTTCAGCATCGGTGCTCGATCTTGGTTTTATCGGATTTAAACACAACACCTACGACATTTCCTTCACAGGTGAACTGAATTTTCAGCAAGACGATCTCTACCAATCAAAAGACCCGGAAGCACCCGATTACAAAGAGCCCAAAATCGCCTTGCAGGAATTCAGCGATTCGATCCCCTTTCTGATCGAAGCCAGCCCGACAAAAGACCGGATCATTCAGCAAATTCCGTTAAAAGTAAATATGGGAATAAAACAGCGGATCAATCCCAAAACGGAACTTGGATTTTCGGGGCAGTACACCTATTTCAAGGATAACAACGAAACTTACCTGACCGGTTTTATGCATACCCGACTTGGCGAAAAATTTAACTTGGCGGCAACGCTGGGAGTGTTAAACTTTAATAAATTTTTACCTGGAGTTGGATTCAGTTACACCGGCCAGCGGGCGCAGTATTATTTATCGACCAATAATATTACAGGCTTTGTGAAACCCGCCTCGGCAAAATACCTAAATTTGTCCTTTGGTGTGAATTTTTTATTTTCCACCGCCGAAAAATAGCAACAAATGAAATTGTTTATTACACTATATCTCATCAACTTCATCCGCACCCTGCTCATTATCGCCATTATTTATTTTGGCTTTCGGATTGTGGTGCGTTACGTACTTCCGTTTCTGGTTGACAAAGGGCTGAAAAACATGCAACAGAAAATGCAGGACCAGCAGCGCCGCAATCAGCCGCCACGTCGCCCGGAAGGTGATGTGACCATCGAAGGGCGTCCCTCACAAAAGAAAAACAATGGAGACGATAAAGGCGAATACATCGATTTTGAGGAAGTAGACTGAGAACAAGGAAAAAGGATAAAGTTCAAAGGCAAAAGGAAGCTTCATTTCAACTGGTCTTTCATTTCTAAAAAGGGAATAATAACCAATGCTCAATATCCAATTTCCAAATAAGTTCTGGATGACCCAATGACTAGTGACCAGCTACAAATCCTCTCTCTCGCAAAGCCGCGAAGCCGCAAAGGTTAAAAAAATGAATTTCATTAAAATGCATTACTGCCAAGCGCCAATAATCCGGAAACTGAAACTGGAAACTGCGACTAAAGGATTATATGCTTAAATAATCAATGCTAAATATCAAATTCCCAAAGCCCATCAAACAATCTCTTATTCCTCTGTGGCACTCTGCGTATTCTTTGCGCACTCTGTGGTTAAAAGAAAAGAATGCTGAAATGCCTGAAGAAGTGAATGCTTAAATATCCAATAATCAATGCTCAATATCCAGTTCCCAAGGCCCTTTGAACATTTTCTTATTCACTCTGTGGTCCTCTGTGTCTACTTTGTGATCTCTGTGGTTAAAAGGAATAAAAAAACCTTTAAGGTGCGAATATTCAGTAATCAATGCTCAATATTCAATATCCAAAACCCATCAAACATTTTCTTATTCTCTCTGAGGTCCTCCGTGCCTTCTTTGTGAACTCTGTGGTTAAAAAAAGAAGGCTGAAATGCCTGAAAGATTAAAATATCCAATAATCAATGCTCAATATCCAATTTCCAAAGCCCTCTGAACATTTTCTTATTCTCTCTGAGGTCCTCCGTGCCTTCTTTGTGAACTCTGTGGTTAAAAAAAGAAGGCTGAAATGCCCGAATGCCGCAATGCTTAAATATCCAATAATCAATGCTAAATATCCAGTTCCCAAACCCCTTTGAACAATCTCTTATTCCTCTGTGGCACTCTGCGTATTCTTTGCGCACTCTGTGGTTAAAAGAAAAGAAGGCTGAAATGCCTGAAGAAGTGAATGCTTAAATATCCAAGTTCCAAATTCAGCTTAACAACCACTTTATATTTCTATGAACTCTGTTTTTTCTGAGCCTTCTTTGTGATCGCTGTGGTTAAAATCCATCACTTTACACTTTGAACACTAAACGCTGAACGTTCTCCCTGCCAAATAAAAAAAATCGTTTACTTTTGTGCTTCGATTCAGAACACGAATAAATTATGGCACAGGAAGATATTTTCAAGAAACTGGTTGCACACTGCAAAGAATACGGTTATGTATTTCAATCGAGCGAGATATACGACGGCCTGGGCGCAGTGTACGATTACGGTCAGTACGGCGTTGAGCTAAAAAATAACATCAAAAAATACTGGTGGGACAGCATGGTGCTTTTGCACGAAAATGTTGTGGGGCTCGATTCGGCCATTTTTATGCATCCAACAATCTGGAAAGCATCCGGACACGTCGATGCATTTAACGACCCACTGATCGACAACAAGGACTCGAAAAAACGCTACCGTGCTGATGTGCTGATCGAAGATCAACTGGCGAAGTACGAAGAAAAGATGAACAAGGAAGTGGACAAGGCAGCCAAACGTTTTGGCGATGCTTTCGATGAACAGCAGTTCCGCGCTACCAATCCGCGTGTTTTGGCGAACCAGGAAAAATGGGATGCTTTGCATGCTCGTTTTTCAAAGGCGCTGAACGATAACGATCTGGCTGAACTGAAACAGATCATCGAAGACGAAGGCATTGTTTGTCCGATTTCAGGTTCACGCAACTGGACCGATGTACGTCAGTTTAACCTGATGTTTGCCACCGAAATGGGCTCCACTGCCGACGGTGCTTCAAAAATCTTTCTTCGTCCCGAAACGGCACAGGGAATTTTTGTGAACTACCTGAATGTACAGAAAACAGGCCGCATGAAAATCCCTTTCGGAATTGCGCAGATCGGGAAAGCTTTCAGAAACGAGATCGTGGCCCGTCAGTTCATTTTCCGTATGCGTGAGTTCGAACAAATGGAAATGCAGTTCTTTGTACGTCCCGGCACCGAACTCGACTGGTTCGAGAAATGGAAGGAAACCCGTATGAAATGGCACCGTGCCCTTGGTTTTGGCGACGAAAACTACCGTTTCCACGAACACGAAAAACTGGCACACTACGCCAACGCTGCTGTGGATGTGGAATACAAATTCCCATTCGGTTTTAAAGAAGTAGAAGGTATCCATTCACGCACCGATTTCGACCTGTCGCAGCACGAAAAATACTCGGGCAAGAAAATTCGCTACTTCGATCCCGAACTTAATGAATCATACGTACCATACGTTGTGGAAACCTCGATCGGTGTTGATCGCATGTTCCTCCAGGTGATCTCGGCTTCGTACTGCGAAGAACAACTGGAAAAAGATTCGCGTGTGGTACTGAAACTGCCGCCGGTGCTGGCCCCGGTAAAACTGGCTGTATTGCCGCTGGTAAAAAAAGATGGTCTACCCGAAAAAGCCCGTGCGATCATCGACGAACTGAAGTTTGATTTCAACTGCCAGTACGACGAGAAAGACTCGATCGGTAAACGTTACCGCCGCCAGGATGCCATTGGCACGCCCTTCTGTGTAACCGTCGATCACCTGACGGCTGAAGACAACACCGTTACTATCCGTTACCGCGACACCATGGAACAGGAACGGGTGGCCATTTCGGATCTGGGAAAAATCATTGGCGAGCAGGTAAGCTACAAGAAGTTGTTTGGGAAGTTGTAGGACAGACAAGGATTGAAGGATTGAAGGACTGAGGGCGTCAATGTAGAAATACGTTAATGCTGCAATGCTTAAATAGCATATAAAACTTCGTGTCATTATGTTTTCATTATTCTTAGCGTCTTGGCGCTATGGCGAGAAAATAAAACAGAATGCCATAGAACAAAACTTGACAATAATTCCTCTTTGGTAACTGCCAAACTTTATGCAACTTTATCCAGCAATTTTATAAAAGCATAAATCCGGAAACCATGAATATCAAGCCCATCCTGAAAAGTCTGTTCCCGCATTTGATTGCCATTGCAGCAATTTTTGCGGTATCCTCTGCTTATTTCTCCCCTGCATTCAATGGAAAATCTTTAAGACACGATGATATTGTAAAGTCACAAGGGGGACTACGAGATAAGATAGAATACAGAAAATATGAGAACAAAGCAATTCTGTGGATCAATGCCAAATTCTCGGGTATGCCAGATTTTATTGGCGCCAACTATAAAAGCTCCAATAAACTGAAGAAGCTGTATTCAATACCCAAAAAGATAGGATTCCCTACGGAAGTTGGAATGCTAATCTGGTACATGCTGGGTTTTTATATTTTACTGATTGCCTTTCGGGTTAATCCCTGGCTCGCACTGGCCGGTGCCGTGGCGTTTGGATTGACATCCTATAACCTGATCATCATCGAAGCCGGACACTTTAAAAAGGTACGGACTATTGCTTTTATTGCACCAACACTGGCTGGGGTGCTGCTCACATTCAGAAAAAAATACTTGTGGGGATTTGTTCTGACTGCTTTCTTTCTAGCCAATCAAATTGCTCACGACCACGTGCAGATGAGCTATTATCTGCTATTGGGTTTAATCTGTATTGGGCTCGTGGAACTGTATAATCATGTGAAAGAAAAGCGCTACCTCGATTTCGGCAAAGCTGTGGGCTTATTGTTTTTAGCGGCATTGCTGGCCATCGGCCCCAATTATTCAAAACTTTCGAACCTTTATCGGTACAATAAACAATCCATTCGGGGGAAAAGCGAATTAACCGTTGGTAAGGAACACATTAAAACCAAAGGAGGCCTTGACCGTGACTACATCAACGCATGGAGCAGTGGCCGTGCCGAGAGCATGATGCTTTTTGCGCCAAACGTCAAAGGTGGAGCCAGCGCTTACGTGAAACAGGACCGCAGTTTGCTGAATAAAGTCGACCGCAACATGCGTCAAACCATTGGAAATATGAACCAGTATTGGGGAGATCAGGGGAGTAGTGGTGGTCCGAATACAGCAGGTGCCGTAATATTCACACTTTTTATTATTGGTTTATTTGTTCTTAAAGGCCCACTGAAACAGGGCATTCTGATCGCAGTTGTTCTGTTTGTTCTCTTATCTTGGGGAAAATACTTTTCGGGTTTCACCGACCTCTTTATCGATTATGTCCCACTTTATAATAAGTTCAGAACGCCGGTATCGATACTGGCTGTTGCTGTAATATTCATCACATTTTTTGCCTTTCTCACTGTTTCTAAAATCATTAAAAATCCTGAGCTCCTGAACCTGGAATCCAAAATAAAAATTGGCAGGAAAAACTTGCCCCTATATCTGGTCGGAGGTCTTGGCTTTATTGCCTTTCTTTTGCTGAACATTGCCTTTCCGCACCTGTTAAATCGTTACATTAACGACCAGGAGCTGGCCCTATTCGACAACTACCGCCAGCAGGCCGGAGCAGCACAAATAGATGCCATTGTCGCTTCCCTCAAAAGTCTGAGAATCTCGGTTTTCAGGACTGAATTTTTCAGAACACTTTTATTTGCGGCAGCTACTGTTTTTTCATTCTACCTGTTTAAAAAGCAGAAGATTAAAAAGACGGTCTTGATTGGAATTATTGGTGTTCTGGCATTGATAGACGTTTGGACTATCGGACAACGTTACGTAAACAAAGACGATTTTACCCGTCAAAATCTGATGGAACAGGAATACCTGCTCACGGATGTCGATAAACAGATATTCAACCGTGAAATTCAAAATACGCCCGGACTGGAACAAAAAATACAGGAAGCGTATCAAAAATTCAATCCGCAGACCCAGGCCGAACGGGAAGACATTCAAAAATATGTGATCCAGAAAAATACCTTTTACCGGGTGTATGATCTTACTACAGCAGCTTTCCAGGACAACCGCGTCTCCGGATCGCACCGGTCGATTGGAGGCTACAGCGCGGCCAAACTGCGCCGCTACCAGGACTTGATCGAGAATTACATCATAAGAGGGGATATGCAGGTTCTGAATATGCTGAATGCCAAATACATTATCACCCAGCAAGGCCTGCAGGTCAACCCCAACGTGATGGGTCCCGCCTGGTTTGTCGATTCGGTAAAATGGGTAAACACTCCGGACGAAGAAATATTGGCACTCGGCGATATAGATGTCAGAAATGAAACGGTCATCCATAACAAGTTTAAAGTCGATGTTGGTGACTTCGGACCAAAGACACCAGCTGATTCCATAACGCTGGAAACTTATGAGCCTGACCACCTGGTTTATCGAACCAACACCACCGGGAACCGATTAGTGGTCTTTTCAGAAATCTATTACCCGGACTGGACCGTAACAATAGATGGAGAACCGGCAAAATATGTGGAAGCCAATTATACGCTTCGCGCAATGGTAGTGCCCGATGGGCAGCACGAAATCAGTTTTACTTTCCGCCCGGGGTATTATACCAAAGCGAATACCCTGTCGATGATTTTCTATTACATCATCATGGTAATGGTCGTGGCACTGGTTGGCTATTCCGTTTACCATGAGATCAGAAAAACAGAACCTGAAGCCGAAAAAGCATAGCACATGGTAAAGTATTCCATTATAGTGGCAGTGTACAACCGAATCGGCGAGGTAAAGGAACTGCTGGATAGTGCCGAAAAACTGGATTTTGAGCGCGATCAGTTTGAATTCCTCTTTGTGGATGATGGTTCCAAGGACGGATTTCAGAATTTTATCGAGAATTACAGTTCGTCAAGTGGTTTGCAAACAAGATCCATTTATCAGGAAAACAAAGGCCCCGGAGAAGCCCGCAACAATGGAATGCACAATGCTGAAGGACAGTATTTTATTTTTGTGGATTCGGATTGCATGTTCCCGCCCCACTGGTTACGTACCATCGACAACGACGTGGAAAAACGAAAACTGGAAGCCTTTGGGGGTCCCGATACCTGCCACGAATCGTTTAGCCCGCTGTTAAAGGCCATTAATTATTCGATGACCTCGAAACTGGGGACCGGAGGTACCCGCGGACAAAAGAAAAGCGTGGGTAAATTTTATCCGCGAAGCTTTAACATGGGCATCCACTGCAAAGTATTTGAGAATATTGGCGGTATGAACAAACTGCGTCATGGACAGGATATGGATTTTTCGCAACGCATATACGATGCCGGTTATAAAGTGGGCTTGATTTACGATGCTTTTGTCTACCACAAACGACGCACCAGCCTCTCGAAGTTTTACCGGCAGATTTTTAACTGGGGTGTGGCAAGGATCAACCTGTCGATTGCGCATCCTTCCATGTTAAAACCGGTGCATTTGTTGCCGGCTATGGTGATTTTAGGGCTTCTGTTCCTGGCATTATTTACAGTATTCTTCCCGCGAATTGGAGCGATTCTTTGGATTATAACCGGAATTGGTTACCTGCTGGTGAACCTCACGGCTTTTTTCGAATCGCTGATCCAATATAAAAACCTAAAAGCGGCACTGTTATCGCCGGTTACGCTGAACATCCAGGTTTTTGCCTATGGATTTGGTTTATTAAAAGCGCTCTGGCAAACCAAAGTGCTGGGCCGCAATCAGGCCGAAGGATTTGTAAAGGGGTATTACGGAAAGAAGAAACTGGAAAGCAGGTAAGGCCCCCTCCAACTCCCCCAAAGGATGAGAGTATAGAGACTGAGGCCTTGTAATGCATTTGATAAATAAGAATAAAGTAAATCTGAATATGCTAAAGCTGTTTGAAAAGTCTTCGCTGCGTCATCCTGAACTCGTTTCAGGATCTGGCCTCATTTTAAAGAGATTCCGAAACACCTGCCTGACAGCGGTCAGGAGTTCGGAATGACGTACAGACAAATTAAAATTGATACGTGACCAGAAATTTTTAACCAACAGAAAATAGATACACTGAAAGGAACAGCAACCACAAAACAATAAACAAAGCTCAGAGCTCACGGCTCGGGGCTCACAGCTAACCAATGAACAAAAAAGTACTCATAATAACCTATTACTGGCCGCCGGCGGGTGGCCCGGGTGTTCAGCGGGTATTGAAATTTGCCAAGTACCTGCCCGAATTTGGCTGGGATCCCATTATCCTTACAGTAGCCAACGGTGAATACCCTGCTATCGATGAATCACTGGCAAAAGACATCCCCGAGGGGTGTAAAGTGTACAAAACAAAGGCATTCGAGCCCACCACATTCTACCGCAAGTTTACCGGGATGAAACAGGATGAAAAGATTCCCGTGGCCAACCTGGCGCAGAAAAATATTAGCTGGAAAAAGAAACTCTCGAACTGGGTGCGGCTCAACCTCTTCGTTCCCGATGCTAAAATCGGCTGGATTCCATACGCTGTAAGCCAGGGAAAACAAATCATAAAAAAAGAACAACCCGATATCATTTTCTCCTCTTCGCCTCCGCCAACCGTGCATTTAATAGCAAAAAAACTGACCAAATGGAGCGGATTGAAATGGGTAGCTGATTTCCGGGATCCGTGGACAAAAATCCATTACCTGCATGATCAAAAATTCAATCCCATATCAAAGAGGCGTAACGAAAAACTCGAACGATCAGTTGTTATCGAGTGCGATAAAGCCACCTGCGTAAGTTCCAATTTTGTCGACCTTATTTCAAGCAATCAACAAGATAAGTTTAAGATTATTACGAACGGATACGATAATGAAACAACATTCTCCACGGGAGAAAAAGCATCAAACAATGTTTTTAATATTTTATACATCGGAGGGCTGACCTGGAATCGTTATTACAAATCATTTTTTGTTTGGCTTAAGGAATTAATTGAAAAGGGAGATCTGGATAAGAACAAAGTCAGAATACAGTTAGCCGGCAGTATCGAACCCACAATAAAAAAAGAGATTGAGGAGCTATTTAGCACCTTAAATGTACTTGAAGTAATAGCTTATCTCCCCCATTCTGAAGCTGTTTCACTGATGCAGGAAAGCGATCTGCTCCTGCTTTTTCTGGAACAGGTTGCAGGTTATGAAGGCCATATCCCGGGGAAATTATTTGAATACATTTCAACGCAAAATCGAATACTTGGTTTAGGCAATACAGCCGGTGAATCGGCACAAATACTTGAAAAGACCAATACCGGAAGAATTTTCAAACCTGAAAATGAAAAGGAAATTAAAAAGCAATTAGTTACTGAGTTTCAGAACTGGCAAAACGGAGAAATAGCGAAAATCGACGCTGCAAGTATCGAGAAGTATTCCAGAAAACAATTGACACAACAGCTGGCCAATTTATTCAGTGAAATACACCAATAGCGAACAATTGTATTTATCTTTATCCATCATCCCATCAGATGAAACGAACAGACACCAAAACATAAAAGCAAAAAATGAAAACTGCTGTAAAGGAACTTGAACAGGAAATAAAAAAAATATTAACACGTGGTGCGGACGAACGCGTGTTCCCTGATGAAAATGGCTTATCACGTTACGGGATTTCACTTCTGAACAATGATATCATTAACCGGGGATCGTGTACTGCCAGCCCTGCCATAGAAGAAGATGTGGAGTATGTCGAACAGTTGCTTGATCGCCTTAAAACAAAAGAGGACTGGATTAAAAATCAGGAACGAAATACCAGGCAGTTAAAAAATTGGTTGAATTTAGACGGTGAAGATTTATTCGATGTGTTTTACGGGCCATCAGGTACCGATCTGTTCTACTACCCCATTATATTCAGCAAATTGTTTCAGCCCGATAAACAAATAATAAACCTGATCACCTGTAAAGAAGAATTAGGATCAGGGACACCATTTGCATCAGAAGGAAAATATTACGCCAATTATAATCAGTTTGGAGATCAGATTGAAAAAGGTGAACGCATGATCTCCGAAGAAGCCTTGCAAACCATATTTTTTGAAGCACGTTCAGAACAGGGGCACATACTTAATCATGAGGAAAGAATAAAAGAGCTGGTACATTCCAATCCTAATAAGTTCATTATTATCAACCTCGTGTATGGAAGCAAATCGGGTATCACCGATAATGTGCAGTTAATCGATAAAATTGAAGCAGATAATATTCTTTGGAGTATCGACATGTGCCAGCTTCGTCATAAAAAGGAAATTATCAGGATGTTCCTGAATAAAAAAGCCATGGTTATGATCACGGGATCCAAATTTTACCAGGCTCCCCCGTTTTGTGCAGCCTTGTTGGTTCCAAAATCAATTTCCAATGCTTTGGCCAAGACCGATGATGCCAATCGTATTCAAAAGTTTGGAACCGTTTTCTCTCAGTACGATATCCCTTCAAATCTGAGAGAAAATTTCAAGTTCCCAGATAAAATAAATATTTCCCGAAACATCCGCTGGGCACTCACCATGAATGAAATTGGGAAATACTCAGATATTGACGAAGAGGAAACTGAAAACATGATCAAACGATGGAATAAAACAATGATGGATGAGATCAAGAAAATAGAAGAATTTGAGCTAATGCCGCATCAGGAAAAAACCAATAAAAGCATCATTTCATTCCGTATAATAATAGACGATCATTACCTGGATCATAATCAACTTAAAGAATTACATCGCTCAATCGTAACAGCCGATCATCAAAAAAAACTCGGAGTTAAACGCTTATTCATCGGTCAGCCGGTTGCCTATAAGAACAAGTCGTTTATGCGCATTGCAATTGGTGCAAAGAATGTACGCCGGTTTGTAAAAAACGATGAGCACGAATTCGCAAAAGACAAAATCGTATTAAGCATTATTAAAGAAAAATTGTACGAATCGTATGGGCATTCATCCTGATTACGCAGAAAAGGTGTACAAAGAATGGCTTCAGACTGCTGGAGAAGATGATGAAAAAGCCGTTATTTTTTACCTTAAAAAGGATCTGGATCAAAGGCTGGATCAGTTGATTGATGGGTTTCCAACATCAACCTTTCATACTATAGCTATTAAAACGCAGTCAGAACCGAGCATATTACAACATATTGTATCCAGAGGACTTGGGCTTGAAGCTGCCTCGTTCGAAGAAGTGAAACTGGCCAAAAATGCGGGTGCACCAAACAAGGCCATTGTGTTCGATTCTCCGGTTAAAACCAAACAAGAAATAGACTGGTGTCATCAAAATTATCCTGGGATAACATTAAATGCCAACTCCATTCAGGAACTCGGGAGGTATCCAAAAGATTTCTCGGGAAAGCTCGGGTTAAGAATCAATCCGCTTGAAGACAGCGATGCTCCCGGAATATTTAACCTGTCCAGCTTCGACTCCAAATTTGGAGTTCCGATCACTCAAAAAAATGAAATTATTGATGCATGCCTTGCATATCCTAAAATCACGGGGCTGCATGTTCACATCGGTTCGGGCATTAAAAATTTTCAGAACAATGTCAATGCCGTCAAAAAATTAAAAGAACTGGCTGATACCATAAATGAGCTTCGACATGAAAAACTGCTAAGCAGCCGCATCGAATACATCGATATCGGTGGTGGAATTCAATTCGATAACAATAGGCCGGAATTCTCGGTTAAAGCCTTTGCTGAACAACTGCAAACGATTAATGGCTTATTCGAAAACTATAAGATTATAACCGAATACGGTAATTTTGTACATAAAACCAACAGTTTTGTGGTTTCCGATATTGAATACATCGTTGCAAAAGGCGACGGAAATCCTTCGCTGGTCTATATTCATGTGGGTGCCGATTTGTTTTTGCGCAAAGTGTATTCTTCTTTGGCGGTAAACTACCCTGTCCATGGTATTTATCAGAACAAGACAGCCAATAAAACAGAAAAATATAAAATCGTAGGTCCGTTGTGTTTCGAAGGCGATATTTTATTTGACTGTGTTGAATTGCCAACTCTCAGTGAAAACGACCAGCTAATGATACTGGACACCGGAGCCAATACTTTAAGCATGTGGTCGCGGCATTGCAACCGTAACATTCCTAAATTTGTTTTTATTTAATTTCTTTTGCCTTGTTATGAAGAAAGCGCTGTTCATGCTAAAGAAAATGATAGCGGATTTTAAATCGCCCAAAGAACGCTATCCCATTGCTGAAGATCTGCACGCACCTGAATTGGGCGATTACTATTTTGTTTTTAACGAAAATCGTGTTTCGGCAGGTAAAGACCAGGCTTTGATCAATAAGTTCGACGAAAACGGAATCCCGATTAATAAGACTTACATTGATGTAAAGGATAAGGACTATGTCTATTTCCCCATCTCCATAGGGCAAATGGGACTCGCCGTTTTTAATACTTACCTGCAAACCAAATCGGAAACCGACAAACAACGTTTCTTAAATTTTGCTGAATGGTTTTATAACACTGCCGATGTTAGCGATGAGTTGGGTGCCCGCTGGCTCACCGATGTAAAATTACCTGCCTATCATTCGCCCGAAAACTGGCAATCGGCCTTTTCGCAAAGCCGGGGCATTTCCATTCTGTTGCGCGGCTACCAGTTAACCGGCAAACAGGAATACGCCGATATGGCTGAGAAAGCCCTTATCTCGTTTACCAAACCGGTTGTTGAAGGTGGCGTAACATCGTTTACCCAATGGGGCCCGTTTTACGAGGAATACAGCTCGTCGGTGCCAACCCTGGTGCTTAACGGAAAAATATTCGCCATGTGTGGCATCTACGATTTTGTGCGCGTATTCCCAGAAAATAAACTGGCACGCAAGCTTTACGACGAAGGCATTGAAACACTCAAAAAAATACTCCCGGAATATGACATGGGATTCTGGTCTCGCTATAACCTTTGCGAAGCGCCCTGGTATCCCAAAATTGACCCGGCAACTATTTCATACCAGAAATTACACGTTACACAATTAAAAATGCTTTACGCTCTTACCAACGATAAAGTATTCGAAACGTACAGGTTGAAATTCGACAAACAAAACACATTCGTAAATGCAATGCGTATGTATTTCATTAAATTTAAGGCCTTAAAAAAACTGGGACGATTATAAAACCGTATTGAAATGGCAGGTACTCTACTTCTGGTTGCAAAAGATCAGACCAACCAATCAGCATTTAAAGAACTTCAGAATAAATTAAAAGCAAAAACCAAAGAAGTATTTGGTTCGTTTTTCCCGGAAATTCATTTTAAAAATCCCACACCGGATGCTTTTTTAATTGAATTCAGAAAAGATAAAGAGCCAAAATATTTTGAAGATGCTGATGGAAACTGGCTTACATTCGAGGGTATTGTATTTGCTCTCAATGAAACCAAAGCATTAAATGCAGAGGCACTTCTCTCGCTCTACCTGAGAGACAAACATAATTTCCCGAATGAACTGGATGGTCATTTCGTTATAAAATTATACGATGCTTCCCTTAAGTCTTATTTGGTGATCAACGACATCGTTAAAAACAAAACCAATTTCAAATGCGAGACAAGCGATTACATCCTTTTCACTCCTTTTTCTGCGACAACTGCGGCCATAAAAAAACCAGTGCCTGATCTTGAAGCACTCAACGAATTTTTGTGGAGGTATTACATCCTCTCTGAAAAATCGATGCTCGAAGGCGTTACCCGTTTGCTGCCGGCCTCGGTTTATAAAATATCGAACAGTACCTTAAGCAGAGAACAGTACTGGGAATGGCCCAAAAAACAAACTACACTTTCCTTTAAAGAAACAGTTGATGAAATGTGCCGGCGGATGAAAGAATCGGCACGAATGATAGCGGATACCTTCGATAAGCTTTCGTTGGATTTTACCATGGGGCAGGACAGCCGGCAGGTTATCTCTTCTTTTACCAGCCAAAAAATACCTTTTGTAACATCAACCTACGGGAAAGATGATTTTCTGGAAGTGCAAAAAGTAAAAGAAACTGCCAATAAACTGGGCATCGAAAACAACACCATTAAACTAAATTCAGACTACTCCGAAAATTTGTGGAGTCATTTCAGCAAGGCAGTGCTTTTAGGAAGCTGCGAAGAGCCCGGCTATCTCCTGGGGCGCATCAATTACATGCGCGACCAACAGGCCAAACATGCCAGCGTATCGGTTAACGGGATGGATGGAAATCCATATAAGAATGGTTTGTGGGACGATATGTATATGCTCAATCTCTATCGCGAACCAAAAGCCTTTAAGATCAATCATTTTGTAAAATTGCGTACACTGAGCAGCAATTACCCCGACAGCATTTTTACTTCCGGTTTTCGGGAAATCAAGGACAATTCAGAAAATTATTTCAAACAACTTATTAAAGAGGCCATAAAAGGCTATGAAAATAGCCCGGTATCGATGCAGGTCGATCGTTTTGATGTGTATTACTGGAAAAACTTTGTAACCACTTCAAATAACTCGGGCAACCTGTTGCATCGTTCCATTTCGCCACTTTACCTGCGCCGCAACATTGAATGGGCCATGCCGGTGCCGGCCAGATGGCGTTTTAACCAGTCTGCTTTTCAACGCGCAATTGTGTATAATCTCGATCCCGAACTGGCAAAAATGCGTACCGACTTTGGCGGGGTGAACATGGTTCCAAAAAATTTCTTCACTTTTATTCCGCACTACATTCGCTTTGTCTGGTTTCAGTCGAATCGACTGCGCAAAAAAATAAAGTCGAAACTCGGATTTAACGTGGTCACCCACCTTCAGGAAGCCTGGGATTATTTGCCCCTCTACAAGAAGCTGTTAAACGATAACAGCTTAAAAGAACACCTGAAGTTCGAAAATATGTACCTGAAACCGCTTTTGAAACAGGAAGAATGGGATGCCTTTTTAAAGAAATACGACCAGCCCGATGAACTCAAAATGAAAGATTTCGAATTTTTGTTTAAGCTGGTGAGTGTAGAGAGTTTTTTAAAAGAAGCTGAAAAGTTTGCTGCCTCTGCTTAGAGTTTGATTTTTACATAGGTTTTTAAGAAATGCCACAACATCCGGGGCGATAGAATAAGCCAAATTAATTGAAATAATAACTGGATTTGATGTTTTACCGTATTCCCAGCATATTTATGAGTGAGATTATAGCGGAATAAACTTACTACCGACCTGAAATATAAAGCCCGGGTATAATAGTCCCGATTCTTTTCAAACATTTCTTTTGACCGGTTTAACGCACTTAGTTTATTTGTTCTATCACCGACTAAACTCTTTACTCCTCCCCGGTGTATACGGTAAACGCCAAGAACATTTCCAAAATAATAACCTTTACCGTGTTTCATTATATGGTAAAAAAGATGCGTATCTCTGGAACCGTTATAATTCCTTATAGCTTCCACACTTTTTTTCATAATATCCATCCTGAAAACACTGGTGAGTGTTTTGGTAAAAAAGATCATCGACATTTCACTCAGTGTGAAAGTAAAACCATTTCCATTTTTTAAAAGTCGTTTTTCAATTTCGGTCTTTCTTTCTCCAGTCTCAACATGTAACGATTCATAGCCTCCACAACTCATCACATAATCCGGATGTTTCTCTAAAAAATCGATTTGTTTTTGTAGTTTATCAGGGTCCGTCCAATAATCGTCCCCTTCGCAAGTCGCGTAGTATTTGCCGAGTGCTCGCCTACGCTGGATCTGACCTAGTGTACCATCTTTTTTTGAATGTTGATTTTCTGTTTGATAGATCGGTTTTATTAATTGTGGAAATTCACGCTCGTATTTCTTTATTATATCTGGTGTGCCATCGGTTGATGCGTCATCATGTATTAATATCTCAACAGGAAACGTGGTCTTTTGACTAAGAAATCCTTTGAGAGCATCCTCAATATACTTTTCGTGATTATAAGTAATACAGCTAATGCTAACTAAAGGAATCAAGCCTTCTTTCCATTTTTTACCGGAAAGCGACAAGCTTGTATCTATATCAGATTTATACTTTTTTTCAGTCACTATTTACGATAATCTTATAAAAACTAAAAGCTTTAACAACTAATTATTATTTGGTCTCTTGAGCCGGATTTCCAATTAGAGTCTTATTTGAAGCAACATCTTTAACAACATTCCCAGCCATCCCAACAATATTATTATTTCCCATCTCTACATAATTCCTTACTGAGCAATTTAGCCCAAAAAAATTTTCATCTCCAATTTTCAAGTTACTACCAATCACCGCATGACCAGCAACAAAGTTACTATCACCCATCGTAGTATCGTGACCAATCAAAGAATTTGAATTATATGTATTGAAGTCTCCAATCTTGACATTGGGATTTAAGACTACATTAGCTAAGACTACATTACCATATCCCATGGAAACACTCTTAGCTACCGTTGCAAGCGGATGAATGAAATTGATATACCTTTTATGCGGTATTTTATAACTTTCTCTCAACGCGATTCTTTCTCGTATTAAATCAACTCTATATAGTGAAAATATAAAATGGACGTCGTTATACTTTTCAAACCTTTTATAAACATTATATGTTTTATCTAAAATCGGTAAATTGTTTATTTCACCACCAAAAGATTCATCATCAAAAGCAAACCCTAATAGCTCAAATGGTTCATTAAACTTTTCGATGGCATTCTGAATCTGTTCCGCAATTACCACTGCTGTCCCTTTCCCACCTATTATAATAACTTTTTTCATCTCCATTTATAAATGTAGTTTAATAGAAAAGTCTCATGACTAAGTCTCACAAAATTATTTATCGGATAAGAATATTTAAAATAGACTCAATCTCCTTTTCGTTAATTCTTTGATCAGTTGGCAAAAAAATAGTATTCTCTGCCAAATTATATTCAAAACTATCCTTTTCACATGATTTAAGAATATTGGGCCAATAGGTAGCCACATATATATTATTCTTTATCAGTAATTCTTTTTTTCGCCAACCATTATCAATAAGATAAGGATATACCATTGGGGAACAACGCTCATCATCAAAAATAGCTAATTGATTTGATGATTGTAATTCATTATGAAAATATAAGTAATTGTGGTTCCTTTTTAGAGCATTAAATGAGTAGTCGATGCTTTTTAACAGACTCTTTGTTAAATTCGACATTTGCTTTATTGGTTGCCCTCCCAAGTTGATATTATTACGTTTATAATCGCCAAAAAAATCTTCAGCATTTCTATCTATTCTACCTAACAAATGCCTGCAACGCTCATAGGAATAATCACGCTCAAGATTAAGATTTAAAATCTTTGATGTATAAAGATATCCCCCATCTGGCAATCCGAAAAATTTTCGTGGCGAATAAAATGTATTCACACCCTTTAAGGGTTTTGAAAAAAATGCTTGAGCGTTATCAACTATTAAATTACTAACTTTTTTTGCCAGATTACTCACCTGACTATCGCATAATCCAAAATAATTAATGTACAAAAAAGCTTCATCGTCACCAATCTTAGAATAATCAAATACAGGAGAAAAAAATGCATCCAACTGATAAAATTCGTAATCAACGCCATGTTTCACTATCGGTTCCAAGAGCACATTACAATAATAATGTGGCAAATAAATCTTAGTATATGCTTTAGCTCTTAAAATATATTCTAACGCATTTCGGCCGGTATTTAGTGCAATCGCGTTTTTATGATATTCGTTCCCTTTACGAAGCTCTAGTTCAAAATAACCTCCTATAGCCATAAATATTTAAATTATGGAGATCCAATCGTTCATATATAAATAGTGATGCAATCTTTCTAATTGCTTATTATTTTCAATTTCAATAATAAGGACTCCGATAACATCTTTAGAGTTTTTGTATTTGTTCACCTTATCCCCAGGCTTATAATATAAAACTTGTTCCAAAATATTATGTTTGAAATCGGATGGAATATTTATTCGTTCCATAATTCCATCTGCCTTGGAGTGAAGGATTACCTGAGCAAAGTATTTCCAGGGACTTATTTCTTTGTGACCATTAATATTGTATTCGAATAATGAATCCACATTGGCTTTTACCAAGTCAAATCCTGTGGCATATTTCATAAGTTGAGGCATGAAATTACCTCCGTTTCTTGCCCCGATTTCAAGCACATAAATGTTGTCTGACTTATCACGAATTATCTCAATATTTATTCCACCGGTATCAAATCCTATTTCTTTTATTATTGACTCTACAGATTTGATCGCCTCCTCCATAATATCTTCATGAAATTTACTTGGGACTATTGTTGAATATGGCACCAAATTATTTACAGGACTAAAAACCTGGTCTCCAAGCAAAGCAAATATTAACTCACCATTTTGAACAAATCCCTCACCATGAATCTGCGGACCTTTTCGTTCAATTAATTCTTCCAGAATAACTCTACCAGATCTGGAAAAACTTTTGGCCACTGAAAAATACTCTGTTAATTCGTCCGAATTATTAATTACAAAAATACCTTTACTACCACTAGAGTCCACCGGTTTTATAATTGCTTTACTGCCATTGTACTTCTTGATAACTTCTTCCAAACTATCACTGCAAATGTACCATGGTGATAAAAAACCATGCTCTTGAAGAAATGCTCTGAATAATTGCTTGTAGGATAATATTTCAACTGATTTATACGAACTTCCAACCAAATTAAGTTTCTCACTCACAAAAGCTGCAGTAGGTGCTGCAGGATCGGATGCATATGCACTTATTCCATCAATATTTAGCTTTTCTGCCAAATATAAAACACCTTCTATATCGGTTGTACTTATATTATAATATTCGTCAGAAATTTTATGTCCGGGATTATTCGGTAAATAATCGACTGTTATGACATGATAGCCACTATCAATCCCGTATTGTATTGCGGGGCATTGAGAAAAAGCTCCACCCAAAACCATTAACTTCCCTTTTTTATTCGATTTATCGTCTGGCACTTACCTTGATTTATTTTCGATTAGATTATTTTTATTCAATAATTTCTTGGCAGCAATGACCATTGGAGGCCCAATAAATTTGTTATTCACCACCGCAACACCTTTACCTTCTTTTTCGGCATTACTTGCAAGTAGTAACATTTCTTTTGCTTCTTCAATCTCAATGGTCGTTGGGGAAAAATACTTGTGAGCCAGATCCAGCTCTTTAGGATTCAATACCAACATTCCTTCAAAACCAAGGTTTTTTGCAACTTTTAAATTTCGTTCCAGATCCTCTAAATCATGAACTTTAATATGAACGGTATCAACAGGAATAACATTATTTGCACGTGCTGCCATGGCAATCATTGCCCTCGCGGTAAAAATACTCTGTCCCTCGTGATCGTGAATCCCTTCTAAATCGGTTACAAAGTCTTCACATCCAAATGCAATGGCAACGACTCTTTTCGAGGCTTGACAAATATCCTGTGCATTAAGAACCGCTGCAGTTGTTTCTATTAAAGGAATTAGTTTAAAGGTACCAACGGGCAATCCTTTTTCATATTCAATGGTATCCAGTAACTTATCGATAAAATAAACATCCTGGCCTGTAAACGACTTTGGATACATAAATCCATCTACACCTGGAATCGTTAATTCAAGTAGATCCTTTAACAATTCTCCACTTTCCCGGTCATTAATACGAGGAAAAACAAAATGATTTTTGAATCTTCCTTCCGAAACAAATTCAATCACTTTTTCTCGGGCGTGCTGTTTATTCTCATTCGGTTGCACTGAGTCTTCAATATCCAGAAGCAATACATCGGCATCGCTCCGTGCAGCACTATTCATTAATCGTTCGTTGTGTGCCGGGACAAACATTAAACTGCGCATTAAAAATTGGCTTGATTTCATCATGATTGCATCTTTTTTACCAAAACTTTACGCCTGAAACGTAATACTTTTTCCTTATTCTGGTTAAAGGTGGTGGTCTCAACATAAATAATTCCCCTGTCACTTTTTGAAACGGATTCTTTTTTCGATAGAACTTTTGTTTCAACATATAAGGTGTCACCAATAAAGACAGGATTCAGGTGTTCAATATTTTCATATCCCAAATTCGCAATGGCTTTACCACTAATATCGGGAACAGTTATTCCTACTGACAATGAGAATACGAGAGTCCCAACAACAAGTATTTTCTGGTGATGGTTCTTCTCTGCATAGTCAAGATTTGTATGTACGGGATGATGATTCATCGTTAACAAGGAAAACAAATTATTATCGCTTTCAAATATGGTTTTTGAAAGTTCATGTTTAATCGTATCTCCTGCAATAAAGTCCTCGTAGTAACTTCCTAATTTTGATGATTGCATGTTACGGATTTCTAATTATACTGCATATTCGTTTTACTGCCTCGTATTTCAAGCCAGGATAAATTGGCAAACAAATTACTTCATCTGCAACCTTTTGTGCAACTGTAAGATTTTCTGGCTTTGAAGAATCCAATCCCTTGTAGGTAGGGAACTGCGAAATTAAAGGATAAAAATACCTTCGTCCGTATATATTATTCTCTTTGAGTTTTCCATACAAGGTATCACGTGAGATCCCATATTGTTTTTCATCGACAAAAAGAGGAAAGTAAGAATAATTATACCTTAAATTTTCCGGTTCTTCCATAAAGCGTATCCCCCTAATATTTTTCAGCCCATCCTGATAAATCCTTGAAATCCTTTTCCGTTTTCGAATATTTTCTTCCACCGTTTTTAGTTGAAGTAAACCATAAGCCGCTTGCAATTCATTCATTTTGGCATTAATGCCTGGCGCAATTACTTCTGTTTCACCTGCAAAACCAAAATTTTTCAGGTAATCAATCCGCTTTTTGGTTTTTTCATCGTGGCAAACAATGGCTCCTCCCTCAATGGTGTTAAATACTTTTGTTGCGTGAAAGCTAAGGACCGACAAGTCACCAAAATTTAAAATGCTGTTCCCATTTTGTTTTACTCCAAAAGCGTGGGCAGCATCGTAAATTACTTTCAAACCATAACGATCAGCAATCTCCTGAATGGCTTCAATTTTACAAGGATTCCCATAAACGTGTACCGGCAATATTGCAGTAGTTTGTGGTGTTATTGCTGCTTCTATTTTGGCCGGATCGAGATTACAAAATTCCGGCTCAATATCCACAAAAACCGGCTTAATGTTATTCCACCACAAAGCGTGGGTAGTGGCTACAAAACTATACGGTGTCGTAATTACTTCACCGGTTATATTTAGTACCTGAAGTGCAGAGATCAATGCCAATGTTCCGTTTGAGAATAATGAAATATAGGGTACGCCAAGGTATTCCGCTAATGTCTTTTCAAATTCCTGGTGATATTTGCCATTATTGGTCAACCACTTTCTGTCCCAAATATCTTTGAGCAATTCTGTGAACTCATCTAATTCTGGCAAAGTAGGTTGTGTTACAAATATTTTTTCCATACTGCTATTTTTACCAGTTTAATCTTTCCCCCAGGAAATGGAATAATTCCTCATTTGGTTTGTTGTAATACTGCTCCAAAAAGCATTTCTCGGAATCACCCATTCGCATTGTATGCTTGCGTACATGTCTCGGCTCAATATTCATCTTCCTGAAAGGATATTCGCTAACATCAAGAAAATCATATATTCTTTGAAGAACTTCTTCTGTGTCATTTATCAAATCTCTAAATCCTAAAATAAGCAACTGTTTTTTGTCAAAAACATTAAAAAATGGAGTTAATTGTTCCAAATATAATCCTTTCCCAAGGATCAATGAGTTAACTAATCGATTTTTCTTCTTATAAGCAATTTCCAGGTCGATCGCTTCTTTAAACGATGGAAAAATTGATCTGTTTTCAAAATATAATTTATAAACATGACTCTCTCTCCCCGGTGCGATGTATTTATTTATTTTGTTTTGCTTCTTTTGAAAGAAATCGTTATACATATTCCAGCCGGAATAAGCTCTTGCAACCGGGTCGCGCAAAACAACAATCAATTTCACATCTGGATAAAACTCTGCTATGCTCTTAGCAGCTTCTGCGCAACTTAAATAGTCTGGCGTTGACTCAAAAAACAACTTATCAGAGGGCCAAATATGATTAAAGTTTCGTTCATACCAATTTATATCCAATCCATGGTAGATCCACTTATGGAAGTACCTTAACTCCTTGGGTCTGGAACCTACCAAACGAGGATGTTGATTCAAATAATAATGGAGCGATGTGGTTCCAGCCTTTTGAGCCCCAATAATCAGAAAGTCGGGTTTATTCCCCGGCAATATATACTTGTTATATGGCTTTATTCTTTTGCTAATATTTTCTTTAATAAGACGCATCAGATCTTTTGGGCCTCTATTCTTCTTTAAAACCGATATTACCTCATTAAATTCAGGCATAATTTTTATTTACGTTTTAACATTTGAAAAGATTTTTTGAATAACGTTTTAACCATAAAAGTAATATCTCCCGAAATATTAAATCCAACAACAATACTCATAAAAACAATAGTTACCGCCAAACTATCGATTAATATATTAAGGATCAGAAAATCGGTAGCGGGTATCAGCAAGCTTAACAATATTGAGCCAAAAGCTACGGCCAAAACAATCAGATGCTTGTAACTATAACAAAAGAATCCCATTTTAAATTTTAAGAATCCAACAACGATGAGTGACCGAACAATATAAGTTGCCAAAACCGCTATTGCTGCTCCGGTAATGCCCCATACAGGAATAAAAGTAGTGTGAAAGGCAATGGTATATAAAATCTGTGAACCGACAATGAGCGATAAAACACGATAATAACGGGAGGTGCCAATAATATTTCCTCCGGTTGTATTTGATACCCTAATCAGCATCCCAAATGAATAGATTATTAATACCCATCGCCCCATCGCATATTTTTCGGGGAGTATGGTAAAAATAGAATCGAGATTAACAATTATTCCCGCAAAAATAAGTGAACCTATTATAGTCTGTGTTAAACTGGCTTTGCTGTATATTTCCTGAATATGCTTTTTATTGTTGTTCTTCCACGCCTGTGCAATTATTCCCGTTGAAATTTTAATTGTTGCTCTGGACGGGATAAAAATGACCGTTGCAAACAATGCACATACACTAAAAATTCCAACCTGTCCAAGGGATATATAGCTATTAATCAAAAGTTTATCTATGTTATTGGTCAGTACCCCACTTAAGCCATTAATTATTCCAAAAGCTGATACCGTTGCCATTTCCTTTACCAATGGTCGTTTTAAAAATTCGAATTGAGGCCGGAGGTTAAATTCGTTTCGTTTTATCAAAACAAAAATTAAAGGGAATACCGGAAAACTTAAGGCTACTAGGTAGGCATAAAAGAATTCTCTGAAACTAATAATTTTCAAGGAAAATAAGACAACCAGTAGCAGGTTGATAATCTTACTCATAAAGTCGTTCCAGAACGTACCCGTTACGGCATCGTATAACACCCGGTTATAGTTATCCAGCAAGCGAAAAAAGATTCGAAATAATATTAGCGGAACAATTAAAGTGATGTACTCAACCAGTAAAGGGGATTTGTTGGCGTTTGCTTCAATTATTGATGGTTTAAATATAAAAAAGGCTACTGTGCTTAATAAAAATCCGGTTAATCCTGTAGCCACTAACACAAATAAAAAGCCATGATGGTGTTTTTCCCTGTTCCTGAATTCAGGAAACATCCGATTAATAACACCATTAAATCCCAGCGAAGAAAAATTAGTGAATATGGCAGAAATGGCAATAAAAATTTGCACCAGCCCAATTTGCTCCGCCTTAAAAAAATTGGGCATAATTATCCCTACATTAATATAGCCAACAATAAGGCCCAGATAGGACCAGATGCTGCCCCTTAAAGATTGTTTGATTATTATTCCCATAAAAGCACTACTCCGGTCGAGTCATTCAAAAGAAAATATTAGAATGTTTCACGGCAAAAATAAGCTTTCTTCAGAAACAAAAAGGAAAGATGAATGAATAAACGTATTTTGCGCCATATGAGGAATAACCTGATAGAAAAAGAAGCACACCAAAAATTGCTACCAATGTCGGTTAATCCTCCATATCCCTTATAAAATGGGGCTTCCAGCAAATTCAACACCAGGGTAAAGTCATTCTCCTGCCGTCAGCGAACGATGATCTTACGAAAGATCGTCGCTATCTTATGTCAGATGGTCTTCATCTTACGCCAGAGAAGTACTGTCGGGTGTCAGCGCATCGTCATCTTACAAAAGACAGACCTTATCCGATGGTTTTTTATCATAATCTTTTAAATGAGCATTGTTATCGGATAGAAGATGATCATTATCTTTTACCGGATTGCCGTCATCTTGCGGGGTAGAGTGATCATCGGATGGAAGATCAGAAGTCTCGGGTGAGCCCTTACTGTATTATGGATTAACTCAACCACCTCGACCTTTTGCTCAACCGCAAAAGCCCACTCCTCCTTGAAGTAGGAGAAACGTTCTTTTTTCAAATTCAAATTTTGGAATATCAAATTAAAACTGAACCACACTCATTTCCCCTCCTCTCAGGAGGGGTATCCCGAGGACTCGGGAGGGGGTGGTATAAAATAACCCAACGAAACAGTTAATTCCCGGCCTTTCTAATTTGCTCTGTCAACTCAATACTTTCCCGGGTATCGTCTATGCCAAAGCATTTACCGGCCAGGATATGCTGGTAAGCCACGGTGTGCAGGTTGGTAAAGCCTTCTGTAAAATCAATTTCTTCGTTGTCGATTGTAATCGAGCGATAGGTTCTTTTTCCGGCTTGTTGGACCGGTTTGGGCAGATCGCCCGCATCGAGGCTGAGGTGCCAGTTAACGCTTGCCTGTTCGAGTTTTAAAACTCCGGATGCCTTGTAAGGTGAATACTGAATGACTGTATTATCGGTGACGCTGCCAAAAATCCAGATCAGCATATCAAACAAATGAATTCCGATATTGGTGGCAATACCCCCCGATTTCTGCACATCGCCTTTCCAGCTTTTAAAATACCACTTTCCGCGGGTAGTGATGTATTGCAGATCGATGTTGTAAAACTGATCCTTGCCGGCGGCTTCCACTTTTTCCTTTAAAGCCAGGATGGCCGGATGATGACGCAACTGCAATATAGTATACACCCGCTTTCCGGTTTCGGCTTCAATGTCTTTGATAATCCGCATTTCATCGGGGTGAATGACCATGGGTTTTTCGCAAATGGCATTGGAGCTGTTTCTTAAGGCAAAGCGAATGTGCGAGGGATGCATGTAATTAGGCGTACAGATACTCACATAATCGATGGGGTTACCGGCCATGCGCTGGTCGTCCATAAACCGATCGAGGTTTTCGTGTTCCAGGAAAAATTCGGCATCTGGGAAATAGCTGTCCATGCGCCCCATCACATCAAAACGATCGGACGCACAAACCAACTCATTCCCGGTTTCCCTGATCGCTTTCATGTGCCTTTCAGCAATGTAGCCGGCTGCTCCTATTAATGCAAATCGTTTCATTTTTTTAGTACTGAGATATTAGAATTGAGTACTGAGTACTTTTTCACTTTGAACACTGAACTCTAAACATTGAACTTATAGTTTATACACCGTCTCCGACGCTTCTTTAATCACATTCCGCATGTCGACAACCAGTTTCGAATGTGCCTGTATATATTCGGCATCGAATACCGAATGATTGGTTGTTATTACCACACAGTCTGCTGCCTTCAAGGTTTCTTCATTTAAATCGACCGATTCCAGTTGATTTCCCTCTTCCGTTTTTATCTGCGCAATGTATGGATCGTGGTAACTTACCTCGCCACCTTTCTGAATTACTGTGTCGATAATTTCCAGCGCCGGCGATTCGCGTTCGTCGTCGATATTTGGTTTATAAGCCACCCCCAGAAACAACACCTTGCTGCCATTCACCGCTTTTTTCTGGCGGTTAAGCGCCGTGGCAATTTTTATGTACATGTAATGCGGCATCCGCATGTTAATATGCCCGGCGGTATGGATCATGCTCAGGTCGAACTGAAACTTTTTGGCAATATGCTCGAGGTAAAACGGGTCGAGAGGTATGCAGTGGCCCCCCACTCCCGGCCCGGGATAGAAAGCCTGAAAGCCGAAAGGCTTGGTTTTGGCGGCTTCGATCACTTCCCATATGTTGACATCCATTTTCCCCGACAACAGCGCCAGTTCGTTGATCAGGCTGATGTTGATGAGACGATAGGTATTTTCAAGAATTTTTACCATCTCGGCCACCCGCGGCGAACTAACGGGGTGAATATTGTCGATGGCAAACTGATAAATGGCTTGCCCCACTTCCAAACCGTCTTCGGTGAGGGCACCCAATACCTTCGGTGTATTTTTTGTCACAAAATCTTTATTCCCCGGATCGACCCGTTCTGGTGAGTAAGCCAGCCAGAAATCGTCGCCGTGTTTCATTCCTGACTCGCGTTCAATGATTGGCAGCATAAAATCTTCGGTGGTCGTTGGGTAAGTGGTACTTTCGAGACTGATAAACGTCCCCGGTTTCATGTGCTTCCCAATTTCTTCGCAGGCCGACTGAATATAACTCATATCGGGCTTTTTAAAGCGATCGAGCGGTGTAGGCACGCAAATCAGCAGGGCATCGCACTGGCTGATCTTCGTAAAATCGCTGGTAGCCGAAAAAGTAACATTACCAACCACTTCGCGCAATGCGGCATCCCGCACATCTTTAATGTAATTTTCGCCGCTGTTAATCTTATTAACTTTTTGCTGATTCTTGTCGAACCCCATTACGTGAACACCGGCTTCTGCAAATCCAACCGCCAGTGGCAATCCCACATAACCCAAACCGATCACACCAACAACCAGTTCTTTGTTTTCCACTCTTAACAGAATTTCTTCCTTATTTGTCATTCTTCAATCAAATAATCTATAAAAAATAAGCAATACTCTTTTGATTTTTTAAACTCACCCTGATCCCGAGCACTCGGGATCGTCCCTCTCTATCCATAGAGAGGGAATGAGGGAGAGTAAAAACTGAAAGTTCTTTCCTGTGATTCCGAGAGATCATAAATCAATTTAATGTTTAGTATATTTTACTAATTCTAAAAATTCGCCTGCTAAATTATACTTTTCTCCGGTTTCGGGGCAAATTAAATCGTCGCCCAAAACATTTCCGGCCCGGCTTACCCAACCGGTTTGTCTGGCAGGAACACCGGTCATTAGTGCATAGGGTGTGACATCTTTTGTTACGACAGCGCCGGCTCCCACAAAACAATATTCGCCCAGCGTAGTTCCGCAAAGAATGGTAGCGTTGGCGCCAATGGTTGCACCCTTTTTTACCAGCGTGGTCTTGAATTCGGTTTTACGTTCGATGGCACTGCGCGGGTTGATCACATTGGTAAACACCATCGATGGGCCCAAAAATACATCATCTTCGCAAACGACCCCTTCGTAAACGGAAACGTTGTTCTGAACTTTTACGTTGGTCCCCAATTTCACTTTATTGCCCACAAAAACATTTTGGCCAAGCACACACTTAGGGCCAATTTCTGCAGTTCCCATCACATGCGAGAAATGCCAGATCTTTGTGCCCGATCCTATTTTTGCACCTTCATCTATAACAGCTGTTTCGTGTGCATAATAATTATTGTTCATTTTTATCTACTCTTTGCGACTTAGCGACTTAGCGAGAGTTTTTTCACGCCAAGACGCAAAGTCGCCAAGTAATTTTATAGTCTATTTACAATGCGGGTAATCCCGTCCTTTATTAGTTTTTCGTTGAAATTAATCAGTAATCCTAATTTCAGCCCCGTTATTCTTAGATAAGTTAAAAGTTGTTTCGGATGAACCGGAGCAATTATCTCTACCGATTTTAATTCAACAATCACTTTCCCTTCCACGATTAAATCGGCTCTGAATCCGATTTCCATTTTTCTATCGCCCCAAATCACCGGTATTGCCTTTTGCCGCTCAACCGACAGCCCTTTTAAAGTCAACTCATAGAACAAAATCTCCTCATAAACCGATTCCAACAAACCCGGACCAAGTGACACATGAATATCATAGCAAGTATTGACAATTATTTTCGCTATTTCATTCTCTCTCATTACTTTTTTCTTTGCGACTTTGCGGCTTTGCGAGAAACTAAATACTCTTTTACATTCTTCACAATATACTCCAACTGCTCCTCATCCAGTTCAGTATGCATGGGCAGCGACAGCACGGTCTTAGCCAGTTCTTCGCTTACCGGGAAATCACCTGCTTTGTACCCCAAATGTTCGTATGCCTCCTGCAAGTGCAGGGCCTTCGGATAATATACCATCGTAGGAATACCCTTGCTTTTAAGAAATTCCTGCAATTCATCGCGTTTTTCTGATTGAATCGTGTATTGATGAAAAGAATGGGTACTAAAACTTTCCCGGGCCGGAATTCGAATATCACCAATGCCTGTCAGTTTCTCGTCGTAATAAGCTGCTATCTTTTGCCGGGATTCAATGTGCTGATCCAGGTACTTCAACTTAACTTCGAGAATAGCTGCCTGCAAACTGTCGAGCCGCGAATTTACACCGATCCGCTCGTACTCGTATTTTGCCTTCATACCATGATTGGCAATCGACCTGATCGCGTCGGCCAGTTCCTCATCTTTGGTAAAAACAGCTCCCCCGTCGCCAAATGCTCCCAGGTTTTTCGATGGGAAAAACGAATTGCAACCAATATGTCCAATGGTCCCGGCTTTTTGTTTTCGGCCATCCGAAAAAATATAATCGGTTCCTAATGCCTGGCAGGCATCTTCCACCACATACAAATTGTGTTTTTCAGCAAGCTCCATGATCGCCTCCATATTGGCGCACTGCCCAAATAGGTGCACCGGAAGAATCGCCTTTGTTTGGGAAGAAATAGCCCTTTCAATTTGGGCCACATCCATGTTAAAAGATCCCGGCTCCACATCCACAAATACAGGTTTCAGTCCCAGCAACTGTAAAACCTCTGCAGTCGAGACAAAAGTGAAAGGAACGGTGATTACCTCATCACCCGGTTGAAAATCTAACGCCATGAAAGCAATCTGCAATGCATCTGTCCCGTTAGCGCAGGCAATAACATGGGCATCCAGGTATGCAGCCAGCTGGCTTTCGAATTCAGCGACTTTTTCGCTTTTTACAAATTGTGCCGATCTGATCACCCCATCGATAGCCGCGTCAATCTCCCCTTTCATTTTGAGGTACTGTCCGTAAAGATCTGACATTTGAATGGTTTGCATAAGCCGGCTGAAATACTACCAATTAAACTTTAAAAATATAAAATTAGTATTCAGCCTCGGACAATAAGAATTTATTTTGCAATTTAATTCACAAATTGAACAGCGATAAAACATGCAGGTTACGCAAAATCTTCCACCTTCCTTTTTCCAACGCGACGTATTGGAGGTCGCTCCTGAGTTATTGGGTAAAAAGCTGGTGCGGAAATTCGATGATGGTTCGGCTCAGCAGTTCTTCATAACCGAAGTGGAAGCCTACCGCGGAATGGAGGACCGGGCCTGTCATGCAAGCAAAGGCAGAACCGTCCGCACCGAGGTAATGTTTCATGCAGGCGGCGTGGTGTATGTTTACCTGATTTACGGCATGTACTGGCTGCTGAATATCGTTACCGGAAAAGAAGGCGATGCTTCTGCCGTTTTAATTAGAGGACTGGAAGGGTTTTCGGGGCCGGGCAGAGTGGGCCGCGCCCTGCAACTCGATAAATCGTTTTACGGCGAGGATCTAATAACTTCGGAACGAATCTGGATCGAAGATTCCGGGATAAAACCCGAATATATTACTACTCCGCGTATTGGTATCAACTATGCCGGCGAGCCCTGGATAAGCAAGCCGTGGCGGTTTGTGGTGAAGGAATAATCAGTGAAAGAAATCCCAGTTTTCAGTTGGATATTTTACATTGGTCATTGGCTATTGGATATTAAAAAGCAAAATCGAAAATATCCAATGTAGAATAATCAATATCCAAGTCCCAGTTTTCAGTTGGACATTCTGCATTGATCATTGGCTATTGGATATTAAAAAACAAAACCGAAAATATCCAATGTAGAATAACCAATATCCAAGTCCCAGTTTTCAGTTGGACATTCTGCATTGATCATTGGCTATTGGATATTAAAAAACAAAACCGAAAATATCCAATGTAGAATAACCAATATCCAATTTCCAGGTTTGTGTTGGATATTCATTATTGGGTATTGAATATTGGATATTAAAAAACATGACTTTAAATATCCAATGTAGAATATTCAATATCCAAGTCCCAGTTTTCAGTTGGACATTCTGCATTGATCATTGGCTATTGGATATTAAAAAGCAAAACCAAAAATATCCAATATAGAATAACCAATATCCAAGTCCCAAGTAGATTAACTTGAGAGCTACAGCTTCGACTTAGCAGTTTTTACACTTTTGGCAAAAATGGCCAATAGCTCGTCATTCTCACCTAAAACAGGTAAAATTTCATTAACCTCAATGTATTTTTTCCTTTTTATGATCAGTAGACAAACTTTAGTTTCGCGTAATTCCTTTAAAATGATCTGCATTTTATGAATAAAATCCTTTTGAGATTCTGCAGCCTGAGCTTCACCTTAATTAAGTGCCGGTGAAGTGCTGCTCCTAATCATTTGTCCTGTTAAATGATTGGCTAATCTGGTTTGAGGAAGATTTTCGACAATTGCATCCACCAATAATACAAAATCAATGAGTCGCTCTTCCAGATCATATTTTCGTGTGTTCATAATATTGGCTTTTAGTTAACAATATGCAAGCTAAGAAAAATTCCCAACTTTCGAGTTTAGGTTGGCTATTGGATACTAAAAAACAAGACTTTAAATATCCAATGTAGAATATTCAATATCCAATTTTCAGGTTTGTGTTGGATATTCATTATTAGGTATTGGATATTAAAAAACAAAACCGAAAATATCCAATGTAGAATGATCAATATCCAATTACTAACAGAAACTGAAAACTGCATACCTTTTACTTGCCTCCTATCACAAACCGATCATACAACCAAAGAAAAACAACGGCAGCGACAGCAATCCCGGAAAACAGCATCCAGATGTTTGAGGGGTGATAGTTTTGCCAGAGGTAATTGGTCAGTTCTGTCTGGTTCATATTCAAACGGTCGGCAGCCTGAGTAAAAAAATCGTTCTTTGTAAAAGTATCTGAAAATTCAACCGGGAAATCCATGCCACGCCGTGTTACTTCTTTTTGCAGGAGTGCATATTTATCGGAAATTCCTTCGTACAGGTCACCCGAAAGCCAACCCGCCAGTTTGTGAGCAGCTGCTATAGGCAAAAACGAGGTTCCCATATACAGGGCTTTTTGATCGGCCGGAGCGATCTTGCCCACATATTCAGTAAATTTAGGTGAGCTGCCCATTTCCCCCAGTGCAAAAATAAGCACACCCAGCAGGATCATCCAGCCACTTTGTGTCGAGAACATCAGCCCCAAACCACCGGCCAGTACCAGTATTCCACCCATCATGGCAGCCAGCGGACGGAAACGCATCACAAAGGCCGAAACCATCAACTGGAAAACAATGATGAAGAACGAATCCATACTGGTCATCGACACCGCGCTGATGGTACCGTTCTCTCCTATCGTTTCTGCAAGCCAGGGCCACACAGCATGCAAGCCGTTATACACTACCGAGGTATCGATCCAGTGATCGACGAATATAGGGAACGAATAGTACAACTGGTTAAAAGCCGTCCAGAAAAGAATCATGATCACCAGAAACAATACATATTTCCAGTTCTGCAGGGTGATCCATATATTTTTAAAAGCCTGTATAATATTCTGCAGCAACGATGAGCCATCTTTGTCGCGTCCGGGTTCGCGGAAGAAAAATAAGGTCAGTAAAACATTAATGCCGATAGCAGCGATAGACATATAGAATACCCATGCCCAACTTAATTTTAGCAGTGCCCCGGCAATGAACGGACCGATAAATCCACCAATGTTTATCATCATATAGAAAATCCCGAAACCAATAGAAGAAGTTTCTTCGTTGGTGGTTTTAGCGATCATTGCTGAAATAATGGGCTTAAAAAACGCACCGCCAACACAGGTCCAGATAAAAGCCATGTATACCAGAAAATAACCGTCAAGTACATTGATCATGTAAAAACCCGACGCATAAATAGCAAACGCCAGCAACAGTATTTTTTTATACCCTACTTTATCGGCTATGGCGCCCGTAATTACAGGTAAAAAATACAAAAGAGCTGATCCGGTTCCCATGATCGCGCCTTTTTCGGCATTCGAAAAACCCAGGGCACCGGTATCGGTCGAACCCACCAAAAATAAGGGAAAGGCCAGGTAAAATCCATACCAGGCCCAGCGTTCGAACAATTCAATGGTATTGGAGGTCCAGAAACTACGGTTGTACTTTTTGATTACAGCAATAAAACCCATGATCCAAAAATTTGTGAGGCGCGCAAGGTAATAAAAATCGGAGATTTAATTCGGTTTGAAAGAACAGGAGGGTCCACTACCAAAAACAAAGCCACCCGTCATCGCTAACGGGTGGCTTCCAGCAAATATCTTTTCTGAATTAAAATTCGAGTTCAAGAAAGATCGATAGAAGTATAATTACCATGATCACCAGGAACAGTAAAACAAAGAATCCAACTACCCCAATTCGAAAACCTTTAGCTTGTTTCTCACGCTTGGCTGTTGTAATCAGTCCTTCTATGGATTTCACCAGTCTATTGTGCGCCTTATCATTCTTCACAATGTAATCGGCTGCTCCAAGTTTCATGATCTGCACCGCAACTTCAACATCGTTTTGTCCGCTTAAAAAGATAAATTCGACCTCGGGATGATCAGCATGAACTTTTAACATTAATTCCAGACCATTCATACCGGTTGATAAATAATCCAATATAATCAGGTCAGGTTTGAGATGAATATCTTTGATACACTCATCGCCGTTTTTATAAATTTTAAGGTTGGTATACTGGTTCGATTGCAAATGACCCATTAACACATCCTTATAAACGACACTGTCTTCGATGATGAATATTAGCGGATTTTTTGTTTGTTGCATAACCTTCGAGTTGAATTGTCAGCGTTTGCTCTAAAGTAATACTTTTTTTGCAGATAGCAATCATAATAAAACGGTATTCAAATAACGCACTATTTTTGTTCTTAGTCTTTAAAACCCTTATATTTTGTTTAGAAAAAAGATTAATTATCAGGCTTAAAGTACACTTCAGGATAGAATCTGAAAGGGAAGAAGACCAAATCTTTTTACTAATTTCGAAAAAAACAAAGAAAAATTATGTTGTTTGTTATTGATATAGGGAACACCAATATTGTCTTTGGAGCCCATAAAGAAGGGAAATGGATGCATCACTGGCGCATTCAGACCGATCAGCTTAAAACAGCCGACGAGTATGAAGTGATATTCCGTTCCTTGTTAACGGCCGGCGAGATTTGCCGTGCCGATGTGGAAAAGATCATTCTGAGCAGCGTGGTTCCATCGCTAGTGCGTCCTTTCGGGGAAATGTTGCCGCGTCTTTTCGAAAAGGCCATCATAAAAGTTGTCAGCCCTGATATCTACGAACGGCTGCCTGTTCAAATTCTGAATCCCTACGAAATTGGAACCGACCTGGTGGCCAATGCACTGGCAGCCCATCACAAATACGGTCCACTAAGCATGGTCATCGATTTTGGGACTGCCCTAACCTTTACCACCATCGGGGCAAAGTCGGAGATAAAAGGGGTAGCCATTGCGCCGGGTCTGGAAACGGCGGTGGATGCCCTGGCCGGAAAAACAGCTCAGCTACCACAAATACATTTAACTCCTCCTCCCTCGGTTTTGGGCGAAAACACCATTCATGCCATCCAGTCGGGAATTGTTTATGGCTTTACCGGACTGGTCGATTCGATTATTGAACGAACACAAAACGAATTGGGCCAAACCATTACTGTGGTGGCAACCGGCGGACTCAGCACTGTAATGGCGCCGCTCACAAAAAACATCGATCACATTGAACCGATGCTGACACTGGAGGGGCTCGTACTTATCGCCGATTTTACCAATTGATGTTTCAACAAATCAAGGTTTTGAAATTAAAGAATCGGTAAACCAAAATACAATTCTTTACGTTTATCAAACTTACAGGCCCAAATGGTGTTTGAAGGGTAGACAAGGAAATACTATCTTTGCAGTTATTTTGTGTTGATGGAGAACGAAAAGGGGAAATTACTGGAGAATATTAATAGCCCGGCAGATTTAAAAAAACTGTCGCTGGATCAACTGGAGGAGCTTTGTAATGAGCTGCGCCAATTCATCATCGATGAGGTTTCGACCAATCCCGGACATTTTGGTGCCAGTCTTGGTGTTGTGGAACTTACCGTAGCTTTACACTATGCATACAATACACCTTACGATCAATTGGTCTGGGACGTTGGACACCAGGCTTACGGCCACAAAATACTTACCGGTCGGCGCGATGTTTTTCATACCAACCGAAAATACAAAGGACTGAGCGGATTTCCGAAACGGACTGAAAGCGAATACGATACTTTTGGCGTTGGTCACTCATCCACTTCCATATCCGCTGCATTGGGTATGGCCATTGCATCGAAACTCAAGAACGAAAAAGACCGAAAAGTGGTAGCCATTATTGGCGACGGTGCCATGACTGGCGGCATGTCTTTTGAAGCCTTGAATAACGCAGGTGGCGAAAATACAGACATACTGGTCATTCTCAACGATAATAATATGGCCATAGACCCCAGCGTTGGTGGCCTCAACAAATACCTGCTAAGCATTGCCACCTCGCATACCTATAATCGTTTTAAACAGGATGTGTGGGAAGGCCTGGGAAAACTGGACGGAATCGGAAGGAAAACCCGGAAATTTATTCAGAAAAACCAGCATGCGCTGAAAAACATTATTTTTAAGGAAAACAATTTATTCGAGGCTTTTAATTTCAGGTATTTTGGGCCTGTAGATGGTCACGATGTGGTATTCCTGACCAAACTGCTTAGTGATCTGAAAGACATTCCCGGTCCCAAACTGCTGCACGTGATCACGCAAAAAGGGAAAGGTTTTAAACATGCGGAAGAAAACCAGACCAAATGGCATGCGCCCGGTGCATTTAACAAGGAAACCGGAGAGATTATTACCTGCGGCTGTGAAGTAGATCAGGCTCCAAAGTTTCAAAGTGTTTTTGGTGAAACACTGGTGGAGCTGGCCGAACAAAATGAAAAAATTGTGGGAATCACCCCTGCCATGCCCTCGGGATGTTCGATGAACTTAATGATTGATAAAATGCCCGACCGCGCGTTCGATGTAGGCATCGCCGAGCAACATGCCGTCACTTTCTCGGCCGGATTGGCAACGCAGGGAATGGTACCTTTTTGCAATATCTACTCTACTTTTATGCAACGTGCCTACGATCAGGTGATACACGATGTGGCCATTCAGGATCTGCATGTGATCTTCTGCCTCGACCGCGGAGGTTTGGTAGGTGAAGACGGTCCGACACATCACGGTGTATTCGATATCGCTTATATGCGTCTCGTACCTAATATGGTTGTATCGGCACCCATGGACGAAATTGAGTTGCGCAACATGATGTACACCGCTCAACTCGAAGAAAATGCCGGGCCAATTTCCATTCGTTACCCGCGCGGATGTGGCTTACTTCCGAACTGGAAAAAACCCTTTGAAAAAATCAAGATTGGAAGCGGAAGAAAATTATCCGAAGGCACCGATATCGCGATCTTAACGATTGGTAAAGCTGGAATCTTTGCAAAAAAAGCAGTAAAATCCCTTGCCGCTAAAAATATTTCTGCCGCCCACTACGACATGCGCTTTGTTAAACCACTCGATGAAACCTTGCTGCTGGAGATTTTGGAACGTTTCGAGAATATAATTACAGTGGAAGACGGCACCGTTAAAGGTGGATTCGGAAGTGCAGTGCTCGAGTTTATGGTACAGAGCAGTTATACACGAAAAGTCAAGATCCTGGGTATCCCTGATCGATTTATCGACCACGGAACTCCTGATAATCTATACAAAGAATGTGGTATTGATGCTAAAGGTATTGCAAATGCGGCTATCAAGGTGCTGGAGAAAACCAGCAGCAGGATAGCATAAAAGCTCACGGATTACTGAATTTTGATCTTTTGACTGGATTCCTAAAGAACAAAAATTCTTCGCTATAATATTTTTACCTTTAAGTCGTTTGCTTCTGTGTACTAAAAACCACTTGCATTGGACATTTATCTGAAAAGACGACGTGGAAAGATCCTGCTGCTGATCGTTGCAGTGCTGATCGGTGTGGCATCGCTGCTTTACACCAACTGGCTGACCAACAAAATGGCAACAGAAGAACGCAAAAAGGTTGAAATCTGGGCCGAAGCCATTAAGGGGCTGATCGATTTTTCGACCGATGTCTCTTCGCCCGAAACGGCGACCCTCGAAACACGCTACCTCAATTTCCTGAACATGGTGAACGAGCGCAACACCACCATCCCTATTCTGATCTTGAATCCCGATGGAACTTTTAATGCGGACGCCAATATCAGCTACCGCGAAGATCATCGTGAAGAAGTGCTCAAACGCGAATTAAAAAAAATGAAAGAATATGCTGCGCCGATCCCCATCGATCTTGGCGATGGCGATGTGTTGCTATTGTATCACCGTGAATCGAGCATCCTGCGAAACCTGCGATGGTATCCGGTCATTCAGCTTGTGGTCATCATCATTTTTATCGTAGTTTCTTATTTTGCCTTCCTGGCTACAAACAGGGCCGAACAAAACCAGGTTTGGGTGGGCATGTCGAAAGAAACGGCACACCAGTTGGGCACACCGATCTCGTCGCTTATGGCCTGGATCGAATTGTTGAAACTCAAAGAAGTTGATGAAAGTCTGATTAAAGAACTGGAGCGCGACACCCGGCGGCTGGAGCGAATCACCGAACGTTTTTCAAAGATCGGTTCGAAACCCGAATTGCTGCACATCAATTTAATTGAAGTGCTCAACTCGGCCATGAGTTACCTGAAAAGCAGATCATCTGAAAAAATTAAGTTCATAACCAACTACGATGAAAATGCCAGAATTGAAGTTCCACTGAACGCTGCACTGTTTTCGTGGGTGATTGAGAATATCTGCAAAAATGCCATCGATGCCATGGCCAACGAGGGTACCATTACAATAGATGTGAAGGAAAAAGATAACCAGGTTTACATTGATATAAACGATACCGGATGCGGCGTGCCGAAATCGAATCAAAAAACCATTTTTCAACCCGGTTTTTCGACCAAAAAACGGGGCTGGGGACTCGGTCTTTCATTGGCGAAACGTATTGTCGAGATCTATCACAACGGCAAAATTTTTATTAAATGGTCGGAAATGGGGAAAGGTACCACTTTCAGAATTGTGCTGAACAGGTAAAATCTGTTGCAATTTATTAGGCTTCAATACAAAAAAAGTAGCAGTGGTTTCGGCTGTTCATAAAAAATTTATACTTTTGCATCCACTTTTTTGAAATCGTGGGCTGGAAAACGAAATATAATATTGAGTTTAAAGGTCTTAAAGAAGGCCTTCACGATTATCAATTTGAAGTAGACGACAGGTTCTTTGAACATATTGGTGAAAGTCTGGTTGAAATTGGTGAGGTGAAAGTAGACGTTCAACTTGAAAAAAGAAGCGCTTTTTTAAAGCTGACCCTTCAGTTTTCGGGATGGGTTGAACTGATCTGCGACAACTGCCTGGATGCCTACCGGCAAGCTATTGAAGTTGAAACCGAACAGTTTGTGAAGTTCGGCGAAGAAACAGAATTTGAGGAAGGCGACAACGTGATTTGGGTGCTACCCGAAGAACATGCAATCAACCTGACACAGCTGATATATGAGTATATCGTACTGGGTATACCGCTTAGACATGTTCATCCAAATCCTGCTGCTGGCGGAGGCAAAAACAGCTGCAATCCGGAAATGCTCAAAAAACTGGAAGAATACGCGCAGTCCGAAATGGAGAAGAACGATGATGATGAAGAAATTGACCCACGTTGGGCAGCACTAAAAAACTTGAAGAATAACAATTAAAAATACATAACAATGGCACATCCAAAGCATAAAACATCGAAATCGAGAAGGGATAAAAGACGTACGCATTACAAAGCTGCGGTTCCCACTCTGGCAACCTGTTCAAACTGCGGAACCACTGTTAAATACCACACGGTTTGTCCGGAATGTGGCTACTACAGAGGAAAGCAGGTAATTGAAAAAGAGATTGCAGTTTAAGACTTTTTACGCTGACACACCGTCGGATTAGCGGTGTTAAAAATTCCATCTTCGAAATTTCGGGGATGGAATTTTTTTTGAATATAGTATACTGAAAAACTTTACGGTCATCCATGAAATTCAGACTTTTCGAACATCATTATGAATTGTTCATCATCCTGTCTGAAAAAATGTTCATGCAAATACACTTCCTCAAACAATATTTTGTACGTGGGACAGAATGCTTCTATATTCGACCCGTTTTCATATTTCAAATTCAACAGGAAATCTGACCGAAGAATACAAAAAGCATGGCTAACATTAGAGCAGCAATAACGGGTGTTGGTGCCTTCCTCCCTGAATACCGCTTAACAAACGACGAGCTGAGCACAATGGTTGATACGTCGGACGAATGGATTATGCAGCGCATTGGCATTAAAGAGCGCCGTATCCTGAAAGAAAAAGGAAAAGCGAGCAGCGATATGGGAACCTGGGCAGTTCAGGACCTGCTGAAAAAAACAGGGACGAAGCCAGAGGAAGTCGATATGTTGATCTGCGCTACCATCACCCCCGACTTGATCCTGCCTGCCACAGCCAACATCATTGCGCACAAATGCGACATTCACAATGCCTGGAGTTTTGATATCAATGCTGCCTGCTCGGGATTTATCTTTGCGCTTTCAACCGCTACCCAGTTCATCGAATCGGGCCGCTACAAAAAAGTAGTGATTGTTGCCACCGAAAAAATGTCGTCGATTATTGATTACACCGATCGCAACACCTGTGTTTTATTTGGCGATGGGGCAGCTGCCGTTCTTGTTGAACCTACCAGTGATGAACTGGGAGTAATGGATTACATCAACCGGGTTGATGGCCTGGGCCGTCACCATCTTCACATTAAGGCAGGTGGATCGTTAAACCCAGCAACAGCCCAAACAATTGCCCATAAGGAACATTACCTCTACCAGGAAGGTCAGGCTGTGTTTAAAGCCGCCGTTTCGAGCATGGCCGACGTGGCCGCCGAAATCATGGATCGAAATAATCTGAATTCACAAGATATCTCGTGGCTGGTGCCGCATCAGGCCAACATGCGCATCATTGAAGCAACGGCAAAACGCATGCAACTGGACAAAGAAAAGGTGATGATCAATATCCGGCATTACGGCAATACAACTGCCGCGACTATTCCACTTTGTCTTTTCGACTACGAGAAAGACCTGAAAAAAGGAGATAATGTAATTCTTGCTGCCTTTGGTGCCGGATTTACCTGGGGAAGCACCTACCTGAAGTGGGCTTATGATCCAAAATAAGCCTTTCAGAATTTCTTATTTTTGATTGTCTGTTAATTTTGGGACGAGTGTCAAAATGTTGTATCTTCATGCGCACTTTTCAGCATCATCTTTTTGAAAACAGATATTTGTAAATAATTCAACGGCATGGCAAAACAAACAGCACGATTTACTAACGAAGACACCTCACAACTCATCAACATTCTGAGTGACGGAACCCGCATTAAAGGCGATATTATCTCGAATGGTGACATCCGAATCGATGGCGAGATGGTTGGGAACCTGGCTACGAAAGGCAAGCTTGTAGTAGGAAATAATGGTAGGATTCAGGGAGAAGTACAGGCAAGCAATATCGAAGTTTCAGGATTTATTAAAGGAAAAGTTACTGCACGGGAATTGCTGAACATGAAGGCATCGGCAAAAATCGAAGGCGATATCGTTGCCGGAAAGCTGGCGGTGGAACCGGGAGCAGTATTTACAGGAACCTGCAGCATGGGCGTACCAAAACCCATAGATGAACCTAAAAAAGAAAAATAATCCGAAGAACAAATTCGACAACTTTGTTCGCTACTCCAGCCTTGGTTTCGAAATGATGGCCATTATTGGAGGATTTACTTTTCTGGGTTACAAAATCGATCAGTGGATGGAAAACGAATTTAAGGGGTTCACCCTTGGATTGATGGTTTTGGGCGTAGTGATTGCGATCATCCATGGAACCCGGAATTTGCTGAAAAAGAAATAATTTTGTTTAAAATCGTCAGCCCGAGCTCCTGACTGCCGTCAGGCAGGTGTTTCGGAATCTTTATGACAGGTGCTGATTCAAGTTCAGCATGACACAGTAATTTAGTATTCATGAAATCATTCATCGCAAAACTTACCGCATTAACTCTTGCCATTGCTTTAATCGGCTGGCTTGTATTTTCATTGTTTCTAACTGAATACTATTTGCCGGTGATGCCTTTTCTTTTGATTTTCTTTTACATTGTAACGCTGGGCATCCATGCTTATCAGCTTCGACTGGCCAAAAAAGACATGGGTAAATTTGCCCGCAGCAACATGCTTATCACATTTTTCAAACTGATTATATACTCGGTTGTGGCGGTGGTGTATATTGCTATTGATAAAGCGCATGCGATACCTTTTGTGGTTAGCCTGATGCTTCTTTATTTGGTTTACACTTTTTTCGAAGTCAGCGAACTGACCAAAATCACACGTTCGAAATAAAATCAGAATAAGCACAGACTTTGCCACTACCCCGTCTGAGAAACAAGTTTTTAAACATTATTAATTCTGTGCCGAAAATTTAATTTTTCCATCCTTCCTAGAAAAAATCTTTTAAATTTGTGGACGTTTGAAAAAAGACAAAAAAATTAAGAAATCATAGAACAATTTCGTCTGTTGGGGGGTTTGATTTCGGGAAGACAGATAAAAAAATAACAGGCGATAATCAGAATAAACCATGCTAAAGCTTACCAAAGGAATTTATACACTTTTTATTCTTTCATTCGTAAGTTTTGGGCCGCTGCAGGCACAGCACGGTCACGAGGAAGCTGAAGCTCATGCCACAGAAAGCCACGAAGCTACCGGGCATGAAAGCGAGGAATTCAATGCAGGTGAGTTTGTGATCGACCACGTTTCCGATTCCTACGACTGGCACATCACTTCGTTTGGTGAAACCCACATCAGCATTCCGTTACCCATAATCTTGTACAGCAAGCATCCCGAATTGCACGAAGGAAAAGCTTTTCATGTATTTATGTCGTCAAAATTCCATCACGGACACGACGATTACAAAGGATTCCGCATTTCGCAGAGCGAAGAATACAAGGGAAAAATTGTGGAACTTGATTCGCATGGCCACGAAATTGGTAAGCCTATTGATATTTCTCTTACTAAAACCATTGCGGGAGTGCTGGTATCGGTGGTCATTCTGTTGTGGCTGGTGTTTGCCGTTGCTCGTTCGGCCGAACGCAACAAAGGGAAAGCACCTACGGGTTTGCAAAATCTGTTCGAGCCGATAATTCTGTTTATCCGGGACGAAGTGGCCAAGCCGGCTATTGGCGAAGACAAGTACGAACGATTCATGCCCTTCCTGCTCACCCTATTCTTTTTTATTTTGGTGAACAACTTTATGGGACTGATCCCCATTCCGCCGTTTGGTGCCAACGTAACAGGCAACATCGGTGTGACTATGGTTTTGGCACTGTTCACTTTCTTTATAACCACTATTAGCGGGAACAAACATTACTGGAAAGAAATTTACAATCCGGATGTACCGTGGTGGTTGAAATTCCCAATCCCTTTGATGCCGATTGTTGAGCTGTCGGGTGTAATCACCAAACCATTTGTATTGATGGTTCGTCTCTTTGCTAACATGATGGCCGGCCACATGATTGTGACCGTATTTGTGAGTTTGATATTTATTTTTGCCAGTATAATGGGACCTGGCGCCGGTTATGGCATCAGTCCCGTCTCCATCGCATTCTCGGTATTTATTTTATTGCTCGATGTGTTGGTATCCTTTATTCAGGCTTATGTTTTTACGCTGTTGTCGGCGCTCTATTTTGGAATGGCGACGGCAGAACACCATTAATAAATTTTAAAATTAAATGCTATGTTATCAGCAATTTTAACTGTATTGCTTCAAGCGGCCGCCGGCGCAACTGTCGGTAAAATGGGTGCTGCTTTGGGAGCCGGTCTTGCAGCCATTGGTGCAGGTATGGGTATCGGTAAAATCGGTGCCAGTGCCATGGAAGCAATTGCCCGCCAGCCCGAAGCCAGTGGCGATATCCGCTCAAACATGATCGTATCAGCAGCTTTGATCGAAGGAGTAGCCTTCTTTGCTGTGATCATTTGTGCACTCGTTATTTTCGTTTAAGCAAAAAATTTTGGCAGCCATCCCGGGGATTGCCCGGGATGTCGTTGCCACCACTAAAAATTTAGAAGTATGGATTTAGTAATGCCGAATCCGGGAACGATTTTCTGGATGCTGATCATTTTTGGGATCGTACTTTTTATACTGAAAAAATTTGCCTGGAAACCGATTCTCAATGCATTGAAAGAACGCGAGGAATCAATTGCCAGTGCATTGAATTCAGCAGAAGAAGCCAAAAAAGAAGTGGCTGGATTAAAAGCCGATAACGAAAAGATTATCGCGGAAGCCCGCCGCGAAAAAGATGCCATCCTGAAAGAAGCCAAAGAACTGAAGGAAAAAATCGTTTCAGAAGCGAAAGAAAAAGCCGGACAGGAAGCACAAAAAACCATCGATCAGGCTCGCCAGCAAATCGAATCCGAAAAAACGGCTGCCATCAACGATATCAAAAAACAGGTGGCAGAATTATCGGTGAAGATCGCCGAAAAAGTGATCAACAAACAACTGGCCGGAAAAGGCGAACAGGAAAAAATGGTGGATGGGTTAATCGACGATATCAAACTGAATTAAGAGCATGGATCAAAGTGCAATAAGTGTTCGATACGCCAAGGCTTTCTTTTCAAGTGCAAAAGAAAAAAAGCTGCTCAGTAAACTGAAAACAGATATTGAGGCTGTGCTGGGCGTGTGTCTCACCTCGGCTGATTTTAATTTGTTACTGGAAAGCCCGATCGTGAAAACATCGAAAAAGGCAGCACTCATCAAAAAAATATTTGATGGGCAGATCGAGAAACTCACCCTTAACTTTCTGTTGCTAATCGTCGAAAACAAGCGAGAAGTTTACATTCCGGGCATCTGCCGGAACTTTCTCGATCTCGTTCGGAAAGATCAAAATATCCGGTCTGCAATATTGACGACCGCCGCTAAAGTTGATGATAAAACCATCGAAAAAATTAAGACCTTACTCGCAAAAGAACTCAAAGCAAGTATTGAACTTTCTACCCAAATAAAACCCGAAATAATTGGAGGCCTGGTTTTGCGCCTCGACGATCAACAGTACGATGCCAGCGTGGCTACCCAACTGAAAAAAATCAAGCAGAACCTTATGGAAACCGAATTAAAACGTATTCAATAAGCAAAAATAAGACAGAACATGGCGAATATAAAACCTGCTGAAGTATCGGAAATTCTAAAGCAACAACTCGAAGGATTCAAGTCGGTTGCCGAATTGGAAGAAGTGGGAACCGTTTTACAGGTTGGTGATGGAATTGCCCGTATTTACGGCCTTTCGAATGTTGAAGCCAACGAAATGATCGAATTCGAGAACGGCATGAAAGGCATTGTGCTAAACCTCGAGGAAGACAACGTGGGTGTTGTTCTTTTGGGCCCTTCGGAGGAGATCGGGGAAGGCGATACCGTAAAACGATTGCGCCGCATTGCTTCGATTAACGTTGGCGAAAGTTTGCTGGGACGAGTGATCAATACCATCGGTGAAGCCATCGATGGTAAAGGTGCCATCGACGGCAAGTTGTTCGAAATGCCGCTCGAACGAAAGGCGCCCGGCGTGATCTACCGGCAACCGGTAAAACAGCCGCTTCAAACTGGGTTGAAAGCCATCGACGCCATGATACCGATAGGACGGGGTCAGCGCGAATTGATCATTGGCGACCGCCAGACCGGTAAAACGGCCGTGGCCATCGATACCATTATCAACCAGCGCGAAGGATTTGAAAAAGGAAAACCGGTTTACTGTATTTACGTGGCTGTTGGACAAAAAGGATCAACTGTTGCCAACATTGCCGCTACCCTTGAAAAAGCGGGGGCCATGGATTATACGGTAATCGTATCGGCAACAGCATCAGACCCGGCAGCGCTGCAGTTTTATGCGCCTTACGCAGGAGCAGCCATCGGTGAATATTTTCGCGATACCGGCCGCGACGCGCTGATCATCTACGACGACTTGTCGAAACAGGCAGTTTCATACCGTGAGGTCTCACTCCTGCTGCGTCGTCCTCCCGGCCGTGAAGCCTATCCGGGTGATGTGTTCTACCTTCACTCGCGCCTGCTGGAACGGGCAGCTAAGATCATCGAATCGGATGACATTGCCAAAAACATGAACGACCTGCCCGACTGCCTGAAAGACAAAGTAAAAGGTGGTGGTTCGCTTACTGCGCTGCCAATCATCGAAACCCAGGCGGGTGACGTTTCGGCTTACATTCCGACTAACGTAATATCGATCACTGACGGACAGATCTTCCTCGAATCGAACCTCTTCAACTCGGGTATCCGTCCGGCGATCAACGTGGGTATTTCAGTTTCGCGTGTGGGTGGTAGTGCCCAGATAAAATCGATGAAGAAAATTGCGGGTACACTTAAACTCGATCAGGCCCAGTTCCGCGAGCTGGAAGCTTTTGCCAAGTTCGGTTCCGACCTCGATGCCGCCACCATGCGTGTGCTCGATAAAGGACGTAAAAACGTAGAGATTCTGAAACAAGGCCAGTACTCGCCAATGAAAATCGAACACCAGGTGGCCATTATTTACTGCGGAACAAAAGAACTGCTGCGTCAGGTGCCTATCGATAAAGTAAAGGAATTTGAAGTAGATTTCCTTGAAACCATGGAAATGTCCCATCGTGCGGTACTTGACGAGATAAAGAATGGAAAAATGACCCAGGACATTGAAGATACCATACGAAAAGTAGCTGCCGAGACAGCGGAAAAATACAAAAAATAAGGATGGAAGGACTGTTGGGTTGAGGGCCTGATTTAATCCTTCAATCTATCACCAACTCAAAATTATATGGCTGGATTAAAGGAAATACGAACAAGGATCAGCTCGGTAAAAACTACCCGGCAGGTAACCAGTGCCATGAAAATGGTTTCAGCAGCGAAACTAAAAAAAGCACAGGATGCAATTCTGCAGATCAGGCCATATGCCGAAAAATTGCACCAGATTCTTACTTCTTTGAGCGCCAGTCTCGAAAACGTTGAAGATTCGGTGTATACGCAAAATAGAGAACCCGAGAAAGTGCTGGTTATCCTGATTACATCGAACCGTGGTTTGTGTGGTGGTTTCAATGCCAATATTTCAAAAAAAGCCATTGAACTGGTGAACACGCAGTATATGCAGCAACTAAAGTTGGGTAAACTCGATTTTATGTGCATTGGCAAGCAGGGCGAACGTTACCTGAAACACCGCAATTACAATGTGGTTGCCAATGAGAATGACCTTTTTGATGAGCTGACTTTCGAGAATGTTTCAAAGGTAGCTGCAGATGCCATGAAAGCTTTTGAAGACGGGCATTACGACCGCATTGAACTGGTGTATAACCAGTTTAAAAATGCAGCAGTTCAGGTGCAAAGCTCTGAACAATTTCTGCCGGTTCAAATGGAAGAAGAAACTGAAGACAATACGGTTTACGATTTTATTTACGAACCTTCGAAAGAATACATTATCAGGGAATTGATCCCGCGTTCACTTAAGATACAGTTTTACAAAGCACTGCTCGATTCGAATGCAGCTGAACACGGAGCACGCATGACAGCTATGCACCAGGCTACCGATAACGCCACGGAATTAATAAAAACACTGACACTGGATTACAACAAAGCACGCCAGGCAGCCATTACCGGTGAGATTCTGGAAATCGTAAGCGGAGCAGAAGCATTGAAAGGATAAATAGCAAAAAGCTACAGAAGAAAAAACCGTTCTCGCAAGGAATGGTTTTTTATCGCCCGTAAACCGGACTCACCCATTTTTCTTTTGGTTGATATTTACTTTCAGCTGCCCAGCGAATACCACGTTTCATGATCTCAAATGCTTCAGGCACTTCAAAATCTTTCATCACATGGCCAAGCGATGAATAAAATATACGTCCTTCTCCATAGTATTTTTTCCAAACAACCGGAATTACACTCCCGCCAATCCATGAAGCATTTTTATCGCTGAATGTTGTGGTGGCCAATACTTTTACATTCGGATCGACATGCATATAATATTGTTCCGAATGCATATTGAAATCATTCAGGCCTTTTGTTACCGGATCGTTTTTATCGGTGATCTGAACCGAGTAATCGATCACGCCACCGGGATGTGCTACCCATTGTCCGCCAACCATAAACTGGTATTCGGTGTTATTGCGAAACGAATCACCGATACCACCGTGCCACCCTGCCAGTCCGACACCGTTTTTTACGGCCTTTAACAAACCTTTTTCCTGTTCATTGCTTATTTGGCCCATTGTCCATATCTGCACCACCAGATCGAGCGATTGCATCAATTCCTCATCGAGATAGGCATCCAGCGAATCGGATACGAATACTTCCGCACCTTCCGATTTTAACCAGGGCACAAACAAATCGACCGATTGTTTAGGTTCGTGACCGTCCCATCCTCCATAAACGTAAAGTACCTTTTTCCCATTCAATTCTGCAGAGGCACCAGGGGTCCGACCGGCAAACAAAATGCGCGGTGCTAAAAGAGTTCCTGCTCCGGCTACAAATGAAGTGGCAATGAATTTTCTGCGTGATTTCATACAAAACAATTTGTTGGTTTAAATCAGATTTAAATGTAGCACAAAACAATGGATTTAAAAACTGGCTGTTTCCTTCACTTATTCTGAACATTTACTTTGAACCAAAATTTGTTTCGAACACATTTCATAATTATTCAATAAAGTATAATCAGGTTGCTTTATCTTTTATTCTTCTGATTAACAGGAAGATACAAAGTTTTTAAGCAAACGCTTTTTATCAATAGTTCTATCTGTTTGATTATCAGTGGATAATTTTATTGTCATATTTTCATTTTGTCAGGGCATTTTGTAAATTGTGGCTCTTCTTATACCCAATTAAGTAGTATTAACTCAGAGTTTTTCAGAATTAATAACTAAAAAGAACAATTATGAAAAATTTTGCTGTAATGTTGATCCTGCTTTTGTTTACAACTACAATTTTTGCTCAAAAAAAGAATGGTACAGTTTATAACGAGCACGAAACTATTGACCAAACCCGTGCTTTGTGGAAAGCTGTAAAAGATGGTGACAAAGAAAAAGTAAAGACCTTTTTCACTGATTCCATGACGATTGTAAGAAATGGTAATGACTGGCAAACCACGGCTGAAAATTTTGGCAACAACTCCGGCTGGTGGACTGAGAACTTTGACAACTTCAAAGTTAAGGATGCGCCAGGTGCCTACCCGGATGCTATTGAATACGGTGATGGAAATATCTGGGTCCAGGACTGGTTGTTACTGACCGGAACCCATAAAAAAACTGGAATCAATTTAGATCTGCAAATGCATTGCCTTTATGCATTTAACAAGGATGGTAAAATTGGAGCATTCATACAGTATTACAATAACAACGTCTTTGAAGAAATCAGGGATGCTGAGACCACCAAAGAAAATGGGAAAATATTCATCAATCACCCATACATTGCTACGGTAAGGAAACTGGCTAATGCCTATTGTGCTGAAGACCTGGAAACCATGATGGAATTTTATCACGAAAATGCCCAATTCAGTAATATTACAGTTGACTGGAATGAATCGATCGATAAACCAACACGGAAAGAATACGTTAAAGAACAATTTGCTTCTATTGACGATATCCACTTGAAACAAATAGGCTATCCCGATTGTGTTTATTACGCCAGAAACGACAGTTATGAAGTATATTCCTGGTGGGAATACTCATTTACCGTAAAAGAAAGCGGCAAGAAAGTAGTAATGCCTCTGATGCTCTCTCACACTTTTGATAAAGATGGCATGATAAGGGCAGAACTTGCCTATTTTAGTACGAACCATATAGATGATTAAACTCCGAAGTTATGCTTTTGGGAACAAAAAGGAAGACCGCATTTTGCGATCTTCCTTTTTTGTGAGGCATACTGGATTCGAACCAGTGACCCCTACCCTGTCAAGGTAATGCTCTAAACCAACTGAGCTAATGCCTCTTTATGCTTTTTGCAAGGACAAAATTAGTAAAAAAAGAGACACCCGAAAGTATCTCTTTCCATTCAGCTATTTATTTAAATAAAGAACTTCAGCACAAAAAGAATGGCCAAAACAACCATCACCCAGGAAATGTCTTTTACTTTTCCGGTGAGCAATTTTATCAGCACATACGAAAGCATACCAAATACGATACCTTCAGCAATGCTGTAAGTTAGTGGCATTACAATTATGGTGATAAATGCCGGTATGGAATCCGTGTAATTATCGAAGTTGATTTTTAAGATTGGTGACATCATAAAGAAACCGACCAGTATAAGTGCCGGTGCTGTTGCTGCAGCAGGAACCATGGTAAACAGCGGAGCAAAAAACAAGGCGATCAGAAACAGGGCCGCCGTGGATAAGGCAGTCAGTCCGGTTTTTCCGCCTTCAGCTACACCCGATGCACTTTCGACATAAGTGGTTACCGTACTGGTTCCAAAAATCGAACCGACAAACGTGCCGATCGAGTCGGCAAACAGCGCCTGTTTCACCCGTGGCACTTTACCGTCTTTATCAAGCATGCCTGCCTTATCGGAAACACCTACCAGAGTTCCGACTGTATCGAACATATCGACAAAAAGGAAAGTGAACAACACGATCAACATGTCGAGCGTGAAAATATTATGAAACTCGAATTTCATAAATATGGGAGAAAGTGAAGGTGGCAGATCCACCAGGTGACCTTCAGGCATGTGTGTAACACCAAACGGTAAGCCAGCCAGTGTTGCTGCAAAAATACCAATAAGGAGTGCTCCTTTCACTTTACGCGCCAGTAAAATTCCGGTCAGCACAACACCTCCCAGTGCAATCAAAACAGCTGCCGATCCCATGTTGCCGAGACCAACCAGGGTAGCATCGTTATTTACAATGATACCTGCATTTTGCAGTCCGATAAAAGCAATAAACAAACCAATACCTGCAGAAACTGCATGTTTCAAAGGAATGGGTATTGCGTTCACGATCAACTCCCGAATATTAAATGCCGTGAGCAAAATAAAGACGATCCCTTCGAGAAATACAGCGGTAAGAGCAAACTGCCACGAGTGTCCCATTCCCAGTACAACCGTGAAGGCAAAAAAGGCATTCAGCCCCATCCCCGGTGCCAGTGCAAAAGGCAGACGCGCAATCAGTGCCATCACCATGGTAGCTACAAACGCCGATAAAGCTGTAGCAGTAAATAGCGCATGTTTATCCATTCCTGTTGCACTCAGTATATCGGGATTTACTGCGAGAATATAGGCCATGGTCATAAAAGTGGTGATCCCGGCCAGAATTTCTGTTCTAACATTCGTTTTGTTTTCTTCTAATTTGAAAAATTTATTTAGCATTTTAGTCAGGTTTTGGTTTTAAAAAGTAGCTTTCACGGCCAACGTAGGACTTACAAAAAATTCGTCGCCAACAAAATTATTACTCAGCTCAATTTCGCTACCAAGCGCAAAATGGCTGTTGATATTGTACCAAAGTTGTGGCTCAGTTAAGAACCTGTAATCGGTTCCCCAAAACATTTTCTCTTTCCAGAAATCGGCAAAACCGGTAAAGGTGAGTTTGCCTTCAAGCATTTGAATCGTCCAAACAGCTGTAATTTGAAAAGAAGGATCGTCGAATTCTTGTTTGTCTTTTATGTATTTGTAGTTGGCCTGCAAAGTCAGTATCTTCGAAAAATCGGACGAAGCCCAGGTTCGTTCCATACCGGCCAGCCAGCAGTTTTCGATGGCAATCCACGGCGAATCTTCACCATCCAGTTTGAAAACACCACCATTGTATTCCACACGCGGCATAAACTTCTGGTTTTCCTTCCATGCAAAAGCTCGTGCAATTTCCCAGTAAGCCAGTGAAATACCGTTGTCAACATTACGTTCATCCGAACTGTAATCCATATCAATAAAAAAGAAAGTCGACCCGTATTTGTCAGGCCTGAACATTTCAACAGTTGAGGTGAAAAACTTGCGGCCTTCCCCAAGATCATAATGTAGTTGAAGATTCTGGGCACTCAGGCTTGTTACAAGGGTAACAAACGAAAATAACAGTAGAATTTTTCTCATAACTAAACAATATTAAAAATGTGATGCAAAAATAAACTTTTATCGCTCACTTTCTGTGCTTTAACAATCTAGATTGCTTCTGAATAAACGGGAATAAAAATCAAAACAAAAAATAACCCCGGATAGGACATCCGGGGCATTTCATTGAAATCGGGAAGATAAAAAATAAGGGTCTATATAATATATATTCCGATGGGACGTAAAAAGTAACCCCCAAAGATGGAAATTGACCAAAAAATTGCATTTTTATTCAAGTGCGCGGTATAAATACGCATTAACCGGATATAAATTCCGAAAAGCTTCCACCATGATTTCAACATAAGCATCACTATTAACTTTCCTATCGTCGAGGTTCTTCGAAAAAATAAATGATTTATAACGCAAGAGTTCAATAAATTTGTGGTCTTTGGGAAAACCTTTCGGGGCTGTTTTAAGTTGGTCATCATACATCTCCGGAAATTCTTTTTTGAAATCGGGATCTGCTGTAATTTCAAGAAACTCCTCTGCATGATCGGCTAAGTAAGTGCGAATAGCGCGTAATGTATCGGAGGGAGGCATATAGATTCCACCAGCCAGGAAACAGCCTTCAGGTTCAAGATGAAAATAATAACCCGGATTCATACTTTTACGACCACCCTTGCAAATAAAACTGCCAAAATTGGTTTTATATGGACGCTTATCTTTGGAAAAACGAACATCACGAAAAATCCGAAACATGCAATCCTGCGGCCGCAATCCCCGAATTTCGGGATCAAATTTTCCTATTTCACTGATCAGCACATCGGTTAAAAACTGAACTTTGGCTTTGTTTTCGTTATACCACTTTTTATTTTGCTGAAACCACTCGCGGTTATTATTCGCAGCCAGTGCCTTTAAAAATTCGAGAACTGTATCCATGAGGAATTAATTTACTTTATTTTTACGGAACTGAAATTACAAAATAAACGACGACCATGCCTAAAAAGTTTGCCCTTATAGTAGCCGGAGGAAGCGGAAGCCGCATGAAAAATGCGGTGCCAAAACAATTTCTCGAGCTTTCAGGGAAACCGGTGCTCATGCATACTTTCGAAGCCTTTCATCGTTTTGATCCTTCCATTGAATTTGTATTGGTGCTTCCTGAACAGGAAATAGGCCGATGGCAACAACTTTGCACGAAACATAAATTCTCCATTCCTCATCAGCTTGCATTTGGAGGACCGATCCGCTTTGAATCGGTAAAAAACGGGCTGGCTAAGATAAAGAAAGATGGTATCGTTTTTATTCACGATGGGGTTCGCCCGCTGGTATCGCAGCAAACCCTGCACTACTGTCTCGACACGGCTATTGAAAAAGGAAACGCCTTGCCGGTTATTTCCCCCGCAGAATCGATTCGCTGGATTGACGGGAAAGTCAATAAGGCAGTCGACCGCTCCAAATACTTCCTGGTACAAACGCCGCAAACTTTTCAGGTCGCCACAATCAGAAATGCATACCGGCAAGCCTATAATGAAAAATTTACCGACGATGCTTCGGTACTCGAAGCTTCGGGGCAGGAAATTTTCACGGTTCAGGGCAACCGCGAGAATATCAAAATCACTTTTGCTGAAGATCTAAAATATGCGACCATGCTTTTAAGTAAATAATTGTATTCCTTATAATTAGATCTACATTTATCGTCGCAGTACACTTCCACAATTTATCCGTTCGCAGTTGTTATTTCGCCATTCACCGAAATTAACCTTGGAAACTAAGAGGGTTCTGATAGTTTTAAATTGCTTTTTTATGAATAAAAGAAAACAGAAAACACCTATAAATTGTTAAGTTAACAATGAGTAAACTTTTAATACCAAAAAAGTTTCCTAAGTATAAAAAGTTTACTTTTGCAGCCATGGAAGAAAAAAAACTACACATCATTAAAAATGTCGGACTCCTGTACCTGAAGTTTGGTATACGAAATGTTACCATGGACCAGGTGGCAAATGAATTTGGCATTTCTAAAAAAACCCTCTATCAATATTTTAAAGACAAGGAGGATCTTGTTTCGCAGGTTGTCGATCATTTTTTATCCAATCCGGAAATGAACATCTCAAATCCGGAAGCAGGAAATGCGATCGACGATATGTTCTATATACGCGAGCGTGTAGCACAAGTGCTAAAACTTTACAATAACAATGTTGAAATTGAATTGAAGCGCACCTATCCGCATTTGTATGAAAAGGTTTATGAAACAAAGCGCCAGCGCATTTTCGACAACACCATCGAAAACATGAAAAAAGGGATGGACGAAGGGCTATACCGGAAAGACCTTGAGCCCACTTTTATTGCCAAACTGCAGCTGGGTAGAACCTTGTATACCATGAACCCGGACTACGATATTTTTGAAGAGTACGAACTCCACTCGCTTGCATTTTTTGATAACATCATGGATTATCACATGAATGCTGTTTGCACAGCGAAAGGATTGGAATATTACAAAAAACGATTAAAGATAGTTCAGAATGAAAACTAAATTAAAACATTATTTTTTGCTAATCGCTTTGGTATTTTTAGTGGCCGGAGCGTTAAAAGCTCAGGAAGAGCAGAACACGTTCAACCTGGATCAGGCAATCCGTTATGCCATGGAAAATTCGTTCGTGTTGCAGAACTCGAGCCAGGACGTTAACATTGCACAAAAACAAGTGTGGGAAGCCATTTCCACAGGATTGCCGCAAGTTTCGGGATCGGCGAATTACAACTGGTTTCTCAACCTGCCGGTTTCACTTATTCCCGGTGAATTTTTCGGAGGAGAACCCGGAACATATATTCCCGTGAAATTTGGCCAGGATTTTAATTCGGATTTCGGATTAAGCGTTAACCAGCTGATTTTCGATGGTTCGTACATTGTAGGGGTTGGATCAGCGCAACTGTATGTCGATCTTGCCAAGCAAACCTACGAAAAAACCGAGATAGATATCCGCGATGCCGTTACACAGGCTTATTACATGGTTTTGATCAGTATTCGCTATAAAGAAGTAATGCAGGATAGTTACGACAACACCAAGGAACTGTACGATGAAACCAAGATCTATTTTGAAAATGGCTTACGCGAATCGCAGGATGTTGATCAGTTGAAGATTTTGCTGAAGAATGCTGAAAATGAGATGCTTCGGTCGGATCGCGAACTGGAAGTAGCCCGTATCGTGCTGAAATATACCATGGGTTATCCGCTCGATTCCACGATTCAGCTCACCGATAACATCGAGTCGTTTGTGTTGCCGCTGGTTCAGGACCAGAACACTTACCAACTCGATCTGGCCAGTCATATCGATTATCGTCTGGCTAACTCTAATTTCCAGGTTTCGGAAAAACTGCTGAACCTTGAAAAGGTGGCCTACCTTCCCAGTTTGAGTGGTTTTTACAGTTATACCCGAACAGCATACAGCAATAACGCCAACCTCATTAAAGAAAAATGGTTCCCGTCATCGCTGGTTGGTTTTCAGGCCACCATCCCTATTTTTAACTCGGGAATGAAACGTTCGAGAGTGCAGCAAGCCAAGATCGAACTCGACAAGGCAGCTACCAACAAAATACTCACCGAGCGAACACTTCAGAAAGACTACCTGACGGCAAAAGCAGAAATGCAAACCGCCCGAGAACGTTTCCTGAACGACCGCGAGAACCGTGATCTTGCCCAGAGCATACTCGAGAAATCGCAAATTAAATTTAACAATGGGATGATTAGCAGTGCCGAATTATCGCAGCAGGAAAGTCAGTATATAACCGCTTTTCAGTCGATGGTAACTTCAACGCTGCAGCTTTTACAAGCCGATCTTAATCTAAAAAAAGCAGCCGGCGCTCTTTAAAAAACAGAAAACAATAAAAACTCAATACAATGAAAAAGATTTTAATGGTATTAACAACGGCTGTTATTTTGGCGGCCTGCAGCAGTTCCACGGTAGAAGATGAAGCTGCTAAACGAGAAAGACTACAGGAGCTTAAAACTCAGGTTCACGATTTGGAGCAACAAATTCAGGTGCTCGAAAAAGAACTGGCCGGGACCCAGGAAAAAGAGTTGGTAAAAATTAAAACCCGCAAGCTGGATACACAAAAATTCGAGCATTTTGTTGAAGTGACAGCCACCGTGGAAGCAGCAGAAGATGTGGATGTCAGCCCTGAATCGTCAGGTATTATAAAAGAAGTACTGATCAATGAAGGCCAGCGCGTTTCGAAAGGCCAACTGTTGGCACGGCTGAATACCGATGTACTGGAACGTTCGGTTGACGAACTGGAAGTTCAGCTCGATTTGGCTAAAACCAATTACGAACGCCAGAAAAATCTGTGGGACCAGAATATTGGTTCGGAAATGGAATACCTGCGGGCAAAAAACAATAAGGAAAGCCTCGAGAAAAGAATTGCAAGTCTGAATACACAAATTGAACTGGCTGAAATTAAATCACCCAGCGATGGAGTAGTTGACATTCTTTACCAGGAAAAAGGACAGATAGGTAGTCCGCAGATTCCGTTTGCAAAGGTGATCAATATTGGTAAAATCAAAATCTACGGTGATGTTTCCGAATCATACCTCACCAAAATCCATGAAGGTGATGCCGTCAAAGTGCGCTTCCCTGCACTAAATAAGGAAGTCGATGCTAAAATCGATCAGGTTGGTAATATCATCGACCCCAACAACCGCACCTTCCGGATTCGAATCAACCTCGATAACCCGGATAAATTGATTAAACCTAACCTGGTTGCCGTATTGAAATTACGTGACTATGTGAACGATCGTGCGATTGTTGTCCCTACCCTTTTTATCAAGGAAGATTTTTCGGGGCATTACACCTATATTGTTGCTGATGAAGACGGACAAACGGTAGCAAAAAAAGTTTATGTAACGCCTGGAGTCAACAACAACAACCTTACTGAAGTAACCGATGGTTTAACGGCCGGAATGCAGGTGATTTCAGAAGGATACAGCCAGGTGAGCAACGGAACGCCAGTACAGGTGAATTAATTATGCCCAAAACCTTTCAAAATGGAGAAAGAGACACATATCAATAAAAAAGAGATTACGCGGAAATTCAAACCCACGTATCTCGCACTGAAAAACAAGACAACGGTATACATTTTCACGGCACTGGTCGTTTTTTTCGGTATCTTCTCATACCAGCAGATGCCTCGCGAAGCAATGCCCGAAATTGTGGTGCCGTACATTTTTGTGCAAACCGTTTACCCCGGAAACTCTCCGGTGGATATTGAAAACCTTTGCACACGTCCGATAGAAAAAGAACTGAAAGGTCTGAAGGGAGTGAAACAAGTTACTTCGGCGTCTTACCAGGACGTTAGTACTGTATTTGTCGAATTCAATACCAATGTTTCAATCAAACAGGCACTCCAGGACACTAAAGACCGGGTGGACAAAGCAAAATCGGAATTACCCGACGACCTGCCAAGCGACCCCTATGTTACCGACTTCGACCTCTCGGAATTCCCGATTATGAACGTCAATATTTCGGGAGATTATAGCATGCGTGAGCTTAAAAAGTACGCCGAGGATCTCCAGGATGAGTTTGAAAGCTACCCCGAAGTATCGGAAGCCAGTATACGCGGAGTGGAAGAAAGAGAAATCCAGATCGATGTTGATCCATACAAGCTGGAAGCGGTAGATCTCTCTTTCGAAGATGTAGCACTGGCGATTCAACTGGAGAATATTACCATGGGTGCCGGTCAGTTTACAGCCGACCAGATTCGTCGGACAATCCGCACCGAGGCGAACTACACCAACATGGACCAAATCAGGAATACCATCATTAAAGTGAACAACGGGAAACCGGTTTATATCCGCGACATAGCTACAGTTACCGATGGCTACGAAGAACAGCAGACTATTGCGCGCCTTGATGACAAGCCTGTGGTGACACTTTCGATCACTAAAAAATCGGGAGAAAACATTTTGTCGGCTTCCGAAAACGTATTTAAAGGCATTGAAAAAATGCGTGAGGATGGCCGAATTCCGAAAAACCTCGAGGTAATCGTTACCGACGATATGACCACTTACATCGAAGACACGATCATGAACCTCGAGAACAGCATTATCCTGGGAATGATTCTCGTGACTTTTGTGCTATTCCTCTTCCTCGGATTTCGAAATGCATTGTTCGCAGGACTTGCTATTCCCCTCTCCATGTTCCTGTCGTTCATTATTCTTCAGCAAAGTGGAATCACGCTCAACTCGATGGTACTGTACGCCCTCATCCTCGCGCTTGGTATGTTGGTAGATAATGCCATTGTAGTGGTCGAGAACGTCTATCGATTATACAGTCACGGCTATTCCCTGATGAGTGCCACTAAACGCGGGGTTAGCGAAATAGCTTTCCCCATCATTTCTTCAACATTGACAACACTGGCAGCCTTTTTTCCGTTGCTGGCCTGGGAAGGAATTGTTGGTGAATTCATGGCAATCCTGCCACGGACATTGATCGTGGTACTGGCATCTTCACTCTTTGTTGCACTGGTCCTTAATCCGCCATTCATCGCCAACTTCATGAAAATCGATGACATAAGCAAAAGGGCCAATGTAAAACGTGCACTGCGAAATGCCGGAATTTTTGCTTTGCTGGCCATTCCCTTTTATTTAATGAAAATATATTTACTGGGGAACCTGCTGGCTACAGTAGCCGTTATCATGATATTGAATGTTTTTGCGCTTCGCCCGCTGGCGCGTTGGTTCCAGACAAAATTCCTGGTATGGCTTGAGAATGTATACACCCGCCAGTTGCGACATGCCCTATCAGGACCCTGGCCTTACATTTATTTTGGTGGAACAGTTGTCCTTTTGATCTTCTCATTGGGATTCTATTTTGGCAGCAATCCAAAAACTGTATTTTTCCCCGAAACCGATCCCACCACTATTTACGTAACTGCCGAACTTCCGCTTGGAACATCAATTGAACGCACCGATGAAGTTACGCGTGAAATTGAATCGATTATTAAGGAAACCATAGCACCGGCAAAACAAATCGTGAAATCGGTAACAACCAATGTGGGTGTTGGAAAAGGCGGAATGTTCGACAATGAAAACAGCCCGAATAAATCGTTGACATCCATTTCATTTGTGGAATATAAACTGCGCGAAGGAATAAACACCAGCAAGATTATGCAGGAAATTTCGAAGAACCTGGATGGATTTATCGGCGCCAAAATTTACGTTGAAAAAGATGACCAGGGGCCTCCGACCGGAGCTCCGATCAACATTGATGTAACCGGCGACGAATTCGGCCAACTCATCAAGATCACCGATGATTTTATCCGAATAATAGAAGAGGATAACATTCCGGGAATTGACGAACTGAAACTGAATATCAACGTCAATCAACCCGAAATGCTTATAGAGGTTGATCGAGAGAAAGCCCGCTTGTATGAACTATCTACGCAGCAAATTGCAATGGCTTTTCGTAATGCATTGTATGGCTATGAGGCAAGTAAATTCAAAGATGGTGAAGATGAGTACGACATTTTTGTACGCCTGGCAGAAGAATATCGCAATGATGTCTCGACTTTGATGAACCAGAAAATTCATGTAAACGAAAACAGCATCCCGATTTCGGCCGTCGCCAATTTCAAATACGCCACTACCTACGACAAAATAAGCCGTATCGACTTTAAACGCGAGATTACCATTTCGTCGGAAGTGGTAGAAGGATACAATGCCAACGAGATCAATGCCCGTATCGCTCAGTTACTGGAAGATTATGATATGCCATACGGATATTCATACGAATTTACGGGCGAGCAACAGGAACAGGCAGAAAGTATGGAGTTCCTCGTTTACGCACTTTTTATTGCCATTGCAATGATCATGATCATCATGGTTACACAGTTCAACTCCTTCATCCGCCCTGCAATTATCATTGCCACGGTAGTTTTTAGTACCATAGGTGTATTTCTGGGACTGGGTATATTTAAAATGGAATTTGTAGTGATCATGACCGGTATCGGAATAATTTCACTGGCCGGTATCGTGGTGAATAACGGTATAGTATTGATCGACTACATTGACCTGGTACGCCAGCGAAAACGCGATGAATTAAAACTTCCCGAAGATGCCTTTCTTCCTAAAGACGTGCAGCGCGAGGCTTTGGTTGAAGCAGGCCGCACCCGTTTGCGTCCGGTAATGCTTACGGCTATTACAACCGTTCTTGGCTTGCTGCCACTGGCTGTAGGACTGAACTTCGATTTCTTTACGCTCTATACCCACTTCGATCCGCAAATTACATTGGGTGGTGAAAGTGTGGCTTTCTGGGGACCGATGTCGTGGACTGTGATATTTGGATTAACCTTTGCCACTGTTCTCACACTGGTCATTTCTCCGGTAATGTACATGATCACCATACGGATCAATTATACCATTAAAAAATGGACAGGTAATCTGCAAGAAGTGCCTGAGAAAAAAGAAGCATAAGCACTAAGTGATTGAATAGCGACGAGAAGGGTGACAAGTTAATGTTGCCCTTCTTTTTTATCTTTCGCAGGAGCTCAAACATGAATTGCTAAACCAACGAATCGCCTTTTTTGATTCGAACGTCTGTAACAAATTTTTTGATTTGATTTTCGTCCTCTCGCCGGCAGATCATCAATACATCATTCGATTCGGCAATAATATAGCCATCAAGGCCCTGGATCACGGCCACCTTATCGTCTTTAATATCGACGATGCAATTACTGGTATCGTACAGCAACGAATTATCTCCGTTTTTAAGGTTTCCATTGTTGTCTTTCCCGTTTTGGTCATACAGAGAGCTCCAACTTCCCATATCCGACCAACCAAATTTGGCTGTCAGCACAAAAACATTGGTTGCCTTCTCCATTATACCGTAATCAATTGAAATAGCCTGACATTCGGAATATGCTTTTTTAATGAACGCTACCTCATTACCCGTATTCAGCAGGTGCTGGCCCTTCCCAAAAGTTTGTGCCATCTCCGGCAGGTATTTTTCGTACGCATCCAGAAAACACGACAGCGTGGAAATAAAAATTCCCGAGTTCCAGTAAAACTCACCGGTTTCAATAAAAATTCTTGCCATTTCCACATCAGGCTTTTCGGTGAAGGTTTTCACCTTGTACAAATTATCGATATCGTGAAAATCTTTGCGGTTTTTAATCTGGATGTAACCGTACATTGTTTCCGGCTTACTGGGATTTATTCCCAGCGTAATCAATGCCTCATTTTCTTCGAGGAATTCTAATCCGTTATTCAATTGGTGGACGAACTCTTCACGGTCGAGAATCAAATGGTCGGAAGGTGTTACAATAATTCTTGCATGCTCTTCTTTCACCTTGATTTTATGCAGCGCATAAGCCAAACAAGGTGCCGTATTTCTGCGAAGGGGCTCAAGTAAAACCTGTTCTTCCCTAAGTTCTGGCAACTGTTCAAGCACCACATCCTTGTAGCGCACATTGGTAACTACCAAAAAATTTTCAGTGGGTACATTTTCAAGAAAACGATCGTAAGTTTGCTGAAGAAAGGTTCGACCGGTGCCTAAAATATCCAGAAACTGTTTGGGTTTGGCAGTTCGGCTTAAGGGCCAGAAACGACTACCGACTCCACCTGCCATGATCACACAATAGGTATTATTCATTTGTTAGTTGTTAGTTTCAAGAAGATTGTAACTTCATGTCAACGGATTTATTCCCGTATTCTCCACTACGCATCCCTTTATAATATTGTTGTGTTCACTATAAAAATATCCATTTTAAAAGAGAATCCGTAATTGAAACGGTTAAATTTGGTTCTTAAGTAACGGAATCCAACATTTAAAAGTTTTGTATCCATTATTTAAGTTGTACTTTTATCCGAACAGATCTGGTAAATGTCGAAACGATGGGGTTTTTTTTTCATATTGGACGGTACTTCTTAATGCTTAAACGGGTATTTGCCCGGCCCGAAAGGCACAAGATGTATATTCGGCAACTGTTCCTCGAAATCGATAACCTTGGCGTAAATTCGGTCTGGATCGTGTTGATCATTTCTGTTTTTATTGGCGGGATCATGACCATTCAGTTTGCCCATGCCATGGAAAACCCGCTTTACCCGACTGAACTGGTGGGATTGGGTACGCGCGACACGCTGCTGCTCGAATTTTCATCGACCATGCTGGCGCTGATCATGGCCGGAAAGGTAGGTTCCAACATCACTTCGGAGATTGGTACGATGCGTGTCACCGAACAGATTGATTCGCTGGAGATCATGGGCGTAAACTCGGCCAGTTACTTAATACTCCCGAAAATTGTAGCGGTCGTTTTTATTTTTCCTTTTCTATACATGTTAAGCGTATTTTTCGGACTGCTTGGCGGTTTGGTAACCGGCCCCCTTGTCGGAGTTATCACTGTGCCCGAATACATCGAGGGAATTCAATGGTTATTCTATCCGTACTATGTGACTTTCTCCATTATTAAATGCCTGGTTTTTGGCTTCCTCGTCTCGTCGGTACCTGCTTATTTTGGCTACTACGTTCAGGGTGGCGCACTTGAAGTGGGAAAAGCCAGTACAAAAGCAGTAGTAAATACCAATATTCTGATTCTCTTTTTCGATTTAATATTAACCCGATTACTGTTGACATGATCACCGTTAAAAATCTTACCAAATCATTCGACGGAAATACCGTGCTGAAAGATATTTCCATCACCTTCGAGCAGGGTAAAACCAACTTGATTATCGGGCGAAGCGGATCGGGTAAAACCGTTTTGCTGAAATCGATACTCGGTTTGTTCGAAGTAGATAATGGTGAGATTTGGTTTAACGACCGCAACCTGGTGACCATGGCTGATAAGGAACGAAAAGCTCTGCGCCGGGAACTGGGAATGGTTTTTCAGGGTGGTGCTCTGTTCGACAGTATCAATGTGGAAGGGAACGTCCGTTTTCCGCTCGATATGTTCACGCACATGAGTAATGCCGAGAAACAAAAACGCGTGGAATTTTGTCTGGAACACGTGAACATCGAAAAACAGGCATTTAAGCTCTCACCCAGTGAGATCAGCGGCGGGATGCAAAAACGTGTGGCAATTGCGCGCGCCATCGCGCTAAATCCGAAGTACCTGTTTTGTGACGAACCCAACTCTGGCCTTGATCCCGAAACAGCCACAGTGATCGACCAGCTCATCCAAAGCCTTACCAAAGAATTTCAGATGACTACATTGATCAACACCCATGATATGAACTCTGTGATCGAGATTGGTGAATCTGTCCTTTTTATTTCGAAAGGCGAAAAGGAATGGGTGGGTACAAAAAATGAAATTCTGAACTCGGGAAGCCAAAAACTCGAAGATTTTATTTTTGCCAATAAGCTTTATGCACAGATGAAACAGAAACAATAAATTATTTCTGCCCGGTTGTTTATAACCTGAACGTTCTCAAATCCCAATAATCATCTTTTTCATCTTACACATCCCAACTTCTGACTATCTTTAAAGCATGAACTACGAATGCTTGATCTGCCAGGTAAAAGCCTTGCATAAACGAATGGATAAATACGAAGTTGCCGCTGAAAAACGAAATACGCTGGTCAGTTCGCTGCTAAAAGACATTGCAGAGATCGATCTCAACAAGAGTTATTCTCCGGAAATTTCGCGGAATATTATTGAGCAGCTAAAACAGCATTCAGCGTTAAGCGATCCGTACCGTTCTGAAAAGGAAGAAAGCAACCGCGACATGCTCGATTGCTACCACGAATTCAAGCGCATGGTAGAGGTTTCGAAAAATCCATTCGATACGGCACTTCGACTTGCCATTGCAGGGAATATAATTGACTTTGGCCCCGATCATGTTTTCGATATCCGGGAAACTATAGAACAGGTAATGAACGGTGATTTTGCCATCGACCATTCCTTACAATTGCAGGAAGCTGTTAAGAGTGCAAAAAATATTTTGTATCTCGGCGACAATTGCGGCGAGGCCGTGCTCGACAAACTTTTCCTCGAAACCATCGATCATCCCAATGTTGTTTTTGCGGTACGCGACAGTGCCGTGCTCAACGACCTTACATTGAAAGAAGCAAACGATGTGGGCATTTCTGAAGTTGCTACGCTCATTTCAAACGGTGATGATGCGCCATCCACCCTGCTACATCGCGTAAGCCCGGAATTCAAAGCTATTTACGATTCAGCCGATTTGATCATTTCGAAAGGAATGGGAAATTACGAAGGCCTGATGGACGAGAATGATCCCAGGCTGTTTTACCTGCTTATGATCAAATGCCAAGTAATTGGTGAGAAGATCGGTGCAAAAAAGGGGGAGTTTGTGGTAAAACAAAGTACCAATTAATTTGCAAATCATTCGACCCTCTTTTTTGACGATGATCAGGTATCTGTGAAGGAATCCTGAGTCGGGTTCAGGATGACCAGTTCTGTTATTTTTTCGGGACAAGCGTTATCAATGGGACCATCATTTCTTCCATCGAAATCCCACCGTGCTGGAAGGTGTCTTTGTAGTAGTTTGCGTAATAATTATAATTATTTGGATAAGCAAAAAAATCGGTTCCCTGAGCAAAAATATAGCTGGTGCTTACGTTTCGCGAGGGCAGGTAAATCTTTCGCGGATCCCGGATCTCAAAGACATTCTTCGATTTGAAGTTCAGGTTTTTTCCCAACTTGTAACGCAGGTTAGTATTGGTTTCACGGTCGCCGATCACTTTCACCGGATTATCCACGCGAATGGCGCCATGGTCGGTGGTTACGATCACATGTACATCGTGCTCTGCAAGCGAACGCAACAGTTCAAGCAAGGCCGAGTTGCGGAACCAACTCAAGGTAAGCGAGCGGTAGGCTTTCTCGTTATTGGCCAGTTCCCGGATCATATCCATTTCTGTTCGGGCATGTGAGATCATATCCACAAAATTAACAACCATTACCGAGAGGTCGTTAGCCAAAATATTTTTCAGATTGTCGGTTACCCAACGCTCTTTTCGGATCCCCGCTGCTTTTTCAAAATACATGCTTTCCTTGCGTGCATAACGTTGTAATTGTTTCTGCAGCAAGAGTTCTTCGTTTTTGTTTTTGTGTCCTTCGTTATCGTCATGTTCCCACAAATCGGGATATACTTTTTCTATTTCAGAAGGCATTAACCCGGCAAACATTGCATTGCGTGCGTACATGGTTGCAGTAGGTAGAATACTGCAATACAGGTCTTCGGTTTGAGTCCTGAAATATTCATTGATAACCGGACTAAAAATCCTCCACTGGTCGTAACGCAGGTTGTCGATTACCAGCATCAATGTTTTCTTTTTCTGATCGAGCAAGGGAAAAACGACCTGTTTCAAGATGTCGGTCGACAACATTGGTCGCTCGCCAAGATCCATATTGAACCACCCGGTGTAATTCTCTTTAATGTAGCGGAAAAATGTTTTATTGGCATCTTCCTTCTGCATCGCCAGTACCTGATCCATTGCTGAATCTTCAGACTCACTCAATTCCAATTCCCAGTATACCAGCTTTTTATAGATTTCTTTCCACTTGTCAAAAGTGAGACGATCATTGATTTGCATCCCTATCTGTGAAAACTGCATCTGGTATTTCGAAGTGGTCTGCTCAGTCACCAGGCGTTTCTGATCGATGTTCTTTTTAAGCGAAAGCAGAATTTGTTTTGGATTAACCGGTTTTATAAGATAGTCGGCAATCTTGGCTCCAACAGCCTCATCCATTATGTTCTCTTCCTCGCTTTTGGTGATCATCACTACCGGCACATTCGGAGAAACAGCTTTAATGCGCGTTAGCGTTTCGAGGCCTGACATTCCCGGCATGTTCTCATCGAGGAAAATAATGTCGTAAAAATTATTTTCCACTTTTTCAACGGCATCAAGGCCATTGGTCGCAGTTTCTACATTGTAGCCCTTTTCCTGCAGGAATATGATATGTGCGCGAAGCAGGTCAATTTCGTCGTCGGTCCAAAGTATACTTGGTTTGTTCATTCACTTATCTTTCTTGTTTTCTAATTTCTTCCGAAAAATCCGAAAGCTTTATACGTAATTGTCTCCTATAACTTAACAAAGATAAAAACAAAAATACTGCTGTTATAGTATGGTATTAACAAAGTTTAACCCTGTGAAATAATGCACAGCATTAAGTCTTCGATTTATTTCACAGGGTTAACCATTTGTTGTGAGCTTGACCCGGGTGACTGGTCCCGGTTAGTTCCCCAAATACACTTTTTTATAGAAATCCATGTAATCGGTGATATTCTTTTCCCGGAGGAAAATATTGAAGTTTTCGTTGGATATCAGGAAGTTTCGGTACTCGGCTGTTCCAAGCGGATCAAACAGATCGCGTGTTCGAACCACATTGCTGAAGTACTGACGAGCCGTTTCTTTATCCGGTATCCCTTCAATAATGATGAGTTCACGAAAATCGTCGAGGGATTCTTCGCTTATGCTAAATCCTGATCCGGAAAAATTTTCATCGTCAAATGCTTCCAAACCGCTTATAAACGCAGCTTTAACGATTCCTTCTTTCGGCACCACAAATACCACTTTGTGCCCGCCTTCGACATTTTCGTCGTAAACACCAGTATACGCTTCTTCAGCCGGTTGACTAAGCGTTTCATCAGTGGTTTGAGGCACTGATTCGGCGGACTGTGTTGAACCCGTCGAGGAAGTACCGCTGTCTGTTGTACTTGTCCTGCGCTGGATGTAATTGTTACGGAAGAAGGTAATGTATTCGTCCACTTTATCTTCATCAATCAGTGTCTGCAGGTTCTCATCGGTAATCAGGAAATTCCGGTAAGTAGCTTGTCCCAATGGTTCGAACAAACTGCGTGAAGTTACAACACGGCGAAAATACGACATCGACTCATTCAGTGTGGGTATTCCGTTCACAACCATTAACTGGTACTCTTCAGTTTGTTTCAGTTGCAGTGCCAGGTTCCATACTCTGAAGTTATCACGGTTAAAATCGGAGAACTCGCGTAACAACTGGCGCAGCGACATTCCCTTGTCCTTCACGGCCAGTACAAAATTTTGAGTAGTGTCTACCTGTGTATTAAAAGTACCAGGCAGGACAGTACTTACGGTAACAAAGGTTCCTTTTTCCTTTAATGCGTTATTTTCGGCCTCGGCACGTGCCATCAATTCTTCCGGAGAAACATCCAACTCATCCTCGCTAAAGTTAGAGCGGATAAAGCGACTGTAATTTTTTACAAAGAATTTCAGGTAGTCGGCAATCGATTTTTCATTTTTGATGGTTCTGTAGTTGGTCGACGAAATCACAAAATTCAAATATTCAACTCCCTGTAATGATTGAAACACAGAAGCTTTGCGAATGATCGCACCATGGTAGATCAGTGCATTTTCCTTGTTCGTCATTGCCCGCACGACCACAAAAGCCATCTCGTCGTTCAGGTTATCGGTTTCGATATCATAGTCGATTTTAGTGTAGTGATCGATGTTATAGTTGGCAATATCAAATTTTAAGCGATTAAGATCGATTTTCTTTTCATCCTTACGGGGATACGCAATAACAAAATAGTGTAACAGGTCTTCGTCGTAGGTGAACAGACCGCCAAATTCGTCGTTGGCTGCATCGCGCTCCAGCAACTCTTCGTTCTGGATTTCTTCGTTTATGTACCCCATTTCCACTAGCTTCTGGTAATCGGCCAGTGTGCTGTCCTGGATAAGTGAAAGTATTTCATTCGCCAGTGGTGATGGTTCCTTATCGGGATATTGTGCCAGGTATTCTTTCAGCAAAGACTCGAAATGGTGTACATCGGTTTGCGTTCCTTCAGCCACCATCTGCATGAAATCAATTTTTGGGATAATTACCGAGTCCGGTTCCATTGCCTTCATTTCCGAGGTCAGCGTAAGCACATCGCGGTATCTTCCCAGTTTGTAACTTCTAAACGTTTCCTGGTAAAGCCGGTTCAGGCTGTCGAGCCGGGCTTCCATTTCCACAAAGAAATTTGGATTTAGCAGGTATTGTGCGAATTTGCTGTTCGGAAAGTTGGTGATAAGCAGATTACGATAATAATTTGCCTTTTCCTTGTCTCCCATCAATTCATAGAGGTCATACAAATCGAAGTAAGCCGATAGAAGAAAGATGTTATTTGGATAACGTTTGTTAAGGTCTTCGAAACACTCGGCCGAACGCGGATAATCTTCAAATTCTGATTTAAATATTTTTCCCGCGTTGTACAGTGCATCCCTGATCTTCTCGTGCGATATAGCCATCAGCGAATCATTGAGTGGAAGGTCCTGTGTATAAAATTCCTTTTTCAAGGGATCTTCCACGCGCTGCTCTTCGTTTTCTGTTTCCGCCAGTTCTTCCTCATTGTATTCAGTCACCGTATTTTTGTTCGATCGTCTCCAGTCATCCTCAAGTTGTCTTCTTCCCCATTGCTGCTGGAAACTCACTTTCCCATACGACACCGTTTGTGGATTATAAAAATACCATCCACCCCCTCCCGAACTTCCCATTCCCATCCGGTAGCGGTTGGATCGGTAGTAACCCTGATCGCGCGCGCCCTGCATGGCCAGATTTTCCTGGTTTCGTTGTCTTTCCTGTTCTTCCTGCATCAAACGTGCGATAAGCGCTTCGCGCTCAGCCTCCGGCATTTTAGCTACTTTTTGCAAACTGTCCTGACGTTCCACCATGAGCAGGTTATCTACCAGCGAAGTGAGGTTCCGGTAACGTGCTTCCACATTTTTGTAATCCGGATAGGTTTCATCAATAATGATCATTGCACTGTCGTAGTAGCTTTGCGATCCGCGATAGTTTTGATCTTCGAAATAAAGGTTAGCGAGCGTTATCGACGAAAGTGCCCGTTGATACTGATTTTTGAAACTGGTGGCTACCGACATTCTGTAATTCTCTTCAGCTTCTTCGCGCAATCCTTCCCGGAATGACAAGTTTCCCAGTGCATAATAAATCTGGTCCCTGAAATCGGTATTCTTCTTATCACGAAGCATTTTATTCAGCTCCTTTCGCAGTTCTTCAGCATTCCCTTCACCCGAGAACACACCTGCTGAATTAATCTTGGCATTAAACGCCATCGTATAATCCGGATTCATTTTGGAAACTTTTCGGAAAGCTTCAGCCGCTTGCGCATTCTGCCCCATTTCCTGGTAAAGCTGTGCAATGATGTACTGGTAGCGCGCCTTGTCTCTTTTCCAGAACGTTTTTTTAATCGCAATATCAAGCATACGAATAGCGTCTGCAAACTCCTGTTGTTTCATGTAGTAATGGGCCGTTGCCAGTGCCAGATCGCGCTCGTATTTTTTAGGGAAATCTTCATAATTCTGCACCGCCTGTATCACTTCGTTTGCTTCAATAAAGCGCTCAAGCTCGGTGTAGGCCCTGATCAGAAATACCTGCGCTTCGTCCGCTGTCTCTGCTTCGGGATATTTTCTCACTACATATGAAAAATTATCGATGGCGGCGTAATAATTTTGTTGATAAAAATAAGCCTTCCCCATCAGCAGATAGGCATCATCGATGTATTTATTGAATTCTTCCTGACTGGCAAATTCCTGGTATTTACGCGAACCTCCACCTTTTTTTCGCTTTGGCTTTTTAGTGATGGAATGAATTTCGATCAGTTTCGAACATTTTGCCACTGCATAATCCATATCGGATTTTACCATTCGCGCAGCCGAAACGTCGCTTTCCTTGTAAATGGGAAGAATTCGCGTGAAATCGTCTTCAATGCGTTCATCAACTGTTTCCAGTCCGGCTTTAACACTTTCGTTCGCGTTAAAATAGATGTTGTATCTCGAAGTAACATTATGGTAGGTACGTGAAGCACGTGTATTTTTCTCCGTAGAACATCCCCCAAAAACAGCAACCAGTAAAAGTAGTATAGTGGTATGTAAAAAAAGTCTCTTCAAACAGGTATTTTATTTACTCTATGAATAAACTCTGTAATGTGCAGAATATTGTTGTTTTTAATGATTTATTCCGCCTGTAAAAGTTGCAAAAATAAGAAAATTTGAATGGGCAGTGGAAATATCATTTAATCTGTGTTTCGAAACTTATTTCCGCGCATTTGGAGGTATACGAAAAAAAGAGGAGCAACACATAAGTATTACTCCTCTTTTCCGGTTGATTCACATCTGCTTAAGTTGAGCAGGAACTGTTTCGTGAGACCTTAACTTTTTTGGTAGGTGCCATCTGAATGTTTCGGAGATGCACGCGGTGTTTTAGGTTTTCAGCTATTTCGGTAAATGCCATGCCCGTCATAGAATCGGAATCCTGAGCCACCGGATTTCCCGAGTCGCCACCTTCGCGAATGCTTTGAACGATCGGAATTTGTCCGAGGAAATTCAATCCCAGTCTGTCGGCCAGTATCTTACCACCGTCTTTACCAAAAATGTAGTATTTATTTTCAGGAAGTTCGGCTGGAGTAAACCAGGCCATGTTCTCGACCAGTCCCAAAACCGGAACATCGATCGATTTGCTTTGGAACATACTGGTTCCACGCACTACATCGGCCAGAGCCACATCCTGCGGAGTGGTTACAATAACTGCTCCGGTCACGGGAACAGACTGAACCATGGTTAGGTGAATATCGCTGGTTCCCGGAGGCAGATCGATCAACAGGTAATCAAGTTCGCCCCAGTTTCCTTCACTGATGAGCTGTTTCAAGGCATTCGAAGCCATTGGGCCGCGCCAGATGATTGCACTATCAGAATCAACAAAAAATCCTACCGACAAAAATTTAACCCCGAACTTCTCGATCGGATTAATCATTTCGCGGTTATCGATTTTCATCCCGGCCGGCCGCTCATTCTCCGCTCCAAACATTTTGGGGATCGAAGGGCCGAAAATATCAGCATCCAGTAGGCCCACTTTGGCACCCGACTTTGCCAGTGCAACAGCCAGGTTAACCGAAACGGTTGATTTACCGACACCGCCTTTCCCCGATGCCACTGCAATAATATTTTTCACTTTTGGCAATACGGGGCGTTCCATGTCGTGAATGTATTTCACTGCAATGTTATCCTCAATTTCCACTTCTTCTCCAACGTATTGCTTAATTGCTTTTTCGCATTCCAGTATCAGCGTTTCGATATGGGGGTCATTGCTTTTCTGGAAAACCAGCGAAAAAGTAACCCGCTGCCCGGCAATACGAATCTCCTGCGGCATATCGAGCGAAACAATGTCCTCATCACTTCCCGGATATTTTACCGTGCGCAATGCATCGGTAATATTTTTGGGAACAATCATTTTTCTTGGTATTTCAGCCATTTCAGTAAACTTAATTTGAAAAAACGTGCAAATGTAATAATTGCTTCAATAAAAACACAAGAGAAAGGGATTTGTTTTACATCATATTAATGATCATTTGTTCAAATCTTTTATTAAACCATAAGTTCTTTCCCGGGATCCCAAAAACGTTCTTCGAAGTTGAGAATCTGGTTTTCTTTAATTATGAGGCCTTCGGCTTCAAGCAGTTCCTGCATGGCATTTGGATGATCGAAATGGTGCTTCCCTGTTAACAAGCCCTTACGGTTAACCACACGATGTGCCGGCACAAAATCGGGATGCGAGTGACTGGCATTCATAGCCCAGCCCACCATACGAGCAGCACCTGCCGTTCCCAGGTATTTGGCAATGGCTCCGTATGAGGTTACCCTCCCCGGCGGAATTTGTTTAACAACTTCGTAAACTCTCTTGAAGAAATCGGACACCTTTGGATTGTTTGAATTTTAGAATTTCGGAATATTCGAATTTTATACCGTATTCACTACTCTCGTGCACTTCGTCCAAAACTCCTGTACTCGTCTTTTTGAATTTCAATATTCGGTTCCAGAAATTCGCCTGAATGCAATTTAAAAGCCAGGTACTTACTTGCAATTCCACGGTCAAGCCATTGTTTTTCGTAGAAAGTTCGAATGCGCAAGATGTCGTTAAGGTTTTCCCATTCGTGGACGTTTTCAGTTTCTGCCAGCACTTCAAATTTATTCAGTTTCACCATTTCCCTGGTATAGGTAAACTGAAAATTGCTGTCGGTCTTCAGATGTATTATTCCGTCCGGCTTCAGGAAAGTGCGGTATTTATTCAGGAAAGTGGTCGATGTAAGACGTTTTCGGGTTTTCCTCATTTGCGGATCGGGAAATGTCAGCCAGATCTCGCTTACTTCATCCAATCCAAAGAACCTGGCAATGATCTCGATATTCGTGCGTAAAAAGGCTACATTTTTCAGCTGGCGTTCCAGCGCCAGTTTTGCTCCTTTCCACAATCGGGCTCCTTTAATATCAACCCCTATGTAATTCACGTTGGGATTCATCGAAGCAAGTTCAACGGTATACTCACCTTTGCCACAGCCAAGTTCAAGCACGATCGGATTGCTGTTCTTAAAAAAATCTTTCGTCCACTTGCCTTTCAGTTGAAAATCGTTCTGTTTGACGGTATGATAAGGTGCCTGGATCACATGATCGAAGCCCTTCATTTCATTGAATTTCTCCAGCTTTCCCTTTCCCACTTTTCAATGCTTTAACGTTCTATTCCACTTTCTGAATACGGATGCCCACATCGCTGATTCCTTTGAGCCGGTCCTGGCGCATTCCCTGTTGTATGCTCACTTTATACTCACCGGACATGGGAAAGTATACATTTCGCCTGTAAACGGCTTCACGTGTTTTGAGACCACCGATTCCTTCGCCCAGCCACTTCCCGGAAGGATCGGCAAGCGCGATCTCGAACTTATCCTCGATGGTTTTCCCATCGGGTTGCTCAATTGTAATAAACAGCCAGAGGTTGCTATACGGGTAATTCACATCGTTGCGTATATTGATGTAAAAATTGTGGTTTTGTACGGTATCCTGAACCGGAACACTAAATACCAGTACCGAATCTTTATCCCAGGATTTTTGCTGAATGGTTTTGTACTGCTCGAAAACCAGGTTTTGCTGGCATGCCACGACAACAAGCACAAAAGCTGCTGCAAGTATCCCCTTCAAAAATTTTCTCATGCTTGCTATCATTTAACGATTACCGGAATTGCGGTTTTGATTTGGTCGTCGATTGCGGTTCCCTGAAGATCGCTTTTGCCCGGTGTTTCGATTCGAATGATGTTTTTTGCTTCGGTTTTTCTGACGATTTTTCCCTTTATTGGGCCGATCGAATCGCGTAAGATCTTCCTGTCCGACCATGTTGTGAAAGGTATCTGATTTTTGCGTACCCGATTCGTATTTATCAATGACCAGTTTCTCCGGTTTTTTTCCATTGCGGTTCATGCGCTGAACTTCCTTTACCCGATCGACATGAACCGGAACAAGACTGGAAGGCGCATTTCCCTGTTGGGCATACCAGTATACTCCCGGGAAAATATCGGCTTTCAGGTAGGCATAAGTGGCGTTTTCAGTTTCCAGTGGAATATTGGTCGGTGGAAAATTTTTCTGAGCATCTATGTAGGCATCCACTTCAAAATTCAAACAACACTTGAGTTTACCACACTGCCCGGCTAGCTTTTGAGGGTTGAGCGAAATTTCCTGGTAACGTGCTGATCCGGTGGTCACTGAAACAAAATTTGCCATCCAGGTAGAGCAGCAAAGTTCGCGGCCACAGGGACCGATGCCGCCGATCCGTCCGGCTTCCTGACGTGCTCCTATCTGTTTCATCTCGATGCGGATCCGGAAGGTTTCGGCCAGCACTTTTATTAACTGCCGGAAATCGACACGCCCGTCGGCAATGTAATAGAAAATGGCTTTGGTTTTGTCGCCCTGGTATTCCACATCACCAATTTTCATATCAAGTCCAAGATCTTTTACAATCTGCCGCGATTTGATCATGGTTTGGTGTTCGAGTGAAATCGCCTCTTTCCACTTGTCAATATCAACCTGTTTGGCGTGACGGTATATTTTTCGGTATTCCCCGTTGTTGTTCAATGTTACGCGGTGACGGTTCAACTGGAGTGCGACCAGTTCGCCCATCAGCGAAACAATCCCAATATCGTGTCCCGGATTTCCTTCCACGGCCACCAGGTCGCCCACTTTCAGGTTCAGATTGTTGACGTTGCGGTAATAATCTTTGCGGGTATTTTTAAAACGGATCTCGACAATGTCGTCATGTGGAATAGCCGATTTAATATCATTCAGCCAATCGGTAACTTCCAGCTTCGCACAACATGTCTTCTCCGAACTACAGATTCCTCTTTCAATGGTATTAACTTCCGGCATAATCGTTTGAAGTTATAGATTTAATCAATTCAGGTCGGCCTGATTGAACAAAAATAATGATTAATACCAATTTGATCGTGAAACGATTATATTTTTCAAAAGTAGTTAAAAGAGGGTTTTATCGTTTTATAAGCCTAACCATCCGAAGTGCAGTATCCAGAAAAACGATTCGTGGATTGCCGTTCATGGAGATGTGTTTGATGCCCAGTTCGAATTCATTAACGAATGGAACAATGTTGCGCTCGTTAATGAACGGAGCGAATTTCTTACCCCATTCCTGTTCTTCGCGGTTGAGAAAAACCAGTTCCTTGCGTTTCAGGTTCGAAACAAAATATTCGCGCACCAGCCGCAACGCTGAAGTAAAAAAAGCCTTTTGCTTATCGCGCCCGATCTTTGCCATTTCATCGGCCCAGTCGATCAATTCTTTTACTTCGCGTTTGTAGGCAAAACGCATCATTTCCTGGAATTTTTGAAAGAAGAATTCCTCATCCTCCCCCGGTGTCAAATAATCGAGTGCCCGAATATAGCTTCCGGCAGCCAGGTGCACGGCATCGGGAATAATTTCAGGGTCAATTCCCTCCCTGTTTAGCAATGCTTTTTTCAGTGATTCGTTGTCAATTTGCGGAAATTTAACCAACTGTGCACGCGAACGGATTGTCCCAATCACGCTCTCCTCGTTTTCACTGATCAGTATAAAAAGCGTCTTATTCGGTGGTTCCTCAATCATCTTTAACAGCTTGTTCGAGCAGGCAGTATGCATTTTTTCAGCCAGCCAGATGATCATCACCTTAAATTCCGACTCAAAAGATTTCAGGTTCAGTTTGCGAAGGATCGATTCGCTCTCGCGCTCGTAGATCAATCCCTGTGCATTCCCGGCATCGATGTGATCGAGCCAGTCGCTTAATTCGAAATACGGTGATTCGAGTACTTTTTCGCGCCACTGCGGAAGGAAATCGTCACTAACCGGATTCTTCAGATGTTTCGCATTGAAAACAGGAAACACAAAATGCAGATCGGGATGTGCCAGTTTCTGGTATTTATGACACGACGGGCACACACCACATGAATCGGTTTCAGTGCGGTTACGGCACGAAATATACTGTGAATAAGCCAGCGCCATTGCCAGTTTCCCTGTACCTGGTTGCCCGGCAAACAATTGCGCATGGCTGATCCGCTGCTCCTTCACCGACCGGATAAGTCGTTTTTTGATCGCTTCCTGTCCAACAACGTCTTTGAAAAACATAAAGCCAAAAATAGCACTTTAAGTTATTTCGAAGAAGGTACGACTGAGAAATCTGTTTCTTCCTTTTGCATTGTCATTGGTCATTTGGGAAGTGTTCAGTATTCATTCGCAGTTTTCAGTAAGAAAAAAAAGATATTTGTGGTGATTGACAGGAATTTGTTGTCATTCGTTATTATCCTTTTGTCTTTGGAAATTGGATATTGAAAATTGATTATTGGATATTTTCAGTTTGGCATTTTATACCACAGATAATTAACCCTCGTCAATTTAACAATTTATCAGTTATTCAATTCTTGCCCATATTCCAGAGAGGATTCAACAAATTAACAATAGGCAGTAGGCAAATAGCCATAGGCAAATTCCATCATTATCGCATTCACGCATTGCCATCATTTTAACTTTCACGTCTTCTAATCCTCCAGATTTCTAGATGAACTTTACCCAAACATTAAATTCATTTGAGCTGCAAATCAGCACTGTTATGACGTTGCATTAATTCTTATCTTTGAATGATTTTCTGAACATCTAAAAAAATACAATACGATGCAAACAATTAGCAGCTACGATTTTAACGGGAAAAAAGCACTGATCCGTGTGGATTTTAATGTCCCGCTAAATGAAAATTTCGAGATTACCGATGATACCCGCATGCGGGCCGCTCTGCCAACCATTAAAAAAGTGATTGAAGGTGGTGGTTCGCCCATCATCATGTCGCACCTCGGACGTCCAAAAAACGGACCGGAAGAGAAATTCTCGCTGAAACCGCTGGTTGGTCATTTGTCGGAATTGCTTGGAGGAGCAACGGTAAAAATCGCTCCCGATTGCATTGGCGATGAGGTTAAAGCCATGGCCAACAATATTAAACCCGGTGAAGTGTTGATTCTGGAAAACCTTCGTTTTTACAAGGAAGAAACCGCGGGTGATGAAGGTTTTGCACGGAAACTGGCCGAAAACGGAGACTGCTGGGTAAACGATGCTTTTGGTACAGCCCATCGCGCTCACGCATCAACGGCTGTAATCGCCAAATTCTTCCCGAACGACAAAATGTTTGGCTACCTCATAGAAAGCGAAGTGGAGAGCCTCGATAAAGTGGTGAAGAATCCACAACGTCCGCTGACTGCCATAATGGGAGGCGCAAAAGTAAGTTCCAAAATCACCATTATCGAGAACCTGCTAAATAAGGTAGATAACCTGATTCTGGGTGGAGGAATGACCTACACTTTTGTAAAAGCCAACGGTGGCCAGGTTGGAGATTCGATCTGCGAAGATGATTTCCTCGATACCGCAAAAAGCATTGAAAAAGCAGCCAAAGAAAAAGGCGTGAACCTGATCATAGCCACCGATGTGGTTGCGGCCGATGATTTCAGTAACGATGCCAATACGCAGATCTGCGCAGCCAATGCCATTCCTGCTGGCTGGCAGGGATTGGATGCCGGTCCTGAAAGCATTGCTGAAATGAAAAAAGTGATCGAAAATTCAGGTACCATTTTGTGGAACGGCCCGGTAGGTGTGTTCGAAATGGAATCATTTGCTGAAGGGACAAAAACTGTTGGCGCAGCCATTGTTGAAGCCACTAAAAAAGGGGCCTTTTCGCTGGTAGGTGGTGGCGATTCGGTTGCCGCTGTAAACCAGTTTGACATTGCTCCCGGCGTTTCGTACATTTCAACTGCCGGTGGTGCTCTGCTCGAATACCTCGAAGGAAAAACACTTCCCGGTGTTGCAGCCGTTCGTGGCGATTAAGCAATCAACTGAAAACAATACTAAATACCCGGTTCTTCCTTCAACTGATGGATGGACCGGGTTTTTTTTATGCCTGAACCTTTAAACGATGTTCTGGCCTTTTTCTGGATTTCTTTTTATCTTTAAAAGAAAAAATGGCATCAAAAAGTGTTCTGGTCGATCAGCGTTTTCCACAGCAGTTTAATTGCGCTCAAACCGTTTTCAGCCTTCACGCCGAAGAACTCGGATTGGATGAAAAAACAGCCCTGAAAATTGCCAGTGGCTTTGGCGGTGGAATGGCCTGTGCCGAAACCTGTGGCGCAGTAACCGGCGCCTATATGGTCATTGGCATGCGCCACGGAAACACAACCTCCGATCCTGAAGATAAAGCCTTTACAAAACAAAAGATTCAGTTATTCAACGAAAAGTTCAAGGCAGTTCACAAAACACTTATCTGCAAACAACTGACGGGTTTCGACATTTCTACTCCTGTAGGATCGTCCGCGGCAAACGAAGCTAACGTTTTTCAAAAAAAATGCCCGTCTTTTGTTAAAACAGCTTGCGATCTATTAGATCAGGAGCTAAACTGAATACGATTCAAATTGTTATTTTTGGTATAATTTAAAATACAAAACTATGAAATGTAACGTTGGTCCGGTTGACAGGTTAGTCAGAATTATTGTAGGTTTGGTAATTGCAATTGTCGGTGTTATTTTCGACAGTTGGTGGGGACTGGTGGGCATTGTTCCGCTGGCCACAGGTCTTTTTAAGTTCTGCCCGCTATATGTTCCATTTAAAATTTCAACCACAAAAAAGGAAGGATGACAAACAGCTGTCAGAAAAATTACAATGCCACTGCAACATGAGCAGCTGGCATTTTTTATGGTGCATATTTTGTTTACTTTTCTAGGTATTTCATGCTTAATTTATCAACTTTAACCGCGCTAAAAAAATCTAGTCTGATGATGAATTCATTTTTTCGAATTGTACTTCCGGCGGCAGTTTATCTTTTCATATTCGCCGGTTGTAAAACTGAACCCAAGGACCCGAATCTGATGTTGCAAAAAGAAATAAACGAAGGCTGGACTTTCAGCCAGGTAGGCGAAAACGACTGGCTTCCTGCAAAAGTGCCCGGCACAGTGCATACCGACCTGCTTGCCAACGAGCGGATTGAAGATCCGTTTTTCCGGTTAAATGAACTCGATCAGCAGTGGATCGACAAAGTAGACTGGGAATATAAAACCACGTTTGAGGTAGACAAAAATTTCCTGAAACGCGACCGCATTATACTCGACTTTAAAGGGCTCGATACCTATGCCGATGTCATACTGAACGGTATGCAAATCCTCTCGGCCGATAACATGTTCCGCGAATGGGAAGTGGATGTTAATGATTTGCTCAAAGAAGGAGAAAATGAACTGCACCTTGTTTTCCGTTCGCCGATAAACGAAGGGCTAAAAAAATACGATGCCAATGGTTTTGTTTATCCGGGCGGCGAGAACGACCAGGCTGAACGCGGCCAGGTTGAAGATGGCAAACGCGTGAGTATTTATACCCGTAAAGCCGGTTATCATTACGGTTGGGATTGGGGACCGCGTCTGGTTACCAGCGGTATCTGGCGTCCTGTCATTCTGAAAGCGTGGGACAATGCCAACATCAAAAGTCTGCAAATCGTTCAGCATGAAGTTTCAGATGAGAAAGCAACTTTCACCGCTGTTTTTGAAGTGGACGCACAGAAAAAACGAAAAGCAACGCTCAGCGTTCAGAACGATGGGAAAACACTTGCATCCATGCCGGTTAACCTTACAGAAGGAGTAAACAAATATTCCGTCGATTTTGAAATTGAAAATCCACAACTCTGGTGGACCAATGGATTAGGCGAACAATACTTGTACAACATTACCGGCCAACTCGAAACCGGTGGAAGAACTTGCGCTTCTCAAACCCGGATCGGTATTCGTACCCTGGAACTGGTTCGGGAAAAAGATGAAGCAGGAACTTCGTTTTATTTTAAGCTGAATGGTCACCCGGTTTTCATGAAGGGCGCTAACTACATTCCCAACGACATGTTCATTCCACGGATTACCGATGAAAATTACCGCACCGTAATCGAAACCGCAAAGAACTCGAACAACAACATGTTACGGGTTTGGGGCGGAGGAATATATGAAGAAGACATTTTTTACGATTTGTGCGACGAAGCCGGAATCCTGGTTTGGCAGGACTTTATGTTTGCCTGTGCTATGTTTCCCAATAATCCGGAAATGCTGGATAACATCCGACATGAAGCTATCGATAATGTGAAGCGGCTGCGAAATCACCCGTCGATCGCTCTGTGGTGTGGCAACAACGAAATTCTGACCGCCTGGAATACCTGGGGATGGAAAGCACTGGCAGCTGCGGAAGGCGATGATGTTCCGGAAAAAGTATGGCAGGCTTACGTCGATATTTTCCATAAAACATTGCCTGAAGTGGTGGAAGAATATGATCCGTCGCGCAGTTACTGGGGCTCAAGCCCGTCGTCGGGCCTGGGGGTGCAAGCCGACCTGGTTAATGGCGACGAGCATTACTGGGGCGTTTGGTGGGGAAAAGAACCGTTCAGCACGTACGCAACCCACCTGGCGCGTTTTATGAGCGAATACGGGTTCCAAAGCTTTCCCGAAATGTCGACCGTGCGAAAATATGCAGAACCTGAAGATTACGACATTTACTCAGAAGTGATGAAGTCGCATCAGCGTTCTTCCATCGGGAATGAAACTATAGAATATTACATGTTGCAGGAATATGATCATCCGAAAGACTTTGAGTCGTTCCTTTATGTAAATCATGTGTTGCAGGCCGATGGCATCAAGTTCGGATTGGAAGGACACCGCCGCGCCATGCCGTATTGCATGGGAAGTTTGTACTGGCAGATCAACGATGTCTGGCCGGTAGCCTCGTGGAGTTCTACGGATTATTACCAGAAATGGAAAGCGCTCCAGTATTACGTAAAAAAAGGATTCAGCCAGGTGCTTGTAAGTCCGTATGAAGATGACCTGAAATTTAAAGTCGGGATCGTTAACGACCGCCTGGAAGATATCACCGCAGACCTGCGTCTCAGGCTGGTGGATTTTGATGGTAACGTGATTTGGGAAGAAGCTTCGCTGGTGGAAATCCCTGCCAATTCGAGCGACGATTATTTCGATGTTAACAAATGGGAATACCGCTACAAATACCGTCGTCAGATTACCAACATGGTTTTTGTTGCCGAACTGATAGAAAACGGAAAAGTGCTTTCGAAAAACCACTATTATTTCTATCCGTTTAAACAACTTAAAATACCAACTCCAGCAATGGAGCACAGCGTGGTGAAAACTGAAAACGGATTTGATATCAGCCTGAGCACCGACAAACTGGCGAAAAATGTGTACCTGCAGATAGGCGACGAAGAAGGATTCTTCTCGGATAATTATTTTGATATGCTGCCAAGTGAGAAGGTAACGATAAACCTGGAAACCAACATTTCGGAAGAAAAACTTAATGAAGTGCTGACGATACGCACGCTGGATGATGCATTTTAAGTTTCAGAACCAGTATCCGAAAACCATTCGCAACAAGCGTTATGCTTTGCACCGTCTTTTAAGGTGATCACTAATTTGTCGTATCAATCAGATTTTTTAGGATTTTTGTACCCTTCATATTACAAAAAATCCTAAAAAATCATTGGCTCCATATCTCTTTCTCTACACCGCTCTAAAGAACGATGCAAAAAATGATTCATACGTTAGAGTGGTCATCCGACTCTGATTCGGGTGACCACTTTTGTTTCACATCGTTTTATTCCTTCTCCATATCCACATCCCGTTCGGTAATGATCATCGGCAAACTTTTCCGAATCTCTTTTTGATGGGCTTCAGCCAAATCATTGTAAGCCAGTTGATATTTTTCCTGTGCCAACTCGTTACGTTTCGTAAAAATCGATTTGTAGAATTCATCCAGAATCGTCATATATTGCTTATAAGAAGTACTGTTCTGATAACTTAAAAGAACCATGTACTTTTTGTCGGCCTGTATACCCTTATCAAAAGTTGCTGCAGCCCAGTCGGGCGTTGTTTCAGCTTTTGTCAAATCGACACGAATAATGTGCATCCCACTTTTTTCAACCGCTTCTTCTTCCATCAATACGGCATCTTTTGGCGGTAAAAGCCGTGGAATGCCAACATTGTGATAAATCACTTCCGGAACCTTGGTGTCTATTGGTTTTACAGAAAGAATATAACGAAGCTCATTCATCTCCCTCATTTTCTGGTACAAGGCATGCACATTAGCCATTTGACAACCGGCATCCACCACCACGATCGGAATTTTTTCTGAAGACGTAAACGGATTTCCCTGCGATTTTATCGACTGGATGCGTGATGGTAGGTTTTCAATGGTTGCCCGTTCTCCATCCACCAGCATTTCTCCTTTTCGGTTCATTAACAGAAAATAGGTGTTTTCAGGATTGTCGGAAATTCGGTAATAAGATGAAGAAACTGGATTGAAATCCTTATCGATATTCTTCGTTTCAAATTCCAGCGAGTTATGCACCGCAACTCTCTGGTAGGTACATGACTCCATGCCCCAAGACCATTGAACAGTCATTTTGTCTCTCTTTACGTTTATGAAAACAGGAGTTTTGGTATTCTTAGAAATCAACAACATTTCGGAAACTTCTTCCGGATTCTTATAGATTTTTGGAATCTTATGATCCTGAAAGTAATTCTGTACTTCCTTTTCATCGGCATCCATCAGTTCGAAATTCATGAGTTTATATTCATCATTTCTATCCAGAATCTGAATTTCATCACCTTTAAAATTGATCAACTTTCCAAAAGTATTCTCGTCCGTATTCTTCCAAAATCCCTGAACTTCTTTCTTTAAATCCTGCGGAGCATCCTTCGCAAAAGTAATTTCAGCAAAAAAGAAGAACACAAACATAGCAGCTGGTATTACCACCAGCGCTTTCATTTGGGCAGCGAGGCCCGATTTTATCCTGGTCATCATAGCTATTCGTTTTTTAATGTTGATTAAATTGAAATTGTTAACCAGCTCAACTGAGCGGATACTGATCATTTGCTTCAGCAGAAGCGACTGGTAATCAAACAGCTCATAACCTTGATCAACTACACTGCGGTCGGCAATGTATTCGTGGTTCGTTTTCATGGCATTGTTTATTAGCCAGGCAAATGGGTTAAACCATTGAATGATGGTGAGCAAATGCGCCAGGATAAGATCGAGTGAATGCCTTTGAACAATGTGGACCTTCTCGTGGGCCAGAATTTGCGAAAACCCGGAATGCGAGGTGGTTTCGCTGTGCAAAAAAACAAAGCGGAAGAAAGAAAAAGGCGGAACCTCCTCGTCCATTTTTACCAGTTTCACTCCATCATTATAAGTAGAACCGTATTTATTTACGGTTTGCCGGAGCCATCTGAAAAGCAGCAGCAGCCGCACCGTAAAAAAGAGCGTACCCAGCAGGTACAGGAGCAGTAAAACACGGGCCCAGTTTATATCGGCCCAAAAACCGGTTTTTATTCTTGTATTTTGAATGGCTGAATTTGGTACATTCTCCACCTGATCATTTCCGGGGTAAAACGCCTGTCCGCTTTCTTCAAAGCCAGCAGTTTCATTTTCCTTAAAAGCTTTGGTGAACGAATTCCGGTAATCCGGATCGGTCATGGCAATGAGGCGCTCGTAATAATTCTTTACATTTTTGAATTCTGAGACACTGTTCTCCATGCTTCTGAAACCCGGCAACGTAATGTTCATATGTAAAAGCGGCAGTGCAAACGAAAGCACCAAAATGGAAAGCAGGTAAATGCGGTTAAAGGTGAAGTAGGTTTCCTTTCGCAGAAAAAGAAAATACACCAGGAACAGGAGCGTAAGACACATCCCTGTTTCGAAAAGATATATCAGGAAACGGATCATTGGTTTTTTACATTTACGGTTTTAACAGGAATAAATCCCCCTTTAATTCCCCCTTTTGTCAAAGGGGGACGAGTCCTCCTTTTTAAAGGAGGTGTCCCGAGTAGTCGGGAGGGAGGATTATTCTCCTTTTGCCTTCTTAATCTCTTCCAGCATCTTCATAACCTCATCCACTTCTTTCACATCGAGGTTTTTGTTCTCCGAAAAGAAACTAACCACCTGCTTCAATGAGTTGCCAAAGTAATTCTTTGTCAGCTTATTCAACTGACTGTTCCGGTATTCCTCTTTCGAAATCAAAGGATAATATTCATAGGTTTTCCCGTAGGCATTGTAACTTACAATTTCCTTTTTCACCAGCACCCGAACAATGGTCGAAACCGAATTGTAAGGCGGCTTTGGATCGGGAAAATGCTCGAGAATGTCGTTGATAAATCCCTTTTCTATTTTCCAGAGGATCTGCATGATCCTTTCTTCCGCTTTTGTCAAGGTAAGCATTTTTGATACCATTTTTGATCAGTACTTCAAAAGTACAACTTATTTTTAAGTTATACAACGTAATTTTAAATTAATCAACTTAAAAATAAATACAAAATCCATTAAGTTCTGATTACCAGATTTTTGACACATACCTGTTTAAAACAATTTTTACGTCAACCAATTATTCATTTAAAAAATTATGACCTTCAACAAAAATTAAGAACATGTATTTTCTATTCATTTTATTGCTATCTGTGTTCTCGATTTTTGGTGGACGCTCCACCGAAAAAGTGGAGGTCTATCTCGAAAAAGGCAAGCAGTTGATTGCCTTCCAGGTGACTGGTGACAAAGGGAAAGTCGCTTTTGACCACCTGGATGAAGGCAGTTATCGTCTGCTGCTAATTTTTCCGCAACAGGAAGGGAAATATATTAAAGACAAACCGAAACAACGCAGCCTCACCAAAGCAGCTTACAATCCACGCAACAAAACATATTATTACCAGGGCGATGAAGGTTACTTTTCAATCAAATTCCATAGTATTTCGAAAATTAAAAGCGAGAATTTTGTGGCCGTATTCAAGGAAGAACATGATGAAAAATATACCTTCAATGTGATTGCCCAGTTTGGTGCACACGGCAAAAATGCATCCATAGGAATTTCGGTAAAAGTACTAACTGCCTCACAATTTAAGAAGGCCACCGAAAAAACAAATAATGATATTTCAACATTATCCATTCCTAATATTCGTTAAGAACTACTTTCAAACGCACTGAATATGAACCAGCGTAGCTTTATTTTTGTAATTTTAGCAGCACTAACAAGTCATCAATGGTAAAGTCTATCGCCTTACTTCTGCCCGTCTATGTTACGCTGATGTGGGGGCTTGTATTTTTACTCCAAAAAAGATCGGCGGGCAGTGCCAACCGCATATTAGGTATTTTCATGATCACGGCCACCATGCTTTACCTCTGCCATGCCATATTTTTTCATCAGTTATATCATCTTTATTCCTTTATCGACAGTTTATATTTGTTTACGTTGTTATCGCTTTACCCTTTGTTTTATGCTTATATCCTCAAAGTAACAAATCAACCTTTCGATACCTACCGATACATGATCAACTTTCTGCCGGCCATTTTTTTGAGTGTTATCGCACTGATGCTGAATTTTGCACTCTCCCCCGATGAACGTATTATGTATGTGAAAGAGATATTGATTTCCCGAAATTTAAAAGGGTTAAATATACTGACCGTCGCGGGAATGAAAGGAGTAGTATTTTTACTTGCTAGAATTATTTTTATCGGTCATGCCATTATTTATTTACTGCTGGGAATTCGTCTGGCAAATAAACACGACAAACGGATAAACGATTACTATTCGAATACGGAAGGCCGGAAAATGAACTGGGTCCGGAACATCAGTATAATTATACTGGTGGTATCATTTTTCGCCATTTCCCTGGCACTTATCGGGCGAAGTTTCTTTGCCCATCACCCGCTTTCCTTGCTCATTCCGTCGGTTATTTTCAGTACCATTTATTTTCTGATCGGTTTTTACGGAAATCAACAACAACTTTCAAAAGATAATTTACTTGAAGGCAAGGAAGCAGCAGGCGAATTAGATGAATTCTCGAGCAACCAGGAAAAGAAGCTAAAAACCAAATTGGTTGAATTGTTCGAAAATGATAAAATCTATCGTCAACCAGATTTACGGATCATAAACGTTTCCGAAGCACTGCAAACTAACCGAACATACATTTCACGAATGATCAATGAAGAATTTGGTGTAAATTTCAACGAATTTGTCAATCAATATCGGGTGCAGGAAGCCGAGCAATTATTAAGGCAGAAAGAAAACAACACCTATACTTTGGAATACATTGCTGAACAGGTTGGTTTTGGCTCAGGTAATTCTTTCACCCGGGCGTTTAAGGAATATAAAGGTCTTACTCCAGGTAAATTCAGGACAAATCAAAACTAGACAATCCGACGATCAGTGGTGTTACCTTTTCTTCACAACAAGGCTCACATCCATCGGAAAGCGGCCTGAATTTGCACCGTAGACTGAAAGGCCGCCCAGTTCCCTGCTTTGTTCATCCACAATCAACTGAATTATCACTTCCTTATTTTCAATGGCCGTCTTTTTTGTCGGTTCATCCAGCTTTGCCACAACCAGGTAACCGTACGACCCCGCTTCATCGAGCAACCATGGTTTACTGTGGTCATCGCTTCCCCACTCCCAGCCAGATTCCTGATTCATCCAGGAAAGAATGCCACGGTGATCAGCCGGATCATCACTCACCTCCACTTCAGCTATTTTTTGTTCATTGGCTGAAATTTTCACCAGTGATCCATGCACTTTCTCATCGGTTTGCGGATAGCTGTTCTGCCCGTAACCCGGGATAGTTCCTTTCTCCGAAACGATTTCCATTCCTATTCGTTCGGCTTCGCCTTCTTCCAAATATTTAGCCTGCGGATAACGTGACGCCAGTTCTGCGCTGAATTCAATGGATTCAACGTTTTCCTCGCTTACTCCTTCGGGCAATTCAAAACGATACTCAAAAAATCCGGAACCCATACCCCACACTTTATTGTTGTTTTGTCGCGCTTCGTGTTTTATCGACCAGTCAGCGTCGCTAAACTGATCGGGAGATTTAGTAAGCACCAGCAAATTATCACTGATTTTGCCGTCCACTTTAAAAGGGACAAAGTTACGTTGTAACACTTTTCCGCTTGCATGTACCAGTTCTGTTGCAAAAATACCTGTCAAAGCCCGGTCGGGCAGGTCCACACTAATATCAGCCAGATGGACAAAGGAGAAAGGATCTGCCGTAGCCTGTAATGTCCCTTTTGTAATATCGAGTTTTTCACCCAGTCCATCCCATCCGTATACCGAATACCTGATTCTCAGTCCTGTCGGTATTTCTGTGGATACGGCACTTATACCAACGGGTATTTCAATGGTCGATCCTCCTTTATATGTTTGAAAAAAATCATTTCCGGGAATGACATACAGGTCGCTGTGAAAATCATTCATGCGCATTCCGGGTACCAGTTCATCGAGGCCAAATACTTTTTTGCTGCGATTGAAACGATAGTATCCATTCCATTCGTTAATGACATCGTGAAACTCAGTAAAGAGAAAACCTGCGATTTTGGGTCGCTTTCTGAATTCGTTCATCATGATGTGATATTCCCAGGTAATATCGATATCGCCCGTACTTCCGTTGTATCCCCATACCGCTCCACACTCGGAATTAAACATGGGTTGATTGCCCTGTTTGTTTCCACCAATAAAGTTAAAGGTGGATCCCGGATAGGTATTTTCACAAACCATGTCGAGGAAACCGGACCAGTGGCGAGCCGGGGAATAGCGGTGCCAGGTATTAATATCAGTGGCTACATGATCCCAGTTGCAGGGCGAGTTATCTTCGACCAAACGCGTTGGATCGAAAGCTTTAGCCTTGTGGTACCAACTGCGAACCCATTCCTGAGTTTCGGGCGCATAAACCCGCTGTCCTTTGTCATTTCTGCTGAATAACCCCCAGGTTTCGTTAAAAAGCACCCATGAAAAAATGGAGGGTGAATTAAAATCGCGGGCAATTTCTTCGCGGGCGACCTGCTCCCAGTTGGCTTTGGCAATGCTGTCGGGTTCGCCCCAGAAATTCGGAATGTCCTCCTGAACCAGCAATCCCAATTTATCGGCCCAGTAAAGTTTTCGCGGCATTTCGGCTTTTATATGAATCCGGATTCCGTTTAGTCCAAGATCTTTAGCCCGCTGGATTTCTGCTTTCATGAATTCATCCGAAGGGAAAGTATAAAATCCCTCGGGATGGTAGCTCTGATCGAGCGTTAAACGCAGATAAATCGCTTTATTATTGAGCGCCACATATCGAAAATCCTTCCCCGGAATATCGACCGCCGATATTTTACGCATGCCGAAGTAGGTGGAAACCTCATCGTTGCAGTGTTCACCAAAAATACCCGCTTTTACTTCGTAGAGGTAGGGATTTTCAAGATCCCACAATTTCATATCACGAATCGGAATGGTAAATTCAGTGCTTGTCTTTCCTTGCGGCATGGGAGCTTTAAAGTCAATTTCTGAACCTTGCAGTACAAAATCAGCCGGCTCATTCACTTCTTCTTTCAACACCACCTGCACGTTAACTTCTTCTTTATCAATGTCGGGTTTAAAAAAGAGGGCTTTTATATGATTTGGAGAACGGGCTTCGAGGTAAACCGTTTGCCACAATCCTTTTGCATTTCCGTAATATTGTTTGCCGGATGGCCTGTTATCCAGTTCTTTATCTTCGACCCTGACCACCAATATATTTTTGTCGTTTGTCAGATATTCAGAAATATTGAAATCGAAGGGCGTATAACCACCTGAATGTTCACCGACTTTTTTCCCGTTTACCCAAACAGAAGTATTAAAATCGCTGGCACAAAAATTCAGGTAGATTTCCTTGTCGACCCATTTTTCAGGATTTCTCAGCTTGAAGGTTCGGGCGTACCAGGCAATGTCGACTTCGGGCATTTCAACACCACTGGCGCGACTGGCCCATGAAAAAGGCACAATGATCTCATCCCGGAATGTCGCGGTTTGTTCCTGCCAGTTTTCCTGCAAGCCAACATCTGTTGTATCGGGCCGGAATTGCCATGTCCCATTCAGGTTTTGCCACACTTCGCGCTCGAAATTGGGTCGCGGATGTTCGGGCAATGGTATATCAATATCTTCTTTTTTATTGCACGAAATAAACAGAATGAGCAGTAAAATCGGTATTAGCTGTGATTTCATTGTTGAAAGTTTGATCCTATTATTCTGGCTTAAAAATACTGACTTTATGTTGAATTTTTGGATGTGGCACCAAATTAGATTATAATGATTTTTCGATGGCAAGTATTTCTAGGGATATACTCAATATCAGAAACTCGTTTTATACAAAATCAATGTCTTTGTGACCTTTTCGTGATACTTTGTTGTTATTCTTGTAATCACTTTTAATTCAAGCACAATGGATAAAGTTTTGCTTATCGAGGACGATCCGCACATTAGCGAACTGGTCAGCATCCACCTGAAAGACCTGCAGCTTGAGGTAGATATTGCCACTGATGGTCGTGATGGATACGAAAAAGCGAGTAAAGGAAAATACAGTCTCATCATTCTGGATATAATGCTGCCCGGAATGGACGGGCTGGAGATTTGCCGTTTGCTACGTGCCGATAAAATAAAAACCCACATATTAATGCTAACCGCCAAGTCGGAAGAGATCGATAAAGTGCTGGGGCTTGAAACCGGCGCTGACGATTACCTGACCAAGCCATTCAGTGTGCGTGAATTTATCGCCCGGGTAAAAGCCATTCTGCGAAGAATTAATGCACTCAACCAGGACGATCAGGAAGATACAGCCGATAAAGTGGTGATTGAAAACCTCGATATTGACCTTATCAAACGAAAAGTAAAACTGAAAGACAAAAAACTTGATCTTACACCAAAAGAATTTGAACTACTGGCTTTACTGGCTAAAAAACCGGGCAGGGTGTACAGCCGAAACGATTTACTGAATAAGGTTTGGGGCTATAATTTCAATGGCTACGAGCACACGGTTAATTCGCATATCAACCGGCTGCGATCGAAGATTGAGCCCGATATCAATAACCCACGGTATATTTTAACGAGCTGGGGAGTAGGATATAAATTCAACGACGAACTGTAAAAGATGACAAAGAAGAGCATAATATTCAGCAGCCTGTATTGGAAAGTTTCCGGTATTTTTCTGGCATTTACATTAGTGTTGACCTTAAGTTTCATTTACATATCGGTGATTTTCTCTGCCGACTACAACGAAGAAGCACAGCAAAAAATCAACGGTGAAATTGCGGAGGGCGCCATAAAAGAGGTATCACCCATTTTCATCGATGGTAAAGTGAATGAGGAAGCCATCAAGGTATTGATGCATTCGATGATGGCCGTCCACCCCAGCATCGAGGTGTATTTACTCGATCCGTCGGGGAAGATCCTGACATTTGTGGTACCCGACCAGGATGTAAAGACCGACCGTGTATCGCTTGAACCCATTGAGCGTTTCCTGAATCGCACGAACGACAAGATCATTAAAGGTGACGATCCAAGAAATCCGGAGGCCCCCAAGATATTTTCGGCAGCAAAAATTGTTGAAGACGGTCAAATGAAAGGCTACATGTACATTATCCTGGCCAGCAACCAGTACACCTCAACCATGGCAGCCCTGGAGAACAGTTTTATTTTGAAAGTCGGAGTGCGGACGATGCTGATCGCCGTACTTTTTACTTCCATCCTCGGATTACTGGCTATTTGGATCATCACACGAAATCTGAACAAGATCATAGAAGCGTTTCAGCGTTTTAAATCGGGAGATCATTCGGTTCGGATCGATGTGAATACAGGTGGTGAACTGGCCCATGCTGCCGACACTTTCAACAGCATGGCCGAAACCATTCAGCAAAACATCATTCAATTGAAAAGCGTAGAAGAACTTCGGAAAGAATTGATTGCCAATGTTTCGCATGATCTGCGCAGCCCAATCGCGTCGATACAGGGATTTGCCGAAACCATCCTTTTAAAAAATGAAAACCTTTCAGAAGCTGACCGCAAAAAATACCTGGAAATTATACTGCACAATTCCGAAAACCTGAGCAAACTGGTCAACGACCTGTTCGAACTTTCGAAGCTGGAAACCAATCCGCAGATGATCCAGCCTGAACCCGTGCAGGTTGCCGAGCTGGTGCAGGATGTCGCGGATAAATTTCAAATCATGGCTCGAAAGAAAAATATCAGTATTAATACAATCTATTCAAAAAGCCTTCCCTTAGTTTATGCCGATGTACAAATGACCGACCGGGTTTTTCAGAACATTCTGGATAATGCCATTAAATACTGCAACGCTGGCGATGTAGTGACTATCGAACTTGAACTGCAAAAGAATGCGGTACTCGTAAAAATCACGGATACAGGTAAAGGAATTTCAGAAGAGGAACTGCCCTACATTTTTACCCGATACTACAAAGGAAAGAAAACCGGCAGAGACAACAGTACAGGTCTGGGACTTGCCATTGTAAAGAAGATACTGGATCTGCACAAATCAACAATACATGTTTACAGTAAACTAAATCAGGGTACGCGTTTTGAATTCAATTTGCCACTTTACCAGGTAGCCTAAAAAAGTACCCAATGCTTTATTACTATTTTTATAGTATATATTACTTTCTGTTTATCAATGATATATTTTGATTTAATTACAAGGAAGGTAATATTTCCGGATCTAATTTTCCTTAAATAAACCATCAAAAGTTGATACAAGTTGAAAATTGCTCTTCTCCTTGAGAAATCAAACAGCTATTTAATAATCTTTGGACAATTCTACTAATAAAATAGTATTTGTATTTTATTGATATACAATAGCTATTATGACCTTTAACGCAAAAAGGCAGACCCAATATGGGTCTGCCCTGACTGTATTTGTCCGATTCAATTAAATCTTAGGTAATTCCCATGGTGCCCTATACGTTGGTACAAGCAATTCATTTGCCTTATCATTACCGGTAAACCGACTGTTTTCAGCATCCCAGTATAAACGTTCGCCCGTTTTAACGGCGATATTACCCAGATGAGCAACACGGGCAGTATTGGCTGCAATTCCAATATGGCAGTTGGTATCGGTGCTCCCATCGCGCACACAATCCACAAAATTCTCCATGTGATTGTTCAATCCTTGTCCGTCCCCTTTCTTCAATTCCACGCGCTTCATCTTTGGATTTCTGCTTCCTCCTTCTGGAATAACTTCCCATCCACTTCGATCAACAACCAAAGTACCGTTGTTCCCCACAAATCCAACTCCGTGACTGCGTCCGTAATAACCTCCGTCAATTCCGGTTGCATGATCCCACAGCATCGTATAGTTATCGAATTCATAAAGCGCTTGCATGGTATCGGGTGTTTCAGCAGCATCATCTGGATAACCGTACTTACCGCCCATTGCCATTACTGATTTTGGTGCTTTAGCTTTCATTCCGTATAAACCAAAGTCTATGATATGTACCCCCCAGTCGGTCATTAATCCTCCGGCATAATCCCAGAACCAGCGGAAATTAAAGTGAAAACGGTTCGGATTGAAGGGCCTTGCTTTTGCAGGTCCGAGCCACATATCGTAATCAACACCTTCAGGCACAGGGCCATCGGGTTTCACCGGTATCGATTTCATCCATCCCTGGTACGACCATGTGCGTACGGCACGAATCTGTCCCAATTTCCCGGAGTATACAAAATCAACCGCATCCAACCAGTGTTTATCACTGCGTTGCCACTGCCCTACCTGAACAATGTTGCCGTATCGTTGTTGGGCACGCTCCATTATATTGATCTCCTCTATCGTATTTCCAAGCGGTTTTTCACAGTAGATCTGTTTCCCTTCCTGGGCGGCATAAACAAAAGGCAGACAGTGCCAGTGATCCGGCGTTCCGATGATGATGACGTCTATTCCCGGTTCCTCGAGCATTTTGCGGAAATCTTTAAACCCCTTTGGGCGTGTACCCTGAATTTTTTCCACATCTGCAATGCGTTTGTCCAACACATTTTGGTCAACATCGCAAAGCGCCGCACATTCCGTGTTCTTCTGGCGCAAAAAAGCCTGCAAATCGGCAAATCCCATTCCATTAACCCCAATCACGCCACAAACCAGCTTCTCGTTGGCTCCTGCACAGGAATTCATGGCGAGGGGCATTCCGGCTGCCATTGTAACTCCTGCAGTGGCCATTGCCGTTGTTCTGATAAATTCTCTTCTGTCAGTCATTTTAAGTATTCTGTCGGAAACCGCATTTCGATTTCCCTAATTTATAATTTTTAGTTATTCGTTACTCATATTATCGTCGAAGGCAAAATCCGAAGGAGCAAAATCCACTTTTTTAACAAAAGCGCATGCTTCGGTTGCTCCCTGTTCACGGTCCATTCCGCTGTCTTCCCATTCGATCGAGAGCGGTCCACCGTAACCAATGTCATTTAAAGCCCGAATGATGTTTTCGAAATTTACTTTACCTCGTCCCACGCTGCGGAAATTCCAGTAACGTCGGTTATCGCCAAATTCCATGTGGCCGCCAAAAACACCGACTCCAGTCGGAACATCGCTCCAGTAGGCATCTTTCATGTGCACATGAAAAATTCGATCCGCAAATTCATATATGTAACGCACATAATCGACATGCTGGTAACCAAAATGGCTCGGATCATAATTGAATCCAAAAGCCGGATGATAATCAAGTGCTTTCAGTGCCAGGTGTGCAGTGTGAATATCAAATGCAATTTCAGTGGGATGCGCCTCGAGAGCATATTTTATTCCCAAACTCTGGTATTCGTCGAGAATGGGTTTCCAGCGCCGCGCAAATTCCGCATACCCTTCCTCAATCATTTCTTCCGTAACCGGTGGAAAAGAATACAACATATGCCAGATGGGGCTGCCCGTGAAACCAACCACGGTATTAATTCCAAGTCGTTTTGCCACTTCAGCGGTTTTTATCATTTCTTCCGCAGCACGTTGCCGCACGCCCTCCGGATCGCCGTCACCCCAAACATGCGGGCTTGCAATACTTTTGTGCCGTTTGTCGATGGGATCGCAAACACACTGGCTGTCGAGGTGTGTAGAAATCGTAAAGAGTTGCAAATCGTACTTGTCGAGCAAGGCTCTTCTGCTGTCACAATAGGTCTGATCGGCTTTTGAAACTTCGATGTGATCGCCCCAGGTACAAAGCTCCAGCCCATCATAGCCGAACTCTTTGGCTTTTTGGCACATGGTTTCAATGGGCAGGTCAGCCCATTGACCGCTAAAAAGTGTTACTGGTCTTGCCATAACTTTATGTTTACAGTTTTATGTTCAATTTTAAAAGCACTACGTGGTTTTGCCGAATTTCACCCATTTCACCTCGTCGTTAAAACCCGCACTTACTACCGTATCGATGAACTGCATTCCGCGTATACCATCTTCCACTCCGGGGAAATCGAGCATTTCTTCAGTCGGTTCCTGATTATTCGCTTTGGCACGCAATGTTAATGCAAAATTCCTGTAGATATTTGCAAATGCTTCGAGGTAGCCTTCGGGATGTCCTCCGGGTGTACGAGTATTGTGCAATGCCCCTTTGGTTGAAAGGTTCGTTCCTGTGCGCAAAATTTGAGTAGGATGATCGGCAGTGTGTAGAATGAGCGTATTGGGTTCTTCCTGTTTCCATTCCAATCCGCCTGTTTCACCAAAAACACGAATACTCAGTGCATTTTCTTTACCAAATGCAATTTGTGAAGCAGTTAGCACGCCATGGGCACCGTTGTCAAAACGCAGAAAGGCCGATCCATCATCGTCGAGAAGTCGGTCAGGAACAAATGTGTAAAGGTCGGCACAAACTTCGGTTACTTTCAAACCTGTAATATATTCTGCCAGATGGTGCGCATGTGTTCCAATGTCTCCCATGCAACCGGCTTTCCCCGACCGTTTCGGATCGGTTCGCCAGTCGGCCTGTTTATTGCCGGTATCTTCAAGCTTTGAAGAAAGCCAGCCCTGCGGGTATTCAACGTAAACTTTTCTGATCTTCCCCAGTTTACCATCGACTACCATTTTACGGGCTTCTTTTACAGCAGGATATCCGGAATAGGTATGGGTAAGTGCAAAAACCAATCCTGTTTCTTTGATTTTGTCCTTTAGTTTTACTGCTTCATCCAGTGTAAACGTAATGGGTTTATCGAGCACTACATGAAAACCATTTTCAAGTGCTTTCATGGCCGGATCGAAATGCATATGGTTGGGTGTGACGATCACCACAAAATCCATACGTTCGCCTTCCGGAAGCTGCGCCTCCTTTTCGAACATTTCAAGGTAAGTTCCGTAAATACGTTCTTCCGAAAGAAACCACTGTTTTCCTGAAGTTTTCGATTTTTCGGGATCGGAGCTGAAACAGCCACAAACCAATTCAATCTGGTTGTCCATTAACGCAGCAGTAAGGTGAACGGTTCCGATAAATGCACCGATACCTCCTCCTACCATTCCCATACGAAGTTTCCTGTTCATACCAGAGATGTTTTAGTTGATTTAGAATAACTGCTAAAATTAGCAACTCTTTTTAAAGGAAGCAATTTTCGAAACCTTCACTTTGTAGAATTAACAAGAATATAGTGATGTTTGAAAGCAGGTTTGATGTTGAAAATAAAATGATCTCTGTTTAAACTACGAATAACAATCAAATCATTTTATTCCTGGTCCTTGAAAGCCTTTCGCAGATCCTCGTCGGGTTTAATAATGTTATAGTTCTCCCAAAATCTTTGGTCGAAATTGCCCAGTTTTTCCACAAATACATCGTTTTGCGTAAAACGTTCGCTGCTTGGAAAGCGTTTTAGTTCGGTAGGTTTTATGTCGGTGATCAGCAGGTCGGAAACGCTGTGAAATTCCGAATTCAGCTTATCGCGTTTGCTCCGGATCTTAAATTTCACGGATGCCTGTGCCGTTGACAAATGCCATTTACCCTGGTAAAACTGGTAATTCACGTGGTACTGGACATATGAAGGCCGGGCTTTAACTCCGCGTGGTTTTTTCTTGATCATTATACTGGTTGCCTGATTCAAACTGCTTTTGTTAAAGCGGAAACTGGCGTGAACAATGGCAAAGGTTTCACGATGAACATACATTTCACCTATAAACCCCGGAAATACGTCATTCGATGTCGGGACAAAACTCACTACATAGACCGGCACTTTGTTGAACCAAACCACTCGTTCGATCTGGTAACGGTATCTGCCCTGGAAACTTTCGTTAATAAAGCTTTCCATGGTTTTCACCACATCGAGCTGGATTATGGTAAAAGGTCCGCCCTGTAGTTTAAAATTCAGCCAGCGGAAAGGCTGCACATCCGGGCTTTTCCTGCCTTTAATGAGTCGTACCAGGTCGTTGCGCAATTGGTTGTTATATGGCGATTTCAGAATATCGATCACGGCCTCGGAAACATTGATATATTGTCCGTCCTGCTGAACCGTTTCGCGGTAAAAAGCCGTCATTAGCTTGGTATGCGAACTGTAGTTTCTGTCGAAATTCTGCCTGATATTTTGAAGCAATTTGTCTGGCGTTATTGAGGTAATCCGCACTTCTTTTATCCGTATAGAAACAGGCTCTAATACAAAAAGGTCTTCATCGAGAAAGCGGAAAGCCGGCAAACGAAGCTGAGCAAAACCCATGCACGAGATCACGACCGTGTCGCGGATATTATCCGGGTGAAGTTTGAGCAGAAAATCGCCATCAGTATTCGAAATGGTACCAATTGGTTTATTGAGTACCGAGACCGAAGCATAAGAAACAGGTTTTTCCCGGCGGTCTTCGATCAGTTTCCCACTAAGGAAAAAATATTTAACCGGGATCGTATCATTTACTTCAACTTTTTGATTGTTCGCTACATTTTTTGTGATGATAATCTGGTTTTCACGTTCCCGGAGCAAGTATTCCGTTGGCTTAAAAAGTTCGTTCAGCACGAGGTATAACGACTTATTTTCCACGTCGATGGTGATCTTCCGGTCGGAATCCACAATTTGTGCATCGTACGAAAAGTACACATCGGCCTGCCAGCTAATCTGTTCAAGAATATGTTCCAGGGGCTGACTCTTTTGTTGTATGGTTACACGGCGTTCAAAAACAGAACCATCCTGTAGCTGGCCCTTCGCAAACAAAGAGAGCAACAGGATGGCTGCTGATATAAGAACTTTATGTGAAAGCATTAAAACATCTTTTTCAGCTCAAAGGTAGTTTTAAATTCTTCTCCTTCACGCAACACCTTCAGGCGAATTTTTCTGTTTTCCTTGCTTTGAAGCAGTAAGTTTATATCGTTCAATTCAAGCGACTTGTGGTTGCTGCTGTTAATGGAAAGAATCTGGTCGTCTTTTTGCAGACCGGCGTAATAGGCCGGCGAATCTTTGGTAACATCAGCTATTGTGAATACCGGCAGTCCCGGCACCGGATTGATCACTTCCATACCGCTCATGTTGTAATTGAAATCTTCTTTTACACGGTGGGTCGGTCGCAAAGTCAAACGACTGTTACGGTAATCAACCGTTACATAAAACCGGCGCAGAATTTCGGCACCAATCGTTCCGTTACGGTCGTGTGTAGTGATCAGGCTATCGATCAGTTTCGATTCGGGGAAAGCCACAATTGGCTGTGTCAGCAACAGCGGACCAACCCAAATAGCGTCGATCCGTCCTTTGGTCCCGTACAGATCACCACTCAAACCTCTTCCCAAAAATGTTTCCATGTGCTTTTCAGGAATCTGAATCCGTTCATCTGAATTTTCCGACAGCCACAATGCATCGCTGGCGCCGGTATCGATCAGCAGTTTCACGGGAACTTCTTTCATCGAATCGGTAACGATGGTGGTACGCACAAAGGGTTTCATTCCATCGAAATGCAGCGGCATGATAATATCGCGCCTGCGATCGCGGTATTTGTAATATTCCGGTTTATGCAGCGTAAGCTGCTCATCATTGTAATCGATTTCCACCACAAAATCTTTAAACAGGTTGAAACCTATCAGCCCATGAACAGGGATTCCCAGCATATGTGAAATCTGAAAATCTTCGTCGATGATCATCTGAACTTCCTGGTTTCGTGCGGTCAGTCCGTCGATGTGTAAAACATTGTTTCCTGAACGGTATGCGGTCAGCCCGTCACCTTCGTCGAGGCCTTTAATCTTCACGGGCATCATGTAATTCAGGTTCAACTTGTTCACAAACGGAAGTTCAGTAATGATCGGGTAACGAACACCGGTATCCAAGATGAAATTCAGCGTGTCTGAATCGTTGATGTTCACCGGGATAATGATGAGGTTACTGGCCGATTTGAATTTGATGGTCAGTCGCTTATTGCGCGGATTATCGAACATAAATCCCCGGTTGCTGGAGAAATACTGCTGCATATTCCGGTCGAGTTCAAGACTCTTATCAAGCGGCACGTAATCGCGCACAACCAACAGGTTGTCTTCTATTTCAAAAAGCAGGTAAAAATCCTGCATCAGTTTATCCAGCACAAACTTGATCGGCTTGTTCGACACGTTCAGGCTGATCTTCTTATCGGCAAGTTCCTGCGAATTATACTGATAATCGATATCCAGGTATTTGCAGATTTTTTCGATTACACTCGAAAGGGGCTCGTCTTCCGCATAAATACTAATATTCTGATCGAGCGCCTGGCTTTTTTCATCCTGTGCATACATTGTGGCAGGCAACACCAAAATGACAAGCAATACAGGGATGAAAAGCATTTTTATATTATTCCAAATTGTTTTCATAACTCTTCCTCTTTACTGTCCGTTCTTACGGCTCGCTAGTGTATAATGTTCGTTATCTCCCGTTAAATCGAGGTTGAATGTGAGCCGTATAACATCCAACACAAAATCAGCGGGTTTCTGGTCAAAATGACCTTCATAGAGAAGGTCGCCGAGCTCTGGTTCTGACAATTGAATCTCGATGTGGTAGGTTTTCTCCAGGCATCGGACCACTTCGCCCAAAGGCACTTTGTCAAAAACAAGGTCATGTGTTTTCCACGACAGGAAATTTGGATCGGTATTCAGCGTTTTCTCCAGTATCCTGGTTTTGCTGATCAACCTTCCTTTTTCTCCGGGTGTGAGAAAGATTTCTCCCATGGCTTCCTGCTTTGCAGGATCTTTGCTGATCACCTGCACTTTGCCGCTTTCAACAATCACTTCAACGGCCTCATTATCGGGGTATGCACTCACGCTAAAAGAGGTACCTAAAACTTTTACCTGTGCATCGCCGGCATTAATCACGAATGGTTTTTCGGGATTGGATTTTACATCGAAGAAAGCCTCGCCCACAATGTTCACTTCACGCACATCGCCCCTGAATTTACTGGGGAATGTAAGCTTTGAATTGCTGTTTAAAGCAACCACTGAGCCATCGGGCAAAACATACGCCTGTAAAACCTGTTTTTCTGCCGAAATAATTTCGCTGTAAAACGCCGGAACCCGGTTCCTGAAACCGATATAGTATCCAACAGATCCCAAAAGCAGTGCCACCACGATTACCGCAGCATATTTGTAAAACTGTGCCACAACCTCCTTTCTGAACTTTTTAAGCGGAACGGATTTGCTTTGCGATGGGTCTGTTTGTGCTTGTACATTTTCCCAGGCTGCCTCGGCATCGAAACGATTCATCTGGTAGTAAACATCGGTTTTTTCGAATGCCCTTTTACTTTCGTCGAATGCCTCACGGTTGTCTTCCGATGCTGCCAGCCAGTCCTGCATTTTCGAATTTTCGTATTCGTTGGTTTCGCCGGCCAGGTATTTGGCCACCAACTCCCAATTCGAATTTTCTATGTTCTTCATTTTTCCCATTTCCATTTAAATGACAATGCACAATTATTTTTCCCCTATTCGGTCTCCCTTTGAAAACCTGCTAAAAAGAACAAAAACGAATTATATTTTTTCAATTTTTCTCGTAATGTTTTGATTGCCAGTCCCATCTGTGCCTCTACGGTTTTTATGGAAATATTCAGTTTTTTAGCAATTTCGCGGTATTTCAACCCATCTTCACGGCTTAGCCGAAATATTTCCTGTCGCTTTTCAGGTAACGAAGCAATACTTTCCTCAATATCTTTCTTCAGATCAACTTCTAAAAAATGATTGCCGTAATCGCTGGTTTCTGCATCGGCGATCACTTTGAGCGCATATTGTAATTTTATTTGTTCGTGCTTGAGGCGATTCAGACATTGATTTTTTACGGAACGAAACACATAATTTTTTAATGATGTTTCAATTTGGATCCGGTCACGCTTTTCCCAAAAATTCACAAAAAAATCCTGAACGATTTCTTCTGCCTTTTCGTCGTTTTGCATAACCCGTGATGCATAAAAACACAGCGGCTGATAGTAGAAACGGAAAATTTCTTCAAATGCTGAGCTACTGCCCCGCTGCATATTTCGCAAAAGTTGATGTTCTTCCTGTAGGTTCATTCAATCCTGTAAAATGACTAAGTTAAAGGTAACAAAAAGAAATCCGTACGAAAAAACAGACAATTATGTTTGACAAATACCCTTAATTTTGTCGTTCCGTTGAAGCTCTTATTTTTGTAGGCCTCAATCCTAGAAATCGCAAAATGGAAAAAAAAGAAACCTGGAAATTTCCGCGGGCCTTTTGGGTGGCCAACACCGTTGAACTATTCGAACGCGCAGCTTATTACGGCTTATTTATTGCCATTACACTCTATCTCTCACGAATAATTGGTTTCAATGATATTGAAGCAGGAACAATTGCCGGGACTTTCTCCGCCTTATTATATTTTCTGCCCACCTTTGCCGGTGCTTATGCCGATAAGATCGGATTTCGAAAATCGCTGATGCTGGCTTTCGGACTGCTAACGCTCGGTTACGCCGGGATGGGTGTTTTACCCAGCTTATTCGAATCAGCCAACCTGGCCCAATATGGCGATAAAACCGTCTTCACAGGTCTGGAAACTTCGGGTTATCGTTATGCCGTTTTACCTGCTATGGCATTAATCATCCTGGGTGGTTCGTTTATTAAATCGGTTATTACCGGTACGGTTGCCAAAGAAACCACCAAGGAAAACCGGGCCCGTGGTTACAGTATTTTCTATGCTATGGTGAATATTGGTGCTTTTTCCGGTAAAACCATTGTGAAACCACTGCGCGAAGCCTGGGGAAATGAGGGCCTGATCTGGATCAGTTATTTCTCGGCCGTTATGACCCTATTGGGATTGGTCGTTGTTTTTCTGCTTTATTCCAGCAAAAAGCATGAAGGAGAAGGGAAAACACTTGCCCAGTTGTGGGATAGTTTTATAAAAGTACTTACGAATGGCAGGCTGATTATTCTGATTCTGATCATTACGGGTTTTTGGATGGTTCAACACCAGATGTATGCAACCATGCCCAAATACGTATTGCGACTGGCGGGCGAAGGAGCTTCCCCGTCGTGGTATGCCAATGTAAATCCGCTGGTGGTATTTACAACTGTCGGGCTGGTTACGCATTTTATGCGCAAACGATCGGCGCTGTTCAGTATGACCGTCGGGATGTTTATTATGCCGGTGTCAGCGCTCTTTATGGCATCCGGCAATATAATGTCGGGAGAAATACTGGGCATGCATCCGGTGGCTTTTATGATGGTTGTGGGAATTGCTTTTCAGGGCTTTGCCGAAACATTTATCTCACCGCGTTTTCTTGAATATTTCTCGTTGCAGGCGCCAAAAGGCGAAGAAGGACTTTATCTCGGATTCAGCCACCTGCACTCCTTTATATCATCGATCCTGGGCTTTGTAATGTCCGGATTTTTACTCGACAAATACTGTCCCGATCCACGCTTATTCGACACCCACGAAGAATGGGCACAAGCCGCCGGTAATGCACACTACATTTGGTTCTATTTTGTTGGTATTGCGATGATTTCTGCGGTTGCTTTGATCGTTTACGGAGCCGTAGTGAAAAGATTAGACAAGCGAAAACAAATTTCAGCATAATGTTTTGCTGATTCGGGCGAAATACTTAGTTTTGCACACCAATTTTCCGCAAAAAGGAATGCCCGGGTGGCGGTCCCGATAGCTATCGGGAGGTAGACGCCACCGACATAAAATGCCCGGGTGGCGGAATTGGTAGACGCGCTGGATTCAAAATCCAGTTCTGGCAACAGAGTGCGGGTTCGATTCCCGCCCCGGGTACGCAGAGCGCTTGATAGTCGACTGATTATCAAGCGCTTTTGTTTTTTGGGATACAAATAGGATACAAATAATGAAGATTCAAGGGTAAAATTGGACTTTCCTTCATTATTCATAATCATGTGGTCGGCGGTTCAAGCCCGCCTCTCACTACTGAAAATAAAGGGGTACTGGAATTTTTTTCTTGTACTCCTTTTATTTTGCACAAAATTTGCATAAAAACACCTCACTTTTTCCTTCCAAAGCACAATCAGCAAATTATCCAGTTTTTCAGGGATAAGACTGCAAAATTGCGTTAACCAACCGCAGCAAATTGAAGTCTTACAATTATCTTAAAGGACTTTAATAACTTGTTAGATATGGATCATACTGTAAAAAGAGATGCCTGATATAAGCCAATAGAGTATCTTTATCTTGGTAATCAAAAACCGCAATTACTGGCGGACAATTTCTAATGAAAGGGTGAGAGAGCAGGATTCTTATACTACAAATACCTTTCCGGATCACACATTTATTTCTTTAAAGTAACCAATATACAGACCCGTGAAATTCATTTCGAAGTATTCAAGACACACATAATTGGTCAACGTAATAACAGGAGGGAACTATTTCCTTGGGAACATCCCATTTGTAATACAGTTGAGAGATTTTCGAATGATAGCGCTGCCAATTTCCGATTCTCGGAACTTTTAAGGGAAAGCATCGCCTAAATAAACACGTTACAGTACGCTAATTTAATCCAAGAAAACCTCGATGTGTCTTAATTAAGGTTCAAGATAAGCTGCTTCGTAAGCATCAACCAATGAGATGAAGCTTAACACCTTAAAAATAATTTAGCAGCCTTTATTTGATGTTTATTTGATGGAAAATACCTCCTTAAAGGTGAAAGTCATGTTGAGCAACCCTTTCTAATTTATATTAAGATACTAATTTTAAAAATAAGGAATAGAGGTAGACTGATTCTTTCAGGTTGTGCTGAAGAAATGTTAAGTAACTACTTTTAGCAATACCCCATTTTTTCAAATTGCAATATTGAATATAATTATTTCAGTTTCCCTCCATAAACCGGAAAAATCCTGGCCTCACCATAATCCTTTATTTGTTCCACATTTTTCAAGAATTCTAAATCTTCTTCAGCTATCTTAAGATCTACTTCCGTATTGCTCTTCATGTGCTTCGGATTGGCAGTTTTTGGGATTGGAAGCAGATTGAGGTCAAGACAATAACGAATAGCCAGTTGTGGTACAGAAACACCATACTTCTCAGCTATTTTTCTGACATCCTGATTTTTTAAAAGTTCGCCATGGCCAAACGGGGAATAAGCTTCAACAAGTATATCCTTCTTTTGGCAATATTCAATCAGCTCTCCGGGAGTGTTACTTATATGTGCCAAAACCTGGTTCACCATCGGCTTAACAGTGCAGGATTCCAAAATATTGTCGACGTCTGACACCTCGAAATTTGAGATACCGATCGCACGAAGCTTTCCAGCTTTGTATGCTTCTTCAAGCGCTCTCCATGCTTCCCGGTTACCTTCAAAAAAAGGATCAGCTTCGTGGAACTCCATCCAAGGTCTTGGACTGTGAATGATCATCATGTCAATGTAATCGAGTCCCAAAGTCTGCAGCGATTGATCGATACTAATTACCGCCTCTTTATACGATTTTACTTCTGCAGCCAGTTTTGTGGTAACAAACAGCTTTTCTCTTGCCACACTGCAGGTTTTGATCCCCTCACCTACTCCTCTTTCGTTCTGGTATGCCTGTGCCGTATCAATATGACGATATCCGATTTCTACAGCATCTTTTACTGCTTGCACTGCGTCGTTGTCGTTTATAAACCATGTCCCCAGGGCTAACTTGGGAATTTTAACGCCGTTATATAAAGTGTAATTTTCCTTTAAAACCATAACTATTTTCTCCTTTTACTATTTTATGTGTATGCTTCTGTGTATTTGTTATCAATTCAAATTTCTGTATTCGTTGGGTGTGTGTCCGGTAATTCGTTTAAATGTTCGGGTAAAATGCTGTGGATATTTAAACCCAAGTTCATACGCTACTTCCGATATATTCTTGTTTGTATCAAAGATTTTCACTTTGGCAATGTCAATTACTTTTAACTGAATATGTTCCTGTGCCGATTTGCCCGTTTCCTTTTTAAGCAGATCTCCCAGATAATTGGCAGAGATATTAAGTTGATCAGCACAATAGGCCACAGAAGGCAATCCGATCTCCACTGGCATATTGGAATGAAAATATTGATTTAATATTTTCTCGAACCTTACAAGAATATCTTTATTTACATGATTTCGGGTAATAAACTGACGATCGTAGAAGCGCATGCTATGATTCAGTAATAATTCGATGTAAGACACAATCAACGTTTTACTATGCTTGTCGACAGAATGCTCCAATTCAAACTGAATCTTCGCAAAACAATCGTCAATAACCGATCGTTCTCTTTCCGAAAGATGAAGTGCTTCATTCACTTCATATGAAAAAAAAGTATAATTATCAATGTTTCGCCCGAGGGAGGTCCCCAATAACAAATCCGGGTGAAAGATCAGAGCATGTCCCTGAGCCTGTCTGGGTTCATCGTTACTGTCAATTCCATAAATTTGTCCGGGAGCCACGAATAGCAAAGTGCCTTCTTCATAATCGTAATGGTTACAACCATAGGTGATATCACCACATTTAACTTCTTTCAGAAAAATGGCATAAACTCCCATTTCTCCTCTTCTGAATTTAAAAGGTTTGATTTTTGAAAAATCGATGACACTGACCAAAGGATGTAGCGTTTCCTGGCCAACGTAGGCATTGTACTGCGCGATCGAATCAAGTCTTTTATTCCTTTCCATTTCTATCTGAATCAATTAACTCGCAACAAATATACTTCTCTCATTTCAAACCATTTACAAATCAAACGTAAATCAGGAATAATGGTAATTATTTAAGTAATTCGGGTAAGCTTTCAGAACGAATCCATAACATTTTTGTATTTTATATCTGTTCTGTAAAGCTTGAAAAAGTTTATTGAAGGTTATATTAAAATAACTTTTGCTAGCTGATTCAGTAAAAAAGGTAATTATTTCAGTAATACGTATAAGAGTCAACTGATTAAATAATAAGAACTTTGCAACATCATTTGGATTAGAATGCAACTGACGAGAAACAATAAATAATTCAATAAAAGGTATCAATCATGAAACAAATTTTAACCACTCTGATTTTAGTCTTGATTGCCATTTCATCTCTCGCACAGCAGGATCTCTTTAATGAAAACCCGCTTGCTTCTCCGGTAATAAATGAAGACCACTCGGTTACTTTCCAGATTAAAGCTCCCAATGCCGAAAAAGTTAGCGTTTCAGGCAGTCTGGATGCACAGAAAGCATTTGCACCCATTAGCTATGAAATGAAAAAAGGCGAGGATGGTACATGGAGTTTTACCACACCTGTTTTACCATCGGAGTTTTACAGGTATCATTTCATGGTAGATGAGGTTCGAACGGTTGATCCCGGCAATGCTCATGCCATTCGCGATGTCGGCAATCTTTCCAACGTATTTCTTATTGATGGAGGACAGGCTGATCTGTACAAGGTTAATCAGGTTCCCCACGGAACAGTTGCCTTCCGGTGGTATGATTCGCCGGGAAATGATAAAATGCGTCGGATGGCTGTTTATACACCTCCAGGCTATGAAAAAAGCTCCAAAAAATATCCTGTTTTATACCTTCTTCATGGTGTTGGTGGAGATGAAGAAGCATGGACCGGTTCTGGAAGAGCAGCCCAAATAATGGACAACCTGATCGCCCAGGGAAAGGCTGAACCAATGATTGTGGTGATGACCAATGGCAATGTGTCACAGGAGGCTGCACCCGGTAAAGGAAGTGAAGGATTCACAAAACCAACTTTTATGCTTCCGCACACCATGGACGGAAAGTTTGAAGAAACTTTTATCGATGTAATGAAATTTGTAGAAGATAATTACCGGACCATTGCCACAAAAGAAGGCCGTGCAATTGCCGGTTTGTCAATGGGTGGTTTTCATACTGCAAACATATCGATGTATTATCCCAATACTTTCGATTACATTGGTCTGTTTTCATCCGCGTTAGGTGTTCGCCCGGGTGGTGGCAATCCTACTTCACCGGTGTATCAAAACCAGGACGAAAAACTCAAACAGCAAATGAACAACGGGTATAAATTATACTGGATGGGAATGGGTGTTGACGATATGCCGATGATCTATAACGGGAACAAAGATTTCAGAAAAAAAATGGATGACATGGGAATGAAATATGAATATCTTGAAACCGAAGGCGGTCATACCTGGAACAACTGGCGCAATTATTTGTCCATTTTTGCTCAAAGATTATTCAAATAGCATCAAAAAAAGCCAATGAGAATTTAATTTCTAATTACTTAACAATTAATAATTTACAACTTTTAAAGTTTGTGTCATGAAGAAACTCATGAAACCAATATTAATCTCAGCAGTTTTAGTTTTATGCTTATTTATTTCTAATCATGCAAAAAGTAATTCTATGAAAGAATCCGGATTAAGCGAAAAAGAAAAAAGTTTAGTGAAGATATCGAGTTATACAGCTCAAGGCAAAATCGATGAATTAAAGATGGCTTTGAATGATGGACTTGATGCCGGGTTAACTCTAAACGAAATTAACGAAGAGCTCGTTCAGTTGTATGCGTATTGTGGTTTTCCCAGAAGCCTGAATGGAATAGCGGCTTTCATGGATGTGGTAAACGAAAGAAAGCAGAAAGGAATTGCTGATGAACAGGGTAATGAAATCGTCATGAATGATAATGTAGAAGATAAATACGAGCAAGGAAGAAAGGTTTTGGAAGAGCTGACTAAAATGCCCCAAAAGAAACCGGCACCAGGATTTGGCGAGTTCTCCCCGCGTATTGATGCCTTTTTAAAGGAGCATTTATTTGCTGATGTCTTCGCCAGCGATGTGCTAAGCTATCATCAAAGAGAATTAATCACAATCTCGGCATTAGCTTCTACACCGGGAGCCGAATCTCAGTTGGGAGCACATATTTTCATGGGAATGAATGTGGGAGTAACCTTAAATCAACTGGAAGATCTGTTTTCCATTATTGAAACTACTGTTGATGAAAAAGCGGCAGAGAGAGGCAGGGAAATGTTAGAACGAATAAAAATGAGAAATAATAACTGACCTATACTTTTAATCACAGATCTATGAAAAATACATTGTATATCCTGCTAACGATTGCATTTTTAATTTGCTGGAATAGTAAAAGTGAAGCACAGGGTTCAGCGATACAAAAAGATTCTCCTTCAGTTTTTCCGAAAGGGCAACCGGCACCTGCCCAATTCTTCACAGGCAAGGCCTGGGTTACCGGACTGATCGAAAATGATTCAATATTAACCACAGTTGGTGGCGAAGTGTATTTCGAAGCCGGTGCCCGAAGTAACTGGCACATGCACCCTGCCGGACAAATACTGATAGTAACTGCCGGAGTGGGATACCATCAGATCAAAGGTCAACCCATTGAGGTCATCCACAAAGGTGATGTGGTAAAATGTCCACCCGATGTTGATCACTGGCATGGTGCCTCGAAAGATGCGAGTATGAGTCATATTTACATCTTACCAAATACTGAAAAAGGAATTGTGGAGTGGAAAGAACCGGTTACCGATCAGGAGTATTCAAAGATTGATGAATAAACAGTGATGAGAAAGAATATTTTTGAACGCTTACAATCCGGCGAAGCAGTCCCTTACAGTGATCCTGACCATGATCAGATCAGTGCAGCAGCTGAACGCACAACAGCATTGCTGATCGAGCTAAATGCGACAGCTGACTCAGATAAAGTGCGAAAGTTGTGGGGCGATATTTCAGGTGAAGCGCTTGATCCGACCACAAAGATCCAGGTGCCGGTCTGCGTAAACATCGGAAAATTTACCCGCATTGGTAAAAATGTGTACATCAACCATCTCTGTTCCATGCTCGATATGGGAACCATAACCATTGGCGACAACGTCTTGATCGGTCCAAAAGTCAACTTACTGTCTGAAGAACACCCTCTCGAATCATCAAAACGAAAAGCCTTAATGGTTAGGCCGGTGGTCATTATGAATGGTGCATGGATTGGCGCGGGAGCTACCATTTTACCCGGGGTTACAGTAGGCGAAAATTCGATTGTAGCAGCAGGCGCAGTAGTAAACAAGGATGTGCCGGATAATACAATTGTTGGTGGTATTCCGGCAAAAGTCATTAAGAAAATCAAGTAAGTGAATAAAAAAGGAGAAATTAAAATGAGTGAGTTCAAACAACCATTCCCGCTAGGAGTAAAAAATGAGGCTTATGCACAATACTTCATAGGCCAGAGTTATTTAGCAGTTTTAAGTATGGAAGGCGTACCCGCTTTCAATGTTACCTTCGAACCTGGATGTCGTAATAACTGGCACATCCATCATAAAGGCGGTCAAATATTATTGTGCACCGCTGGAAACGGCTGGTACCAGGAAAAAGGGAAACCAGCTCAAAAATTAAAACCGGGCGATGTAGTGAATATTCCGGCGGGGGTAAGTCACTGGCACGGAGCAACCAAAGATAGCTGGTTTGCGCATATTGCTCTTTCTGTACCGGTTGAAGGTGCTACTAACGAGTGGCAAGGCCCTGTAACTGACGAGGAGTACAGCAAGTTGGGCAACTGACAGCATTTTTCCAATATAATTAAAAAGCTATGCCATATTTTCAAATTAAACTGCTGGAAGGTAAAACAGAAGAACAGAAACAAAAGCTGGCCAAAGAAGTTGTCAGCGCAGCACAAAAGGTGCTGGGATATGGAAAGGAATCTTACTCAGTTACAATTGAAGATTTTTCGTGGGATGAATGGAGAAAAGAAGTCTATCCTAAGGATATCATTGGTAAAAAAGAGTTGCTGTACAAGGAGCCTGGATACGAAATTTAAGAACAAGGAATGATGAATACAATTTCAGAATCACTTACTAAAGTGGAAATAGAACAAATTGCTCAAAAAGATGATTTTCATATTGCACCGTTTCGCGAAGACGGAGTGACCTACGGAACTCCAACCTGGATATGGTCGGTAACTGTCGATGATAAACTTTATGTAAGAGCGTATCACGGAACCAAATCCATATGGTACAAGGCAGCCATTCGCGAAAGGGCAGGAAAAATTAGGGCTGCCGGAATAGAAAAGAAAGTACGTTTCGAAGAGGTTTCAGGCAGTATTAACAAGAAAATTGACGAAGCATATCGCGCAAAATACAGCCGTAGTCCTTATCTGAATTCCATGATTAGTGAAAGGGCAAAATCAGCCACAATCAGGGTGTTTTAAAATGATTAGCCAATTTTTTTACCCGCCATTGGTCCGGGTTTAAGGCTATGAATTTCTTCAATATGTATCAGGATAACTGCCTTCGGTTTTGGCATTCCCGCTTTCAATGACAATTCCGCTGATTTTTCGTAAATCTCACCATCTTTTATAACTTCCGGGGTACCAATAAAACGATAACCATCAAGAATATCACGATTAACAACGGCAACAGCTATTTTTGATCCATCCAGAATATTTTGCCAGGTTATACCACCTGTTCCTTCGCTAAACATCAGTGTTTCGTCATTAAAAACACGGGTGGAACGTTTTGGCGCATTATTGGGGATTCCATCTTTACTGACCGTGGCGTGAAAACACTGCTGAGTCGTAATCATATCTTTCATTTCAGGTGTAAGCTGTGACATAATTCCATGCTTTCTTTTAAATTAAACCATTTATTTAAATCTTGTACTAAACTAATTTTTTTCTTGTTTGCTTTCCAATATAAATGATAAAAATTGAGTAGTGAAGATGAACCAGAATATTAATTTGGAAAATTAAAGACTAATAAAATAGCCTTGTTTACGACTAAGATACAATTTAAAAGCAGTGGTTATGAATGTGAATACAAAAAGTAAAATCGCAGAAGCAATAAAGCTAACAACCCACCCGATTGTAGTTTTCCGCTCAAACTCAAAACCTGCAGATGCCACACAGTTTAAAGAAGGACGATGGGGCTGTGTCATATCCTTGTTAAATGCTGCAGCGAAAGGACGAACAGCAGTCTTTGACAAGAGATCTACACCTTGTATGGGAGGTCAAGTTGGATTAGGACTGGGATGTTACGATGTAAATTTTATTAAACAACTTTTGTCCACAGGATTTAACGATGGACGAGAAGGTGAGTTTTATCTCAAAACCCAGAAACTTGCTGAAAAATTTGCAACAGGTTTACCACAAATTGTGACTGAAAAGTATATGGTTTTTAAACCCCTGGCAAAACTGGAAGAACACGAAACTCCTGAAATTATAATTATGCTGGCAAATGCCGATCAGCTTTCGGCGCTAATGTTACTCGCCAATTATGACAAGGAAACCCAGGATAATGTGAAAATTGACTTTGCTGCCGGATGCCAGCAAACTGTATTATATCCTTTACATGAGGCAGTAAAAGGTGGTTCAACTTGTTTTGTAGGTCTAACGGATCTATCAGTACGTAAACTTATCGATAAAGACATACTTTCTTTCGCCTTTACATATAATCGTTTTTTAGAATTGGAAGAGCAGGTGGAGGAAAGCTTCTTAACCAAAGAAACGTGGCTCAAACTACGATCAAGGATATAAAATAACAGAAATGAACGTAACAGATATTTCGCCTACCATTAATACTATTAAATATTGAGCCAGTAGGTAATCTTAAGGTTGATCGACCTGAACTTTGGTCCGAAGTCTTTGGTGAAATAGTTATCGTTATACACCAGGTAAAGATCAGAAAGCGGGGCAAATCTCCACTGCAGCCGAGAATTGATACCCAGGTTGTCGCGCTGGTTGCTGTATTGTACCAGAGTCGACCAGAAAACCGATTTGCTGAAGGTAATATCAACTTTAGGCGTTACCAGCCAGAAATCGGCGTTCGAATGCGGCTCGGGTAAACGAATGGCATCATAGCGGGTATTCAGGCTTAGTAATGCCCACGGTTGAATCCGAACTGTCAATTCTGATCCAGCCGTAAAACTATGTCCGTTAAAAAACTGGCCACCTGATGTTTCAGCATTGAAGGAAACAACTTTTGCCGGATTGGATTGATAATCCAAACTAAGATTATTATAGGTGTAGCCATGATTGCCTGGAATGGGAACAGCTCCAGGTGTTCGGGTTGGATCGAAATCAAAAAGCAGATAAGTGTAATTGTTTCTGAAATCGGCTCTAAACGTAGATTGATTTGTAAAATTAATATTGTAATACAGACTATGGGTATGATCAACTTTCCGCCAGTCCATATTAGGCCGCCAGTAATACAAGGTCATCACACCAGGTGTATGCAGACTAATTTTACTGTTTTCGGGATAAAAATTATAAGAAAACCCGTTTCCATTTTTTAACACGCCGGTTCGTGTAACAAATCCCAGGTCAGCACGAAAATCTTCGTCTACATACTGGACATCGAAAGTATATTTGAAATTCCGTGGCTGGTAAGTCAAAGTAGTTTGCCACGAGTAATTGCCTTTATGATCGTCAGGTTGAAAGGACTTATGAAGGTAAAACTTACCAGTCCAACTGTTATCGGCCGATGCCAGATTATAATCGAACCCAATTACCCGGTTGTATTCTTTATTTGGATCCAGAAAATCGTAGTCCCCAAAGGTCTGACGGTTTACTGCAAAAAAGGCCAGGCTTGAGCGGGAAAACATCTTGCGCTGTACTGTGAACATCATGTTGTTGTTCGACGGAATTTCATTCCCCCTATCTTCGGCAGTCTGCATATTCAGAAAACCCAGCCTCCATTTTTCATTTAATTTCCCGCTTAAGCGCACACCACCCAGAATGGTATTTTCAATCAGGTTTCCGGCAGTATCACGAGCCAGACCAATACGACGCGAAAAAAATGGATTGGCCGAACCATAGGCATCGCCATAATTTCCAAATAAGTCGTTATTATCAATAAAGAACTGCCGTTTTTCAGGAAGGAAAACCTCAAAACGGGTAAGGTTAGTAAAAATATCATCTACCTCCACATTCGAAAAATCAGGATTAACCGTAATGTCCAGGTTCATGCTGTTCCCGATAGCCACTTTGGCATCGCCTCCAAACGAGAATTTACTGTCTTTTGAGCCATTAGTATAGTCTTTCGATGTGAGTGCATTCACATAAGGAATTATCGCAAATGGTGTGCGCGATTTTCCCAATGGCTTTTCGAACTCCATCTCACCCATAAAAGCAAGACTGGATAACAATTGATTCTGCGGCACACGTGCCCAGGCACTTTGCTCGTTGGTTTGCATATCCCAGCGGTAACATTGCACACGCCAAGATTTATCACCTTCATGAAATTTAATGGAACTAAAGGGAATGGCGGCTTCAAGTATATAATGATCGTTATACATGTTCGCTTCCACCTCCCATTTCTGGTCCCAGCTACGGTTAAAACCATTTGGATCGGATCCGCCGCCTGAAATAAAGGCTTCGCGTTGGACCCCATAGGGTGTCATGCCAAAAAGGAAAGCAGTAGTTCCATCTTTGAAGGTATCGAACATCAAAGTAACATTATCATTGCTCGTACCACTAAAATCGCGACGCAAGGAGGATACAATGTAATTGTCAGTTTTGGCTTCTGCACGAATACCGATATACAAAAAATGATCGTCGTATAACAGGCGAAACTCTGTAGGATTGATCGATACACCAGAGTCGGTGGGAAAAAATTGCCAGAAATCGTTCCCTTTACCGGCTGATTGCCATTCCGGTTCATCCAACTTGCCATCGATATGAATTGTACCTTCGATGTATTTGACAAAAATGCTACGTTGAATGTCCTGAGACATTGCCTGTAAAGAAGCGATCATCACTGTCAACCAGAAAAACAAAATCGTATAAAATGTTTTCAACTTTTGGGATACCATAATCAAACAAATTTGCAGCCAAAAAATAATTTTTGCCATTCCTGATTTGATGAATCAAGACCAAATGGCACGAGTAAAAGTAGGTTGCATTCTTTCGGAGAAATAACGAAAGTCAAACAGATTCTTACAAAATTCAAACAGTAATCCTTATGCCAACACTGTTATTCTGTTACCTTCACACAAAGCATCTGACTCTGATCGCGAATCAGCAGTTTCCCTTCGGCCAGTGCCAGTGGCGCCCAGTTTTGTACACCAAAACGCGCTGCCCTCGGATCATCGTTTTCCTGTTCTGCCAATAACTCTGAGGATGCCAGGGGTGTAAATTCATTTGGATTGGGTTCGATCAGGTACAAGGTTTTTGCGCCATCAGTTGCCAAAATCAAACCGTCGGCAATAATCATACTTCCTTTATTGAAATCCGGATCGCGCTTGGTCTTCCACATGATCTCACCCTCCATATTCATACAGGTAAGCCCATCGCGTGTATTGTTGGTGCCGTACTCGGCATAAAAATAGCCTTCATAAAAAAGCGGGGTCTTGGTCTGATCGCCAAATTCTTCGGTCCGGAAAAGTTCCGTCGTTCCATAACTCCCATCGGCTTGTTTTTCCACCTTTAGCATTAACGCGCCCAGTTCGTAACCACCGGTGATCAGCAATCTGTTTTCACCGGCATCAACAGCACAAGGTACAGGAATGCGACAGAGCCAGTTGTTGAATTCCCATAATTTTTCTCCTGACAACGGATCAATTCCAACCACATTACCCGGTTCAAGGGGCTGTCCACCACGACCACCGCCTGATGCCGTAACCATAACGAGGTGGTCGTTCCCGTCGATTTTTACGATGATTGGGCTGACGTAACCTGTTAATCCCAGCGAAGGTGTTTTCCACTTCAATTCACCCGTGTTTTTTTCGTAAGCCACTACTCCGGCTTCAGGGGCCTGTGATGCGAGGATCAGCAAATCTCCATAAATCAGCGGGCATTGCGAAATGGCCCAGGTGGGAAATCCCCCTCCGCCCATACTCGGTCTGCCTCCTTCGGGAAGCTCACCTCCAAAATCTGTCCACACATTGGCTTTCCAAACCGGTTGATGGGTTTCCAGATCGATACAATACAAATCACCAAAAGGACCACAGGAATACACGTGTTCATCATCGACAATAGGTACACTGCGCGAACCGGGGAACATTATTTCGCCCGGAGCATCGTATTCAAATCGCCATAGCTCCTCACCGGTTTCCAGGTCGAAACAACGCATTTTGTCGCCTTCCTCGTCGTTGCGGTCGAGCAGGTAAATTTTGCCGTCCTTGGCCACCGGACCTCCGTAACCGATGCCCACATCTACCCGCCATAGCACTTCAGGACCACTTTCGGGCCAGCTACGAAGCAGGTTTTTCTGCGGGGAAATACTGTTGCGATCAGGTCCCATATACTGGGGCCATTCTTGGCCAAAAACACAGGTAGCAAAGGAAAGTGCAAGAAGCAGGACGATTCGCTTTTTCATGGTTAGTTATTTTTGATTAATTGGTAAGATAAAATTAAAAGAAACAATTTAATCGACAATGTTCTGCGATGAATAGCCACCTAAACGGGACGAAAATGAATTTTGGGATAATATAACCTGCAGAAAAACAAAAAGGGCAAGAAAACCTTACCCTTTCAGCCTGTTTCACATCATTACAGGCTTTAAATCCTATACGAAAATCAGATTTACCGATTTCCTTTTATAGCGTATTATCTGCTAAACGAATAGCTAAACTCCCTTGTATCGGAATGAAGAATTACTTCATATTTTCCGGCTTTGAGTTTTGATACATCAAAACCTGCATTGATGGGAGAGGCATTCTCCAATGTACCTTCGTATACCAGTCCAGTTTCACCGTAAATACCCAGCTGATACTTCTCATTTTCAAAATTAAGATGAGTGAATACCAGTTTTTCATTATCCAAACCAATATACGGTGCAATTAACTGTGCCTTATCGGCTTTCCCAACATAAATTCTGTCGTCGGCAATTACGAGGTCGCGTTTCGAAATCATTCCCTTTGTTTTAAGCTCGATTGAATATTCGCCGTTTTCCAGGTTTCTCACATCAAAAATCTTCTTGTAGGAAGTATTGGCCTTGTTGCTTTGCTTGTAGTACACAATGTCTCCGTTCCCATCATTGATCGTTACTTCCATGGCTGAGGCTTCCGGTGTTTCAATAGCGACAAGGAACTGGTTTTCATTTACCGATTGTACATTGGTTTTAGGTTTTTCCACTGCTGTGACAACGGTTGCGGCAGCACCCAGGATCAGCAGCGTAACCAAACTTCTAATTGTTTTCATGACTTTGTAATTTTTTAATGGTTAATAATTGTATTTTTTGTTTTCTGTTTTTCTGATAAGCCATCCGTCGAATGACGGACAGCTACCAAAACTTAAAATCTATGGAAGCTATTTTTTGGGGCTTCCGGCCCAATCTATTTTTTGTTTTTGCTTCAAAGAACCGATACAAACATATAATACACCCACAATCAACGCAAAAGCCTGCGACGAATATTGGTTTTGGAAAGACGTTTAAGGGTTTAAGATGAATTTGTCTTTTATTTTGTGCCTATTTTAGCGTAAATACCAGCAAAACAGTCATCTATTCGCTTATAAATGATCGAAAGAAACCACGAATTGGGCAAACATCGTGTTTACGGGTGTATTTATCGCAACAATTTGTGCATTTATCGGAAGTGAACTATGTTTGTTCAGTTAAAGTACAGCTATGACAGATACTCAGCTTCCAATATTTTACAGGTATCGTTTTTTATGGCACCTTCTTTTTTGGGTGGTGGTGTTTGTTGTATACTGGCTTATTTATGCTGGTTACCAGGACCGCTATCGTGAAGAATTTATTATGAATCTTTATGTGTTGCCGGCAAGAATGATCGGTGTATATTCACTCATTTACATTATTTTACCGCTGGCAACGCGAAAAAAGCAGTTTGTTTTGTTTGGCATTTTGGTAGCTATACACGCCATTTTCTATGGCTTCCTGATTTATGCCACATTCTACTTTGTCAATCCATATCCCGAGTTTTACGATTTCTCTAAACAACCTTTGTTTAACTTTCCCAAAATTCTGACCAAGTCGGTTTCAGACTATGCATTGCCGGTTTTTGCAGCCATTATTGTACTCTTCAAAAAATGGTACCTCGATGAACTATTCAGGAAAAAACTGGCCGAAGAAAAACTGGAGGCTGAGCTGAATTTCCTGAAATCACAGGTGCATCCTCATTTTTTGTTCAACACATTAAATAATCTTTATGCGCTGACGCTCACAAAATCGGAAAAAACACCCGATATCGTTTTGAAATTATCGGACCTGCTCGATTATATGATCTATAAAAGCAATACCGAATTTGTGCCATTAAATAAAGAACTGGAGACTGTTGAAGGGTATATCGAACTCGAAAAAATGCGGTACAACGAGCGCCTTGATCTTAACTATGAAGTGTCAGGACAAGAGGGGTCGCACGAGATTGCCCCCCTCATTCTGCTGCCATTCATCGAAAACTGTTTTAAGCACGGTGCCAGCAAAGACCGGACGAATCCCCGCATTGACATTTTACTTGAAATTGATTCCGATTATCTTAAATTAAAAGCATATAACACGCTTCCAGTGAAAAAAGAAAGGGAAGATTCAAAGAAAGAAGGTATAGGATTAAAGAATGTAAAAAGACGACTGGAGCTGATTTATCCGGATCAGCATGAACTTACTATTTCAGAAGGAGAGCAGGATTTCACGGTAGAACTGAAAATATTCTGGTCGAAATAAGCGAATATGGAAAGGACAGCAAAATGTTTAATCGTTGATGATGAACCGCTGGCCATCGAGGTGTTAAAAACACACCTCGACAGACTCGATTCAATGGAGATTGCGGGTACAGCCGGCGATGCCATCGAAGCATTCGATTTTTTGAACAAACACAAAGTCGATTTAATGTTCCTCGATATTCACATGCCGGAAATGAAGGGGACTGAACTGATAAAATCGCTAAAAAATCCTCCCGCGGTGATCTTTACCACCGCCTACCGTGAATACGCCCTGGAAGGTTATGACCTGAATGTACTCGATTACCTGCTCAAGCCCATTTCATTCGGACGCTTTATGCAGGCCATGGAAAAATTCTTTGTCACATTTAACACTACCCGCGAAGAAGTATTTTTACATGAAAAGGGAACCAGTGATGAATTTCTGTATTTGCGGGAGAAAAACCTGATCCACAAAATCCCGGTGAACGATATTCTTTATGCCGAAAGCATGGGGGATAACCTGACCATACATACGGCAGACCGCTCGGTAACCAGTCGGGCTACCATATCATCGATCCAAAAATTGCTGGCAGACAGTGGATTTTTACGGATCCACCGTTCATTTCTGGTTTCCTCCAGGCGAATTACTAGTTTTAGCCCCGTCAGCATATATATTGGGGAAAAGGAATTTCCAATAGGCACAAGCTATCGCGAGAACGTTATGGAACAACTCGATTACAAAGGTTCGTTAAATAAATAAAAGCCAAAAATGTTTTATTCTATTAGCGATTGATCATTATTTGAGACGACTCGGGATAGCGTGCTCCTTTGATTTCAATTTGCGCGGCAGCCTCATCAATTTTCTTTAGCTCCCCGGAAGTAAGCTCAACAGCCATTGAATCAATATTTTCTTCCAGCCGATGCAATTTGGTGGTTTCCGGAACAGGAACGATCCATGGTTTCTGTGCCAGGAGCCATGCCAGTGCAATTTGGGCAGGCTTTGCTTCCTTTTCTTTGGCGATTCAAAACAGCAATTCAACAACTACGTGATTGACTTTTCGGTTTTCTTCCGAAAAACGTGGCGCCGAAGCCCTGAAGTCTGTGCTGCTGAATTCGGTATTCTCATTAATCTTCCCTGTTAAAAATCCTTTACCCTGCAGACTGAACGGTACAAAACCAATTCCCATTTCTTCGAGTGTTGGAAGAATTTCAGATTCAGGTTCGCGTACCACTCTTTCTGCAATAAGTTGCGAGGTGGTTTTACCAATGGATGACTTTACTGCACGGTTCAGGTGGTTGACATGAACCGCCAGTTGTTCTGTAAAATCGGAAGCCGAGCGTAATTCAATTTAATTATGCGATTCACCGATAGGGAATTGCCGTTCGAGCGCTTCCAAAAACATCATCGAAATACGTTTGTTGCCATCGGGTTGTCCTTTTTTGTATTGTGCTGAAGGTTTAGTTTTCATGGCAAAATGGATAAGCTCAAAGACCAGGTTGCGCAGCACACCGTATTTATGAATGCAATCAGAGGTGATCTACGGATTGGAAAAAGTCAGGGCATATCCGTTCACATCCACTACCTGGTCGGCATACAACACTTTACTATCGCCTTTCGTGATCATGATCTTGCAGTAATCGCGCTTTTTATAGGGTAGCGGTTTCGACTTTCCGCCAATGTGCGGCTCAACCTTAAAAAAATTAAAAATGCGCGATCTCGTTTCGGAGATTTTCCGGTATCCACTCAAACTTTCGTTTATTAAATTCTTCTATCGATCCAACTGTGGTCTTTAAATTTAATAATCAAATTCTTCCGTATTTGCCGCCAAACGAATAAGTGAGGTTAATGTTCCAAAGGAAATCATCTCCCTGAATCGTCGAATTGAGTGTCTTATTGATCGAGGACGAAACGGTAAATGGAAAATTCCTTCTATTCAGTGAAATACTTGAATTTACGTATGTTCCGTCTTTATCGTCCATTTTCAAATAGTAGGCCTGTGCCATTAAGCGCAGAAAGAAATTCTCATTTAACTGAATGTTTGAGAAATTTACCCTGAGAGAAATGAAATGGCTGTTTTGTGTGGCTCCTTTACTCGCTCCATTGGCATAGATGTAATAAGGCCCGGCACTTACATTTTTTGCAACAAAGAAAACAGGTGCAAATTCTCCTGCATAGTATTGATGTACACGTAGAACCTCGCTCGCACTTCCATTGTCATTAACCGTTATTGTTTTGAACGAATAAGCCGGATGTCCCCCTATTTTCAGCTGAAATTTTTCGGTCTTCAGCAGTTCATAACGCAGCCAGAAAATAAAGGTCCATGGTTTTCCATTCAGTTCAAAGCGCATGGTTGGCTCAAACCGGAACTTCTCACCTCCTGCCGAAAAATCGAAAATGGCAGCAGGTTTGCCCAGAGTAAGGTTGGGAAAAGTTGAAATACCTTTCGTAGTCAAGGTAGCTCTTCCGTTGAAACTAAACGTCTTTGAATCAATGATACTGTTTTGCGCGGATGCTTCAGCAGAAATAATCGATAAAACAAACAAAATTGCTAAAATTTTTGGTGTCGCCAACACATGCTTTCGTATGAAATTTATATTCTTTTTATGCATCAATTTCAGTATTTAAAACTTTGAATTTTTGATACTTATAACATAACACGAAATAAGCGAACTTTTTACAACATTGAAAATGAATATCAAACAATCCGGGATTGAACTTCGATGGAAGACTTGTACCTAAATCCGTCAATTTAACAATCCGCATGAAATAGCCTCGATAAAATTACTTATTCAGAATGTATCCAAATTTTAATTGACATAAATTTTTACATATTTTTTTCATAAATTTAAATGACAGTTTAAAACCAAAAATCAGCTAACTAACTGTTATGGAATAAAAACAAAAAGCCAAAAACCGTTATCATCAGAATTTCCGGGCCATGAAATAAAAGACAAATGTTCTTTAAGCCTTTATAAAACTAATCATCCGGCCTATGAATGCAAATCTAAATGCAGACCGCTTGCTCATTTTTGGAGAAAAGATCATTTACCTGCTCATCGTGTTGTTTCTTTTTGCCGGCGCATTTTTACTGGTTTACGATGAAGTCCTTACCATTCTGCATTTTTCAGGAGAAGTAAACCGTATTAAAGTGATTATCGAAATTATTTCAAAGACACTTTTACTTTTAATGATCATCGAGATCCTCGTCACGGTAAGGATTTCCATACGGGAACACACCATTTGTGCCGAACCCTTTTTTATTGTCGGTTTGATCGCATCGATTCGACGTATCCTTATCATCAGTGTTGAAACAGCTTACATGCACGATTTCTTTTACCAGTACATGATCGAGATCGGAGTGTTGACGGTACTGTCCATCGTGTTCGTACTGTCGATTGTATTGCTAAGAAAATTTAATGTCAAATAAAAATTAGGAGTTATGGATTATCAATCGCTCATTCCCTTTGCGGATACCATTCCCGCACCTGCCTGGGTCTTTATCGTCCTGGAGCAGCTCCTGTTTCTGCTTCACATCCTATTGGTTAACGCCGTTTTAGGTGGAGCAATTATTGTGCTGTTTAAACGATTTTCGGGCAACGAAGTAGCTGCAGCAGAGCAAAACCTGCCTGTTGCCAAAAAACTACCCGTTATGGTCGCTCTTGCGATAAACCTGGCCATACCACCACTATTGTTTTTACAAGTGGTTTACGGGCATCTTTTTTATTCCAGTTCGGTACTGATGGCAGTTTACTGGATCATCATTATTCCTATACTGATCCTAGCCTATTACGGAACTTACATCCATGTTGGCAAATTTACCAAATCGCCACTTTTTTCGAAACTGGCACTGCTAACAGCTATTGTATTGATCCTCTATGTGGGATTCATGCTGGTCGCCAATAACGCATTGATGGAACAACCCGACTCGTGGACAGCTTATTTTGAAAACCGGGGAGGTACGGTTCTGAATCTGAATGCAGCTTTTATACCGCGCTACCTGCATTTCATAACGGCTTCGGTTGCTGTTGGTGGTTTGCTCTTTGCGCTGGTTTATTTCTTTAAAAAAGACATGGACAACAAAGATGCCAGGATTAAAAGTGCCTTGAAGATTTTTGCCATTGCCACTGCTATTCAGGTAGTGATCGGTTTCTGGTATCTGCTTTCCATTCCACAGGACCTAATCCCTCAGTTTATGGGACAGAACCTGGCAGCCACCATTTTTCTGATGTTGGGTATACTGGCCGGAATTGGTGCGCTGGTCACGGCTTTTCTTGGGAAACTACGACCCACGATTGCGATGCTATTATTAACTGTTATTTCCATGATCATCACGCGTTTCAACCTGCGTACCATGTACCTGAGCGATAATTTCCAGGTTGGTTCGCTCGAACTATCACCGCAATACGGAATACTTGCTTTGTTCATCGTTGTATTGCTGGCCGGGCTGGGTGCCATTTATTATATGCTTAAAGTCGGTTTTAACCAAAAAGAAAGGAGCGCATCATGAATTATCCAATTTGGGAATTATACAGTTTGAACAGCGGTACTCTGGTGGCGCTCATCTCAACGGTTCATGCCTACATCGCTCATCTCGCCGTGGGTGGCGGATTGTTTTTGTGGCTAACCGATGTAAAAGCAGTACGCGATAACGACCCGATAATGAAAGCCTATGTAAAAAAACACATCTGGTTTTTCCTTTTGCTGACTATGGTTTTTGGAGGGGTTACGGGAGTAGGCATCTGGTTTATTATTGCCTTGGCCAATCCTGCAGCTACATCCTCACTTATCCATAGTTTTGTATTTGGATGGGCAATTGAGTGGGTCTTTTTTATCGGCGAAATTACTGCATTACTGATCTATCATTATCGCTATGATTTCATGAAAGAAAAAGACCGCCTGCGCGTGGCCTTCCTTTATTTCCTTTTTGCCTGGTTGAGCATGGTCATCATCAATGGAATTCTTTCCTTTATGCTCACACCTGGTACATGGCTCGAAACAGGTGGTTTCTGGGATGGATTCTTTAATCCGACCTACTTCTCTTCTTTGTTGTTCCGCACAGCCGCCTCTGCCATGATCGCCGGCTTATTTGGCTATGTCACTGTTGTGTTTTCTTCCGATGAGGAATTGCGTCGGAAAATGCTGGGCTATTGCACCAAATGGCTGCTTTTCCCGGTCCCTGTAATTGCGCTGGGTGCCATCTGGTACTACTTTTCTGTGCCCGAAGCCATCCGCATTACTACCTTTGAACTGAATGCACAATCACAATTTGTAGTTACGGCTTTTATTGTCACTTCAATACTGATTTTCGTTTTTGGTATTTTCTACTCTTTACGCACCACACCCCTCATCCAGCGGATACTGATCTTTGTATTTATACTGATTGGTCTGGGTTGGTACAGCAGTTTTGAATACCTGCGCGAATATGCACGTAAACCGTTTATCATTCACGGACACATGTATTCAACTTCCATCCTGAAAGCTGATGTTGAATCGCTTAATAAAGAAGGTTTGTTGAATCATGCCAAATGGACAACGGTGAAGGAAATCACCGAAGCAAACGAAATGGAGGCCGGCCGCGAACTGTTCAACCTGCAATGTCTAGCTTGCCATACCATTGGTGGAGTTAAGAACGATATCCTCGAAAAAACCAAAGATTTGACCTACATGGGTATGATCTCGCAATTGTACGGGCAGGGAAAAGTGATGGACTACATGCCGAAGTTCGTCGGAACACAACCAGAAATGGAAGCACTGGCTGCATTTATTACTGTCGAACTGAACGGTAAGGAAAGAGTGACACAATTATCGCAGTTCGATCCTGAACCGGTGGAAAATGAAATTCCCGAATTCGATATTTTCAACGACGAGTACGTTTTACTGGCCTGGAATGACCTTGGAATGCACTGCATCTCCGACTGCGATCCGTTTTTCATTTTGCTTCCTCCGGCAAATACGCTGGAAGCACAGGTGATTAAGCGTGGTGAACTACCTGAGATCGTGCACGATGGCATCGAATTACGTTACCGGGTTCAGGAAGGTTTTAAGAATTCGGCAGACCATGTCGATTTCTGGCAGTACACCGAATCCTATTTTGGTGTAAAACTGGAAGATAATGTAGGACTCGCCGGCAATGGTCTTTCCGGCACTTTTAAATGGGATGAAGAACGCAACGGTTTCATTGCCGAAATGATCCCAGTTGTTCCCTATAAAGACGACGGATCATTTAATCCTTACCCGCAGTTTTATATCGACGCTGTTGAAACGGCTACCGGTAAAGTATTGATGTCGACAAAAGCTGTAGCACCTGTTTCTACCGAAATGGGTTGTCGTAACTGCCACGGTGGAGGCTGGCGTGTGAACGATGTTTCAGGCGTAACAGATGAGACAGCAATCAACATCCTAAAGGTTCACGACAGGATCAACGGAACGACTTTGCTTGAATCGGCACAAAACGGGTCCCCGATTCTTTGCCAGAGCTGCCATGCCGACCCGGCACTGGGCGCTCCCGGAAAAGAAGAACACAACAACTTCTCGGCTGCTGTACATGGCTGGCACGCCAATTACATGTATGTGCAGGGCGGACAGGCCTGTGTAATGTGCCACCCTGCTTCTTCAGGCGGAAATACACGCTGCAACCGTGGTATACATCCACAGGCAGGATTGAACTGCACACACTGTCATGGTACTTTAAGCGACCATGCGAAAGGTTTGCTCAATGCACAGACGCAAACCAACAGCAGTGCACGATTAGGACATAACCTGATCACAACCAGGGGAGAAATTAAACCGCGAAGTCCGTGGATACAGGAGCCCGATTGCCTCGGTTGTCACAAAGATTTTAAACAACCTTCTGACGGTGCAACTGGCTTGAATACCTGGGTCGACGGATTTAATGAACTGTATCGGATTCGAACTGACATGGCCGGCGTTCGTTGCGCAGCCTGCCATAATTCGCCTCACTCGGAATACCCTGCACGGAATGTATTTGGCAAAAACTGGGACAATACGCAACCCATGCAATATGCCAACTCGCCACTGCCCATCGGATCCGAATTCAGCTGCGAAGTATGCCATAAACAAATGATGGAATATCCGGTACACCATCCCAATATGGTTCGCGATTTCAGAAATGCTGATCTGGTAAGTCAACTCGAATAAACAATTTCATTTCGATATGAATTAACACCCGTAGTTTTGCTGCGGGTGTTTTTTTTGAAAAATGTTGTATGAGCAGTCGGAAAGAGGTTACCTTTTCTTCATTTTCAGAATATTATAATGAAAGGACGCTTAATTCTATCATTTTTTTGTTTCGGGTTGATAAGGGTAAGGGACACAGACTTGTGAAACGCTTTAAATTGTAGTTGTATGAAACCAGTAGCCAAACTGTTGCACAAAACGTGCACCACGTATTTACCAACTGCATCCCCTGCACATTTTTACGGAATGCCTGACGGAAACATTTACCTGATCTTCTCGCGATTTTACCAGGTTGAATACAACCGCTCAGGACTCGAATTTATTTTCGCAGTCCACAGTGAATTCTCCTATGATTATGAAAATGACAAAATCCTGTCGCGAAACCGGGCAAAAAAACTGCTACCTGTATTTGCCGAAACCATCGACAAGCCAAATCCAAAAATTAAAATCCTGGAGACTGTTCGCGATTTGAATTCTTTTGGTGAAGCCTTAATGCATCTAAATGGCAAAGCAGAGCAGAAACTGCAGACGGCCTGAAATCATAACTATCTCTCCTCACCATTGTCACGAGAGAAAATTCCTTCTTTCGTCTGTATGTTTAAATCGTTTTTGAAAATCCCAAACCAAAGTCTTTTAGCGTCCGTAATTAAACCTTTATTGCATTATTTTGTTTAACGAATAATCATTGATAGTTAAACAATTTAAGATGAGTAATTATTTGATCATAGGCGGATCTTCAGGCATTGGTTTAAAAACAGCCGAAATTTTAGCTGAGAAAAAACATAGGGTATACGCTACTTATCATTCTACTGTTCCCTCCGTGAAATCGGAAGAAATAAAATATTTCAGACACAACGTTTTGGAGGATTCTTTTCCGTTTGCAGACCTGCCTGACAGCCTGGATGGAATGGTTTATTGTCCCGGAGCAATCAATTTAAAACCTTTCCATCGGTTCAAATCCGATCAGTTTATTGAGGATTACAGGTTACAGGTTGTGGGTGCAGTAAAGACGATCCAAGACGTGTTGCCAATGTTAAAAGCTGCTGAAAAAAGTTCTATAGTCCTGTTCTCGACTGTTGCTGTGCAAACCGGGTTTAATTTTCACTCACTCGTTTCAGCCAGTAAGGGAGCGATCGAGGGCCTGACACGGGCTTTATCGGCCGAATTTGCCCCCCGGATAAGAGTAAACTGCATTGCCCCATCGCTTACCGATACGCCACTGGCAGAACGACTGATTAATACCCCGGAGAAAAAACAAAGTAACGCAGAAAGACACCCATTAAAGCGAATCGGCGAAACTGCGGATATTGCAAATGCAGTGTCTTTTTTACTCGATAACGAAATGGCTGGCTGGATAACAGGACAGATCCTCAAAACTGATGGCGGAATTTCAACAATAAAACATTAAAGAAACACTAAAATTAACACGATATGTTTGGTTTATTTAAAAGCGATCCTTTAAAGAAGTTGACAAAAAAATATGACAGGTTGATGGAAGAAGCCTATTCTATGAGTCATACAAACCGAAAACTTTCGGACCAGAAATATGCTGAGGCTGATGCTATAATGAATGAAATTGAGAAACTCAAGGCAGCTTCAAAGAATTAGAAGCATGATTTTTAAAAGAACTGTTCTACTTTCACTGGTATTACTTGCAGGTTATGAGTTGTGGGGACAGCAAAGTCATCAGGATTTCTATTTGCAAAGCCAACACAATATCAATACCGGTATGTACGTGCTGGGCTCATGGGCCATTCTGAATATGGCTACCGGAGTTTACGGAATGTCAACACAGCAAGGCAGTTCGAAATATTTCTACCAGATGAATTTATTCTGGAATACAGTCAATCTTGGCATTGCGGGCTTTGCACTTTTCCATAATTTGAGTAATGATGGTGGCCTTTTATCCAATCGGCAAATACTGGAGGAACACTTCAGGAGCGAAAAACTCTTCCTGATCAATGCAGGACTGGATGTGCTGTATATCGCCGGAGGTGCTTTTATGGTCCATAAATCAAAGAACAGCACCAAACGCCCCGATCTGTTGAAAGGGTATGGAAATTCTATTATAATGCAGGGTGGCTTCCTGCTGGTGTTCGACGCTGTTCTGTATTTTATTCAGCACGCTCATTCCAACCGTTTTCTGGAAAACCTTCACGTTGGATTTACCCTGGAATCGATTCAATTAACACTAAATTTTTAAACAGAGATTGGTTTAATTTCTCAAGGTCTTTTGAAAAATCTCTTTTAACTTCTCTGCTAAAATGGAGCTGCAGACAGTCCTGCATCAAATATTCTATTTAAATAATTAGACCTGATATTCAGCCAAAAAAATGTCAGGAAGCTATCCGGAATTCTTAGTTAGATGTAGAAATGTATGATAGCTTTAAGCAAAAAAAGCATTTACCGAATTGCAAATTTTCTCCCATTATTTTACTTGACAAGCAAATGCCAGATCTGCGTAGTAAAAAACGTAACAATAAGCCCCAAAACAATGGGAAGAAATGTGGATACCAATGTCCATTTTACGCTGTTTGTTTCCTTGTAAATCGTATAAATGGTGGTTGAACAGGGATTATGCAATAAACTAAACAGCATCAGGTTCAATCCGGTGAGCAGTGTCCATCCACCTGCCTGAAGTATTTCAGCTGTTCCCTTAGCCGAATCCAGTTCAAACATCACACCTGATCCCGACCCCATATCGGTTAGCCCGCTGCTTAAAACGGTCAGCATCAAAATGGTTGGGATTACAATCTCGTTGGCCGGAATGGCAATAATATAAGCCAGCAAAATCACCCCGTTCAGTCCAAAAAACAGGGCAAAGGGATCTGACCAATGAATAAAATGTTCAGCCAGGCTAAGATCACCGATGTGAATATTGGCAACCAGCCAGATCACAACGCCTGCCGGAACCGCAAAAACGATAGCACGCCACAACACAAAAATAGTACGGTCGATCAAAGAAGTATAAAGTGTTTGCAGAATCCGGGGCGGACGGTAAGGCGGCAATTCAAGACTAAAAGCCGACGCTTCTCCACGCAACACCGATTTACTCAAACCCCACGATACCACAAGACTGAATAAAATGCCGAGAACGGCAATTCCTACTACTGCAGCTGCCGAAACTATTCCTGCCAAGCCCGAAGATACCAGGCCTCCGATAAAAATCGTGGCAATAAGAATTTGCGTTGGCCAGCGTCCGTTGCACAGCGAAAAGTTATTGGTTATGATGGCGATCAGCCGTTCCCGGGGACTGTCGATTACCCGGGCTGCAATAACACCTGCAGCGTTACATCCAAATCCCATACTCATCGTTAAAGCCTGTTTTCCGTGTGCGCCGGCCCTGCGAAAAAGACTGTCCATGTTAAAGGCCACCCGTGGCAGATAACCCAAGTCTTCGAGCAGCGTAAAGAGCGGAAAGAAAATGGCCATTGGCGGCAACATGACAGAGATAACCCACGCCGCTGCCAGGTAAGCACCATCAATCAATACGCCGTCCAGCCACCAGGGCATGTTAATCGAAGCAGCAGCGTTCTTCAGTACCGGATGCATATAGTCAATCAGAAACGAGGCAAGCAGTCCGGATGGATAGTTGGCACCCGCAACCGTTAACCAGAAAACCACTGCCAGCAATAAAAACATCAGTGGAAAACCAAGCCACCGGCTGGTAACAATTTTATCGATTTTGATATCGGTTGAATAGGCCTCTTTTTCACCTTTCTGTTTTACCGTTTTTCTGGCAATCCGCGAAGCATCCTCGTAAATCGATTCAATAACCGTATCATGAAAATTGACTCCCAGATCCCAGCGGGCCGTGTTTGCCGCCGTCAAAATAGCTTCTCTTCCTGTATTTGTTTTTCCCATCCTTTTCAGTTTTTTGAGTCAGGTGTAGACAATCCAGCCTTTATACTTGCTAGTTCCCCGGTACGAACGGCTTCCATAATGCTGTTATCTCCTTCCAGTAAACGCAAGGCAACCCAATTCAGGTTAGGCAGGTCTGGAAATTGTTCTTTGAGTTTTGCAGACAAGTTTGCAATGGCCCTGTTCAGTTTGGGCGACCGGTTTTCAATTTTATGAGGCCGACACACATATTTTCCGGTTGCCACTTCTTCAATGGCGTTCAGCAATTCATTCATTCCCTGCCGACGACGCGCTGCTGCCGGAATAACCGGTATACCAAGTTCTTTTGACAATGTTCTTTCGTCGATCTCAATATTATTCCGTCGGGCTTCATCCATTAAATTAAGGCACAGTACGGCACGGTCTGTAATTTCGAGTATCTGAAGTGCCAGGTTGAGGTTGCGCTCCAAACGCGTTGCATCCACAACAATTACTGTTACATCAGGTTGCCCGAACAGGATAAAATTACGTGCAACTTCCTCGTCGGTACTGGTCGACAAAAGCGAATAAGTCCCGGGCAAATCCACTACTTTATACCGCTTCTCGTTATAGACAAAACCCCCTTCGGCGCGTGTCACTGTTTTTCCGGGCCAGTTTCCGGTATGCTGGCGCAATCCCGTAAGGTTATTAAAAACCGTGCTTTTCCCGGTATTTGGATTTCCGGCCATAGCAATTACAAAATCGGTTTCATCGAGATTTAATCCCAGTTTTACAAGGTTTGCCTTATTATGGACGGTACATGTTTCACAACTTTTCAGCGTATTCATTTTGCGTGTCTTTTTTTCGGTTTACAAAAATTAAATCGGCCTGATTTTTACGAATCCCAACTGTGGTTCCCATCACACGATAACCAACCGGGTCACCGGAAGAACTTTTCATGATCGCAGAAATAAGGCTACCCGGAACTATACCTAGGTCCATCAATCTCCTTCGCTGCTGTCCTCTGCAATTGGGCGAGATACCCGTGACTTCAGCCTTCTCTCCTACTTCAAGCGAAGATAAAAGATCGTATTTTGGGGCTACTGGAACTTTCTCCTTTAACAAATCAGCAGTAATATAGGATGCAAAAAGTGGTGTTAGGGTTACCTCATCGCCATCCGCAGCAAAAGTGATCTTGTTTTCAGCCACATCGGTAACATATACCTGCATTCCCGGGTAAAGTCCTTCAACCACCAGTTGCTCATAAATACTTTTTGGTTCGTCTTCCATATGGGTGATCACACCTGTTTCTCCTTCTTTTAAGTGACTTAGCGGCTTGCCCTTAAGTTCCGGCAGTTCACCTTCAACCGTCGGAATGGGATCACCATGCGGATCGAAAACCGGATTTCCCATTTGTGCGGCCAGCTTTTCCGTGTCTTCAATGGTCACGTTATGTTCCAGTTTATCGGCTTCGTTGTGCCAGTCAGCTTGCGAAACACTGGTTTCATCCGCCAGGTATTTTTCCCAGATTCGATGTACCCTGATTACACGCAGTGCATACGATCGCCCGGTATCAGTGAGCGAAATGCTTTCGTCACTCATGGTTATCAGACCCATGGAGATAAGGTGCTCCAGCAAGCGACTGGCCCTGTCACCCGATATATTCAGGTTACCAGCCAGGCTGTTCATGTCGCAACTCGATTTCCGGTATTCACAATCGAAAAGGTATTTGAGCGCATCTTCCAACAGCACTCGCCGGGTGGTCTTTTTAAACCTTGAAATCAATGCCAATAATCCTTTTTGAGGCCATAAAATCCACAGCAAAATAATAAGGGCCCCAATGCCGATGATCAGCAGCATGGCCGGTTGAATCTGTAAAACGGGTAGTTTATTCATTGCTCTTCTTTTTGGTCAATTCCCTTTCCCAGGTATATAATTGATGTTCAATACTTAATTTTGTTTCAAAGACGGTTATTCCCTTTCGAAAACTCATCCTCCTTCATTTTTCATCCAGTGGATTTACATATATTACATTTCCCAGTTCGAAATGTAAAAGCAGCTTGTTTCCGTTTGTTTCAATTTCCGTCATTTTATTATTCCAGTATTGCTTTTTAACCATCAAGACAGCTCCGACCTCCAGTTGATTAGCATGACAAAACTCGAAAAATTCTTTGTCTGAACCCGATAAACGAGCGATTTCATATTTATTATCTGCGTCTGCCTGAGAAAGGGTCAGACTGTTTTCATTGCTGCTAATAATGCCATTTTTATCCGGTATGGGATCCCCGTGTGGATCGGTTGCCGGATTTCCGAGATAAAGGTTAATTTTTTCAGCCAGAAAATCCGATGTTAAATGCTCCAACAGTTCTGCCTCGCGATGTATTTCATGCATGCTAAGATCAAGTACACGGTGCAGAAAAGTTTCCCACAATCGGTGTTTTCGAATTACATTCAACGCCATTTTTTTACCAGCCGGTGTAAGTTTAAGTTCTTTGTATTTCCGGTAATCAATTAGATTTTTCAGGGCTAGTTTCCGTGCCATATCTGTAGCCGCAGCATTGGTTATCCCCAACTCTTTGGCGATAGATCCCGGCCGGGTATCCCATCCTTCCCTGTTTTCGAAGGTATAAATCGCCTTAATGAAATTTTCACTTGCACTGGAAAATACAGGTTCCATTAAAATTATTTTTAAGCTAACTTAAATTTAAAAACAAACATACAAAATAAATATACACGAAATATGGAATCAGGTGGAATAAATTCAATGTTAAGCGAATGTCATGGAAATTCAACTTCCCACTAATATCGGGTAAATCACGTCCGACATAAAAATGCAGGAAGGCAAATCATAAACGCACCTTAAGGATTGAACAAGAAAAGAATTTCGGAGCTGTGCTAACGTCCGACTTTTTTAGTTTGTAACTCGTTTGAGGGTAAATATTTGAAGCGTTCGTGGTAAACGTCCAATTGTTCCTGTGGCAAAGTGTGATCAAAGCGTAAACATTTGCCATGTTTGTCCAGATAAACCTTTAAATGAGATACATTCATTTGGTATATTGTGTATTCAGGACTGTTTGTAATTTTGTACTTATCTCCACTTAAAATAATTCCATGCTGATAGCTAACTTTGGATTTGTAGGGTGTTAAATACATGCCTTTACTGTAAAAATCATAAACCATGATCTTTCCGCCATTGCTTGCCGGAATGGTTCTAGTTGGTTCTCCCAGCCGGGCACGAACAACCGCTTCATTCTGCCCTACAATGGCGTTCCGAATCGACTCGTTAGTTCCCTGTTTTGTTGTTTTACAGGAGAAAAACAACAAACTAAAAATCATTATAGAAAGCAGATTTTTCACCTGTTCGCGTTTTACGATTAACTTATTCAATACCTTACGTGATATTTAAATAAAGGTTGGGATTAACAATAGAAAAGTTGATTCAATTTTAACTCTTCTTTCCATTCCGATTGCCAGCAGAAGTTAAAACACGAATGCACATAACGATAGTTTTTTAGTATATCATTCCGCACCCCAACTCTGGTAGCTCAATTTGCTTTCGGCCATTTTCTTTGGGTGTTTGAGCGGTTTTTGCATCTTAACACTTAAAACCGGTTTTGCTTCGTGTTTCACCACATCTTCCGCCAGGCTTCCGTTAATAAGATGAGCAAAACCTGTCCTGCCGTGCGTTTCAATCGCAATTAAATCGGCATCCTTTTCATGGCTGAAATTTATTATTCCATTTTCAATGTCATGATCGTTGTAAATATTTAAACTGCAATTTTTTAGTTTAAACTTTTTTGAAAAATCATGCAGTAACTTTTGACTTTGTGGCGTTGTTTCAAAATCTTTTGGTGTGATCACCTTCAGCAAATAAATGTGTGCATTGTAAAGATCGGCGAAAAATTTAATCTTTTTAAACGACTGATAAGATTCATCCAGAAAATTCGAGGCAAAAACCATTTTATTGATTTTAAATTCCTTCATATCACTTTTGATAGTAAGAACAGGTGAATCAGAAAGTCTCACCATTTTTTCCGTATTTGATCCGATAAATGAAAAGTCGTCGCCATTGGTACCATGCGCTCCCATGACGATTAAGTCCGGATTTTTAAGCCTGTCAATTTTTACTATTTCCCAAAGTGTTGCACTTGAAATTACGTGACATTTAACATCGACTCCTCTCAGGAAACTCTGATGAACAAGATAATCGAGCTTCTTATTTGCATCCGCAATGATTTCTTCATAGTACTCATTTACGAAATAATAGCTCTGATCTTCACCCATGGCAGGTAGCTGATGATAAACATGCACCAGGTCTATCCTTCCATTGATTTTTTTTGCGATACGTGCAGCTACCTTCAATGCATACAAGGCATATTCTGAAAAATCGGTTGGTACTAAAATTGTTTTCATGACATGATCTATTTTTAATGAGTGGGCCTCTCAGACAGTCCTCACCGGGTCCCACACAACCAGAACAAGTGCACCATTTTCTGATTCAAATGGCCCATGTCGTTCATGAGAAGCAAAAATCTGATACGAACCGGTCCTATACAATTCACCTTCACTTGTATATTCTCCCTGCAATATAAAATGCTGTTCAGTAGTGACATGCGAGTGTATACCCATTGAAAAACCTGCCGGAAGTTTTAACAAAACTGTTTTTGCAGTTTCTTCGTTGCGAAGTACCTTCAACTTCGTCCCGGCGGGATATTCAATGGCATCCTGCCAGTTCAGATCATCATATAAGTTAACAAATGCTTTCATGATAAATTCCCCCTTTATTGCTATTTAATTTTTGAAACAAGTATCTATAAAAACCATTCGGGATCGATATATTTTTTGCAGTGTTCGCCATACGACAATACCTGCTTATCCTGAATGTGATAAGTGGCCTTCTCTCCAAATGTTTTAGAGAATACAACCGTTGATTCTTTTTTTTCCTGAGTAATAAGTAAAAGGCTGGCTAAATTATCCTTTCCTTCAGCATCCAGATTGGCATGACAAATGGGACAATAGAACATGATGCTCTTGCCAATTTCCAACTCAAAACTTTCAGTTTTGCGAATTGAATAATTTCCAAGCTCAGGATGCATTAAAATTAATCCGACTTCGTTTTTAGAGTTTTTTGCCGACAGAATTATATCCTGTTTTATGTTTAATACCCCTTGGCAATGCGGACAGATGTATTTTGCTTTCATAACTTATCTTTTTATATACTTACGAAATATTATGCACTTTTGTTCGATATCGGGGCAATCATGAAAGTATCCATAAACGGAGCAGGAAAACATTTCTTTTCTACATATTGATATAAAAAATTAAATTTTGCAATCCAGCCCCAAAGTCAAGATCAAAAAAAAGAGGTCGCAAAAGACCTCTAATGTTATGCAGTTCCCTTCTTACAGAATATTGCTGCAAATTGTAAATACAACTTATAATTTATCCCAATTTACATCACCGTTCAATTAACTGATGGTGTAACCACAAATTTGCGGAATTCCACCGGTCCGTGGTCCCCCTGGATCATGAACGGCCCCGGTTCTCCTTCATTGCTGTCTAGCGAACCACCTGTAATTCCGGGAATAGGACGGTTAGAAATAATCTCTATTCCATTAAGCGCAACCGTAACATGGCGACCAACAAGTGTAACTTCATAAGTCTGCCATTCTCCTGGTTTTTTAGCAGCGTTTACGGCTGGTGCAATAAAACCGTAGATACCCCCTAAACTGACAAGATCCGTTCTTCCTTTTGAATCTTCAATCTGAAGCTCATGACGACCACGCAGATAAATTCCACTGTTGCTTCCTGCAGGATACCGGAATTCAACACTGAGTTTGAAATCGTTAAATTTTTGAGTGGAAATCAGGTTGCCACCCGATTCGGTGTTAACCATTACCCCATCTATCATCTGAAATTTGCAGTTCTCAGGAATAATCCATCGGTCCATGTTTTCGGTAATCAGGTTGATGGGATTTCCCCATACCGGCGGTTCTTTTCTTTCGAGCGACGGAGCCCGAACACCTGTCCACTCCAGTTTATTGCCATCGAGCATCTGATAACCCGAGAGTTTATCATCTTTTAGCGTAAACTCGAAATAAAGATCATCTATATCCATCCACTGGGGCGGAATGGTAAAATGGTATTTATCCTCATCGGCATTATATTTTATTTCTGCAATTGGTCTGGCACTGCCTTCGTATCCAACATAATAACCAACAAGGGTAGTCAAGCCTGACAATTTAACTTCGAGCCATCCCGGGAAACCATAAGAGGACATCAAACCATGTCTGAAAAGTCCAAGATTTTCGATCTGATCCTGGGTCATATTTATGGTAAGATCCCATTTGCCAATCAAAGGCGAATCACTTTCAACACGCTGCGCCTGCGCTGAAATAAAACCACTAAGCGTAAATACAAATAATAAAATGAAAGTTTTAAATTTTTTCATAGTATCGCTGTTTTAATTCATATAAATTCATTTTTACAAACACAAATCTACTTAAAAAACTGTTTTAGATGAAATACCTGATTTTAAATTATTTCAAATCGAAAATTATAATTTCCAAGAAAAAAGGCCGGTGCTTCCACTTCATTTAAATTTCTAATTGTGTAACGGGATCAATTAAACAAAACCCAAGTAATTGCAATTCTTTGAATTATATATTAACTTCATTAGTGTCCACTATAAATTAAATAACGTTCTTTGAAACAATTGTAAATCTATACTTTACGCGGCTTTTTTGAGCGTGACGATTTGAATCAGTTAAGTTCGTGGATTTTTAAAATCACATGAATAA